>Ga0099849_1000024_pt1 | contig 52117 bp, 73 predicted proteins | sample CB_VirMetaG_4_FD_78177 | JGI IMG/M metagenome (GOLD analysis project Ga0099849, IMG submission 78177) | Freshwater to marine saline gradient viral communities from Chesapeake Bay - CB_1508_1M Viral MetaG | ecosystem: Environmental > Aquatic > Marine > Coastal | place: USA: Chesapeake Bay... | reverse complement strand
TCAGTTATAAAAGGTTTTTCAACGGCGGCACTTTTCTAATGGCAAATAGAGTACTAGTAGGTAAAAGAGGCACTTCAGATTTTGGTGTTTTCGTTTCGCAAAACGGAGTCAACGTTGCAGATACAACAAGTACAACTCCTCTTGCTTTTGATTCTCGTGCTGTTCGTGGGTTAGTAATTCATGCAAAAGGAGAAGGGTCTCTTGCCCCACATGCTACTAATGATGCATCAGGAGTTGATTATCCTACAAGTACTACAATAAGTCATAGTTTAGGATATGTACCTCTTTATGTAGTAAGATGGTGTTATGCAAGTGATTTAACAAGTGGTGTTGCAAATAGAATGTATACACCAAGTTATGCAAGAAACAATAACTATGGCTATGATTTAATCGAAGAAGTAGAATCTACATGGGACGAAATATCTCTAATGGGAATATCTACAACAATGAGCACTACTCAACTTACTATTTATAATCACGAGTTTGGGTATAATGTCGAAGTTGGTGATGATGAAGCAGGCACAGCACCAAATGAAGAGTTTGGTACAAATAAACAAACAATATATTACGCATATATAATTTTTAAAGCAAAAGATTTTACAGGAGGATTAGGGCTATGAGCACCTATCATATATTTTACGATTCAAATAAAGATATTAAATGGGCTGCAGACGCTCCCGTTACACAGGATATAATTAATTCTCAAGCAGCCTTGGGATTATCTTATTTGTCTCTTGAGCTAGAACAAATACCTGCTTGTGACCATTTTTATATAAATGATGCTGAAGATAATGTAGTCGGGTATCATTCATTTGATTTAACTTTTTCTGCAACTACTATTGATGTTGAAGGTACAGTTACAGTTACAGGATGTCCAGCAGGAACTGAAATATTTTTGAATAAAGTATCTCAAGGTACATATGAAAGCGGGGCTTTAACTTTTACAGGAACAATGGCAGGACGACATACATTACAATTTAAAAAAGATAAGTATTATGTAGCAGGACAAAATATAATAGTAAATAGGAGATTAGCATGAACATAGATTTAGAAACAGCAAATGCAAATTACTCTGATAAAAGACAAAAATATTATCCAACCTTAGGAACTCAGCTTGATTTACTTTGGCACGCCATAGATGACGGAGTATTTGGGGATAATGCAAAATTAACCTCTTTTTATACAGAATTAAAAGCAGTCAAGGACAAATATCCTAAATCGTAGGGTAAAGAAAACACCCCGCAAAAATAGTTCTTGACACCACCTCAAGTTTTTGATATAATTATTGCATATAGGAGTATTTTATGGCAGCTGGAAATTATGACATAGTTATCGATCAGGGCGCAGATTTTGCCCTTTCAATTACTATTGCAGAAGACGGTGAGACAACTAATTTATCTAGTCACACAGCTTCAGCGCAACTTCGACCAACTCCCTCCTCAAATACTCTTACAGCAACATTTACCTGTACAATAACAGATGCTGCAAATGGTGCATTGTCAATGAAACTTGGACATGCAGTAACAGCAAATATTGACGCAGGAAAATATTATTATGATTTAGAACTATACAATTCTAGTGCAAATACTATAACTAGACTGATACAGGGTGTAGCAAGAGTTACACAAAATGTGACACGCTAATGGCAACAACGATAACTATTACTCCTACTAATACAACCCTTAATGCCACTGCACAGACTACAACTCTAACAATCTCTTCCGCTGTCGGAGGAGATGTATCAGACGCATCAGTATTAACTTTTACAAATCCTGTAGGTACTCTTACAGGTCAAAGCACAGTAGAAGGTGCGCTTAATTTTCTAGCAAATCAATTTTATGTTGCAACAACAGCTCCAACTGCGGGTACAACAGACTTAGCAGAAGGAGATTTATTTTATGATACTGATGATAATCAGTTAAAAGTTTATCGAGATGTCAATGGAACAGCGACATTTGTTCCGATAATGATCGGGAACGATTCAGCAGACTCAGACACGATAGACGCAGGAGCTTTTTAATAGCTCGATAGGAAATAATCATGGCACAAACGATTAAAATTAAAAGAAGTAGCAGTTCCGCCTCTCCAACTTCACTAAGTGCTGGTGAATTAGCGTATTCTTCTAATTCGCAGAAGCTATTTATTGGAGCTCCAACTGATGGAACAGTTACAACTATAGGTGGTGACTTATATGTCGCTATGTTGGATCACACTGCTGGTACACTTACCGCAAGTTCTGCAGTTATTGTAGATTCACAAAGTAAAGTTGACCAACTAAAAACTGGTAATATAGTTTTAACTGGGTCTACAGATACTATTTCTACATCATCAGGTGATTTAAATATCGCACCAACTGCAAACTTAGTGATTACACATGGAGGCAGTATAGATGTAGATGCACAAGCCACAGATTTATTAATTGCTGACAATGAAGCAGCATCTTTTGTAATTAAGGAAGGCACAACCCCTTATTTAACATTCATTACAACTAACGGCTCAGAATCCATTAATGTGGGTACTATGTCTCTAAATACAGGCGGATCTTTAGAGGTAACAAGTACAGCAAATATTGGAAGTAATTTAGGAGTTGTTGGAAATATTACTGTAAACACAAATAAGTTTACAGTATCATCAGGAGAAGGTAATACTAGCATTTCAGGTACATTAGGCGTAACTAATGCTGCAACTTTCTCATCTACCGTAGGTATAACAGGAGCATTAACAGCAAATGGTGCTGTAACTTTAGGAGATGCTTCCACAGACACAATAAATATCAGAGGTAATGCCCAATTCGGGAATACAGTTGATTTCAACGCAGGATTTAATGTCGCTTCAACTAATACCATTGATATGGGTGGTAATAGAGTACGAAATATAGGTACTCCTACCCAAGCAACAGACGCAACAACAAAAGCATATGTAGATAGTGTAAAACAAGCACTAGATATTAAAGATTCAGTTAAAGTAGCAACTACTGCTAGTTTATCCGCAACTTATGACAATGGTACATTAGGCGTAGGTGCAACTCTTACAGCTGATTCAAATGGTGCAATCTCAGTTGATAATGTTTTATTATCTTCAGGAGACAGAGTACTTGTTAAAGATCAATCAACATCAACTCAAAACGGTATTTACTCTGTAACAACCGTTGGTGACGTAAGTACCGCATTTGTACTTACTAGAACAGACGATGCTAATTCAAGTGCAGATGTAAGTGGCGGATTATTTACATTCGTTGAAGCTGGGGATACTAATGCTGATAATGGTTTTGTATTAACAAATATTACAGGATCAGCTTCTCTTGGCAGTGACGGTCTTACATTTACACAATTCTCAGGTGCTGGACAAATTACAGCAGGAGACGCTTTATCTGCAACAGGTAACACACTAGATGTAAATGTAGATGATTTAACAATTGAAGTTAACTCAGATCAGCTCAGAATTAAAGGTATCGGCTCAGTTTCAGAAGGCGATTTAATTTTTGGAGCAAATGGCGGTGGCTCTTATACTAGATTAGCTATCGGAGCATATGACTCAACTAACTCAGTAGGACAAGTACTACAAGTTGGCAATAACGGAACAATAACTTGGACAAATACATTAGACGGAGGCACATTCTAATATGGCACATGTGATTAAACCAAAAAGGTCAGAAACTGTTGGTTCAGTACCAGCAGCTGAAGATTTGCAAACACATGAAATCGCTATGAATGTAGCAGACGGAAAGATTTTTACAAAAGCAGCAAATGGTAGTATAGTAGAAGTTGGCTCTACTGGAGGACAGACTGAAGAAGATGTACTAGCACTTGCCATCGCACTAGGATAATAATATGGCATCATCATTTAAAACAGCAACTTTACCAAATGCAAATCTATCTTTGCAGACGGTTTATACTTGCCCAAGTGCTACCACTTCAACAATAATTGGATTATATTTATGTAATCAAAGTGGTGGTTCAGTAGAGGCAAATGTAGAGTTTTATGACAGTAGCACTGGAAATCATGTAGGGTTAACTTCAAGAACTCCTATACCAAGTGGAACAACAATAGCTGTGGTTGGTGGCGATGCCAAAGTAGTATTAGAGGCTGGCGATGCAATCAAGGTACAGAGTAATGTAGTCGATAGTATCGATGTGACTCTGTCATATTTGGAGCAAATATAATGGCATTAATAGGTAAGGAAAACCATCTAGTCTCCGTCTTGGAGGCAAACGCAGTTGGGACTACTGAATTAGTAAGTAATTCTGTTACTGCAAGTGAAATAGCAGCAAATGCTGTTGGTAGTTCAGAAATTGCCGCAAATGCTGTTACGAATACACAACTAGCAACCAACTCAGTTGGTACAGCACAGTTACAAGCATCTGCTATTACAGCAGTAGCAGATAACTCAATAGATTCAGCAGCTATAGCTGCAAACTCAGTTGATTCCAGTGAATTAGTAAGCGGATCAATTGATACAATTCATATCGGTTCAGGACAAGTTACAACAGCGAAGATAGCAGCAAACGCAGTCACTTCAGCTGAAATAGCTTCTAACTCAATTGGTAGTACAGAAATAGCAGCAAATGCAGTTGGTGCTTCAGAATTAGCACAAAACTCTATCGGAGTTATACACATTCCAGATGGATTAATTACTGCTACACAATTAGCTGCAAACTCAGTAGATTCAGCAGAACTTGTGAGTGGTAGTATAGATACTATTCATATTGGAGACTTACAAGTAACAACAGGAAAACTAGCTGCTGATGTAGTAGATGGTACAAAAATTGCAGATGACTCTATAGATTCAGAACATATAGCGGCAGGAGCAATTGATACAGAACATTTAGGAGCTGCCCAAGTAACAGGCGCTAAAATAGCTGCGAATACTATCGCAACAGGAAATGTAGCAGATAATGCAATAGACGGAACAAAAATAGCTACAGATAGTATTCAAGCAAGACATATAGGAACAGCTGCAGTAGGTGCGGATGAACTCGCATCAAACTCAGTAGATAGTGCAGAATTAGTAAGTGGTTCAATAGATACAATACACTTAGCAACTGATTCTGTAACAGCAGATAAAATAGCTGCAAACTCAGTAGATTCTGCAGAACTTGTTAGTGGTAGTATTGATACAATACATATAGGTACAGCACAAGTTACAACAGCAAAAATAGCCGATAATGCTATTACAGCAATTAAACTTACTTCTGGAATAGTATCTTCAGAACATATTGTAGACGGTACTATAGTATCGACAGATATAGCAGCCAATACTATTGCTACAGGAAACATAGCAGACAATGCTGTAGATGGTACAAAAATAGCTACTGACAGTATAGTTGCAAGACACATAGCAGCAAACTCAGTAGATTCAGCAGAGTTAGTGACAGGTAGTATCGATACAATACATATAGGTGCGGCACAAGTTACAACAGCAAAAATAGCCGATAATGCTATTACAGCAAGTAAACTTCCTTCAGGAGTAATATCTTCAGACCATATTGCAGACGGTACTATTGTTTCAGGAGATATAGCAGCAAATACTATTGCAACAGGAAATATTGCAGATAATGCTATCGATGGCACTAAAATCGCTAGTAACTCTGTAATTTCAAGACATATAGCAGAAAACACAATTACATCTTCAGAAATAGCAACTGGTGCAGTAGGTGCATTACAAATAGCTGCAAACTCTGTAGATAGTTCAGAATTAGTAAGTGGTAGTATAGATACTATACATATTGGAACTTCTCAAGTAACAACAGCAAAAATAGCAGCAAATAATATTACTTCTGCAAAAATTGCAACAGACCAAGTTTTATCTAGACACATAGCTGCTGGAGCAGTAGATTCTAGTGAACTAGCTGCGAACTCTGTCGGAGTAACTGAACTATCAAGTGCAGCACTTGGGGGACAAACATTCACAGGTAATGTAACATTATCTGGTAACTTAACAGTAAACGGAACAACCACAACAGTTAATTCAACAACCACAACAATTGCTGATCCATTAATGGAACTTGGTACAGGAACAACAGGTACTCCATCAAATGATGCAGGTATCGTCATAGAAAGAGGCGACGAAAATAATGCATTTATTGGATTTGACGAGAGTGTAGATAAGTTTAAAGTAGGTACAGGTACATTTACTGGTGCTTCTACTGGCGACTTAGTAATGACAACAGGAACTATTCTAGCTAATATTGAAGGAAACGTTACTGGTAATTTAACAGGTAATGCTGATACAGCAACAACTTTAGCAACAAATAGAGCTTTCTCTTTAACAGGAGATGTAACTGCTTCAGCTGTAAACTTTAACGGATCAGGTGCAGTTGCTTTATCAACAACTTTAGCAGCAAATACTGTAGATAGTGCAGAATTAGTAAGTGGTAGCATAGATGCAATTCACTTAGCTTCTGACTCTGTAACAAGTGCTAAAATAGCAGACAATGCTATTAATAGTGTAAACTTTATTTCAAGCGGTTTAATTACATCAGACTTGATAGCAGATGGAACTATTGCAGCAGGTGATTTAGCAGCAAACTCAGTGGACTCCAGTGAAATAGTAAGTGGGTCTATTGACGCAATTCATATAGCAGACAATGCAGTAATAGGAAGTAAAATAGCAACAGACTCTGTAGGAAGCGATCAAATAGCTGATAGTAGCATAGGTGCAAATCACTTAGCTTCTGACTCTGTAACAAGTGCAAAAATAGCAGATAACGCTATTAATAGTGTAGCATTTATATCAAGCGGTCTAATTACATCAGACTTGATAGCAGACGGAGCAATTGTAGCAGGAGACTTAGCAGCAAACTCAGTAGATAGTGCAGAACTAGTTACAGGTAGTATAGATACTATACACTTAGCAACTAATTCTGTAACAGCAGATAAAATAGCAGCAAACTCAATAGATTCAAGCGAACTTGTTACTGGTAGTATAGATACTATACATATTGCAGATAATGCAGTTACAGCAAATAAAATAGCAATAGACTCTGTAGGAAGCGATCAAATTGCGGCAAACGCAGTCACAGCTTCTGAACTAGCAGGAAACTCTGTAACAGCAGTACAAATAGCAATAGGAGCAGTTGGTTCATCAGAACTTGCAGCTAATTCAGTAGACTCTAGTGAATTAGTAAGTGGTAGTATAGATACTATACACATTGCAAATAATGCGGTTACTGGAGCAAAAATTGCTCTTAATACTATTACAGCAAGTGAAATTGCAACAGATGCAGTTACTTCTGTACATATTGCAGATAACGCTATTAATAGTGTAAACTTTATTTCAAGTGGATTAATCACAGCAGACTTATTAGCAGCTAACTCAGTAGATTCATCAGAATTAGTAAGTGGTAGTATAGATACTATACACTTAGGAAATCTACAAGTTACAACAGCTAAAATAGCTGATCTTAATGTAACAAATGGAAAACTAGGAGCTAACTCTGTAACAGCAGCTAAAATAGCAGCAAACGCTGTTGGGTCAAGTGAGATTGCAAATAACTCTGTAACTACTACACAACTATCAAGTGGTGCTTTAGATGGCAAAACTATGACAGCAACTACTGGAGTAGTTATAGGTGCAACAACTCTTGGTTCAGGTGCAGTAAATGTAAATGGAAACTTTGGAGTACAAGACAGTAATCCACCACAAAAACTTCACATAGATGAAGTAGCTGGTATGGATGTAGGCACAGGAAGTTCATCTTCAGTAACTGAGTTTACTTTAGATTCTTTTGCAACAGCTACATTTAGAGCAGCTAAATATATAGTACAAGTTACAAATACTACAGATAGTGATTATCAAGTGTTAGAAATATTATTATTCCATGATGGAACAACCGCATATTTAACACAATACGCTTCTATATTTGACAATGGTGCACAGGCAACATTCGATGCAGATGTAAGTGCGGGTAATGTAAGATTAAGAGTAACTCCAGGATCAACTGATACAATCAGTTACAAGTTTATTAGAACAACAATAGAGGTATAATATGGGACAGAAACTAAACTTTAACATCGAAGATGCAGGATTTAGTGTTGATGGAAGTGAGAAGTTTGATGCCGCAGGTGAAGCTGCAGCTATCAGTATTTCGGCAGATAAAATAACAAGTGGAACAATTTCTTCCACAAGATTGCCATACACTATCACTACTACCGCGCCAGTAAGCGTAGGCAGCACTAGCAGTGGTCATATATGGTTTGTTTATTCGGCATAAGATATGGCAATATATATCAATGACAGCGGAACACTTCGTAATATCGACTTTCTTGCTATTAATGATAGCGGAACACTTCGTCGTATTAATGAAGTATACGTAAATGACAATGGCTCATTGGCTGGGCCATTTGAAATTGTTTATGTCACTGATAGAAATACTAATACTCAAACCACTTATATTTCTGGTACACAAGAAACTTCTTTTAATACAACAACAATTTTTAACACTACCAGAGATACTATCTCTACTTTCAACACTTCTAGAGTTTCAATATTCAATACAAGCAGAACTACAGAAACAACTAGAGATACTGTTACAACATTTAATACTGTTAGAAGTACAGTTACAACTTTCTTAACTACAACTACATTTAATACAACAATTACAACAACAACTGGTTTTGGAACAGTAACTACATTTAATACAACTCTTACAACTACAACAGAGTTTACAACCACAACAACTTTTGAGACAAGTAGAACAACAACATTTAGTACAACTAGAGCAACTACTACTGCTTACGAGACAACTACATCTTACACAACTTTCTATGATACTATTATTGAAACATCTAGAAGTACAGGATTTACAAATAATACAAATACAAGTGTATCAACTATAACTGCGTTTACTGCAAGTACAGCATTTACAAACCTTACAAATACAAGTGTATCAACTATAACTGCATTTAGTGCAAGTACAGGATTTACAAATGCTACAAATACAACTGTATCTACTATAAGCTCATTTACTGCAATTACAGGATTTACAAATGCTACAAATACAAGTGTAGCTACTGTAACTGCATTTGGTGCAAGTACAGGATTTACAAATGCTACAAATACAAGTGTAGCTACTGTAAGCAACTTTACTGCAAGTACAGGATTTACAGCTGCTACAAATACGAGTGTATCAACTATAACTGCATTTGGCGCTTCAACTTCGTTTGTAACTACATTCGCTGTAAATACAAACACAACTAAATCAACTAATACAAGTATAGGAACTGTAACTGCATTTGGAGCAAATACAGCATTTGTAACTACATTTGCTGTAAATACAAACACAACTAAATCAACTAATACAAGTATAGGAACTGTAACTGCATTCGGTGCAAATACATCATTTGTAACTACATTTGGAGTAAATACAAACACAGCTAGATCGACTAATACAAGTATAGGAACTATAACTGCATTTGGCGCAAATACATCATTTGTAACTACATTTGGAGTAAATACAAATACAAGTAAATCAACTAATACAAGTATAGGAACTGTAACTGCATTTGGCGCTTCAACTTCGTTTATAACTACATTTGGAGTAAATACAGCATTTACAAACTCTACAAATACAACAAGAGCAACTATAAGTACCTTTGGTGCAAGTACTTCATTTGTAACTGCGTATACTGTAAATACAGGAATTACAAACTCTACAAATACTACTAGAAGTACAAATACATCAAGAAGTACAACAAGAAGTACAAATACTTCTGTAAGTACAACAAGAAACACAAATACGGCGGTAAGTACAAATACTTCTGTAAGTACAACAAGAAATACAAATACAGCCGTAGGAACAAATACTTCTGTAAGTACAACAAGAAACACAAATACGTCTAAAGTAACTACATTTGCTGTTAGCACAGCATTTACAAATAGTACAGGGTTTACAAACTCTACAAATACAAGTAGAACAACAGCATATGTAGATAATACAGCATTTACAAACTCTACAAATACAAGTAGAACAACAACATATGTAGATAATACAAATACTTCTAGAGCGACAACAAGAAATACCGCGTATAATACAGGATTTACTAACTCTACAGGATTTACAAATGGTACAAATACTTCAAGGTCTACTTCATTTTCTACTGCATTTACTAATTTAACTGTTTATGCTGTACATGAAGCAAGTTTCTGTGATGAACAGGGAACCACTTTTGTTTTCTTTACAGAATCAACAAACACAAATACTTCAAGAAATACGACAAGAAATACAGCGTTACTACAGGCACTTACAAATACTTCAAGAAGTACAGCAACCACAAGATCAACATCTAGAAGTACCTCATATAACACAGGATTTACTAACTCTACAAATACGGCTAGAGGTACAGCATTGCCTGTAGTAAATACAAATACAGCCGTAGCAACAAATACGGCTAGAGGTACAGCATTGCCTGCAGTAAATACAAATACTGCAAGAAACACAGCAACAAGTAGAAGTACAAATACTTCAATAACTACAACATTTACAAATGCAACTTCGTTTATAACTACATTTGGAGTAAATACAGGATTTACAAATGCAACTTCGTTTATAACTACATTTGCAGTAAATACAGGATTTACAAATGCAACTTCGTTTATAACTACATTTGCAGCAAATACAGCATTTATAACTACATTTGGTGCAACAACGTTATTTACAGTAAATACAAATACAGCCAGAGGAACAAACACTTCTAATAGTACTACAAGAAATACCAATACTTCAATATCAACTATTACTTTATTTGGAGTAAACACAAACACAAGTAAGGCAACAAATACTTCTGTAAGTACAACAAGAAATACAAATACTTCAGTAACTACTGCTACTACATTTGCAGTAAATACAGGATTTACAAATGCTACAAATACTTCTATAGTTACATCAAGAGCTACAAATACTTCAATAACTACTGCTACTACATTTGCGGTAAATACAGGATTTACAAATGCTACAAATACTTCTATAGTTACATCAAGAGGAACAAATACTTCTGTAACTACTGCTACTACATTTGGTGCAACAACGTCATTTACTAACTCTACAAATACTTCTATAAGTACATTAAGAGCTACAAATACTTCAATAACTACTGCTACTACATTTGGAGTAAATACAACATTTACTAACTCTACAAATACTTCTATAAGTACAACAAGAAATACAAATACAAGTGTATCAACTATAACTTCATTTGGTGCAAATACAAATACTACAAGAAATACAAATACAAGTGTATCAACTATAACTGCATTTGATGCAAATACAAATACTACAAGAAATACGAATACAAGTGTATCAACTATAACTGCATTTGGAGTAAATACAAATACAAGTAAATCAACTAATACAAGTATAAGTACTGTTACGTTATTTGATGCAAATACAAATACATCAAGAAGTACAAATACTTCACTAGCAACTATAAGTGCTTTTGATGCAAATACAAATACTTCTAGAAGTACAAATACTTCACTAGCAACTATAAGTGCATTTACAGCTGCTACAAATACTACAAGAACAACAACATTTGAAACTGCATTCCAAACATCAAATGCAAGTTCTAGACAAACAGGTACAAGTAGAAGTACAACAACAACATTTGAAACAAATAGAACAACAACATTTGACACAGCTAGATCAACTCTTACAAGTAGAGATACTGTTACTACATTTAATACAACTAGAACAACTGAGACAACTAGAGATACAGTTTCTACATTTATCACAACTAGAAGTACAGAAACAACGCTAACTACAACTACTACATTTAATACAACGTTAACTACTACTACAGGTTTTGGTACTACAACAACATTTAATACAACTATTACTACAACCTTTAATACCACGGTCACTACTACTACAACATTTAATACAAGTAAGACAACACTTACAACAATTACAACGGATCATCTGACAACGATTGCAACTGTAACTCAGACTCAGATATTTGAAAGACAAACCGCCAGCTCATTAGGAACTTTATTCGATACCGAAGTCACAAGCGATAACGATTATGGATTCTCATACTGGGATGGCTCAAAATGGAGTGAAACATAATGTCAATACAAGATACAAAAGTTCCTTTGAATGAACGAACTAAGGTCGATACTGATTATCTAAATAGAAAACTAGAATCAATGATGGCAGCTTTCTTTGATACAATCGGCGAAAATGAGGAGAGAATTAAAAACTTAGAAAAACAACTATATGAGTTAAAACAAAATGGGAGTTAAATCATCTAATCCAATAGCCGCTATGACTATTAATGAAAGTCTTGGCGATATTCCTACTCATGTAATGAAGTCAGGTTCGTGTTTTAGACCTAAAGAGGATCTTAATCGACTGGCTCAATTTAAAGAAAGAATTATTCCAAAGAGATATAGAGGATTACCTTTTGAATATGACCTTTGGTTTAATACTGATGAGAGATTTGTTTTAAGAAGTTGGTTATACACTGATTTTTTAGGGAATGGAATATATATTCGAGTTCCTTCAGTTCCATCTAATCATAACTTGCTACATACTATTGCAAGAAGAGAAACTAAAATTGATTGGGATAGAATTGAAAAAATTAAAAATAACTTACATAATAAATATATTTTACAAGCAAGTCCAGAGTACCATGATAAAGTTATCTTTCCACCAGGAAGTAACTTAATGAATAAAAATATAATATCTTGGAAACGAATGAGAGAGCATGTTGATAGAGGATTTAAAGTAAAACCACATCCAATTACAGCACATGTATGGATAGCAAAATTAAAGAAAGAACTAGGGGCAGAAAATATCCTAGGAAAGAAAGAAGGTGGTTTTGAACTATTGATGAATTGTAAACAAGCTGCAATTTGTCCAAATAGTGAAATGGGAATTATAGCATTACTACTCGACAAACAGTTAAGTTTAGTATCTACTCCGTATGATGTAAGAAAGAAAAACCCACTTACATATGAAAGTATATACTATGCGATTTCTGCTAAAGGAATTAAAAGTTCCACAGACGCATTACTTAAGATAATGTCTAGTAAAAGATCGGGAATCATATTTGATTTTGATGAAGATGCAGAAGAAAGAATGTATCTTTATTTAGAAAACTTTTGGGATTATAATATAAAATGATAGATATAGCAATTAGATTTCATCCAGTGTATTCAATGTTTACACTCGCCTCTCTGTTAGATAAGACAGAGCGATTCCGCTTGCATGTCTTTATTAGCCCGCCTGACTATAATGATGCACTTGTTACTTGGATTTTAGCAAACTTTGATGATGTTCAAATATACCAAGCGGATTATACAACTCACCACATGGCAAAAATGTCTTTACAGTTCAAAAGACATTGGTTTAGAAAAGATTATCCTATAAATAAAATTGTACAAATGTACACAAATGTGCCAATATTTTTAAGAGAAATAATTGGAGACCAACTACCACCAAACTCTTGGTTTAAAAATATAGGAGCAATTACTTCTAAAAATGTATTTCATAATCATGGTATGTTTAAAAGTTATTATGATATATTAGGTATACCTTCAGGATTTAAAACTGATTTTACATTTATAATTTGGAACTGGGAAGAACTAAAATATAAACAAGATATAGATTTATTTTTTAAAGATGGAGTATTACCAAATAGAAAACATATTAATGCAACAGATATAGATGCTTATATAAATGGTGCAAGAGAAGTAGCTTTAGAAAAGTATTTTCAGTCACATGAGGTAAGTAAAATGCCTACTTATATGCACGGAAAACTTGACCCATTACTAGAATTAGATGCACTTGGTACACTTGATACTATTAATTATAATATTATGTTAAGAAAAGCCTATACTTTAGATATTCATCCAAATATTTTAGAAAAAAATTATTATAATTTACAAAATGGAGTTCAACTAGCTACTCCTTGGGATTTATATACAAAACTTATTGATAAAATACCAGTTAATATGAGAGATGCTAGATTAAATGAGAAGCTATTAATTAAAGCCGAGAAACAAAAACAAAGTGCTGGAAAACTAATTAAAGCAGGATTTTCACTAGGAAAGATCTAAAAACTCACTATTTAAGTTAGATAATATTTTCCAATCTAACTTCCCTTCCTTATACCATTTCCATACTAACCCTTTTTCATGAGGGTTGTGTGGATTTTTTACTGAACTATTAAATGGCAAATGCCAACTCGCTGGATGGTCTCCACCACTCTTTATAGGTAATTTTTTAGAAAAGAAGTCAAATCCAATTAATGTTATATTTTTGCATTTGAGTTTTTTGAGAAAATATAGAATAGCAATAAAACCTGCAGAAGGCCTTGCACCCTCTTTAGCATTATTATTGATTGCTCCTATCTGTTCAAATACTTTTAGAAGTTCCTTATCATTAAACATAATCGTATGATTATCAAACGGTAGCTCAATATTTGGCTCTACATGCATATGGATTCTACTACGATTAAATAAAATCTTCGCATTAGGATAACGATGCCAATAATTTTTTCTTAACCATCCTGTTACCCAAAAATCAGTTCTTCTACCAATTGCTGAATAGTTATAATCTTCGGGAACTCCTTGTCCAAATCGTACAACATAATCAAAACTATCAATATAGTCTCCATGATTATATTTTAATAATTCGACAGAGTTACCAACTAATATTATGGAAGAGTCTTGTAAACTTTTAGCCATTCGTTTGAGTATCCTAGATTATCATGAATATCTAACCATGGTCCGCCATCAGTAAAATGAACTGCTTTAGCATTAGGGAAAAGGTAATAATTTACCATAGCATTATATTCTGCAGGTAAATTGCCTATTCCATCTGCCCATTCCATTTCATGTAACCAACTTGCGGCCCAATTATTTATAGATTCATGTGAAAGATTTGTACATAAAGCATTATTAAAGTACATAAGAGATGACCAATATTTTTTAGGATAGGTCATATTTGATTTGCCTAACATTTTTTGGTTAGGAGTTGTTAAAAAAGGAGGATGTTGAACACACCATACGCTATAGTTTTCATTTAGATTTTTTACTAAATGTTCGATTTCTTGGGGGTCAGTCCTCCAAAAGAAGTCTCCATCACAAAATAAAGCGTGTCCTTTATAATCACAAAGAGAGGGTACAAGAAAGCGAGTAAAAGCAAACTCTGTGCTTTCACCTTGGTACTCTCTTGTATATAACCCAGTCTCTTCTAATTCTGATTTTATCAGTGGTATAATCTCATGATTTGAATTAAATCTACGAATAGACTCCGCGCATACTTCATATGCTTCAGGGTGTTCACTATCAAATCCAATAAAGACTTTCATACTATTGTGCTGACAGTTGTTGACCTAAATCATTTATGTATGCCTGTCTAGCAGTTTTTAAAGCAGCTAGTCTTTGCTCAGTCATACCAATTTCGTTTTCACAATAGTTCATAGCGACTACAATCAATTTTTGGTCTTTTGTAAAATCGTCTGTATCATATTCTATACCATCGATACTTATTTTTTCTTGAATATTCATTATTTAAATATATCCTGCCAATTTCCTTGTGTACTAGCCTTAGCATACTCGGTAGCACGATTTTCAAAAAAGTTGGTATGCTCAACTGCATTTATCTGCATATCAATCCATGGAAGTGGATTAACTGTGCTATGGAATATTGCTTTCATACCAAGACCAAGTAATCGTCTATCGGCGATGTATCTTATGTATTCTTTCACTTCTTTTGCTGTTAAATCTTTAATATCTGCTTTATCAAAGCAAACATCTATAAACTTATCTTCTAATTCAACAACTCGTTCCGCTGCACAATATATCTCATATTTCAGTTTATCTGTCCATATATCAGGATTTTCTGCAATAAAAGTTCTAAAGAGTTTTGATAGTCCTTCAACATGAAGTGACTCGTCTCTTATTGACCATGTTACTATCTGTCCCATACCTTTCATAAGGTTATGTCTTGGATAGTTTAAAAGTATAGCAAAACTACTAAATAGTTGTACTCCTTCTGTAAACCCACTATATACTGCCATGGTCTTTGCAATCTCATGTGGATTATTCATATTAAAATCTGTTAGATACTCATGTTTTTCTGACATAGCTTGTATATCAAAAAACTCTTGGTACATATCATCTGATTTACCTAAAGATTCTAGTAATAAAGAATATGCTTCTTGGTGTACTGCTTCCATTGCAGCGTAACTTACTAGCATCATTCTGATTTCTGGTTGTTTAAATGTTGGTAAGTAATGTTTTGCATACCCACAACATACATCAACATCAGCCTGTGTAAAGAACTTAAATATATTATCTATAAGTACTCTTTCCCCATCTGATAGTTTTTGGTTATAATCTTTGATGTCGTCTTGGAGAGGCACCTCATCTGGAAGCCAATGCATTTGTTGTTGTTTTTTGTAAAACTCAAATGCCCAAGGGTACACAAAAGGTTTATAATAATCTCTTTCTGTTAATAGATTCATTTATCCCTCACAACTTAGACAATCTTGTTGTTCAAAGATTATCTCTCTTTTAGCCTGAGAAGCAACATTATCAGCTCTACTGATTGCTTCACTTCTAAGGTAATATAAAGTTTTTAAATCTTTCGCCCATGCTAGCATATGTACATTATGTAAATCTGCTTTATTTACATCAGGCGGAAAGAATAAGTTAACACTTTGCGACTGACATATATACTGTTGTCGCACTGATGCGTGTTCTACAACCCAAGATTGATTAATTTCAACTGCTGTTTTAAAGACATCTTTATCCCATGCATCAATCATATCTAAATGTTGAACACTTCCCTTATTTGCAATTATACTTCTCCAAGCCTCTGCATATTCATCTTCATTTTCACACTTATCTTTTAATATCTTATCAAGATATTTATTTTTTACTAAGTTAGACCCAGACTTTGTTTTCTGAGTGTAAGCATTAGCACGATAAGGTTCAATACTTGGTGAAGTATTTCCACAAATAATACTTGAACTAGCATTAGGAGCAATGGCTAACAAATGAGCATTTCTGACTGAACAGGTATCATCATCTGGACACGCACCTCTCTCTACTGCGAGTTGTCTTGTTACTATATCTGCTTGGCTTTTTATATGATTAAACATTTCTATATTTGTTTCATTTGCCATAGCACTTTCAAATGGTATGCCTGTTTTTTGCAAGAAAGCATGAAATCCCATGGCGCCAAGTCCAATGCTTCTCTCCCTCATAGCACTAAACTTAGCTTTCTCTAATTGTTCTGGAGCATTATTAATAAAATACTCTAGTACATTATCTAACATTCTAATTAAATCAGATATAAATGCAGGGTGGTTTTTCCACTCATCATAATATTCTAGATTTACAGAAGATAAACAACATACTGCTGTTCTCTCTTCATTTGTAGCAAGAGTTATTTCTGAACATAAGTTACTATGATGCACCTGTAATCCTTTTCTTTTTTGAAAATCTGGTAAAGCATTATTTACGGCATCTTCAAACATTAGGTAAGGTTCTCCAGTTTCCATACGGTTCTGTAAAATCTTTACCCATAATGCTCTAGCACTAACTGTTTTTACTACTTTTTTTGTGTGAGGGTCAATCAAATCCCAACTATCATCAAAGTTATCTTCTCGAGTAGCCTTATGGATTAACTCCATAAACTCATCAGGAACAACAACGCTATGGTGTAAGTTAAGAAACTTTCTATTAGAGTCCCCTCCCGTTGGTTTTCTTCCATCTAGAAACTCCTCTATTTCAGGGTGTGACATATGTAGATACGCAGCATAACTTCCTCGTCTTGTGACTCCCTGTGAGAAAGCTAACATTTCTGCGTCTACTACTTTTACAAAAGGAATAACTCCAGTACTTTCAGAGCCTTTTGATGTTCTAGTTCCAACTGAACGCACATCACTCCAACTACCGCCGATACCCCCTCCGAAAGATGAGAGGAAGGCATTTTCCACATAGTGGTCTGTAATGCCTTCTCTACTATCATCTACATAGTTAAGAAAACAACTTATTGGCAATCCTCTTTTTGTTCCACCGTTACTTAGAACTGGCGTAGCGAACATAAACCAGAGATTGCTTACATAATCATATAAACGCTGTGCATGATCTTTATCATCTGCAAAAGCTTCTGCAGCTCGAGCAAATGCTTCTTGAGGTGATGTTTCACCTGCTATCATATACCTGTCTTTTAAAGTTGCTAATGCAAAATCATCTAACAAGGCATCTTTACTATAATCTATCTTCACCGACATAATTTTCCACCAATCCTATAATTTCTTGTCCATGTCCAAGTACTGCGCCTTCAACATCGTAGGTTAAATCCATAAGTTTTATACCTCTTTCTAGTCCTTCAGTCCCGAACTCATTTAAGTTCTGAATAAACTTGTACTTACCATCAAGAGGCAAACTTGCCATAATATCAAATATATCTCCATACTGTTCGATTAACTGAGTAGCACGCTTTGGGCCTACTCCGTCAACTCCTGGAACATTATCTCCTTTATCCCCAGTTAAGCACTTATAAGTAAGAAAGTACTCAGGTTCAAACTCGTAATGTTCATCCCAGTTATGGACAGTTGTTTCTTTTCTAGTTACAGTCGAAAAACGACTGATTTTATCATCGACTAGTAAATCCCAGTCTTTATCTGATGATATCAACCAAATCTCATCAAGACCAAGATTTTCTCGATTTTGACAGATAAGAGCCGCTATATCATCAGCTTCTACTCCTGCATATTTAAGTGTAAGATATCCCTTACTCTTTAAAGTATTCATAGTAGTTTGAAACTCCGCTAAGAACTGAAGAAACTCTTGTTCTTCTTCGGGAGTTTGTTCTGCATATCGTTCTTTACGATTTGCTTTATACTCTGGATAGATTTCTTTACGGTAGTTACTACCGCCATCGCCTAAAACGACTATCTCTCCACAGTTATAGGACTTTGCTAAGGACTGAACTGTACGAACATAATCATGTTCAAAAAAGTCTTGTCCTCCATGTTTCCATCGAAAAGCTAGATTGAGTCCATCAACAATCAACAAGTTCCCATTCGGGATCGGCTTTCCATGGCTCGTAAATTGTATCGCCATTTGTAAATATCACCTTTTGTGTTTCTAAAAATTGTTCGGCAAAGGTTACATAGCACCCTAGCCAGTTAATATACATATGTTTTTTGTAAAGTGGCTTTCTTGTCGTTGCCACATACCATTGAGAATGGTTTTCCTTAAAAAAGAGAAGCGGTTCTTGTTTCATATCCTCTGCTTGTTTACAAAGTTTACTCCACCATTTGACAAATACATTACTCTTTTGAGTAAAGATTTTATGATTAAATCCCATGTCTTTATAGTGTTTAACTTCTATTGTAAACAAATTATGTTTATGAGGAACATATAGGTCACCTTTTATAGCACCTGAACCACTTCCCGGGGTTTGCGTAAATGTAAGTCCTGTAATTCGATTAAGCATTGACGCACATTTAATTTCTGCGTCATGCCCTTTTCTTCTACTATTGACCAATTAGCTTCTCCAATTCTGTGTAGCCACCGATTTTCTCGCCGTCTACTATAATTTGTGGAAAAGTTCTTGCTGTTGGAAATAATGTTCTTACATCAGATGGTTGAAAATCTTCTCCCATCATATTATAAATTACCTCATGTCCTTTTCTTTCTGCAAGACCTTTTGCTTTTACACAGTAAGGACAACTTGGAATACTATATATTTCTATTTTCATTTAGTCTAACCTTGATATATTATCTTCTTTAATTATCTCAATTTTTTCTAGCAATGGATGAGTCCAACCGTGAGATACTAAATATGTATTTAGGTTTTCTTCTTTGAGTAGAACTTCCACTACTTTTTCTTTGCCTTGCTCATCAAGGGCTTGGTTAACTTCGTCAAGAAAGAGAACATTGATCTGACTTCGTGAAATTGAAGTCATAAGTTTTCGTATTGCAACTAATGTCGCAATATTTACTCTTGCTAGTTCTCCACTTGACAAAGCGAGAATGTCAATAATATTTCCATTATCAGAAACTTCGACATTCAGTTTATCGTTTTCAACCACGAAATTGATCGAGAATCTACCATCAGAAAACTCTGCAAGATACTCGTTTGTAAGGATTTCTAATTCCTTGACAAGGGACTCGATTTTATAGGCAAGTAAACCGTTTGTAGAAAACGCCTTTTTAAGTGTTTCAAGTACCGCCAATTTGTTTTCTGCACTCGATAGTTCATGTTCGAGTTTATCAAGTTCAGATTGAAACTCGCTAGTTTGTTCGAGTATGATACCAATTCTTGTGTTATGTCTTTCTCGTTTTTCATTTTCTTCTATTACCTCTTGAAGAGCTGATTTAGCAGAGGTAATTTTTTCACGAAGTTTTGAAACTTGCTCTTCCAAGTTTTCCTTATTAAGGATTGATGGTGAGAGTTCGTGGTCAATAGACCTGTAGAGGTCTTCCCAATCTTCGATTTCTCGTTTTGCTGTCCTATGTATCGCATTTGCTCTCTCCGCTTCTTGTAGCTTTTCTCCTTGTACTTTGCTTTTTTCATTACAGTATTCTAATCTTTGGCTATGTTCTTCAACCATATTTAATACGAAAGCTTGATTAATCTCGCCTTCGCAAGTAGGACAAGTAGCATCTTTTATACCCGCTAGGGCTTGGTATTTGTTAAGCATTTTTTTCTCATGCATTGCTTCACTCTTCCAAGTTCCTAGGGATTCTACTAGTTCTCTTGTCTCTTGTTCTTCTGGATAAGTTTTTAACTTCTCTTTCCATGAAGCAAGATTTATACTATTAAGCTGTTCTCTAAGTTGATTATTAGTATTTATTTTTTTGTTCTTTTCAGAGATATTTTCAATCTCTATTAATAATGAACGCAAAGATTTCTCATCTTCTTCCGAGTAAAATGGTAAATCCATCTTTGAAAGTATGGAACTATCTTCGAGAAAATTGTCATTTAACCATTTCTGAATAGTTGCAATCTTTGCATTGCTTGCTGTTATATCACTTGATGCAACTCGTACTGCTTCTTTGAAAGTTTCAAAGAACAAAACATACTCATCAAGTTTTAACAAATCAATCAAGAACTTTTTACGATTAGTGTCTGTAGCAGTAAGAAACTGCAAAGACGCATTTGTATTTTGGTAAACTAATTGTGAAAAAGTTTTGAAATCAATTCCTAAGATTTCTCCTAGTGTTTTGTAAGTATTAGAAGCGGTATGTGAAGAAATATCTTCTCCGTTTTTTGTTAACTTACATTTGAGTGTTGCACGCCGTACAACAGTAATGTTGTATAAGTCACTATCAACAGAAAAGTCAAGACTAATATCGTATCCCTTGTTAACATATCTATTCGCTATATCCGCTTTTTTAACATTTTTACTATTTTTATTGAAAAGTATTTCTTCCAGTATAAGTGGTATTGAAGACTTTCCAACTCCATTTGTACCCACTAATTGTGTGAGGGTATCCTTTGAGAGGTCTAACTCGTTTCCTTCTCCATAAGAGAAACAGTTATCCCACTTTAACTTCTGAAGAATAATCATTAAAAACTCCCATTATATTTTTTACTTTATTTTCATCTAACCCCATAATTTCTTTTAAATATAGGGCAAGCTCATCGGAGATTGTCATATCTCCATGTAATTCTAAAGTTGCTTCAACTTCTCGTTTGACAACTTTCTTATCAAGTAGATCAGAGTTTTTAACTTTAGCCAAGTCTTGCACATCTCCTGTAAGTTCATAAATTGTATGATGAAAATCCGTTGGAACCATGTCGTCTGGGTTTTCTACAGTCTTACGAATAAGCTGTGGAAGTTCAAATGGATGCCAAGACCAATCTTGCATCTGATTAGGGTTAATTACTAGAAACCCCGTTTGGACTTCGTTTCTGTGAAAAGATGTTGTCATTGGACTTCCTGGATACACAATATTTCGTTGAGTATTCTCGTGAGCATGTAAGTCTCCAGCGAAGACGACATCAAACTTGTCAAATCTTTCTAAATCTACTTCTGGTACTACATGAGGTGGTATCTCACCACGAACATGAGTAAATAAAACATCTGCTTCAATGTTTTCTATTTGATTCTTTTTATGCAAATCTGCATATGGTAGAATACACCAGTTATCCTCATAATATGTTTCAGTTACTACTTCCACTAGAGGATTTATACTGTTTGTGGCACGAATCAAATTAGAGAAGAATGTATGATTCTTTCTAGTAGCTTCATGATTGCCGTCATAAATGATTGTTCTTACTTTTTGTTGTTTAACAAAATCAAAATAAAGAGTCAATTCATCCATTGAGGGGACTCGGTCAAACAAGTCCCCGCCAATGATATGAAGAGTTACTCCGTGTTCATCTATAGCTTCTTGTATCTGCTGAAAGAACAGTTGATATCTAGTACACGCCCATGAGACGGGTACATTCTTTTGTCCTAACTTGATATGCCAATCTGCTGTAAATAAAATCATCCTACGAAATCTTCTCCTGGTTGCCATTCACAACCTGTTAGTCCACCAGCTTTGATAGCCTGTAAAGTTCTAAGAACTTCATGAGCATTTCTGCCTGTGTCAAGTGCGTTAACACTTACATGCTGTACTATATCGTTTTTATCAATAATATATGTAGCTCTGTAACAAACTCCTGCTTCCTCATTTACTATTCCTAGTTTAGAAGAAAGCCCTAAGCCACAATCAGCGGCTAGTGGGTGTTTGATGTTTCCGATAAGTTCATTGTCTTGTTTCCAAGCTAACTTACAGAACTCATTATCTCCACTAATGCCAATTACATTAGCTTCTCCTACCAATAAATCCATTCCAGCAATTTCTGTTGGACAGATAAAGGTAAAATCTTTAGGGTAGAAGTATACTACTGTGTAGTCGTGCTTTAATGGTTCGTAGTTTTCACTAACGGAAACTTGTACGAACTCATTGTTTTCATTAACACCCTGCAAAGTAAATGCAGGAAACTTCTCACCTACCCCAATCATGATACATCAAACTCCTCTGAGATTTCCTCAGAAACAGAACCTTCTTCATTGTTGATTCTTCTTAGAAGTTCTAACTGTGCATCAGCAGTTGGTCTTGGTAAAATGTCATCCATAGACTTTAGATTTGCAACTAAGTCTTTTTCCCAATCTTCAAGTTCTCTTGGTTTACACTTAAGAACTTGTAATTGATACTCGACATTAAATACCTGTGGGCCAGTCTTCTTTCTTTTGAAATGAATGTCATAACCTGTGACTGGGTCTGTTGGGTCTCCCAACTCTTCCATAGCTACTATAACTTGGTCGAATAACTTTCTTTTTAGATTAAGAACTTTTACACTTTTATCGGCGTAATCTATACACTGAACGGCATAAGACCATCCACATTTTAAATCAGGATAAAAGTCACGAACATGGTCATGTTCTTTGTTATTAAAGGTTTCTGAGTTTCTATCAAAAGATAAACACTCCATAGGAATATTCTTCCCATTTTCGCCTTTAATCCAATAGACATATCGAGGTAATAAATCACCAACAAGTCTTACATGATGGTCTTCTTTACCTGCGTAGTTATAAGTTTCAATCTTCTCTTTTTGAGCCGATCCTTTAGTTTGGTTAAATCCAATTGCCATTTTATTTTCTCCATGTCTCCTCAAATAAAAAGTGTACCCGTCCATCTTTTAATTCAAGCAGTCTGTTATTAGTTAATATCTCATCTGATATTGGACATACCAGATAATCCAATGAGGTGTCTTTTGTTTTTACATAGTCATGATAATTACGGAAAGATGCGACACCTGCATATTCCGCAACTTCTTTATCACTATATGCTCGTCCGTGTTCAAGTAAATCTTTCGGGTTAAGAAGATAAGACCTGCCACCAAAACGATATTTATAAAACTTAAAAGTTTTATCATAATAATTTTTAGGTTTTAGCTTGTAAGTAATAATTCTAAGAATTGTAATGATATCATTAACATTTCCTTTGCTTACTCTTACAATCCTATTCCAGTCAAATAGTAACATATATTATAACACTTTCCTGAGTTGTTGTCAAGAACTATTTTTGGGTTGCTCTTTCAATTTCTCATCTTGCAGTTTTTTAGCGTAGCCAGGATCGATAGTTGCATGAACATCAGCCTGAGCCATCTGAATCAGATTGCCTTGAAAAGTATAAGTACCAGTGTGTAATAACTCTACCATAGGTAAAGACCAAATACTTGTACCCATTTTTCTCACATTTTCGCAGAACATATAATCCTCACTTAAGTAACGATTTTGTTCATTTATTATACAATCAAAATATGCCATTATTTGTTCTCCTGGTTTCCAGTCTCCTTCTCTTAAATGGTCAGGAGTATATTTATATTCAGGATATGTTTTTTCATACTCCTCAAATACACTTCTTTCTATTATCATAAAACCTGTACCAGCTTCTCTTACTTTAACAGGTTCAAATATAGGAGCTTGTCCATCAGGGTAAGCCTCGTGATCTGGGTTAAATACCATATCACCTGCTATCATTTGTAATGCATTTGGGTTATCATCGTACTTACCACTTTTAGCGGCGTGTAAGACTTTTTCCCAAGCAATAGTTTTCTTTGGATACAGACCTGTAAAAATCCTTAAAGGTTCCTCTGTATCTTTTGCTTCAGCAATTAAATGTAACATATACATTACATCCATTGCTTTCCAACAAATATCACTATCAATAAACATTAAATGTGTAGCATCTGACTTAAGAAAGTGTGCTGCACAATAGTTTCTTGCTCTAGTAATAAGAGATTCATTAAATAAATAATAAATCTGGGATTGTATACCATGGTTCATAAATACTGCTGTCATATCCATTAAAGATTTAGTATACAAACCAGTACACATACCACCATACATAGGAGTTGCTATAAATAATTTAATATTTCGCATTTTCTCTATGTTAAGTTGTATTTCTCGTTTTCCTTGATTTTCCGTCATAATATATCTACCTCGTAGTCTTGTTTCATGTAGTAGCCTAGTCTAGCATTTGCTTGACGAGCTGCTGTTTTTCCTTTGAGATGTATGTCAATAACAACTGGTTGTTTTTTGCCTTTCTTATCTCGTATTATTCTACCAATAAGCTGTGTTAGCAATGGCTCATTATTTACGGGTGTACCAAGCACTAAACAACTTAACTCATTTAGAGAGATTCCTTCTGAAAAAATAGACTGTGTACCAAATAAAATATTTTTATCTTTTTTAATTTGATTCATTACTTTCTCTCTTTCATCAAAATCCATATCTCCTGTTATTGAAACTGCCTTATCTCCACAAAGTCTAGCACATGCTTTTAGAAAAGCAACTCTATCTGAGACAACTAAAACTTTGTGTCCTTCAGCAGCATACTTTGCAGCAATCATACTTACACTATGGACATACTCAGCGTTCATCGCTAGATGATTTATGCGTTCTGCCCATGGAGTATATGCTCCATCTAAAAATCTTATATCTGATTTAATTATATCAATCTTAGGTATAAGATAGTTTTCTTTTGGTGGTTTCATAACATTATTTCCAAAATAATCTCTAAATACCACATGACGCCCATCTTTTCGTTCGAGTGTTCCTGTCAAGCCTATCTTATAACGAGCAGGCATTTCATCTATAATCCGTGTAAAGGTTGGACTACTGACATGATGCATTTCGTCTAAAATAACAGTCCCAAACTTTTTCTTTAGAACGTCTACTCGTCGGTACAATGTTTGGATATTCCCAACACAAATAGGAGCATCAACGTTAAATTGTCCACTACCTATTCTGCCTGCTTGTATTCCAAAGCATTTTTGTACTTCTTTTTCCCACTGATTTCTTAAGTTAGTTGTGTGGGTAACAACTAATGTCTTTTGACCTAGCTTTTTAGCTATAGCTAAACCTGTAAATGTCTTTCCCCAACTTACCCAAGCGTTAATTATAGCATTGTCTTGAACTTCGTCATGTACTTGTTTCTGGGAAGGTCGTAACTCAAACTTAAAGTCAGGTAGTTCAGCTTTCGATGTAATTCTTTTATCGATAATCTCATAATCGGAAGGGATTAAATCTTCCCTTCCGATTGGTATTGAGACTAGCCCCTCTCGTATAAATCGTATTGTTTTGAATACGATAGGTGGGTCTGACGGCATACGGGGGGCTAAACTGTATGTTAACTCTTTTTCGAGAGATAACTGTGTTTCTTTATTTACTTCTAAATATATTCTGTTACTAAGAACTGCCTTCATTTGTTCATTAATTTCATATGTTCTATGTCTTGCTCAATCCATTTATTTTGAATATGAGGCAAATTATTCTGCCATGGACTAGTCCACCCTATTTTACTTTTTCTTTCTAATACATGCTTTGGTAAATAATCTCTCATAGTATGTCTAAGTAAATACTTATATATTCCACGATTTCTTTCTGTAAACTTTTTATCTTGCCAGAGTTTGTATTTACCTGCAATGCTAAAAGTATACTTTACAAAGTTTTGTGCACAATAAACAGGTCTAGATTCCATACCAAATATTCCACAAGTTTGATCTGTTGCTAAGATGTTTTGTTCAGATGTGGACATTAAATCACAATATAAAGTATTATTTATTAAATCTTCACCAAATACTTGTGGTATTTTATCTTTGAATCCGTCTAACATTTGTTTACAGTATTCAGGAGATAATCTTTTATCGTGGTGCATATAGCCACCAAAGATTTCATCAGCGCTATCACCTGTTAAAATAACTTTACATCCTTTTTCAGCAGCAGCTTTACATAACATAAATCTAGGGGCGCGTCTATTATGGTCTGACCACGCAAAATTAGTGTAGTTCATCCATAGTTTACCATAGTGTTCTCTATCTCTAATATCAAGTTTTACTACATTGATTGGTATACCCCATTCTTTACAAGTTTTTATAGCCATGTTTGATTCATTTCTCATATCATTCAAATCAAATCCAGTATTCTCATCACTATATGCGGCAGTAAAAACTTCTAAATCTAACCCCATATCTTTTACAGCAGCTAATACCATTGTACTGTCTAATCCTCCACTAAGAAAAAGACCTGTTTTATGTTTATTTTTTGCAAGTTTTTGAATACTACTAATTAGTCTTTCTGGAAAATCTTCTGGAACAGTCTTATACCAAGATTGCATTTTCCATATATCCCAAAGATTCTTTCTTACACCTAATTTTTTAGTAACAAAATTATATTTTACTATTTCTCCAGGATTTAGTTTAATTATATCTACATATGGGCTTTTATTTTGCATCCATTGTTTAATTCCTTTATATGATTGTTCTTCATGTGTATTAAAAACTTTACGAGTAAAAGATTTCATACTTGTTGAAAAAGTTATTTCTTCCCCTCTTTTATACATCCATAAAGGTTTTGCTCCAAAGTGGTCTCGAATAGCAATAACTTCTCTAGTAGTTTTATCATAATACACAATAGAGCCGTGCCAATCTGTTTGAGATAAAAATCTCATTCCATACATTTCAAAACCATTCGCCATAAATACAGTATCATTTTCTATATTAGAATCGTAGGCTTCTCCATTAAAAGCAAATAAGTTACCCTTTTTAGTTACAATAGGTTGATGTTGTTGCGCACCACTAATGTCTAGTAAACAATGACCAATGGCTATATCTTTTGTTTTTATATAGAAATTACCATCAGGACCACGGTGTTCTTGCCTTTCCAGCATTCTTTGTACATTATTTATATCAGTTGTTGCAACAAATCCACACATTATTTATTTTCTCTACTAGCTTGGTGTTGTTTTAAAATACAGTTATCTGTATCTATACCTATATACTTACTATCGAGTCTTGCCCAATGTTCTTCTGTTAATTTATTTAATAGTTCGGCTAACATGATTTGGTCCCACTCCATTGGATTATTTTGACAATGTCTTACCCAACCTTTAACAATAGTTAAAGTCATTTCGTTGTAAGGAACAAATATAGCACTTGTAATTACTTCCCATTTAGGAGGATGTATTTGTTCACACCCTACTAATAATCTATGCTCATCTTTAAACTCAGAAAAGTCTGGTTCTTCTAACCATTCTGCATCTGCATCTGCATAGAATAAATCACATTTGTGAGTATTCATCATTTCATAGATAAACTCTGGTTTAATACCACAATTTTCTTCCCATGTTCCTCTTTCTTCATATTGCGTAAGTTCTAAATCTAAATTAAACTTTGCCGCTGATTTTCTTAGTGGTGTTACTACATCTGTGTAGTTTGGTGTGTAATATGCTATAATTTTCATCCTACTACTTTCCACTCTTGTATTGTATCAATTTGTAAATCTTCCCATTTCTTAAAGTCTGTATCATAACAAATAAGTTTATCTCCAGACTGATTTTTTATGTGAATTGGCATCTCTCCCATAAAGTCTGGACATAGAGTATATTCTCTAAAATAAGTTCTCTGAGATTTTAAACTTTCAAACTTAATTAATACAATGTGATTTTCTAGTTTTTTCTTTAATTTTTCGATATCCATTTATTGTACCTCTTTTGGTCTAACTCATTGTGTGTTCTATTACAGATAGAACAAACAGTATATTTATATCTATTACCTTTTAGAAGTTCTTTTCTCATTTCATTTAAGACTGGATGGTTATTCCATACATCTAAAAAGTCGTCTTCATCAATGTTTCCAAAGACATTTGTATCAGTCCAATCATTACTACATAAACTAATATCTCCATTCCAATGTATCCAAGCCTTTGTCATTGGCAAAATACAAGGTTCAGATAATGCTTTATCTGTAGCAATAATATTATTGTAGATATCGTTTCTATTTTGAACTTGAATCGGAGTTACTTCCCATTGGTCGGGGGCAACCGTTTGATCCCAATATCTATGTGTTTTAGCTGGTAATAATGCTTTTCTGCGTTCCATCTCTTCTTCGCTTTCATAAGTATTAATTACTGCTTTATCAAAAAGTGCAAACCAGTGTTTTCTTTGGTTAAACTTATAACCATTTGTAAGTATTCTAGTTTTATACTTTCTCCAAGGAGTGTGCAATCTTTCTATCATTTCTTCTGCACGAGGGTGAAGACTATTTTCACCTCTACCACTCCAACAAATCCACTTATCATACCCAATAGTATCTAAGTAGTCTATAAATCTGTCAAACATTTCATAAGGCATATGCTCATTTATGTTTGGGTATCCTGCTGATCTAGGACAATAATTACAGGTCTTATTACATAATCCTGTTACATCTATATTAATTAACCAGATATTTTGCGCCATGCTTTTTCGTGTCCCATATATAATAATATTTTTACTATAGTATCAGAAAGTGCAATACCACCTGCTAGAGTATTATTTCCTGTTATTATATATGCAATTAGAAAAGTTACTACTGTCGCTAGTACTCTCCAAGTTAGTGCTTTGTAAAATATTACTAGATTTTCTTCCATGTATCTTTCTTTTTCTCCTCGCAGTATTCCCATATTTTCCAAGGAATACCTGTTTTATATAAAATACCTGCCCAGCTGCATCCATCTTGTGGTGGTCTTGCTTCTATAAATGCAAAAGGACAATCCTTTACCCATACAACTGTAGCAATGTCTTTCTTTTCAATTTTTCTAATTTTATGGTATTTTAGAGCAGTTCTTTTCATTTTCTCCTGATACCAATACACTCCATTAGTGTCTATAAAATGTTTTCCCCCATGTTTTATCATACCTACTTCATCATCTATTTGATAACGAAGTGGATATATACTTTTCATTGGTGTTTGCAATCTTCTCATTCCAATAGTTGTGCCTGTCATATTTCTATCATCAACTATCTGGTCACCAATAATTATTAACCCATCTATTTCTTCAGGCTCTTCATGTATTACATAAATTGGGAAGCGAATCTTTCGCATATTGTTTCATAATCCTCATCAAATATACTTATTTTAATTATTAATCTTGGTTCATCATAAACTACAGCTCTGTGTTTTTTAGTTACATCTAGTATAGCACTTCTATACCAATGTTTTTCATTGTTTATTTCAAAATGACCTGCTTTTGATAAATCTTTATTGAGTACAGTATTTATTGCACACTTTGTACTCCAATCCCTATGCCACGGTATCGTCTTACTTATTTTTATTACTTTTGCGTTCCATCTACCTTTTATTTTAATGGGAGGAGTAACATTTATTCTTGCGTATAAATATCCTTCTACAATCTCATTTCCGTGATGATAGTACTGTTGCCAGTCTAACGCCCTCCAGTCCTGGATTTGGGGCTTCCAGTTTAATCTCTTAGAAAATCTGGTATCTTTGGTTTTGATGCTGGTAATTGCCATAATTCTACTATTTTTTCAAAGGGTTCATAAAAGAACATTCCTAACTCTAGTCGAGTGTGTGTTGACTTAACATAAACTGGTTTAGATAAATCTACAATTGCTGTACTAAGAACCCAAGGTCTATCATTTATTAGCCAGTGTCCTAATTGTTTTTTATACACATTGTGTAGATTCCAAATGCATACACATTTAGCCCCAAAAGTAGGATAAAGACTTTTTTCACCACCAGTATTTACTTTAAATAAAACTAATTCATTTTTTAAGTTTCTATCCCATGGTTTTGCATAAACTTGCTTAGTCTTTAAATCTTTTACTCTTTTATATATTACTGTATGTTCTCCTGTAACATAATGATCTGTTGGGCATTCCCATCTACAAAACTTTGCATGCTCAGCCCACCATTCTGTATCAACTTTATTCGCTATTGTTAAGACTTTCTCGTCTGAGACCTTTTCTAATTTTTGTGCCACTTATATCCTCTATTTCTTTACTAAAAACTTCTTGCTCTATAGTGTACCCAACTTTTCTACCGTAAGTAATATTTGTAATATTTGGTACTATAGAAATCTTTATTTGTCCAGCAAATCTACAAAGTTTTCTTTCTAAGTTTTCTTTTACTTGAAAAGCACAATACGGATTATTTTCATCATATTCCATATCTCTTATTTGTATATTTACTTGCCCTGTTTTATCCAATGCTCTAGTGAGCAATGCTTGGTGTCCATCATGCCATGGTTGCCATCTACCTAACATCTGCACTGTAGGCTTTTGGTCATTCCATATTCTATTACTAATTTCCCATATAGATTCGTAGGTATTTTCTTCATCCCACTCATAATAAGTTAAATCAGCTTCGAATTGTGTTGGCCATTCAAATACTTGATTTGTGTCCTCAAATCTACCTTTTTGAATTGTCCCCATAAAGATAGTTAAATCTGCCTCAAATTGTTCTCTTCCAGAAGCAAAAGGACATACAAAATCAACTAAGGCAATCTTACCACTTTCTGATACAGCATTTGCCTTGTTTAACATTCTTCTAAACTGTCTCCAACGACCTTGTTCTGAAAAATCCCAGTCGTCAGCTTCTTTTCTTATTTCGTCTGCATTAATATGCACACATCTACCATGACCTATCTTGTCAAGTATTTCGTTTGCTAAATAAGTTTTACCTGCTCCAGGTAATCCATAAATTAATACTTTCATTCTTCGTAAACAAACACCCAATTCTCTCTTCCAGCTGCATCTATATTGTAACCAACTTCTTTACAACCAAAGTCTAGAAAAGGTTTCTTTCCTCCTTTATATGTAATCTCTAACATCATGTTAGGACTACCAAACTGTTTTTTACAAAACTCTCGTCCAACTTCTAAATCGTAGGTAGATTTGCCCCCTTTATACTCATCTGTCCATGCCTGTCTACGAAAAGCAGGATATTTATACTCTGTTCCATCATGTCCTGTAAATACTTTATTTGTACATAGGGCATTTACTCCAACCATAAGTTGTGGGTCTAACCCTAGAACTGTATCGTAACTCATCATGTACCATTGATTTTTATCATAGTATGCTTCTAAGTCTTGATAGCAAGTTCCATTTTTTACTATAAATCCTTGTATTCGTAACTGTATGACTCGATAAAGTTCATCAGTTGTTAAATCATTATAATGTTTAATCTTTGTAACTATTGACATAATCTACACTCTCTTGTATTCTTAGTTTAGCTTGAAGTGCCATTTGCTCTGAAAAATCTTTTTCTAAGCATTTTCTACATCTTCCACATGCTTTATAATCTTTAGTTGGATTGTTACAACTAAAAATCATATCATATAATTTCTTGTCTGTTCTTATTAGTAGAGAAACTAACTCTACTTTTGTCATCCATTCAAATGGAAATAAATTAATCGGTAAGTTCATAACTGTATGGAATTGAACTTGAATTGCCTCTAGTATATCATCATTATCTACTGCCATAATTCTATTTGGCATACGCAGTTGTATTCTTTGTCTAAAACTATCTTCTGCGTTTGCGCCCCATACCATATATTTTATTTTACATTGTGGGTTGCCTTTTATAACATGAAGCAGAGCAGTTTGCCATTGATATACTGCAAAGAGGTTCTTTTTCCTTTGTGGAATATCTACTCTATCTATTATAAGAGGTACTCCTAAATATTCACACTGCTTTTTACTTGCTTCTATACCTGCATTTAATACATTTTCAGGGTCTGCCATACTTGCTAAATGAACTGCTACAGGTTTCAGTCCTTTCTTTACTGCCCATAAAAGTGCGGCAGCACATTCTGTACCGCCGCTTATCGTCATTACTGTATCTATATCTTTAGTAATTGCCAACTTTCATATCCTCTGCAAAATATTCTTCAACTAATTCTTTTGTTTCTGAATTATATTGAGCTTCTTGTTTATATTGTTCGGGACTTACCATTTGGAAACAAGGCTCTAAGCCCCAGTCTTTCCAAATAGTTTGGTCTTCCAACTTATATATTTTTATATCACTAAAATCATCTTTATTTTTCGGTAAAAAATATCTCTGACGAAACATCATTACATGCAGATTTAATGCAATTGGAAAGTGAACTTGCCAATAGTTATATGTTTCACTTTCATCTATGAAATCTTCTAGTCTTTCTTTTGCACAGGCAGGTATTGCTCTATGAGTCCACTCAATAAAGTTTGTCTCTGGCCTAATCATTCTGCGAAGTTTAAGAAAAGTAAATACACTTCTCCATCTTGTAAGCGGATGTCTTACTTGAGTAAGATACGCCCAATCAGGATAATATGGTTTCATCATGTCATAAGTAGCATGTTTATTTACTACTATTGGTTTTCTTGGAAAATAAGTATATTCAAACATAGGAGGTCTTTGATGCTCCCAGTTCCAAACTAACTGATTTTCTAAAGATTGATGAGCTTTATCAAAAGCATCATCTACAGCGCTTCCCCCAGTTTTCGGTATGTGTATAAACACAGCCTTGAGCTTAGGAATAATCATATTTAAACTCCTTAAAGTCACGGTTATAAAACTCGTGAATAAAACGCTTGTTATCAGGTGTCCAAGGACAATCGAGAGAAGGACTTATATTATGTCTTTCTTCTTTCATTCCTAGATGTTTCCATATTTTTTTAGATTCTAGCGTAAAAATCTGGACTTCTGGAACTCTTACCCAAGTCCATTGAGGTAAAAGCATAGTATGAATATGACTTCCTACTGCTTCTGTTCTACCCCAATATCTATCGAAGTTATCAAGTAACTTCCACCATTGCCCTTTTGGTAGAAAAACTTGGGCTCTACGAGTCCATTCTACAAAAGGTGTGTCTACTAAATCAATTTTAGAAAAATGTTTATATATACTTTCCCATCTACTCAGAGGGTGTCTTACTTGTGCTACATATTTAAAGTAGGGATAAAATACTGCATATCTGTCGTATGTAGCGTGCATATTATGCATACCTACAATTTCGCCATTATTGTTTGTCCATTCAGACTCTACAGCAAATCCTCTTATCCAAGTTTTGTTTCCCATTTTCCGAATGTTATATTTCTTACGATAAGCCATTTCCACAGACATACCTCCACATTTTGGAATATGTATAAATACTGTACTAAAATGCTTTAATATCATAATCAAATAACTCAAAATCTTTTGCAAACCATTTCTGAAACATTTCTCGGCTTTCACTTGTCCATTTTGGTCTCTCGTAGTATCCAACGTTTTTTACACACTTCGGTATACCGACTCTTTCAAAGATGGTGTCTTCTTCCATTTTAAGAACTTCTACTTCTGGTTGTAAATACTGCCATTGATGTTTGTGTAGAAAGTTTCCTAATTTTAATTGTTTTTCTGTTGGATGTTCTGTAAAAAGACCTGCAATTCCAAGTCTACCTAAAATAAGTGCGCCAAGTGTTTTCTTTGTAAAATCGTCAAATCCGACTTTTACAAGTTCTGCTCTTGTCATATGCGCCCATATACTTTCCCAGCGAGTATATGGATTTCGTACTGTTGTTATGAACTTATCATAACCACGCCATCTATACCAGTTTGCCCACTTATTCATGTCATTGTGAAAACAGTTTCCAACTACACTATTTCCACCGCACTTTGGTATATGAATGAATACAAATCCATTTATTATATTGCCTCGAAGGTCTAAATCTCTCTTAGTCAGAAAGTGCATAGAGTTTTTCAAACTTACCTAATGAATAGTCATCAGCGACATCAAAGTCACAACCGATAGGAGCATTTGGAATACTACATCCACGATCTTTCTGTACATTTTCTTTTAGTATTTTGCTGTAGAGTTCTATCTCATCTTCGGGAACTTCAGCAAGAATTGAGTCATGAACAAGAGCAAAGATTTTTGATTTCATTCCTGTTCGACGAATGTATGCCTGTGTATCTATTGCACCGAGTAAGTTAATATCAGAAGCAACAGATTGCACTAGAAAGTTAATGCCACTACGAACTTCGTGAGAAGCAATACCTTTGTCCTGTGAGAACACATTTGGGAGCCTTCTTTTACGACCAAAATGACTATATAGGAACCCATTCGCTTGTGCAAACTTTTGCTGGTCGGATAGCCATCTCTTTAAATTGGGGAAAGCAGCAAAGTAATCTTTGATAACTTCATTTGCTTCCTGCACGGTGAACTCTTTACCACTATCTTTGGTAACCTGCCAACTAATCTTTGCTGGCCCAGCACCATACATAATACCGAAAGTCACAGCTTTTGCTTGTTGTCTCTTGTCGCCATAAACTTCGGCAACTTGTTCAACTTCACAAGGAAGTCGAAAAACTTGTTTTGCAATCGTACTGTGAAAGTTTCCACCAGATTGAAACACCCGCTGTAGCCCTTTATCATTTGCAAGTACAGCAGCGACATAAACCTCTGCTGTTGTTAAGTCCATTGCAACTATCTTGTGTCCAGCTTTTGCTTTGATACAACCTTTTACAGTTGGATTATCACGAGGTAACTGTTGCATATTCAGTTTACCACTAGATGATAGACGACCTGATGTTGTGCCATGTAGATTAAATCCTGTTCTTAATCTATTGTCTCTGTCTAGGTTTGGAATAATTTTATCAAGATATGTATTTTTAATTTTTACTTTTTGTCTTATCTCAAGTATATGTTTTGGTACTTCATGTTCTTCTGCAAGTTGTCCGAGAACTTCAGCATCGGTACTGTCTGCACCCGTTCCAGTTTTCTTTCCTGTTGGTTTAAGTCCAATATAATCAAATAGTAACTCACGCAGTTGAACTGTTGAGTTTGGATTAAACATACCGCCTTTTGACTTTTGATACTGTCTTACTTCTGGAAAACTCTCTAGTGCGGCAACAGCTGCATCGATATCTTCTTGCATACGCTTTTGTCCGAACTCTAATCGAGTTTTATCAAATGGAACACCATTGGACTCTACATCTTTTAGGAATCTTACTCCTTCAATAAGAATATTTTTATAAACCCAATATAGTTTTTCATTTTTCTTAATTGCTTGTTCAAACTTCTCGAACAATAGAAATGTTACTATCGCATCCATTGCAGCATAGTTCTGCATGACTTCGAATGGAACCATTGAATAATCAAAAGATTCTTTGAGTATTCCTGTTCTTCTACGATAATCTTGTATCCAGTTATCAAGTTCTGCTTCATAGTCTCCATATGGAGTATGCTTAATTGCAAGTGTTTTTAAACCATGCGTGCCTGGGTTTTCATCAAACATATAGTGCATGAGCATAGTATCTTCAAATTGGGGGAACTCGAAATTGAAATGATATTCAAACCATTGTAAATCAAACTTCGAGTTATGGAAAACGACTCGTTTTTTGTTAAATATTTCTTGCATCAGTCTTTCTGATTCTTCATTCATGCAATCACAATCTGCATAGATTCCATGTTCAGCTTCGTATGACATAGAGAATCCTAGCATATAACCATCTCTACAATATAATGCTGATGTCTCTGAGTCAAGTGCGATAAAATCGCCTTCGTGGTCTAACGCCTGTTGCAGCCACTTATTTAGTTGTTCTGTGTCTTGTATACCATAGCATCTGTCTTTGCCTATGGATAATTGTTTAAGTTCTCCGCTTACATATCCCGTTATACTCTCAACGGCTTCCTCAAATGACTTCTTTGCTTCTGGACGAAACTTTATCATTGCAGGATTAATTAAAGCTAAAAACTTATCATCAATTATTTTTCCGTTGTACTCTGTTACGGAGGTCTTTCTCGTGAAGTTTTTGAAGGGCTCCGAACCTACAAGAATGAGCCAATCGTACGAGTCGATATCGATTTCGATATCAACATCTCTTTTTAATATTTTCTTTTTTGAACTATCACTGCATAGTGCAAACCTATCAAACTCAAAAGTAAAGTATTTATCAAAGTTTGTACTTGTTGGTATAGTTTCTATTAGTGCTACTTTAGCCATATAATTTCTCTTTTAATCTGTTAATTTCTGGTGCGGTTAAATTGCCAGGGTCTATATTATCTCGTAATTTTACTACTCTTGCAGACATTTCTAGTTTCTCTGCAAGATCTTTTGCTTTTTCTGCAGCTTGTCTACCTGCATCGTCTCCGTCAAACATAATATCAATACCTTGAACTCCCTGAAGTTTCAAGAGACTGAGCTTAACCCAGTTGACTTGTTGTGTACCAAAACAGCACACAGTATTACGAAGACCTTTATCCCAAAGATTAAGAGCATCAAAGATGCCCTCAACTAGGATTGCTCTATTCTGAATGAGTTTAGGTTTGGCAGGACAGAAAGGCATTTCAACCCCGCTGGGGTAGATATAATACTTATTTGTGCCTATGTCATTTATACTTCTGCCGATAAGTGCAACTGTTTTTCCTGTGATGTCACGAATAGGGAAGATGATGCGGTTTTCAAACTTGGGAACACCCCAAGTAAATGCGTCCCATACCTGTAAGGTTTCTTCAGATATGTTGCGAAAACCGCCACCTTTCCATGCTAGTCTATCTTTTGGGAGTGATATACCAACTGTTTCTGATCTTGTCTTTTGTATCTTTTCTTTGATACGGTGCGCTCTAACTTCTAATGGAGAAGCTGGTGCACCAAAAAATGTAAATAGGTTTCCTTTGAAACCACAGGAAAAACAGTGAAATATTCCTGTAACTCTGTCAACGCGCAGAGAAGGATTACTGTCGTCATGCTCAGGATTTAGACAATGAATCTTCGCATCTTTTCCCGAGATGTGATATTGAATGTGTTTATCTTGTAAAAGTTCTTCTGCCGTCATTATTGTATATATTATAACCGATTTTAAGTTCCTTGTCAAGAACTATTTTAGGATATTCTTCTTGTGCTTCCATGGTAATTCGTCACCGAGCTTCTCATACTCTCTAAACTTTGGGTCATCTTCATAGTACATAGATTTCCATGCAAGCTCTGCCATTTGAAACCAAACTGCAACTGCTTTGTCTCTAAACTCTTTATCACCCCACAAATAATAAAGTAGCCACCACTCTTTATCGAATCTGCACACTCTTACTTCTTGTGTATATAATTCAGGTAAATCAACAAGACATCTTAGTCTTTGACTTCCTGCAATCGGGTACCAGTTTGGCATACAGAGAAGAGGAGAACGAACTCCTTCTTTTCTAAGTGCTTCTTTTAATGGTTCGTTTATTGGTACATTTTTAATATTTTCCTGTACCTTTTGTTGTTCTAATAACCATCCTACTGTTCTTACATACCAAGTATGCGGTGGTAGTGGTATTAGTTCTGCTGTTTCTCTACTTACTCTATCATCCGCCATTTTCGTAAATGTCCTCTAATACTTCTTCATAAGTAGACCTAAACTCCTCTACAGTAGGAGTTGGTAATTTTATTTTGCTATCCGCATTGTGTTTTATTATTTCTGCACAATGTAATATCCATGCTTCTTGTAGTTGTTTTTCTGTGTATAGTATCATAATTTTGTGTAATAATGTTTATCCCAAGTTTTCTTTGGGTCAAAATAATACTGGTAAAATAGTTGATAAATACCTTTTACATCATGTACTTGATACTTGTCATCTTTAGTTGCTTTTCCGATATCCCACCAATATCTATCTTCTGTATATAAACTAAATCCTTTTTGTTTTGATAATTTTTTCCAATCGTCTAACCAATGTGGGTTTTGTCTATGTATTCTTCCTACATATCTTTCATTCCATATTGCAAACTCATATAAATGATCGCACTTTACTGTTTTAAAACCATGTCTACGATCAAGTTTCATTCGTATTTCTTTATTTCCAAACTTATCATCATATGGTAAAACTGGGTCAATTCTATCAAACTTATCTTTTAATTTGTTTGAATCCTTGCAATTCATAGCTATTACCATAGCATCTAGTTTAAACTCAGGAAATAAGTCATATAATAATATTCTATTTCTGCCAGGATGTAAACTGAATCTTTCTCCGTCTGTCCAGACGGTTACAGGATTTACAAATCCTTTTTCCATTACATCACGCACAAAACAATATAATCTAAGAAATATTCTTTTTTGTTGCCCCATTAACCATGCCTTTAAATAAACTGGTTGATACTCTGCTCCATGAGGATTAAGACCTCTATCTGTCATGTCTGTCATAAACACAACATATTGATATGGTATGAACGTATGGTCATAAATCATAGGCATCTTCTCCTGTTGTCATTGTTTCTTTAAGTTCTGCTTTTTCATCTGGGTCTAGCGCAGTATGAGGTCCAATCTTTAGCGTTTCCCAATTCATTTCTGAAACGAAAGTTTCTGCTTTTCCGTTTCTCATTTTGTCACATTTAAACTTAATACAGGGTTCTGCGTCTCCCCAATGCTGTATGCTATAAGCAGCATCTACAGCATCCAAGATTCCTTTTGAGAATCTTGCCTCTCCTTTCTCATTAGTCTGGAAAGCGGAGAGAACGAGAACTTTGCTCTCTTGTGCGAGAGATTTGAGACCTTTTGAGATCTCGATTTGCTCAGTCCAATCATACTGACCCGAACGATTTGGTGCGTTATGGCGTCTAACTTGGTTGAGGTAATCTACTATTACTAGACCTAAATCTGGTAACTGTGCTTGTTTTTGTCTTACTACACTTATAATTTTTGCTAGTGTAAGCGAAGGATCATAATGCACATCTACTTGTGGTAAGTCATTGAGTTTGTTTCGTGTAAGTTGATAATGAAACTTATCAAAATCACGATGACCTTTAAACTCAGTTAAAGCGTCTTGTCCATTCTCAAATCGGTTTGCCCACCAATCAGCAACTTTATCCCACTCCATTGGAGATAGGTTTCTTGTTTTGATTCTGTTGGTAGGCACACCACACTCGATGGCACAGATTCTTTGCAGAATCTGTCTTGTATCCATCTCGATTGTAAAGTACAATACAGACTTTTCTCTTTGATGAGCTGCTGCTGCCACATTACAACAAGTAAAAGATTTACCGCCACCTCGTTGTCCACCTATAACTACCAAGTCTTTGGGAGAGAATGTGTAGTCCAGGTCGTATTCTTGGTTGAGTCCAAGTGGCAAAAACTTTGCCAAATCTTCTTCATTGTCAAAAAGTTCTATAGTTTCCATACTTTCGTTATCATCATTAGTCTCTACTCGGTCTTCGACTTGTACTACAATTTCTTGTAATAAGTCAATATTTTCCCTCGCATCTCCAATGGCGATATGGTTTTCTACATAGTTTTCAATTCTTGTTAAGATTTCTGTTTGAGTAAACTGGTTTTTGAGATAGTCTAGCAAAATGATAGACGGAACATCCGTCTCAACTGTTTCTATTGCATAGACTTTTTCTTGAAGTTCTCTTGAACGAACTTCGTGTTTTAAATCTTCGAAAGTCGGTAGTGCATGATATTTGTGAACATGTTTATCAACTATCTTCCACAGTTTTCGGTACTCACCTTCTGGGAAATAGTGTTCCTTGAGACCATTCCATGTCCCAAAATCTCCACATGATATTATCTGTTTAAGTAATGCACTCTCTAAGGTCAACTCGTCTCTCCCAAAACAAAAAAGGCGAGCATGCTATAAAGCCTACTCGCCCGAACCAATTAGTTATTAACCGATTTCTTTTTTAGCTGCGCCGTTATAATCAGCACACTGTAGACCTCTTCTAGTAAGCATGGTTTTAACACCTCTTACTGTTTTGCCAATTTCAGATGCGATATCTTCAACTGACATATTTGTGATGTCTAAGTCTGCTAAAGGATCTGCTTTGCTTGAACCTTTAGTTTCTTTTTGCTTAGGAATAGCGTTGATTTCACCTGCTCTAAGAAGTGATAGTGCTTTACCTCTGATTGAGTTAACACTTCTTCCCATAGCTTCAGCGATGTCTTCAATGAAAGCACCGTCGTTTACTAGTGAAACAAATTGTGATTCTTCGTCTTCGCTGTAAGTTTTTACAGTTTCAACTTTAGGAGCAGGTTTAACATGCTCTGTTAGTTGCATAGAAAGAATCTTTCCTTGTATTGATTTTGCAGAGAAGCTTCCACCTTCGAAGTTTTCAGCGATTTCTGCGTAGGTATAACTACCTGAGTTATCAGTTACAAAGTTTGCAAGAGTTGATTCTTGCTCATCTGTAAAAGATTTGCTTTGTGATGCTGAAGCTAGTTCAACATCAAAACCCATTTTTCTTAATTTAGAACTTACTGATCTAACAGAAGTTTCTAACTCGTCAGCTGCGTTAGCAACTGTGCTTTGAGAAACAGGGCTTTCTGAACCTACAAAGTCTACTAACTGTTGGGTTCTTTCATCTGTCCATTTTGGTAATGCCATTATTTTTCTCCAATAAATTGATTTAAATTGTTAATTATTATAACACCTCGGTCACGAGCTGTCTTAGTTTTTGCTGACTCAATACCTGACTCATTTATAAGATGAGTACATTCTTTTGTCAGACTTGATTTTACTACATATCCAAACTTCTCTAATACTTTTGTAGCGTGTGCTTTTGTAGGGTAAGATTTTAACTTACCGCTAATACATACAACTCCTGTGACCTCTTTCTTTTCAATTATTTTATTATTCCAGTTGAAGGGTAGGTTGTCAATGTAATCGTTAGGATAAAACTCGGTGTCTAACCACCTAAGTAAGTTAGCTGTAGCTTTTGGTCCGATACCCGCTTCAGTACAACTTTTCTCGCTAATATCTTCGATGTGAGATATTCTATCGCATAATTTTTGAGAAGCTGACCGACCAATAAGTGGTATTGAGAAAGCTGGTATTAAATCGACCAACTTGCTACTCTTAGACTTTTGTAATTCATCATAGAGTTTCTCAGCTAACTTTTTAGACCCTAACTTTTCCTGTATATCCGTTACAGTAAGTTCGTAAAGTTCGGAATAGTCAAGGATTTGCAACTTGTCTAAAGTTGCTGGTCCAAGACCTTTTATTTTAAGAGTGGAAGCAAAGTGTTCCAATTTTTTGTCCCATTGAGCTGGGCAGAGTTCGTTACGGCAAAATAATTGCTCGTTTATAAACTCTAACTCGCTATCACAAGCGGGGCAAATTGTTGGTGGGATTATCTCCTTCACTTAGCTTCTCTCTCCAAAATATATAATATATTATACAAAAAGTTTAAGCATCTGTCAAGAACTTTTTTTGGGAAGGTGACGATAAACTTTGAAATAATTTTTTAATCGTCCTCGTAGATGTGGGTATCCTCCACATAATCATTTCTGTATTTCCATTGAAACCATAGGGCTTCAATTTTTTTAAATAAGCGCTTTATGAAATCCATTCTTTTCTATATCTCCTATAATTCTATTTGCCATTAATTCATGCCCTTCTTTTAACGGATGGTCTTTCGGTCCGAAAGGGGCTCCTTCTCTTTTACACATATCATAAAAACCCTCTTCTTTTAACCATGGTAAACGCTTCAACCACTCTTCTGAGCCAAGTTGATTTGCCTGCCAAATAATGTTTGCTGATTCTTCAAATCTTTGGTCTAGTGTCCATAGAGTTTTATTTATCTGTGTATTGGACATAATATAGTTTAGAGTAGGTATTCCTAATGCTTTTAGGTACACATTTGTTGTATACATATAATGCAAAGAATATATTAAACAATACTTTAGATTTCTGACATGAGTCATATACATTTGTAATCCTTTCCATGTATCAGGCGTATCTTCAGGGTGTTTAACTACTGTACTGTCTGTATGTATATCTAGTGTTCTTTGGTGCCATTTAAAAGTTGTCCAATTTGCGGACTTCCATCTTGCCGTTTTCTTCTTAGGAAACCAGTTTAAATATTCCATTCGGTTTATTCCTGACCAAACGAGAATTACTAATTTTGGGTTATAAAATATAGGAACTTCATTAATAACTACTCGCCATATCCTATCATTACCGCCACCAACTTTGGCACTATTAATCATTGGTGTATCATAATGATTACTTACTCTCCATGCGAATCTTTTAGAATGGTTATTTACTTCCATTCCTCTAACAAAACTGCAACCATTCCAATAAATCATAATACTTTAACTTTATATTTTTTCTGAAACTCAATAGCGTCTTCCCAAGTATTTACCATAGGTTGACCTTTTATATTCAGACTTGTATTTAATAGCATAGGAACTTTAGTAATTTGGTAGTATTCTTCTAGTATTGATCGGAGTGCTGACTTAGAATCTTTTCTAACGACTTGAACTCTAGCTGTTCCATCCACATGAGTAACGGAGGCATAATCGTGTTTAGCCTTTGCCACGAATTGCATATACTCATTTGTATATCCTTCAAAATAATCATCTACAAACTCCTCAAGTATCGCGGGCGCAAAAGGACGAAACTTTTGTCTTCGCTTGATGGTATTGACTGTATCTTTAATATCGTAACGAACATCACCAAGAAGACTACGATTACCGAGCGCACGAGGCCCATATTCTGCTTTTCCATTTGCTACTCCTACTACTTTTTTATATATTATTTTTTTAACTACCGATAAGGGATTTATTTGTCTATCTATATTATAACCATGAAAACAATCTTTATACTCTACTCTCTTTTGAGTATGAGCAAGTATTGCACCTAAGGCACTTCCTGCGTCTCCTGGACTAGGAAATATCCACATATCATCAAACAAAGGTCTAATCTTAGAGTTGGCTACACAATTTAATGCAACCCCGCCCCCGTATACAAGTTTACTTCCATACTTACGAGCTTCTCTCATAATTTCAAGTATCTCATATTCTATTGCCATTTGTGCACTTGCTGCGATATCATTTGGGTGTTGCCAAAACCATTTACTAAGAGGAAATCCATGACTACAGTCAGAATGTATTTCTTCCTGCATATCTATGCAAGGCTCTCCGTAAGCTGCCATACCCATTGTTATATACTCGTCTTCGTTTGGTTTCAATCCTACTCTTTTAGTTATGGCACTATAAAACATTCCTAGTGACCATGGATATTGTTTTGACCAAACTTTTACACCATCTTTCCATATCGTTGCAGTATCGTATTCACCAACTGCATCAATAACTACACAAACAACATCATCTGTAAAAGGAGCAGTATAAAGACCCGCTGCCATATGACTCTCATGATGAAAGATTGTCTTTACATCATATTCTCTTTTTAACTCGATTCGAGACATACCATAGTGTTCTCGTCTAGCTTTTTTAAATTGTTCGTTTTCATGGTAGATGAGTAAGTCTCCTTTTTCTTTCTGTACTAATTCATCTGGAACCCACTTGTCATTCTTTTTTCTAGTATAACGCTCTGCATGAGTTGCAAACTGTATTTTATTATCTTCAGATACTACAGCAATTGCAGCATCGTGAAAACCCTCACTTATTCCTATATATTTCAAAGTGTAAACTCTCCATATGCAAAAATATTCATACTATATCTTGTTCCTCTTGTAATCGGTGTAACTTCATGGCTACTTAAAGCATGAAAGACTACTAGTGTTCCTCTATCAACAGGTGCAGCTTGTCCTTTAATAATCAATCTGCCACCATCATAGTCTTTTGGGTCAGAAAGCTGAATAGCTCCTGAGATTTTTCTACACTCCTCTTGATTATACATATTGTCATCAAGTATCATATCATAATGTAATTTAAAATATTGTCCTTCAGTATATCTGTTGAGTGCTGTTTCCATTCTACCACTTAGTTGAAGATTATAATGTGCTTCATTAAATGTAGTAAATGCCTCTGCTATCCTTTTGGGTGCAATCGGCAATCTTTTTGCTAAATCAGCGTTTCTCCAACCACTAGTTTGTACTTTTCCTTCAATATTTTTAGATGTAGCAATTTCCCATATATTATCGGGATGGTCAATTAGTGCCTGACATTCTTCAGGACTATAAAAGTTTTTAACTATACCTATCATTCTTTTTAGGAAAACTGTCCAGAATGGTCGAATCTATACGAAAGCACTCCGTGTGTCCTCCGAACTTGTGAGCAGTCTGATGTCTGTCCTGTTGGAACTGTTGATGCAACTTCTGCTCCCATCTCCAGCAATCGTAAAGACTGCCGTGCCATGTTCTCTGTATTCTCAGGTCGTAGTTTGTAAAACCTTTCGACCTTTTGATTACATCTTTCCAGTTGCGACCTTTCGCTATGCCCACTTTTATTGTTTCTCTTTCCCATGTCTTTCTATTAACTAAAACGATACCATAAAGAACTCCTTCCCTTTCTTTTTCTTCGGGATAGTTCTTAAAATAAGTTTCATTGTATATACCCCCTGCCACTTACACACCAAATAATTTGGTAAGTAGTCCAGTAAGAAGAATAAAACACGCAACAGTATTCAGAACAATTAATGCTCTGTCCTTCCATATAAAAGCTACGAATAGCCAACCTAAACACCCAACGAACGATAATAAAGTGTCAAGAGTGTTTGATATGTCGGCTGACCTAATAACCATAGCTGCAACAATGTTAATAGAAGCAACCCACTTAACATACCAATCAACAGTCTGTTTGGGTGTAGCACTTTTATATATCCTTTTACTTTTTTCAAGTTCTTCTTTGGCATACTTCATATTTTTCTAACTATGCGAGGAATTATTTCCCCACTCCTTATTACTTCTACCATACAGCCTATTTCTAGCTTTAACGCTTCTATATAGCCAATATTATGTAGAGTTGCTCTACTAACTGTGGCTTCTCCTATCACACACGGCTCTAAGATTGCAACTGGTGAAACAGCACCTGACTTCCCGACATTCCATTCAACGTCTAAGAGTCGAGTAACTACTCCTGCTTGTCTAGTCTTTAGAGCGAAGGCTCCTCTAGGGTGGTGTGAAGTGTGGCCTAACGATTCAAAATATCTATTAGAGTCGACCCTTACAACTTTACCGTCCTGAGGAAACTGGCTGTAATCACTAAGTGTGACAGTTAAGAATCCCATGTCTTTTAGCATACTCATATCTTCAGTCCACTCAGCACATATTGCTGGTTGGATTCCATATGCAATAAAAGTTAAATCACGAGATTCAAACTCTTTTAAGTCCTTTAGATTCAAAGCACCACTTGCATAATTTCTAGCGTTTGGTATTTTCTTAGGGGCAACAACTTCTCCAGTAATCTGTTTCAGTCCTTTACTCCATATTTCATTTGGCACTAAGGTCTTAATCTTATCAGTAATATCTAGCCCTGCTTTACCATCGCCACGAGTTAACGCCTGTGTTAGTTTGCCCTCTATGTATGTAATAGACACAGCTGCGCCGTCCAACTTGGCAGTCATAATATGTGATTGTTTGGAATCCCAATCTGGTTCTTTATCTTCTCCGACAAAGACTTTTTGTAATGAATACATTGGGAAGGGATGTTGGAATCTTTCTTCAGTAGAATCGTACCCAACTTTATTTTCAAGTTCAGTATTTTCTACAAGTCTATCGTACACATCATCAGGCAATATAGGATTGCCCTCGGCGTACTTTTGATTACACAACTCTAGGTATTCTGTTTTATTCATATGTATATTATACTAAAGTTTGACTGAAAAGTCAAGAATTATTTTTAGATTAAGTTATACGTGGTAGATACGGTCGATTGCTTCTTTAAAATGAGTTTCTAATACATTTTTAACTTCTGAAAGTGAGAGAATCTCAACTAATGCATCAAAAAGTTCTCTGGTATTATCAAAATCAATAGGCAAAGCTATACCGTCCCGGGTGGGTTTCCATTCTTCATCAAAATCTTGGTAATATTTACGGATATGTAAATACTCTACATCACGAAAAGAGTTTACCATTACGAATACTTTTTCATGTTTTTCTTCGTTATAGTGAATACACTTTTCGTAAACTGCGGGAGCGTTATGTAATTCTATCATTTTTAAGTATCCTTGCTAAAGGAACGATAGAAGTTACATTCTCAGGTTGCAGTAGTCTATACGAATCAGTATCCCAGCAAAAGAGTAAAACTTGTGTTCTACTTGGTTTTGCTCGGTTTCTTTTTGACTGAATATATTTATTATCAAAGTCCATAGTGCAAACATTGTATTTTAGTCTGCGACTATTTTGACTTCTGTAAGTTACTATTGCATCTCCTGCATCACTTACTCTCTTAACAAAATCGTCTTTTTTCATGCGTTCCTTGTTGGTAGGTTAATATCTATTACCGTCCAATAATGGTATCGTCTTGCAAGGTCTTTCTGTTAGATGTAAAAAAGTGCGGACAGTCCGAGGACTGCCCACAGTTTCAGGGGTAATTAATCGTTAAGTTTGTTAATTAAGTCAGCAAAATACTTGGCAGCTTTCCCTGTTAGCTTACCAATAATAGCGGCATCAGCTTCTTCGCCCATGTCACTAATTGCATTTGTAAGTTCTTCTTGTGCTGCGGCAACATTGACTCTGCCTCCGCCTGTTCCACCACCAGAAGATTTAACAGCAGGTGTTTTCTTTACATATACACCAGCTTTTGTTAAAATCATGCGAACACCATTTGGGCTCTCGCCTAATTCTTCTGCAATCATTTTAACAATCTCCATGCTGTTTTCTGGAGTTGGGTCTTCGTCAGTATACATCTCTACTGCTTGAGCTTTAGCTTCATCTGTCCAAGCCATTCTTTTTCTCCTAATTTTTCCAAATAAGTTTTCAAATTGGTCACGAGTAGATGTATTTCTATACCCTGGAGCCCATCCAGTAGCATCTAGCATTTGCATATAAAATCTATCACTCATTGACTTCTTTCCATTAATATAAATATATTATAATAGAAGTTTAACCGTGAGTCAAGAACTATTTTTTAATAGCTATACCCGAAGGTCTTAAGGTCTTGATGATATAGCTCAGTAATATGAGTACGAGTTCTCATTGTATACCAACGTCTCCACTGGTCTGAATAAAAGGCACGCTCCAATTCTGATGTATCTTTCACTTCTATATCAAGTTCTGCTAAATCCCGTTCCCAATGTTCTAGCCTTATAATAAAATTACAATCTTTGTATAAGTTAACTTGTAATTCTGGTTTATGGGTTTCTACCCAGTTGTCAAGTCCGATATAGTCTAATCCATGAAAGTATAGTGTAACTACTCTTTCAAATGGGTTTCTTACTACTCCAACTTGTCCTTTATTTGATTGTATCCAAAAATTGTCTTTCATTTTTAAGTTCTCTTGCCAATTCTTTCGCATCATCTAATAGAAAAGGCAGTTCGGTTTTCTTTATATCTAGTCTTTCGACTGCGTTTAGTAGTGCAACTAATTTCTTTGCACATTCAGAAATATTATGCAATGTGTTTCTCCAAATTGTCTAATAAGTCTTGGTAGTGAGCTACCTGTGATAGTTCTTTTTCAATAGTTTCCATTATGTCAGGGTGTTCTGCAACTCCAACATGACTACCGAGTAGTACTTCTATATTAACTTTATGTTTTTCTATATGCGCTTCAAAGTGCATTTTTAACGCCTTTATAATGCGTTCTCTATAGTTGCTCATTTAGTTTCTCCTAATAAACTTTTTGTAAAAGATTGCAAAAATCTTTCTTTCTTTTGGTCATCTAATACAATACCTATAAGAAAAGGTGTAGCAGGTAGTAAAAGTACTGCATAAACTAAACCTCCAAAGTATTTGTATTTATAGACAATGGTGTGTGGATTAATTGCTCCTATAGTTTTCATAGATGGTACATATGTTTTTATAAATAACATAAGCCATGTAGCAATCCAAAATCCAACTATAATGTTAAATATTGAATAAGTCGACTCCATATTTTTCTAAATGCCTCAAACTCCCTAAATCATAGGCGAGTTGCATGGAGTTTCTAACTCCGTATTCGATATGAGGAAAATAAGTTTTGCTAAAGTCTCCCTTTTCTATCACATGAATGTGATACATCTTAGCACCGTATTTTTCTTCGTAGTTTACTAATTTGCTAGGGTCATGATAACCTGCATACCCTGCGTTTTCTTGTTGGTGTTTAATATTAATTTCTTTTACTATTTTAGCAACTGAGTTTTTTCGTATTGCCCACACCATTTCTCCTGGTTCGAAAGATTCTGCTACACATTGTTCTGGTAACATAGCAGAGCGTATGCCTTCCCAATCGCTATCTGGGAGTTTCATTGGAACTCCTATTCTTTCGATAATGCTCTTGACAAATGCTGGTGAACGATACATTCTTTGTGCAATGTCAGATACATTTTCTCCACTAAGATAACCACTTACAACAAACTTGACATCTTGTTCAGTTGCAGGTTTACCTCTTAGTACGGCTTTCATTCTAGCAGTTCTCTCGATATCCTCTTTGTGTTCTGCTATAATGTTATTTAACCTAGTTGTATTATAGGTTATGTTCAATATGGCACAAGCCTCTTTCTTTGTTATGGGCTTGTCACCTTCAAGTAATTCTATTACCTTAGCTATATTCGCTTTGGTTAAGTTTTCGTGTTTCTTTATTCTCAATTTCTACCCCTAGTAAAATAATTCCGTAATGTAAAATCTTTAATAAATCATCTGTGTTTCTTCCGTTCTTTTTACCGAATCTTTGGGCATACTTTATGATATTTCCTAAGCAAAACCCATCACCATGTCCAGAGTCGAAAATGAACTCAGTTGATTGTATTTTATTCATGCTGTAATGCTTTCCATAAGTGGAAGCAATATAGTCTTTGAGCATTGTTAGTGCTTCTTCTTCGTTAAACTTGTTGTTGTCTTTATAACTCATTTTGCTAATATTAAAAATAGATTCATTATAAGTCTGGCATTTTTCTTGTTTGTGCCAAACCCACTTACCATTGGTCTGTGCCAATATCGTGCAGGGTATAAAATTAATCTATTGTACACATTTTCTACTTGCACATGAGGTCTTCCACCATCTTGGGGAACTTGAACTATCTCTTTTGCTTTTAACCCGATAGGGTCTGGAAACATAATTAGTTCTGTTCCTGAGTTAGCTGGTGGATTTGGAGTAAGGTAAATTAATCCTGCATACGCCTCTCCCCCTGTTTGTATTTCTTTCTTTTGAGTTTGACCTGATACATCTTGGTGAATCCAATTTGTTTTTTCATTATGTTTAAACCCCATAGTAAAACACATACTACCTGAATTAGTAGATGGTGCCCAAATATCTCTGTTAAGTATTTTTTCTAAACGATTTTTAATGTTTACTCTAAATACTTGGTCTTCCTTTTGATAAAGTGTACGCATACCTGGAAAAGCATTTCTCTTAATATTTCCCCAAAAGAATAAGCGTGACAAAGCCATTTCTCTGACTTCATCAGCATTTTCAAAAAAGTTATCTTCTACTATTATCATTTGCCAAGTTCATCAAGCACATCTATGCCACCATCTATCTTTGCTAGATATTCTTTTTTAGCATCAAGTTGTCCTTGCAATAAAGCAATTTCAGTTTCAATCTTTTCTCTTTGAGCATTTAGATTTTGTCTAATCATTTCTCTCTGATTAATAGTCTGTATTGGCTCTTTGGTAACTCCAAATAATTGATTAATGTCTTTTGCCATGCATCCTTACTCCGTTTAAAATTATGGAATTGTTTCCATCTTTTCTTCTAATTACTAATGGTCTCTTTAAATTAAGATTTTCCATTCTTTTTTGTATTGTTTTTAGTACTTCACTTTGTTCCATGTTGTCTGGTAAAACAATTTCTTTTCCATCAACTACATACTTCATTTTGCTGTAATCCTTTTATCATACCATGCGAGACCTTCGTCCCACCAGTACGGCTTGTCACGATATGACCATGAGGCAAATGTTGCCTTGTCTGTGTGATAGTAAAGTCGATAACTGCCCACAACATCATTTTCGTCTTTCAACTCATCTGGCATTGCCATACCAAAAGGTGTTTGCCCCAAACGAGGCATATTCTTTGGCTCGGGCAGTTTGTTTATTACTTCTACTACCGACTTATGTTGTTTACCATAACGATAATGGTATTCATCATTGAGTGCATTTGCATAGCAATGCGTCCACTCAAAATTATCGAGGCTAGACCTAGTCCATATCGTGCAAGGATGATTGTACATCATTGGCAAGTACGGAGTCAAAGGTCGTTCCTCCATTGGTAAATCTTTAATTTTTGCTTTCTCGTCATTGAGTGCTTTAGTTTCTTCTTTATTCAACGCACGAGGTACAAATCCAAGTACATGGTCTACCCAGATAGCTGTGCACAAAAGCTGTGCAGCTTCAAGTGGCATCTTTACTATGTGTTTGTCCACATGGTATTCAGCACACTTATCCATATCTTCATCTAGGTAAAATAGATTCATGCTATGTCCAGCACTTGTATTTTCTACATTCACCAGTCTTTCTATCTACAGCTTCGCCGCAGAACTCACAATCTCCAATATACCATTTTTCAAATGATTTGGTTTCTGCGTTCCACATTTGTGCTGTGCAGTCTGGTGGATAGTTTGTTTGTTCTTGTATATTTTTCATATGTATATTATACTAAAAGTTTTATATGTTGTCAAGAATTATTTTTCAACTCCAGATGTAGAGCATGTGACCACTCAACATTTTCAGTAACAACAGAAGGTATATAACTTGCTGCTAGTACCCTTCTATAAATATGTAATCTTTGATTTCCATACATACAAATATATTTATAACCCATACTAAAAGGTTTAATATAGGTTGGGTTAACCTGTCTAATTGCTAGATTATAATTTTCAAAAGTGTTTGGAATAAGAATAATTGGATTCTTCATTCCTCTCTTTAATATATCAATTTTTAAATCAGCATACTCGTCCTGCTCCTCTCTATGAGAAACAGGACTAAATATGTCGGATATGTATAGCATTTTCATCGAATAAAAGCGTTCTTCCAGATAACTGGTGAACATGGTTGCTTTATAATTATCTTCCGCCAAATGCTTTTCCTGCTTCGCTAATACCAAACGCACCTAGTGTTACCACTACAAATGATGTGTAAATTGTATCGCTAATTACCAAGTCCATACCCCAAAACGCTGTTACTAAATCACAAATACCAAAAACAGTCATCAATCCAAATGAAATAAATCCAATGATTGATTTCTCATTTATATCATTATCATCTAAGAATAAATCCATAAACTTTCTTTTAGGTGGCTCTAATTGAGATTTTGCTTTTTTAGCTTCATCTTTGAGTTCCTTGATAGTATCTTCTGCGTTATCTAGTTTTTCTACTAATCGCATATATTTGTCTAAGTCAATCTGAACTTCATTTCGACTATCAACAGTTTCTGCCATAAGAATCTCCTATGGTTTCCAATCAATCCATTTTTCTCTTTTATTATGAGCTGGTGGCTCATGAAAGTGAAAGGATATGGATATTCTTGGACTTAGAGTTTCAGTATTGTGGTAAAGTCCTTTCGGTATGTAAAGTAC
>Ga0099849_1000023_pt1 | contig 52319 bp, 29 predicted proteins | sample CB_VirMetaG_4_FD_78177 | JGI IMG/M metagenome (GOLD analysis project Ga0099849, IMG submission 78177) | Freshwater to marine saline gradient viral communities from Chesapeake Bay - CB_1508_1M Viral MetaG | ecosystem: Environmental > Aquatic > Marine > Coastal | place: USA: Chesapeake Bay... | reverse complement strand
CTCTGTCTCATCAACTGCTGCTCTCTTGAGCGGGTCTTTCGTAACACCATCATCACACAATCATCATGACTGACAACATCATTGACCGCGATGAACTGCAAGCGAACTATATCAACACCATCTTGGATGGTATGGACATCAAAGACATGATGCGTATTTTGTATGATCAATTCGATGAGAATTTGGACAAGTACACTGTAGATGAGTTGATTGAAGAGGTGAAAGAATACTATCCAGAATTGCTGGAGGATTGATACATGTCAAAGCGTTCAATTGTACTAGTGTCTGGGATCGTTTCCATTGTCTCACTATTCCTTGCCGTATCTGCCTCACAGTGGACAGTCAACAATCCGAACATCGGTCGTTGCGGTGACCCGCCTTGCCTGTATAATTAAGAGAACAACCACCAAGAGCAAATGACCAACGCCATCGCAGTTCAACCCACAGCATGGGGCAAGTTCGATCCTAACGGGTGCGACTGGGCGACCGACATGAACCACGCTTTCAGGATCGGTCAACTGTGGGGAGAGGAGTGCATGATATGGATGTGCCCTCCCTCTGGTGAACCCATCCGCTGGTGTCGCACCGATACCAACACCAACGCCATCGCTGATCTCGTCTTTGGAGTTTGCAAGTGATCTTTAAAGCAACCTGCCTCGTGGTGCTGTCTGTCCTCTTCTACACAAGCGAACCCGCTAGGAATGTGACAGCAGACGCACTGTCCACTGTTGCCCAGATTGTCCGCCCCTGACCCTGTAGAATAACAGCATGAACAAAACACCTGACCTCGCCGCCATCATGGCAGACTACACCCGCCAGCATAACGCCATGATGGCACGATCCGCCGCCGCTAAGGCAGACGTGGCAGCAGGCACTGAGATCCTGACCCCTGCCCCTGAGAGTGGACAGTGGGGGATCTGGAACATCAGCGACCGCCACTGAGGCACAGACCGACTAGGATACACACAACACACAAACACAACGACATGACCAGCACCACATTCAACGGTTGGGCAAACTACGAGACCTGGAACGCTGCCCTGTGGATGGGGAACGATGAGTTTCTGTACAACACCGCTAAGGCGTGTGTCGAGTATTGTGCAGACTGGGAGACCCCCTGGGAGAAGTTCGTGCGCTGCATGACTGACGGGCAGATCGGTCGCCACCTCGTCAAGACTGGCGACGGTGTGGCATGGGCAGATCCTGCCATTGATGCAGACGAGATGAACGACATGATGGCAGACCTCTGAGCATATCACAGTCTGGGGACAGGGGGGCAGTATTGTGCCCCTTTTTTATGTGACCCCCAAGCGCCAAGCGGTTTCCAAAAGTGCGGGTCCTTCCTAACCTACAAAAGTATCCAGACGACCGATAAATATTCTTCGAAAGGTCGTATATAAAAAAATTTGCCCAGAAAAAAATGCCCCAAAAAGTTGACTTTGAAAACTACGATGCTATTTTGAATAACTTTGATGCATTTTGCGATGAGTTTGAGAGTAGAGCATCCAATGCATTCATGAGAGGAGATCAAAACGATGGAAGAGTTACTGAAGCGCAATCTAGAGTTGGAGAACAAGATCTTGGAGCTGCAGGAGAGATTGAAGCACCTGGAGGAGCGGATGTCCCAAGTGGAGCACCCTTCGCTGCTGTACAAGAGACCGACCCTTGATCAGCACGAACCACTAAGTAATACTTTAGACTATCTACACAACAATGTAGAAGGGTTAAAGAGAGATGTAGCAAACATTGCAAGGTTTGGGTAATAACTAACAATGACTGTACCTGGAATTGGACAAATAGCGCCTGCGAGTGTTGTTGACACAACTTCAATTAACCCTACTGCAACGTATCCTGCGACAGCTGTAGGACCTACGATGAAGGTGTGTACCACAATCAAGTCAAACAATAGCACAGTAAATATCATTGATAGGACTGTGATACCTTATAGCAACGTCCCAGGATCTCCTACAAACCCAATAGTTCCTCCCGTACCCCCAGTTCTTCCTAGGGTCTCAGTGGACGGTATAATCAACGCAGAGGAGCGTGGCGTATTCTTTGAGGGTATGTTAGTCACTGTCATTGGAGACGGCATACAAGCGCCTGGTGCGGCACCTAATCCGAGACCCTTGACAGGTGGGTCAGAATATCCTACAATAATTATTGGAACACTTACATAAAAAATATGGCAAGAGCAAAAGTTGGACTAAGCGGTAAGAAGATTATTGAGAGCAAGCCCAAGAAGACCCGTCAAGGGAGTTCAAAGAACACGTTGTATTCGGCAACCAGTCGTAACAAAGCAAAGAAGCGTTATCGTGGACAAGGTAAGTGAGTTTATGATGGCAGGAGAGGTCCCTCTAAGCGTCTGTGACGGCGTTGTGGACTTCTTCTACCACAACGATAACTATAGTGCAAAACCAGGCGTTATAGGGGGCGACAGAGATGCTCCAAGAACTAACGATGCAGTGAAGCAGTCAATGGATATGACTGTGCATACCTCTTATGCTGACTTTGATAATCGTATCAAAGATTATCTGAATTGTTTAGATAGTCTTATTGAGAAGTATCACAAGACGTACCGTAAGTCATCAATGCCTAGTCGTATATCACCCAAGTTTAATATTCAACATTATGAACCAGGGGGAGGATATAAGACGTGGCACTTTGAACGCACTGGTAGGAAGGGTGCAGTATATCGCCATCTTGTATGGATGACATATCTCACTGATAATCCAGATGGGGGAACCCAGTTTCTTTATCAGGATTTGAATATTCCTGCGGAGAGAGGCAAAACGTTAATCTGGCCAGCAGAGTGGATGTTTACTCATAAATCTAGAGTAGATCCAGAGAATGAGAAAATGATTATTACAGGTTGGACAGAGTTGTTATGAATTTAATTTGCAATCTTCCTGCTGAGAAAGTATGGGTAAGGCGCGAATATCTCCGAGATCATGTAGATGGTCATGGGGAGTTTGTAGAGGGCGTCTGGGTATCGGCAAAGTCGATACCTGGGCGTGCTTTTTATTTTGAGACGTATTTACCTGAGTATGGTGCGATGTATGATAAACTTCCGATATCTGCATTCACGAGAGCGCCGAAAACACCGACGCCAGATATGTCTCTAGAGAACCTACAATTTTGGAATTGTATGGACTATGGAGTAGTTGCAATCAATAAGGGATTTGTATCCTCTATGGATTGTGAAGTGTATACAAGAAACCATGGTTTTGTTAAGGGAACTTACTTGTTTACGTTAGATAACTATCATGCTAATATTGACGTGATAGATAATAATGTGAGTGAGGTGCCACAAGAGCACAAGTCACATAATTGTGTTGCATTAGAGAATGGTCAGTTTGGATTGTATCCCAATAACAGGATGCGTTTCTATGACCTCTCTATCACCCCACAAGACCCTTTAATGCCAGACTTCAAGGTATCCACCATAGAATACCAAGTCGAAGCAGGGACAGACTGGGGGCGTTTAGGAGACACAGACGATTATTTCTGGGAAACACCAAAGGAGAAAGAAAATGGGCAACAGCAGAGTTGATAAAGGACAAAACTTTATTGATGAAGGGATGACCCTTATTACTGAAACCGATGCTGATCGTTATCTAGATCTTGCTAGAAAGCAACGTGAAGCAAAGAAAAGGGAAGAACTATATCCACTACCCGAAGATCGTCTAGAGCGCCCTTGTGGTGGTGCTGGTGGATTTGATGACTTTGTAGAGCGTTGGCATCAGTGAATAAATAGATTCAGCCTATTGCTGTGTCTAGATGCCTACCTTCCCGACATTCAAAGATTTGAGTGTTACTTTTAAGAAGCATCCTGTATCAAATGACTTGGTGCAGGTGAAGGATAAGGCTGCAGTTGTGCAGTCTATTTCTAATTTGCTGTTGACAAATAAAGGTGAGCGTCCATTTCAACCTGAGTTGGGATCTAATCTTCGTCGTATGCTATTTGAACCACTTGATTATGCTACTAGTGCTCAAATCAAGTCGGTTGTTGCTGAGGTAATCAACAAGTATGAACCTAGGGTAAAGGTTGATAACATCTTCTGTTTCCCTGATTATGAAAACAATGGTTATGAAGTCGAATTGTCTTTTACTCTTGTTGGAAGGGATGACAATGCAATTACGGTTGATCTATTTCTAGAGCGTACACGATAATGCCTTATACTCAGGTTGCCAATTTAGACTTTGAACAAATCAAAGCGCAACTCAAGGACTACTTGAGAGCACAGTCGGATTTTACTGACTACGATTTTGAAGGTAGTGCATTATCCGTTCTAATCGACACACTGGCGTATAACACGTATTATACTGCCTTTAACACCAATATGGTGGTCAATGAACTATTCATTGATAGCGCCACCTTGAGGGACAACGTAGTAGCGATTGCGAAGCAACTAGGGTACAGACCCAAGAGTGCTACTGCTCCTACTGCATATGTCTCTTTTACGGCAACTTATGTTAATCCTACAACTGATACTGAACTCAATCTAAGAGCAGGCACAGGATTTGTAGCAAACTATGATGAGACACTATATCAGTATGTTGTTACTGATGATGCAAAAGCACAAGTAGCAAATGGTGTCGCCACTTTCACAGATGTTCCTGTAAGAGAGGGAACATATCTCACAAATACATTTACTGTCAATACGGCACTCAAGTCGCAAAGGTTTATTCTTGACAACCGTAACATTGACACAAACACCATCAGAGTAAAAGTATATCCTACTGGTGGTAGTTTCAATGAACCATATCTACTAGCAGAAAATATTCTTGGTGTAGATAGCACATCTAAAGTATTCTTCCTTGATGAGATTGAGGATGAAAGATATGAAATTCTTATGGGTGACGGTGTTCTAGGAAGGAAACTAGAGAACGGTGCTCGTATTGAAGTATCGTACATCACCACATCTGGTCCAGACAGCAATGGTGTAAGAGCATTCATCTTCTCTGGTGTTCTAGAGAACAACAATGGTCAGACACCTAATACTAACGTCTCTATCACCTCTACAATCGCCTCTGCAGGCGGTGAAGAGATTGAAAGCACTGCTAGCATCAAATACACTGCACCGAAGGCATACGGCACACAGGACCGTGCAGTGACCTCTGGTGACTATGAAGCAATCGTTCGTCAGATCTATCCAGCAACTAGTGATATCATTATCTTTGGTGGTGAAGATCAAGATCCACCAGAATACGGTAAAGTTTTTATTGCATTGAAACCAAAGGATGCAAGTTACCTATCTTCTCTAACAAAAGCAGAAATTGTCGAACAACTAGAGAAGTATACTGTTGCATCTGTCGAACCAAGGATTATTGACCCATCAATTCTGTTTGTTGAGTTGAACAGTAAGATCTACTATGATAGAAACAAGACTGATGAGACACCTGCTCAGATCAGAGACAAAGTGATTGGTGCGATGCAGTCTTATCTTGATACAAGTGATACTGAGAAGTTCAATGGTAAGTTTAGATACAGTAAAGCAATTGCTGTAATTGATGACACAGACCGTGCTATCAACTCTAACTTAACATCTGTTACAATGAGGAAAGACTTTTATCCTCAACTCAATTCTACTTTCTATTATGAAATTTGTTTCCAAAATGCGTTCGACGTTGACTGCGACGACCCTGTTCTTTCGTCTACTGGTTTTAGGGTTACTGAATACCCTAATTTTGATGTTTATCTGGAGGACAAGGATGGTAAAATCGTCCTATATAGACTAGATAGCGTAACTGGTGAAAAAGTTGTCCTCGACAGCGAAGTTGGCGATATTGATTATGCAAAAGGTGAACTGAAAATGTATGCCCTGACTATTATCAAGGGCAGTTTCTTTGACAATCGTATTTCGGTAAGAGTAAAACCACTTTCTAATGATATCAAGGCAGTCCGTGAGGTCTATCTTGACGTTGACGTTGCGAATTCCTCGTTCACTGCATACAAAGAGTAAGTAAATGCCCGCTGTAAAGACTAAGAGAATTTCCACTCTGATCGAATCGCAGCTTCCTGCTTTTATTTCTGATGAATACGAACAGTTTAGTAAGTTCGTTCAGAAGTATTATGAAGCACAGGAAGTACAAGGTGGCACTTTGGATGTTATTAACAACATTCAGAAGTATGCTGATATCGATTACTACGAGAAAAACATTCTCAAGCAGCATGATAGTCTAACAGCAGACATTACCAGCAGCGATACTACAATCACTGTAACAGATGCACAATCCTTCCCAAAGAAGAACGGATACATCCGCATTGGCGATGAGATCATCTTCTATGCTAGCAGGACAGACACCGAATTCCAAGAATGCTCTAGAGGTATTAGTGGCAACACATCTCTTGGTGACCTATATGAGGCAAGCAATTTTATTAGTACAGATGCCGCAGCGCACTCTTCAGGACAAAAGGTTTACAATGTAAGTAACCTATTCTTGTATGCACTAGTTAAGAACTTTGAGAACCAGTACCTTGGTTCATTCCCCGAGAAGTATCTCAGAGGTGAAATCGATAAAAGAACCCTTATCAAGAACATTCAGAAGTTCTATAAGGCAAAAGGAACAACAAGTTCTATCAAGTTTATCTTTAATACTATTGTAACTCAGGATGTAAATGACAAACCTGAGGTATACAAACCAAGAGACTTTACATACAAGTCTTCTAATGCTGATTGGATTAATACTTTTGCTATTAAGTGTACTGCACTTAGTGGTGATCCAAAAACTTTGATTGGAAAAGTTATTGTACAAGAAGCAACAGATGAATATGGATATGCATCTGCTACTGTAGACAATGTACAAACTGATGGCAAGAGAGATGGAGAAACCATCTATAAGATTATTCTTGCTCCAGAGACGGTAAATGGTGAATTTGCTGTATCTACCAAAACTAGACTGACGAGATCCCTTGCAGGAACTGCATCCTCGGGGGATAGAATTAACGTATTCTCAACTCGTGGTTGGAGTAATGAAGGATCTGTTTTTGTTGGCAATGAGACGATTACGTTCAAAGAAAAGAACGCAACACAGTTTATCATTAATCAAAGACAGGTATCTGGTGCTCAACCTATTCCTCTAGATACTCCTGTATATAAACCAGTTACTATTTCTGGTTCTGGAGTAACACTCCTATCGTTTGGTGTTATCTACACTGCAAATCCAAGTGATAGTCATCCATATTCCAGTGTTGGTGATAAGATTGAAGTATCTTCTCCTGGATTTACTACATCTGATCCTAAGATTGTTAAAGTTGGCACAAATGATACCCGCTGGATCTTAGATCAAGGTCAAGCAGTATCTGCTTCCACTTTACCATCAGTCCAAGCAGGACTAGATCAAGTTACAACTAATGTAACTTCTATTCATGAAGATGACCAATACTATTATATCACATCTTCTGGTTATCCATCACATAATATTTTAGATGGTTCTAAAGTAACCGTAGATGTACTGGATCAAAACATCCTACGATTAATCCGTAAAAGAGCAACAGTAACTACTGAAGAATACAAAACACCAAAAGCAGATACTTGCATTTTTCTGAATGGTGTTAGAGGATACAGTTACAAAGATACTGAAAGCGTTTACTATGGCAAACTAGAGAAGATTACTATTAATGCACAGGGCAGAGGATATGATGCACCACCATATGTATTGATTGACCAAGTTCCTGGTAAAGCAAGAGCAATTCTTTCTGGTCAGGTTGTTGAGAGTGTTATTGTAGATACTGATGACATCTTCCCAACAACTCCAGAAATTACCATTACTTCTGGTAGAGAAGCAGTAGTTCGTGCTGTTGTTACTGGTGGTAAGGTAACTAGTCTACAAATTGACAATCCTGGTGAATATTATTCCTCACCTCCTCTAGTAAGAATTAGAGATAATGCTGGTCGTGGTAGATTTGCTAGTTACAATGCAATCGTTGGTGGCGATGGAAAGATCATTGGTTTTGAGAAAATTGATGAAGGCAATTTCTACACCCAAGAAAGTGTCATTGTAGACATCATTCCCGCTGGTACTGGTGCAGTTGGTATTCCTCAACTAAAAGAATGGAACTACAACAGATACACCAAACTTGGAACAGATGTTGACACTGAGAATGGTTATGTATTTGAAAACTATGATCCTGTTCTTAAGTATGGATATGGTTATCTTGCTAACCCTAAAACACTAAGAGTTGGTCTTAGTGATAATCTTAACAGTGCTGGAACAGAACCAGCAACTAAAACTCACTCACCTATCATAGGTTTTGCTTATGATGGCAATCCAATCTATGGTCCGTTTGGACACGAGAACCCACTAGATCCCCAGTCTCCTATTGTTAGGATGACTTCTAGTTATTCTCTCAATGGATCTCGCTCTGGTGGTCCTGCTATAAACAGATTTCCACTGGGCACATTTGTCAATGACTACACTTATACCCACAAGAGTGGTTCACTAGACAAGAACAATGGAAGAATTTGTGTTACCCCAGAATTTCCGCAAGGAACTTATGCTTATTTCATTACTATTGATAGCAATCAAGTACCGAAATATCCATACATTCTAGGTGATAGCTTCTACTCTCTACCAGTAGACAGCAATTACAATTCTAACATAAATCAAAACGATATTCCAAAAACCGCAAAGAGATTTTCTGTTCCTGGTATTACTAGGAATGGTGATGGATTTATCGGGTTTATTTCTGATGTTTCTTCTGGCAATGTAGAAGGAATTGATGTATATCGTTCTTCTGGCAATTTCTCGGTAAACTCAAAAGCATATTTTGACAATTCGGGAACTGAAGGATCTGAGGTAGAGGCACTAGTCTCTAGCGTCAAAGGTAAAGGTGTAAACTACCTGCAAAGCAAAGAGACAAAGGTAGTACAACTAACAACTATTCAAACTGCATATTTGTTTGCTGATGATTTCCTGAGACAACCATCTTCTGGTGCGTCTGGTCAAATTGTCGGTACAGTTGCTAATGATAACTTAATTGTTCTTAAGGATGTTAATGGTACGTTTGACACGACTGGAACATTCTCTGCTGATATCAAAACCTTCTCTATTCTACTGGATCAAAATAGTTCTTATGGAGAAGGAAACGAACTTCTGCTAACGAATGGTGTAGACAACCCAATTGCTAAAGGTATTGTTCTAGAGGGAACAAACAAGCAAAATGTTGTTACTATTAAAGTGGTTGATCTAGGAGAAGAGGAAGGATATGCTACACCCACTACTAGTGACTGGAGAATTGATGACGATTACTTCATTCAATCCGAAAGCACCTTTGATACCACTGGAACTAGACTTGTAAGACTTACCTCTTTGAGTGATGGTCTAGAACCATTTATTGTTGATCAGAGTGTTGCTTTGATTGAAACAGATGCACCACATGGTCTGGGTATTGGTGACGATGTTACTATTAGTATCAATCCAGACGATACAACAAAGACGAAGACATATTATCTTAGAAAGAGACTATATCAAGAAGCAGTTCTACAAACTCCTGTAGCAAATACTACTATCAATGATACTGGAGTTGGTAGGTTCCAACTATTGAACAGTGGTTCTGATTACACTGCAGGCACATATAATAATGTACCTCTTACTGGTGGAACTGGTACAGGTGCAACTGCCAACATCGTAGTTTCTACCTCTGGACTAGTTTCTAGCGTTACTATTCAAGCAAAAGGTTCTGGTTACAGTAAAGCAGACTATCTTGGCGTTGATGATGAAAGTCTAGTAAGATCTGGTGGATCTTTGGGCAATCAACGTCTTGTTCTATATGTTGACCATGTTGGTTTTGGTGCAGGATCCAATGCATTGATTGTTGATGATCCCCTAAGATATGCAAGCGGTGACCTTATCAAGGTTGGCGAAGAAGTTTTAGAAATCACTAATGTTAGTGGTAGTACACTTACTGTGCTTACCGCTAGAGAAGGAACTAAAGCAGTTGATCACTATGATGGTCAAGCAGTATCCCTATACAAACCAACGTATAATTTTAATCCTAACTTCCAAATCTTCACTGGAAACAATTCTGGATATATTCAATCTTACGATAGAGACACTCAAAAAATTGAGATTGTTTATGACTATGCAACTCTACTATCAAATGCAGCACAAGTAGGACAAAGTTCTTCTTTCTTTGATAACTCTACTCCTGCCAGACAGGTTAAAATTTTTAGTGCAGGAGAAACAGCATACAAGTTTGAATTCTCAGAAGACAATACTACATTTACTCCCAATCCAAATATTGATATTCAGGAGTTTTACAAGTATGTGTTTGACACGTCTCATTCGTCTCTAACTGGGACTTACTTTGATTTGTCTCCAAGTAGAAGTTTCAACCTTGAGACAGTAGAGAAGACTGCATCATTTATTCAACCAGGAAACCCAGGTTCTTTTACAGAAGTCAAGTTTGGTTTTGGTAGCAGAATAGCATCTAATAATTATAGCACAAAAACAGGAACAGATTTTACTAATTTCTATTACTATGATAGAAAGAATGTAGTAACGTCTGATGGTGCATATCTTAAAATTATTACAGATCCACTACAAGGAACAAAGAAAGTAACTTATGTTACTAGTAATCGTTTTGTATATTCGGTTACTTCAGTTCCTCTATTTGATGGTTCTGGATCTATCACTTATACTACTACTGGTCAGTTTGCTGTTGGGGAAATTAATTCTTTCCTCATCACAAACCTTGGACTGAATTATAAGAAAGTCCCTGTAATCACTGGTGTTGATCCATCTCCAAGTTTTAAAGCAACTGGAAATGTTTTGTTTGATATTGCGACGCAAAACATTCTTGATGTTGAAGTTACTTCTAGAGGATCGAATTATGTTAACCCAAAGGTTGTTATTGTTGATGGCGATGGAGCTGGAGCACAATTCTCTATAACTGTAGTAAACGGTGAGATCTATAACATTAAACTTGTAAATCCTGGAAGAGGTTATACTTACAAACCAGAAATTGAAATTATCGAAGGAGATACAGAACTATATGCTACTAGCACCAACATTGGTGTTCCTAGAAGTGTCTCTATCGTTAATAACGGTGCAGCATATCATCTAGATAAGACTGTTTCATCTACTTTCTCTTCAAGTACAACATTCTACCTTACAAATATTACCGAAGACTTCTTGAAGGGAGAAGTTATTGTACAGCGTATTAATGGCACTGAAGTTGCAAGAGCAGAAGTTGTAGAGTGGAGATCAAATACAAACCTGTTGAAAGTTGGAAATATTCAAGGAACTTTCAGACAAAACCAACAGATTGTATCTCTACCAAGACCTGCAATCACCGCAACTATTAGTCAAGTATTTGTATCAACATTTACTGATAATATAAAAGCATTTTATGATAACTCTGGTTATTATAAATCTGATAAAGGTAGACTTGGTAATTCTAATCAAAGAATTACTGACAGTAATTTCTACCAAGATTATTCTTACGTTGTCAAATCTAAGACACCAATTGATCAGTGGCGTGAACTAATCAAATCTACTACACACCCTGCTGGTTTCAAACTATTTGGTCAGGTAGACATTGAAGTAACAGCTGGCACAGAAATGCCAGAAGAGATGCCAAAGTCTTCCCACTTCTCTGTCATTCAACTCTGGGATCCAGAAAAGAATAAGATTACTGTTGAAAGCACTCATAGAGTTGTTACTCAGTCTATTCAGAAGATTGAAAATCAAAGAATTAAGAAAGCGGTTGGTTCTGCTGCTACCAGTGAATTCAATTTCAACGAAATGCGTGCATTCCCAGTTAAACTGGCGGCACCTTTTGATGGTTACTATGATAGTGACGGTAGACTGCAAGGAACTACAAGTTTCCAAATTAAAGATTTGGACAATGTAAACGTATATCCATACACAGCATATAACCTTATTATAAGTTTAGATGGTGTTCTACAAGAACCAGGAATATCCTATACTATTTCTGGTGATCGTATTATCTTTAGTCAGCCACCTCTGGGTCCAAACCAAAAACAAACTGGCAATGCCCAGAGTGATGTTACCGAGTATAAGGGAGTAACATTCTACGGTAAGTATGTTGCATTTAAGAGAAACGAATATAACGATATTCACTTCAGAAAAGTAAGAAACATCTTCCAGCGTAATGGTAGATGGATTGATGCTGCAAATCAAATTGAAAGAAATACAGAATTTATTATTGAAGAAACTATTGGTTGGGCAAAAGCAACATATCCAAATCTAGATTGGAGCACCAAACAAGATGATTATGAAAGAAACATTAGATCTATTGTAGAAGCATACGATCATGATGTCAGATTTGGTGGTAATGTAAAAACAATCAACTATGTTGAAATTTTCAATACCGACGATGAGTTCCTGTATATTCAAAACAATAGAACAGAAAGCACAGCAATCTTTGATTATGCTTCTAGATTAGCAAAACTTGCTATTAGAAACTGGGATTGGACTGACATTGGTGTAAACTACATTCAAGGATCTTCTGTTATCACTCTAACCGATACTGCAAACGTTGCTGTTGGCATGTATGTCAGTTCTGGTAGAGCATTCCATGCTGATACTAAGATTGTATCTATCGACAGTGACACTCAAGTAACTGTTAATAGAGCAGCGTTGGCAAACTCTGGTGGTGGCGGTGGTGCTCCTCAAGGAACCACTTTACTAAGTGGCACAGCAACTACTGGTTCTTTTGCCACTTCTACTGGTGTAGTTGCTCCTGGTAATACTTACAGTGTTCCACCTGGCATTACGGTTACTGCTCCAATTTCGTTCTCTGGTACAGACCAAGCAACATTCTCACTCAGTGGTATCAACAACGGAACATTCTATGATGCTGGTAATCTAATCGCAGCAAACAAAGCATATATCCAAGAAGAAACTATCGGATGGGCGCAAGCAAATTATCCTGGTGTTAATTGGAATGCAAAAGGTGCTAAGTGTGAGCGTGATCTAGGTTTCTTGGTTGATGCTTTTGTTTATCATCTTAAGTTTGGTGGTAACCAAAAAGTTGTAGAGTTTGGACAACTCTACTACGAGAAAGCAAAGTATCCATATTCCGAAAATCTACTCTCTATCAACAATGAGTTGACTGAAAGTCTTGCAGCGTTTGAATATGCAAAGGATCTTATGATCTTAGCAATGAGAAACACTCTTGCTGCTGGAACATACACCTCAATTACTCCTGTAGTTGATAATACAATTCTTGTAGATAGTCAAGTTCCATATTGTGCTGAAGTAGAAAGCGCACTAGACACATACTATGGTATTGTTGATACCATCTTGTCCGAGGGAAGAGGTCTAGTAACTATTACACCTCAAAATCCAAACAGAGCAGGTAACTGGTCCAGAACTCTTACATATTCCAATTACAATATTATTGAAGATCCTCTTCTACTTGCACAAGAGTGTGATGATGTAATTTCTTCTGTAGATTCTCTGTCTGCAAATATCTCCTCTATTCTAGCACAACAATCGGTAACTCAAGCATTACCAGATTTTATTGATGGTGAGACAAAAGAGTTTGAACTATATTGGGATAACAATGATCCTGTAAACACACAAGAAGATGAAGATCTATTTGTAACACTTAACGCTGTACTACAGAGACCAAAATATACAGAAGACTATCCTGGAGAAGACGCATACTTTATTGACAGATCTGTAATTCCTAATAAAATTAAATTTGATGTAGCACCTATTTGGGATCAAGATCTGGGTGCCAAGACAATTGGTGAACCAACTGCAATGGAGAAAATCTCCATGATCGGTGTTGGTAACTATAAGAGACTTACTGTTGACTATCAACTAGTTGATGGCGTTAAGTCTGGTCCTTTCCTAATTCTAGATGTAGAAGATTATAAAGTACAATCTATTGATGCAAAAGACAATCTATATGTCTTCCTAGATGGTGTTCTTCAAAGAGAAGGATATAGTTATTCAGTTGCTGGTCCGAATATCTATTTCACTGTTCCTATTCAGAAGGAAGTTAAGATTGATATGCGCTACCTATATGGTAGAGATGTTGGTCAGATCCTAAACCTATATGATTATTCTCCAGACACATACTATGCTAGAGGTGTGTTCACGATTAATGATATTGATACATCTGTACTAGACAATTATACCAAGTATCAGTGGATGGGTGATAAGATTGGTTTCCCAATCCAAGTATGGCAAATTCAACCAACTGGTCTTAAGACTATGATTGGTGAAGTGTCCAATTACTATTTTGATGGTACAGATGTTACTTGGGACCTTAAAACGCAAAACGCAGTAGTTGATACATCCCTTGATATTGTATTTGCTGTGGCAGGTGCATATGATAGAACTTACACTATTCCTTCTAGCGCATTTAGCAATGCATCTATTGTATATGAAACTGATGATGCTGGAAGAAAACTTCTAAGAGATGACAACGCTAAGTGGTTTGGAACTGTTCTTAGAAAATCTTACAGAAATCCATTCGTTTATCTATCCAATGGTGATAAGATCCGTGTAGAAGGTGAGAATGAATTTAGAAGCATTAAACAACTTCCAGAACAAGCAACTTCCAAAGAAGGCAGAGACAATACTCCACTTAGCAATGAAATCTATGGTGCTGTAAACATTGAAAGTTACACAGGTGTTACTCGTGGTGAAGGTCTTAGTGTAATTGCTAATGTAGAGAATGGTGTTGTTGTTTCTTTGACATGGAACCAACGTAGTTTTGATCCTATCACACAACCAACTGCATATGGTTATTTTACACCACCAGTTCTTAAATTCATTCCTGGAAATGGACAGGGTGGTGGCGCTAAAGCACATGTTCTAGTTGAACCTCTAAGAGGTCAAGTTCTTAGCGTTGACCTGATTGATGGCGGTTCTGGTTACACTGAAGCACCACTAGTTGTTGTTTCTAGAAGATTTGATATTCTCCAAGAAAGAGATATCGGTGTATCTCTAGTCAATATCGGTATTAATACCAATATTACTGGATTTGGTATGAATGGTGTTTCCACCATTGATACTATTAGTGATGCTGGTATCAATGCTATCGATAGTATCTCTAGTGTTACATTTGGTGCAATCACTGATGCCAATATCACAATCAATAGACAACTAACTCCAGATGAAATCGAAGTATTCTCTATTGGTGGAACTCTTGATCCTAAGAGAGATTATATACAAATCTTCAGTGAAACAGGAACTTCTGCTGATGAAGTACAAGTTATTGATGTATTCTATGATGCTACTGAAGTAACTTCTGGAGTACAGTCTGTACAGACTTTCAACTCTGTTTCTACTGTAAGTAGAGTAATCACTCAGATTGAACAAATTGAAATTCCTAACACTGCAATCAGTAACGTCAACTTCTTTGAGGTTGGTGCATATCTACAGGTTGACCTCGATCCTACTGATAACGTTGTTTACATTGCTGATACTGCTAAGTTCAAGGCAATGGGTCAACTTCTCATTGGTAATGAGATGGTTGAGTACGCCCGTAAGATCAATGATCGTTTCCTCAACGTAACTAGAGGAAGAAAGGGAACAACCGCACAGTTCTGGGCAGCAGGAACGTTCCTGAGACAAATTCCAGAGGTTGTATCTGTTGCATCCGTTGGTATTGTTACAATCGAAAGCGAAAGCGATGTCACTATGGTTAGTGCATCTGCTGCAGCAGGTGGATTTGAAAGAAAAGTACAGAGACAGGTTGCTGCCCCTGCAGACTTCTCCATCAATGTTGTAACACCTGAAATGCTAATTACTCCTCCACCAGGAGGTGTGATTGATGGTTATCAAGAGACTGCTTTCCTATCAGATCCTCTAATTCAGAGAAATGGCAATGCTGTTGACCTTATTGATGTTGATGGTCAATATACTGTAGTTAAGAGAGACACAACTGAAGTTGAAATATTCAACAGTTTGTTCCGCGCAACTTCAGAGTATGTTGGTAATTATACCAGAACAAATGCTGGTCACACAATCAGTATGTTTGACGGCATCTTCGATCCTGGATTTGCAAATGTATCTGGATATACACTTTCGGATATTGATTTTTACTTCCCAACATTGAGGATTTCTGACTTTGCAGAAAGAGGAAATTCTAGTTATACACAATCTGGTCTCTACTTCAACTATGCTCCACCTTCTATCCAGAACCCAGTTACAACAACGATTACTACGGGAACAGTTCCATCTACACTAATTGTACAGGATACCACACACTTCCCATCTGAAGGGTATTTGTTCACCAGTAGCGGATCCGTTATCCAATATACTGGTAAACAACCAGCTGCATTCACTGGTTGTACACTGTTTAGAGGACCAGATGCGGTTGCAAATGGTGATGATGTCATCCCGTTCACAATCATCTAAATATTGCTATAAATATAAATAACTCAGGCACAAACATAACGTCGGATAAAGAAACCCATGGCTGCTATTATTTCTGATAAGTTTCGTATTTTTAACGCGAAACAATTCCTAGAATCCCTGACAGAGGGATCTTCCGCGACTGATCCAAATCGTACTAAGATGTATTTCTTTGTAGGTCGTCCGCAACCATGGAAGGCATACCTAGAAACTTATTCCAGAGGAACTGGTACATTCTCGGTAGGCGATGAAGTTTATGAGGGTACATACCCTGGAACCTTCCGTGCTACTATTGCTGCAGTTTATGATAGTGCCCTGATCCTGACCGACGTATTTGGCAGCAATGGTATTAATTCCGCTCCTAGTGCTGGTGCTTCTCTAGCAGTCCGCACTGGTGGAGATGGAACTGCTGGATCTGGTTCCGACGTTACAGACGCTACTGCTAAAGCAGGTGTCTATCGTTATGCTGACGAAAACGTTCCTCCCCTACCTCTAGACAACCAAAGAGAGAAGAGAAACCTATATGATGAACTAATTGCTGCTAAGCGTATTTCTGATGCTTTTGCAAGAACAGTTATCAGACGTTACAACTGGGATACCAATGTCAACCCTAAGTTTGACATGTGGAAGCCTGATTACTCTGCTACCCCTGGTGGTGGCGGTCAAGTAGGTAAAGCAGGTGTTACTGGTGCTACCAGCATTGCCGATGCTAAGTTCTACGTAATGAACTCTCAGTACGAAGTATTCAAGTGCATCTTCAACGGAGAGAAGACTGGCGCATCCCCCGTAGTTCCCGATGCTCTAGAAGAACCAGTCGTAGGTGGAGCAAACTACGATGCTTCAACTGGTCTTTACACCGAGACCACAAACACTGCTGGTCAGAACTATGTTTGGAAGTACATGTACACCATCCCAACCGATGATGTTCTGAAGTTCCTTTCTTCTGACTTCATGCCAATCGTTCTTCCTGCTAATGCTTCTCGTGTTGCTACCGAATCTCTAGCAGTTAATGGTGCTATTGATGCATGTATCATTGAAGATCCTGGTGCTCTTCTTCCTGCTTCCCAAACCTTCTTTACTGAAGTCAAGGGTGATGGATCTGGTGCTATCGTAGAAATCAGCACTATTGGTGGCGGTATTATTAACTCTGCTAGAATGGTAGAGCGTGGATCTGGTTACACTTATGGTAACGTTCTACTATCCAATGGCAACCTCTTCGGTACAAACACGAATGGTGTTCTAACCAACCCCGTAACAACCCCTGGAACATGGGAAGGAGCTGGTGCTATTGAGGTTATCCTGCCACCTGCAGGTGGTCATGGTTCCGACATGGAAGAGGAACTGAACGGTAAGCGCGTAATGACCAACATTCGCCTAACCTATGCTGAGGGTGGTGGTGACTTCCCAGTAGACAATGACTTCCGTCGTATTGGCATCATTGCCGACCCACTTCTTACTGATGGTCCTGGCAACGTTGCAATTGAAGATACTCTATCTGGTCTAAAGGCACTTAAGGTCACTCTATCTGGTGGTTCTGCAGACTTCTCTGTTGACGAGACCATCGTTCAGACCGTTCCTGGTGGCACTGCAAAGGGTACAGTAGTTTCTTGGACACTTGATAGTGGTTCGACAACCAATGGTATTCTCAAGTACATCCAAACAACTGATGCACACACCGATCAGGGTGTAGTCAGAGACTTTAATCAAGCATCTGGTGCAGTCACTGGAGAATCTTCTTCTGCTTCTGCAAGCATTGCTAACTTCACTGGTAGTGGTGGAGGTTCCGATTTCACAAATGGTATTGCACCTTCTGAAATTCTGAACAACTCTGGCGAGGTTATCTACGTTGAGAACCGTCGTCTAATCACCCGTGCTCCTGACCAGATTGAAGACATCAAACTAGTAATCGAATTCTGATGTGAAAGAGAGATTAAGTCCCCCCAGAGATGGGGGGATTTTTTTTATCTCTACTAAATACTAGAGACTAGATACTAGCGATTTGGCGGAAAACAATGCCACAGAAGACTAACCTAAATGTAAATCCTTATTATGAGGACTTTGACGCGAGTAAGAATTTCTATAAGATTCTATTCCGTCCTGGATACTCTATTCAAGGTAGGGAATTAACCCAAGTTCAATCCATTCTCCAAAACCAAATTGAGAGTTTTGGTAGATATGCTTTCAAGCAGGGAGAACAGGTAATTCCTGGTGAGGTAGGTCTTAATACAAAACTAGACTATGTTAAGTTGTCTTCTGTTTCTGAGGTTGCTATTTCAGAAGGAAATGAAATTGTCTATAAGAAATATGACATTTCACAACTTGTTGGACAACAACTTCTAGGTCTAACTTCTGGTGTTGTTGGCACTGTTTTGTCAACAAAACTAGCGACAGAGAGCACAGCAGATACTCTATTCGTTAGTTACATTAACAGTGGTAATTCTAACACTGAACCTACTTTCCGTCAAGGCGAAACTCTAGAGGTTGTTGATGGTGTCAACACACCACTTCTAGTTGTTGGTACTGATGGTAGTGTTCTGCCAACTAGTATTCAGATAACCAATCCAGATACTGGAGAAGTCACTTCTCTAGAAAGTCCTGCAATGGGATTTGGTTCTGCTGTTAAAGTACAAGAAGGTATCTATTTTGTTAACGGTTATTTTGTCCGTAATGATGAGCAACTTCTTGTCATTGAAGAGTATTACGATAAACCATCCGCGAAAGTAGGATTTACAATTAAAGAGGATATTGTAACACCAGAAGCAGATGCGTCTCTATATGATAATGCTATTGGTTCTTCTAATTACACTGCACCTGGAGCACACAGACTAAGAATTGGTCTAGAAATTAGAGAGTTTGCTCTGGATGCGATTACTGATAAGAATTTTATTCAACTTCTCACAGTTAAGAGAGGTATTGTACAAAGAAAAGTTAGTCCAACAGACTTTAGTGTTCTAGAGCAAACTCTTGCTCGCAGAACATTTGATGAGAGTGGTGACTACGTTGTCGATAACTTCGACATCGACATGCGCGAATGGGCACAAAAAGATGGCAACAGAGGCATTTACGGTGCTGATGAGTTTGGTCGTTACAATGGATATGATGCTGGAGAAGCTTCCAGAAAGATGGTTGCTAGCATTGGTCCTGGTAAAGCATACATCAAAGGATACGAGATCGTCAACAAAGAGACTAAGTATCTTGAGATCAATAAAGCAAGGGAAAGCACATCTTCTGATAACGTAACGCTGAAGTCCAGAGGTCTACCTACTCTGTCTGTTACTAATGTGTATGGTAGCGTTCCTCTTAATAAGGAAGGTTCGGATCTTACAGCGTACCCAGATATCTTCCTATATGGATCATTCTCAGATGGATCGATTGGAACTAATGGAACGGAAGGATCTACAGATCATAGACAAACTATTGCAAGGCGTGGTCTGACATTTACAGCAAATGATGCTATCAAGACAGTTACTCTTAGGATTACTGGAACTAATGGTCAACCAACTCTAGGTGCTATCACTGACGCTAATTTTGAAACAACATATGCTAATGTTTACTATGTAAAAGCAAGAAGTGCAGAAGGAACTGCAACTGATATTGGAGTTGCAAAAACTCTTTCTTTTGCTACCATCAACAGACCAGAACTCGACACAAACGAAAATGCTCAGTTTCTTGAGTTGACTTTGTTTGGAAACAAGAAAGATCTAGAAGAACTACTGATTGAGCATAATGATGGTGATGCAGAGAAACTAACAAAACTGTATCTCACTGAAGCAGATGCAGAATCTGCCAATGCTGATACCGTATACTGGGGAGAGATCAGGGACTATAGTGATTGCATTACACCTGTAATTGGTAAGGTAAAACCAAACAACTTCTTCCTACAAAAGCGTGGCGAGGGTTTTAACTCTGATAGTGACATCGTTCTATCTAGAGGTCGTCTTGCAGGTGGTACTGCTAGTTACAACAGTATCTTTGGATTGTCTTATTTTGATCCTCAGTTCTTTACCAGAATTCTTCTAGAAACCGTTCCTTCTGGGTTTGATGAAGGTAAATATGTATTTGGTCTAGAAAGTGGCGCATACGGTGTTGTAGAAGGTCCTGCTTCTGGTGTTTATTCTACAGGAAGGTTACTATTTGTCAAGACACTTACAGGCAACTTTAAGTCTGGTGAAACTGTCAGAGATGAAGATGGCAATACAGTAAGAATTGCTAAAAACAATACACTGTCCCATTTTGTTGTAACAAAGAGAGGAAGTGGTTACACGGCAACTGATGCAAAAGTTCAACTCAATGGTGTTACTTACGATAGCTCCAAGTTTACAGTAACTGTTTTTGGTGGTAAGGTTACTAAAATTGAAATTGCTAACCAAGCATTTGCACGTAATCTTGAGTTTGTTCAACCACCAGTAGTTACAGCTATTGGAACTGCAGATAGTGGTGGAGTTGCTATTGTTCGTCCTGTCCTAGTAAGAAATGCAGTAACTACCTTCACTCCACAAAATATTAAATCTGTTGCTGGAACTTATGGTTCTGGTGGAACTAATAGTTTTAGTGCTGATCTAGTAGTTGATGATCAGACTTACTCTTCTATTACATCTGTAACCGACTTTACTTTCTTTGGTAAGAAAGGAACAATGTATGTAGAATCCACCAGTTTTAGTGCTGATGCTTCTGCTTTGGTTCAGCAAGGAGATCTTATTCAGTTCTCTGATGCTGATAACAATTTGGTTCGTGCTATTGTACAATATGCAACTCAAGCTGGAGGTGCATCTAAGACTAGAATTTATCTAGACACTGCACTTCCTGGAGATGTAACCAACACAAGTATTGTGCGTTTGCGTCCGAAAGCAACTAACACAACTTCTGGTACACTGCTATTCCCAACTGGCAGTAAACAAGTAGAACAAATTTCTGTTGGTGGAGATGATACTAAGATTAAGTATTACTTCCGTAGAGATTTTGTCACAACTGCTGCATCTGGTGATGGTGTCATCACTTTTGCTGCTCAACTACCATTTGGTACACAAAGATTTACAGCATTCACAGAAGAAAACTACCTTATCACAGTTCTAGACCCAGGTGATGCACCTGATATTGTAAAAGGTGATATTGTATACATTCCAGCAGATTCGGTATCAATTGCTTCTTCTACTGATACTGCAAGTGGTCTAACTTCTGGTTCTATCAGTCTAGAAATTCCTAGTGGATATTTTGGAACTATTCCTAGCAATGGAACGTTCCCTAAACTTAAGTTGACTGCAACCTTGGAAGTTTCTAATGCGAAACCAAGACTTAAGACTGCTATTAGAAATAAGAGAATTATTGTTACTGCATCTGGTGACCGTGTTATTCCTTTGAGAGGTAATGACTATGACAGTGAAGTCATCGAACTAGTTTCTTACTCTGATGTATTCAAACTAAGATATGTTTATGAGGGTACACCATCTCAACCACCTGAAGTTGATACAGCTGGTAACCTAGTATCTGGTACAGACGTTACTTCACGTTATACATTTGATGATGGTCAAAGAGACACAGTATATGACGTTTCTAGACTAGTTCTCAAACCAGGATTTGAGGCAGCAGGTGGACAACTAGTTATTGCATTTGACTATTTTGTACATTCTCAGGGTGATTTTGTCACCATCGATAGTTATTTACATGAGGCAGGTGTTCCTGAGGATGAAATTCCATCCTTTAATTCTCCTGTACTAGGAAATATCGAACTCAAGAATGTAATTGACTTCCGTCCAAAAGTTGATGCTAATGCTATCATCCCAGGTTATCTCGACAAGTCAATTCTAGAAGTCACTGAAGGATCTTTTGCTGGTGCTGGTGCAGTTATTTCCAGTAGTCCTGCTCCCGATAAAAATCTAGAGTATACATTCTCTTTCAGTCAAGTCCAATACCTAGATCGTATTGATGGCATCTTCCTTAATAAGAAAGGTGAGTTCCTTGTTAAGGAAGGCAACTCTTCACTGAACCCAACCAAACCAGATCCCATTGAGGACGCTGTTGCTCTCTTCTATGCATACATTCCAGCATATACTAGAACCAGCAAAGATGTGAGAATTACTCCAGTTGATAACCGTCGTTACACAATGCGTGACATCGGTAAACTAGAGAAGCGTATTGAACGCCTTGAGTATTATACCACTCTTAGCATCCTAGAGCAACAAGCTCTGAACATGCAAGTTAAAGATAGTGTAGGTCTGGATAGATTTAAGTCTGGTTTCTTTGTCGATAACTTTGAAACACATAGAGGAAATCTAACTTCACTGGATCATCGTTGTGCTATCGATCCTCAACAGTCTGTTCTACGTCCTCAATCTAAAGAAGATAACATCAAACTAAAAGAAGTAAATGTTCGTGAAGATCAAAGATCTGTTTCTGGATATAAGAAAACTGGAGATATTATAACTCTACCATATACAAATCTATCTCTTCTTGGTAACAGTTTTGCTTCCACCAAAGTTAATCCAAATCCATTTGTTGTTCTACAATATGTTGGTGATGGTGAACTGTCTCCATCAATTGATCAATGGTACGATCAGACTGAAGAACCACTAGTCGTAGATACAAATACAAGTCTTTTCAATATCTTCTTGGCAAAAGAAGACATTAAAGAAGCATTTGCGAGTATTCATAATTCGTTTGTTGTAAACTGGGTTGGTGCATCACCAGCATTCACTTCTATCAATTCTCTTGGAGAAGTTAACACTCAACAATCTGGTGCTACTGTCGAAATGGCATCGGTATCTAGTTCTTCTAATATTAGTCCTCAAAACAATGAGGTTGGTAAAGGTGTCAAGTCTAAGACCGTAAGAGGAAATATTGTTTCTAATTCACTATCATTCTTTGCTAGATCTACGGCAGTTAAGTATGTGATTAGAAGAATGAAACCAAACACGAGAATGTATGTTTTCCTAGAAGGAAGAGATGTTTCTCGTTGGGTCAATCCAGACTTGAGATTTACTGGTATTGCTGGTAACTCTCTATCTGCATTTAATGGAACAATTACAACTGATGAATATGGTAATGCATCTGGTCTAATCATTCTCCCTGCAGGAAAACCACCACTAGAGAATGCAACTTGGACTGGAGATGTTGATACTGTTGATTATGATAGTTCTGCAGATGAAGTATCAATTACTTCGGGAACTCTAACTTTCAGATTTACTTCTAGTTCTACCAATGCACCTAAAGCAGAAGTAGATAGTTATACTGAAGTCAAGTATTATGCTACTGGTATTCTACCCGAGAACCCAGGCAGCATTGTATCGACAAAACCATCTTACTTCAAATCGAATGAAGGTGTTCAGTTGATCGAGAGCAATACTGACAATCCTGTAAGACCCAATCCACTAGCACAGACCTTTAAAGTTGAAAATCTAGATGGTGGGTGTTTTGTCACTGGTGTAGATCTCTTCTTCAGTAAGAAGAGTACAAATGTACCAATTAAGACTTATATTACTAATGTAGATGCAGAGAAACCAGGCAAGAATGTTGTTCCTGGTTCTGAAAAAGTTTTGCCACCAAATACATTCTTGAAGTGTTATGCTAACGGCGATGTCTCTGTTTACAAAGGAGACGTTGTAACAGGCAATTCTTCTGCTGCATCTGGTCCTATTCTAAAGATCTTTGATAAAAACAATGTAGAGCTAGTCGCAACTGCATCTGGTAAGTATAGTCTAACTAATGAACAGGTTTACACTGTAGTTCTTAGCAACCACAATGGCAAATCTTTTGTTCAGAATGAAGATCTAAGTATTCCTTCAGTAACACAAGCTAATAACCTCAATGGAACACAACTCAAACTTACCATTGCAAAAGACAGTGGAAAAGTTTCTGCCTTGAGAGTTACAAATCCTGGTCTAAACTATGATAGCGCAATCCTAACAATCGAAAGTCCACAACTTCCTGGTGGTTCTACTGCTACCGCAAGAATTGATGTTTCTGGTGGTAAAGTTTACAACGCAGAAGTTTCTCTAAATGGTTTTGGATATACCGAAGCACCTTCTGTTGTTGTTAAGGGTGTTGGCAATGGCGCTGGCGGATGCACCATTCAAACTTTCATCGAAATTGATACACCTGCAGTTAGAATGGGTGTTGCAACTGACCAAGAAGGAACAACAGAATCTACCACACCAACATACTTTGCGTTTGAGCATCCTGTATATCTACAGAATGATACAGAGTATGCTCTGGTTGTAGAAACAGATTCTACTGATTATCAAATGTGGACATCGAAACTTGGAGAAACTGATGTTTCTACCAGCACTGTTATTACAACACAACCTTCTCTAGGATCTGTTTATAAGTCTCAGAATACAGAGAGTTGGACTGAGGATATCTTTGAAGATCTTAAGTTTACTCTATACCGTGCAGAGTTTGATATTAGCAGACCTGCAACTCTAGAACTTAAGAACGAAAATCTAGGTTACGAACTCTTGCAAGAAAACCCAATTGAAACTAGTGCTAGTGCTAATACTAATGCTACTTCCCTACTCTTTAAGAATAATAACAGAGTTCTAAAAATTTCTCATAGAGATCATGGATTTGAAGATAGCGGCAAGTCCTACGTTTTCTTCAGATCTGTTCTAGAAACTGGTGGTATTACAGCGGATATTCTAAATAGCGAACTATTTGCAGTTAGCAATGCTGGTGTGGATAGTTACAATATTACTTCTGCTACCAGAGCTTCTAGTAGTTCTGTTGGTGGTGGAGTACAAGCGTATGCAACCCACAACAGAAAGTTTGAAGTTCTATATCCACAGGTTAATTACCTATCGTTTACAGGAACTAAACTAGAAAATACAGTAAGAACAACCAACGTTATTCCTGTAGATTCTAGAACAACAAACTATGTCTCATATTCCCAGTCTGATTACGAGAAGACGTTCCTGAATGAACCACACTTCTTCACTAACCAGAAGATGATTGCTTCTCAGATTAACGAAACCCTCAATAATCTGTCTAGTTCTTTGACTTACAAGATGGTTCTCTCGTCTACTAAGTCTCATCTATCACCTCTTGTAGATCTTTCCAGTGCGTCTGTTAAGACATCTTCCAGTAGAGTAGAAAATGCTTCTGGTCAGGAAGGTAGATATGGTAGAAAAGATCAAATTATTAAGTTCTTCCCTGTATATCAATTCCAATTGGCAGGCAACGGAGGAACTGAAATTCAAGAAAATCAAATCATCAAAGGTGTTACAACTAAAGCAACTGGTATTGTTGCAAGAGTGAATGGTTCTGTTGTTTATGTTAGAGTAAAAACCGCTCAATTCTTCCAAAAAGGAGAAACTGTAGAACTAGGAAATCAATTATCTTTGACTGGAGTTACTGTGGATTCTAATCCAACAGAATTGTTCTTTGACATTGCGGATGGCGCTACTATTGTAGCACGTAATCCAAACGTACTTGCACAAACTTATGATAATGTTATTACAGGTAAAGCAGTCTTGTGGAATAACAAGTCTCAAGAGTTGACACTAAGAACAGATGTTCAACCAATCAACGACGATTTCACTTCTAGAATTATTGATAATGCTGCATTCACCAGAAATGCTACTACAAATGAGCAGTCTGCAGATATCTTCCGTGTAGGAGATATTATTAAATATCCAACACAACCTGATGAGGAAGATAATTATCTGGAAATTGGAACTATTACATATACCAATGGTATTGACTTTGTTGCAGAGGATACATCTAAGAATAGTTCTTCTATTGCTAAGTATGTTACCAAAGAGATTGGAATTAGCAACCCAGCTACATCTATTGATGTAAGACTAACTGCTAATGTCAAGGACATCACTAATGTAAAAGTTCTCTATAAGATTAAGAAGTCTTCTAGTCAGGAAAACTTTGAAGATATTGAGTGGGAGTATTTCAATGGCGATGGTTCCCCAAGTGTTTTTGAAATTGCTAGCAGCGAGAACAGTATTTCCAGTGCTGTTGAGAAACAATCTTCTTACCAAGAATTGCAATACAGTGTAGATTCTCTACCCGAATTCTCTTCGTTTGCTGTCAAGATTGTCATGAATACTGTGGATCCTGCATTCGCTCCTAAAATTCAAGACATTCGCGCTGTTGCTTCTTTCTAATTTCCGCGTATGGATTTCCTCAAGGTTGAAGGTCACGATGGTCTTGTACGAGACCAAAACACAGGTGCCATCATCAATCGAGACGATTCTGCTATAGCTGCTAGGCGTAAATCCAAGCAGCTAAGTTCCGCGTTAGATGACATAAATATGTTGAAGAATGAACTCTCTGAGATTAAATCCCTACTGCGAGAAGTAATCAAAAATGCCAGCAATTAATGTAGCACGTACTGACACCTTTGAACAACAAAGGGTCAAGATTAATGAGATAGGAACTCAACTTTTTAGTATCTCTGCTGGTGGATCAGATCTCTCAGCAGGTAATATTAAACTAGGTGACGGTACTAGATCTGCACCATCTCTTGCTTTTGTAAGCGACAGTCAACTCGGTTTATACAAAGCAGACAATAATACACTTGGATTTGTTTCTAACACCAAGAAACTAATCGACTTCAATGATATTAATACGAAGACATATAAAGATTTTGTCTTTCAAAAGAAAATTCTCCTTACTGATGGTGTTACTATTACCAGCACTGGTAGTGGATATGATGAAGGTACATATGAACTAACACCTTTGGTTGGTGGTACTGGTGACGGTGGTATTGCAACACTAATCGTTGAAGGATTTGCTGGCAATATTCTAAACAATGGTGCAAACTATAACCCAGGTCAATTTACAGGTATTGACTTGATTGGTGGCAGTGGCACTGGTGCATCTTGTGAATTTGTCGTTGAAGAACTAGAGGGTGGTATTACTAATGCTGGTAGTGGTTATCCACCTGGAGCATACCTAGATATCCCAACAACCAGTTCTGGATCTGGTACAGGAGCAACTCTCGACCTAACAGTAACTGGTGATACATCTCTAACTTTAAGCATTAATAATTCTGGTACTGGTGGAAGTCAAGGTTCTTATCCTTCTGTAGATGTCTACAACGTTCCACGTCAAACCTATATTGTTACCGTAAATGGAGATGGAGGCGCAATTCCATACGAATATGTAATTGATGGTGTTACTAGACCCACATTTACATTTGAAAGAGGAAACACATACAGATTTGATGTATCGGATCCTAGTGTTATTAGTCACCCCATGTTCTTCCATGGTGCAGGTGATCCACTAAACCAACTTCCCGATCAATTCACCCAAGTAGTATTCGGATCCGAGGGTACTGCTGGAGCATTTTATGATCTAGTTGTCCATCCAGACGCACCTAACGCTGTTGGTTATGGTTGCGTAAACCATGGAGGTATGGGACAGGCAACTAATGCGGTTATCACTGGTGCAGAAACAACTTCTGGTAGAGGTGCAACAGCAACTGTTGATGTTGATGCTAGCGGAAACGTATCATCAGTTACTATTACTAATGCTGGTACTGGATATAACGCTGGCGACCAAATTCAATTTATTCCTGTACAAATCGGTAATACAACTGGAGTTGTAGTTAATATTACCGCAGTATCTTATGTCAGTAGTGTTACTGCTGCGTTTGTTAATCAGCAAGGTCAAAATTACGTATCGGGAGAAGTTCTATCCGTAAGTAACGCTAATATTGGTGGCGTTGGTTCTGGATTTGAATTTACTGTCACATCTGATCCTGGTGTTATTTCCGATTTTGATTTAACTACTTTTGGATCTGGTTATCAAGTAGGTGATACTTTAGGTCTTCCACAGGGTGTTAGTGGTATTACAACCGTCCTTCCTGGTACTATCACTGGTGTAACCACAACTCTGACTGCTGGTGTATCCCAGATTACGGTTGCTGATACTAGCAATCTTGCTGTTGGTATGAATATTTTCAACGGTCAAGGTGACGTTGGATTTGTTGCACAGGGTGCTGTAATTCAAAGTATTGACAGTGGAACTACTCTAACCATGTCTTTCCCTGCTGACGCCTCTGGTGCAGCAAGTTTGACATTTACATCACCAAACACACAACAGATTAATGTTACTTCTGTTCTTGGTATTGCTGTTGGTGATGGTGTTACACAAACAGCAGGTTCTGGTGTTCTTTCTCCTGGTACAACAGTACAGGCAATTGATGGACTAGCAAGTCCACCTGTAATTACACTTAGCTCACCACCAACATCTCCTGGTTCTGCAACTCTAACTTTTGCTCCAACTTTTGGACTTGGAACTACATCATTTAGTTTCCAGATTACAGCACTAGGAACTGTTGGTGACGTAACAATCACTGACGGTGGTAATGGTTACTCTGTTGGTGATACTCTAACTGCTGTTGCAACCAATCTAATTCAACCAATTGATAGAGTTGTCAAGTGGTATCCAATTCAGACACTAACATTTACAACAAATGTAGCAGATGGTGCTATTTCTGTTGGAGATACTATCAAGCAAAGAGATGGTGGTGTTGGTAACGTTGGATTTAGTTCTGGTACTAGTATTCTTGCTGAGGCAAACGCAACATATACTGGAGTTGCTGCATCTGGTAGCACTGGTACTGGTCTTACTCTAACCGTATTCAGAGGAGGAGATGGTGCTCCATCTGCTTTTGTTGACAACGGTGGTTTTGGATATACAGATGGAGACACAGTTACTGTTGCTGGTAATCTAGTTGGCGGTACTTCTCCTGCTGATGATATTGAATTCACTATTCAGGGTGTTACCACATTTACCACTTATTACGTTGCAGCAAAAAATGTATCTGGTGGAAATATTCAATCTCTTGTTGTTTATGATCTAGATTCTGGTGCTGATACTGATTTCAGTGATGGATCTACTGTTATCATTAATGGAGCTACTTCTCCTTCTTATGTTATCAATACCGCATCTCCAGTAGGTAATGAAACTAAAATCTTTATTGATGGCGTAATTACACCAGATCTAAGTTTCTTTGTTGGAAACACGTATAAGTTTGATATTTCAGATTCATCTAACGGTTCTTATAATTTTGGACTATCTAGATTTGAAGGTGGTGACAAAGCACCATCTTCTTTCTCTGGATATGCAGTAACTCTATCAGAGACTTCTCTAGTTGTTGCATTGAGTAGTACAATTGGACTGCTACCAGGAATGCTAGTAACTTCCTCTGGTGCTGGTAGTGTTACTACTGGAACAAAGATTGCTAGTGTTGATGGTCCATCTCAGATTACACTAGATACACTTCCAAATGGTGCTGGTGCATCTATCCTGGCATTCACAGGTGCCGAGTATACCGAAGGCGTAACCAGAACTGCTACTGATATAACAATCAAGGTAACTTCCGACACTCCAACTCTATACTACTATGACATTGGAGATGGTGCTGAAACCGAAGCTGGCAAACTATTTGGTGTTGCAAAAACCATCACCATGGATCCAAACAATCCAAGGGTATTTGGATCTGGTTTCTTACTAACTGTTGATGCTGTTGATAGTTCAGATATCATCAAAGGTAGTATTATTTCTGGAGATTTTGCTGCAGAAACATTTACCGCTGCTGCTAGCATCACTTCTCTAGATGCTGATATCACTGGAACACTAACCGCACCTGATATTGATGGCACTGCGCTTGATATTGCAACCATTACTGGTACAGATATTGTAACAACCGCTACAACATATAGTTTCCATTCTCTCCTAAACATTGGAGAACCAAGTCAAACACCAACACTAACTGTTGACAATACTAATGGTGATCTAACTTCACAGGGAACACTGAAATCAATCACTGCCGTTAATGTAAACGATCAACTTGAGATTGTTAATAACGAAGTTAGATCTCTTGCCAATCTTGACCTCGTTCTAAAACCAGTTGGTGGTAGAAAAGCGATGGTCAACACAACCACTGCATTTGGTATTCCTGCTGGTGTAACTGCTGACAGACCACCTCTTTCACAGTTGGTTGATGGTTTGATTAGATTTAACACTGAAACAAATCAATACGAAGGTTACTCGTCTGCATCTAGTGCATGGTCTTCTCTTGGTGGTGTTAGAGATATTGATGGCAACACTTACATTTTGGCAGAAGAAACCACAGGTGCTAATGATAACAAACTGTGGTTCTATAATGATGCGGTTCTCAGTCTAAGAGTAACTAAAGATTGGTTGGAGTTCTTGAATGCAGACGCAATCAGATCTCTAAGCACAACTGCTCCTGCATATACTAATTGGGTCGCAAATGCTCCTGTAATTGCAGGTCAGTATCTCAAGTATCGTTCTGATATTTACCTAGTTACAATTGGTGGTACTACTGCTACTTCTGGTAGCGAACCAAGTGATACTTCTGGTAACCCATTTGTCAATGGTTCTGCTACTCTACAGTGGCATGAAACAGCAGTAAAAGATCTACTGTTCTCTGAGATTGCAGAACTCAAAATTGGTAATACTACAGACACTGTACCACTATCAATTAACGGTGATCTCAAGCTACAAACAAATGTAATTTCTACACAAATTAGTGATCTTCTACTAAAGCCAAATACTGGTAATAAGATTAAGTGTGATGCTGTTACATCTCTTGTAATTCCTGTTGGTAGTGAAAATGACAAAGGATCTGCAGAAACAGGTTCTATTCGTTACAACACAACTAACCAAAACTTTGAAGGTTTCAACGGTGCTCAATGGGGATCCCTAGGTGGCGTCAAAGACGTTGACCAAAACACTTACATTATCCCAGAAACATCTCCTGGTGCTAATGAAAATATTCTATACTTCTATAACGACAACATTAAGACTGTAGAACTAACAACTACAGAATTGAGATTTACTGGTATCAATACCATCACAACACCGTTTGATAATAGTCTTGAAGTTACTGCTAACACATTTACATTAGCACAAAACTCCACAACTATTGATAACACTAATACAGACAGAACTGTACTGAGCACATCAAAACAATATCTTGATCTTGCTCTTTCTACTGGATTGAATGTAGATCCTGTATTGAGACTAGATGATCAGGGTGATGTTTACCTCAACACTGGTTTTGGCACTGGCGTATTTGATGGTGTGAAAATCTTTGATAAAGACCTATCTGCAATTGAAATTTCAAACTACAGGATCACCACAGCAGTAACTCCTCTTATCAAGGGAACAACAAATAGTGGTGCTGCAGTTCTTTACGATCCACTACTTGATAGATCTTCTAGAGTAGAAGTAATTGTCCACAACACATCTTCTGGCGCGAAAGAATTTATTGAATTGTCTGTTATCGATGACGGAACTGATATTTACTTTACAGAGATTGGCACAGTTCAAACTGCTAATTCTCTTGTTGATTATACCCTTGACTTCAACGTTCAGGGAAATGTGAGATTTAATTTCACACTATCGTCTAATGTTACAAACGCACAGAATGTAAATATTACAGTAGTCTCCCGCACAATTAAGAAGTAAAATGGCAAACTTAAAATCTTTTGAATCCCTAGGTGGATTGTCTGTCGATCAGACATCTGTTGTTGACTTCGAGAGAAATCTTCGCAACGTCAACTCACTCGAAGTAAAAAATTCAAACTTCGATAACGCAAGAACGACTAACTATGTTCTTACTGGTACAGATACACTTATTCTATCTCTAAACACCACAGCAGAATCTATTATTCTTAGACAAAATTCTTTGAACTTCATTAACACTTATATCGCTGGTGTGAACTCAACTGGTGCTGGTTTTTTAACTAAAAAATTAGAGAGTGCAATCACTTGCAATTCAGTAGGACTTATACAAGAATTGTCAACCATGGAAACTATCATTAAGGATAGCGTTCCTACTGGAGAAGCGTGGACAGTGGTTCCTTATACTACTGGTGCTGCTTACAGATTTAGTTATAGTGCTAGCAAATCTGGTGTAGGTCCTATTGTTAAATGGTTTGCATACGTCCAAGTCGTCAGTATCGATTGGACCTGAGTGCTAAATAGATAGGAATACAAGGCATGATCAGGCTGTAAGAAATGAGCTTTCAGATTAATTCCGACAGGGAAAAAATTACTGGCAATAAGACTAGTATTTTAGGAAAAAATGAAGTTACTCTTAGATCTGGAAGCGGATCTCAGGAAGTAGAGATCATTCGTGCTCAAATCGATCCAACAACAAATCTTCCCCGTGTTGGTATTAATAGAAGTGGCAACAGAGTTGAAAGTATTACGGTAACAAACGGTGGTTCTGGATACTCTTTGCTGCCAACTGTAACAATTGGACCACCAGATGATCCAACTGGAGATCAAGCATTTGCAAGTGCTAGTATTTTCAATGGTCAAGTTAGCGGTATTCTCGTTAACGATAGTGGTAGTGGATATACAACTCCACCTACTGTAACAATTACTGGTGGTAATGGTGGTGGTGCTACTGCAGAAGCAATTCTTGACACCATTGATTATGAACTTGACATTAATGGTGCTATTAGAACGTCCACGTCTATCATTTCTGATACGGCGAGAATTCTCAACATGGACGTTGATAATTTTATCACGCCTGACCTTGAATTGCGTGGTCCGCAGTTCAAGACTTACATGAACAATACGGGTATTGAACTAACATCTAACCCAACCACTCTAGCAAAAGGTGATTACCGTTATGCTGGTAACAATATCTATGAAGCACTAAATAATGGTACTACTTCTTCATCACTTCCCATCCACACTGATGGAATTGAACTGAATGGTACTGTTAACTTTAAACACATTGGTTTTAGAATTGTAGACCCCAATGGTTACCTCTACAATGAGACTGGTGATGAAGGTGGTGTATTCCCACGTTCTATCACACCCCAACTAGGAGATAGATCTGATAAGATCGCTACTACAGAGTACGTCCTTAACCTAGCAACAAACGACGTTGGTGGTAGAATTTATGTTTCTCAACAGATTGGTAACGATGCTAACGACGGTCGCTCGGCTGTTGCTCCTGTTAGAACCATTAAGAGAGCATGTCAACTAGCATGGGCAACTCCTGGAGTTAAGGAATCTATTATCATTTCTGGTGGTGATTATGTTGAAGATAACCCTATTTCTATTCCACCAGATGCATCCATCGTTGGTGATAACCTCCGTCTGGTAATTATCAGACCAGAAAATCCAGATAAGCACATCTTTAAATTTGGCGATAAGAACTACGTTATTGGTGTTACTTATAGAGATTATATCAACCAGACTACTGGAAGATCAGCGCATACATGGGACTATGCGATGGTCTTTGATGACAAGCAGCGTGTCACATATGACATGACTACTAATGGTGATTTTGGATTTAGTTGGCCAATTGGTCAGCAATATTTTGCTGTACAAAAATTTGAAACTACCTTCACAGGAAACACTGGTATTGCAATTGGTACTAGTTATCCCGCACAATTGACTGCTGGTCAGATTGTTCGTGGTTCTGTCGGTGCATCTCAAGGTATTATTGAAGCGGTTACATTTGATGAAACCGACACTAACGAACCAGACTTTGCTGTTGCTGGTAAAGCAAAATTCATTGTACAAGCAGGTAATTTTACTCAAACCGATCGTTTTAGATATGGTGGTCTAGATCCTGTTACGGGAGATCATATTCCCCTGTATGCAAACAGTACATTTTATCCACTTAATTCATACGTATGGACACCAGAACATACGTATCAAGTTACACAAGCAGGTACATCTCCCGCAACTGGTGCTCCAGTCCACGATCAAGGTGTGGTAACTCTTGGTACAGTTGAACTAACACATATTAGAACAACATATCTGTTTAACTCACAACAGATCCGTTCTACACGTCCAGAAGGTGAGGTTGTATTTGACGATACAGATACCACTACAAAACTCTCTATCGTTCGTCTAGATTTTACTCAACAAGGAACATTTACTGGTGGATTTGGTGGCGATGATGATGTTGGTGGTGTTGTATTCTATACAAACCAACTTCTAGGATTTACTGGTATTCACGATTTCAAAGAAGGCGATGAAATTTTCATCGAAGGAATGCCAACTAATTCTCCAGACCTTTCTTTCTTAAATGGATATCAAAGAATTTACAAGGTTATAGAAGATGCAGACGGTCGTTCCAGAAGATTTGTTCTTCCCAAGAAAGTCTCTGCATCACTAGGACTTAATGGAAATGATAACTTCCAACCTGGATCAAATGCTAAGGTTTCTTATGCATCACATTCGGTAACGTTCTCTCTACTTAACTCTCCAAACAAATTTGAGGCAACACCTCCTGTTGCAAGAAGGTTCCAAGATGCTTGCCTACAAATTAGAAACAACATCGACTACATTGCCGATGAAGTTCTAGGAAAAGTAAATGCAGAATTTGCTAAGTTCTACTACTCCGTTTACGATGTAACTAACGTAGGTTTAAATACAACCTTTAAGATTTTCCTTGGTGGTAGCACTTATTCCCATACTTATATTAGCGGTGGTACTGTAACCGTAGGTGGTACTGCATATAATGTAGATAATTTTGTTTGGGATAATTTCACTACTGGAGAAGCAACTGTAACTCTTGATCAAATTGTTTCTATTGCAGAAGATGAAACCGTCAAGATCGAGAACCTACTTCTAAGTTGTTCTCTTGGACAGAAGGTTTATCCAAGTTTCAGTATTCCTGTTAGTGATGAGAAGTGCCGTAGAGACATCGGTCACTTTATCAACGCTATTCTACAGGACTTGGAATTTGGTAGCAATATTCACACTATCAGAGCTGCCAAGAGATACATCACTGGAGCACAAGTTGGCTTTGTTGACAATGAAGTAATCCAGACTGTCCGTGCATTTGAATATGTACGTGAACTAATGATCTTTGCTATGAGAAAGTGGAGAGTTGGAGATGGATCTCTAACACAACCACTATATGCTGCTGAGTATACCAGTCTCATTCCATATGTTGACCCAACTATCATTGATGACACAGCAACTCCTGCTTGTGCAAACGTAGCATCTGCTATCGATACTCTAGCATATCTCTTTGTTGATGTTATTACAAACAACACATCTGGAACTTATCTAGATGCAGCATATCTTATTGCTGCTAACAGAGATCTTATTGCTGATCAAGCATACCTCAACACCAAAACTCAGTATCCTTCTCTTGGTCTCAGTGACGTTAACGAGAGAAAGTGCCGTAGAGATATCAACCATGTCCTATCTGGTTTGATCCGAGATCTATGTCTTGGTGGCAACGCTGGTATTGTCAATGCTGCAGAATTCTACTTTACTGGTACTTCTCTAACTGGTATCCCCGAAGCACAAAGAGATGAAACCATCTATGCTTTCCAGCAGACCAAAAATCTTGTAATTCAAGCAATCCGCAACTGGACTGATGGAACTGTAGAAGCAGCAACTCCCACAACTGCAACATACAATCCAGCAACAGGTGATGTTACTGTCACAATTGCTGCACCTGCTAATGGTATTCCAACTACCAGCGACAGAATTGCATTTGCTGAAGGAGCAATCACATTCTCTTGCCAAGGTGGTCAACACGCAAGTCCTGATAGATTTGATTCTAACTGGGGTGATAGTTATCCAATTACTAATGTTAGTGGTTCTGGTCCAATCCAAATCACATGTAATGTGGGAAATGCAGGAACTGCCTCTGGTGATGCACATACGTTTGTATCTGCTCTAACAGATAAAACATATGTTATCTACGATCCTGTAACTACAACTTCTCCAATTCCACAGAAAGAAGATTGGAACATTCTTCTCTACAACACCACACCTTTGTGTGATAACGTAGCGTCTTCGATCACAACTGCAATGGATCTTCTAGAAGATATTCTAGATGAGACAGTCGCCGCTGGATCTACTTCCAGAACTTATGGAATACTATATGATACATCCAGCATCGAACAAAAACCAGAATTCTATATTGAAGATGCTGCTGGTAATATCGCAACTATTAGATCGGTTGTTGATGATTTCCCAATCATTGAAGCGTCTCCATATACTCAGAACTCTTCTATTATCTCCTTCTTGGGTGGTAGTGGTGCTCTGATTGACGGTTCTAAGGTCAAGCAACCTAACTGTCCATTTGCTGGTCTAAATGCTGATGGAACTGCAGAATTCCCCAACCAGGGTAAGTCCATGGTTGCATCTGCATTCACTATTGTCTCACAGGGTGGTACTGGATATAAAGTTATCAATGATGGTTACACCCAGTTGGTTTCCGTCTTCGTTATCTTCTGCGAGGATGGCGTTCTTGCTGAAAGTGGTGGTTATGCATCTATCACTAACTCCGCTACAAACTTTGGTGTCTACGCTCTAAGAGCATCAGGATATAGAGACGAGGCATATGAATTTGACCAAGGATTTGGTGAAGGTGCGAGTTACGTTAGAGCAACCGTTGACACGGTAACAGAATCTGTTACTGGTAGAACAGAATTCAGCATTACTAAACTTGGCAGATCTCCACTTGAGCACTACATCGTCAAACTTGACGGATATCGCACATATGATCCAGATATTGAATACTTCATTGACTATATTGATCCAGTCTCTGTAACTGAAGGTCCTAACTTCGGTGCAAAAGTTACTCTATCTGATGGATCTGGTGCTGGTTCTGCAAGATTTGTTGATGAATTGACTGGTCAAGAAATTGATCACCTAGCACTGGTCAACTATCATCAAGCAACATATGGCACAACTCTAAAAGTACGTCTACACAGACCATCTATTGTTAACTCTTCTTCCCACACTTGGGAATTTGCAGGTTCTGGTACTACTTACAATGCACTACCAGAAAACGGTGGTACTAAGATTGAAGCATTTGAGCAGGTATCACAGAATTATGGTCGTGTTTACTGCTCAGGTACTGATGAACTTGGTGACTTTAAGGTTGGTACATTTGCTCAGATTGAAAACAGAACTGGTAATATCACCTTCACTGGTACGGTTACCATCTCGGAAGTTGAATTCTTGAAACTCAGAGGTGGTGATGTCATTGTTACTGGTTTCGACGCATCTGAAAGTCTTGGTGGTGCTAACGCAAGTAACTCTAAACTACCAACTCAGGCAGCAGTTAGAAACTTTATTATCAACAACCTGGGTCCATACCTCAACAAACCATATTCTACCAACCCAGTTCCTAGAGCACTGGTAGAACTTACCGATAGTGGTAAGATTAATATTGACCAGATCCCTGCTCTAAGACCATTCAATGTCTATACTGTTGCCGATCAAACGGAAAGACTAGCACTTGAAGGTGCGCTTGCTGGTGACATTGCTATCCAACAAGATATTAGTGGTTCGTTCATTCTTAATAATGATAATGACAGTCTATTCCTAGGATTTGGTGTTGATCCTACTATCCAGTTTACACTCGGTGACGTATTCATCGGTGATGTATCTGGTGGTCGTTTGCAAGCAACTGAATATAGACAAGGTGTTGTCTATCAGATTGTTGTTACTGACGCTGGTTCTGGTTACATCACTCCACCAACAGTTAACATCTCTGGTGGTAGTCCACAAGCAGGTGCTGTTGGAGCACAAGCCACTGCACAAATTGCAGGTGGTCAAGTTGTTTCTGTCACCATCATTACTGCTAACGGTTATAAAGGTGGTGTCGGATACACCACTGCTCCTACGGTTACCTTCTCTGGTGGTCTAGGTGCAAACGGTGTTTCTGCACAAGCAGATGCCAACATTGAAAGCAGACTGTATGGTGACATTGTTAATAACATCAAGATGCTTGAAACTGATGCTATTAACAGTAGTGATACTGTACCAGTTGAGGTTAATGTTGATCGTGTTATTAACACATCTGCTTCCGATATTAACAACTGGGTATCTCTTGCATCTACAAGCTTCTCTGCTGATCAGATTGTTTCTGGTATTATTTCTACAGCAAGATTGGCAAACAATGATACTGCTGCAAACTCCTTCACCTTCCTAAGAGGTGACCAGTCTTATGCAGAAACAGTACAATCTATCAAGGGTGCAGAAACCAGATACTTCTATGCTCTTGCAACAAATGCTGCTATCAACGCAACCACACTTGTATTTGATGATAATGGTGACATGTTGGTTGGTCATACTCTTGCCACTGGTAATGGTATACAACAAGGAACATCTATTGATAGTGTATCTACCGATGATCAAACAACAACGATTACAATTGATCAACCACTAACTGCTGCTATTCCTGCAGGAACTCTCCTAGAATTCAGTAGAGGTTCTTCTCCACTAATTTTTGACGCATCTCTACAAAGATCTGAATTTATTGATCAGGTTATCATTCTTAATGGTGGTAGTGGATATGCTTCTGATCTTGGTGGTAACAACGTATTCTTTGACGTTGGACTAGATGGTGGTAATGGTACAGGTCTGAAGGCAAACATCAGAGTTGATAATGGCGTAGTTACTAAAGTAACTGTTACTTCTCCTGGTACTGGTTATGATACAGACTTTACAATCTCGCAAGATCCACCAGAAATTGGCAATGGTAATAATCTTCAACTTGTAGCAAAAAGATCCACTGTTTCCAAGCAGTTTGCAAACGTCTCTATTGACGTTGCTAGAGCAGGTGGAGAAGGATCTACAGGTTCTATTGATGAGTATGGAACAGTTGGTGTTGTAAGACTTAAGAAGGCACAGTTTATTGTCGGAGCAGACGGAAACGGATCCGTCACGCTCAAGACTGGTGCTGGATCTGGTCTGATTGCAGAATTCCTAGGATCTGCTGGAAGAGATGGTGAATTCTACCAAGATTCCAGTAACCAAATCAAAGGTACTCTTCCTAAGAATAGACTAAGTGGAGAATATAAGATTGATATTGAAGGCACTGCTACATCGGCAAAACTAATTACTTCTGATACTAGCGGTGACGTAACGAACTCTGCTCCTAACCTGTATAGCGCAGGTTTGACAGTAGAGAACAAGTTCAACAACGTTACTAATCTATATCAAGAATGGCCTGAGGTAGGACTGCAGAACGCTACTACAGGTAACTCTGGTAAGCACGCACTTCTAACTATCAGACCTGGCGGTATTGACCTTGATACTTCATATGGTGGTATTAAGCAACTTGCACTCCCAGATACTGGTAATGATGAAAGAGCCAATATTTACCTTCGTGGTACTGGTTTTGGTGTATCGCAGTTTGGTGATTGGAATAAAGTTTGGACATCTGGTAACGACGCTTCCTCAGGAAGACCTGAAGGACCAGACGCTTATAGACTTAAGAATAAGACTGCTGCTTGGTATAGAAATGCTGTTCACACTAACGAAGGTGAGTTCTTTGATAGCAGACTTCCTTCTTTCATGTCAGAGAAGGCATTTGATACTAAGATTGAAATTAAAGAACCACTAGCACAATCTGGTAACTCTCTACTATCTGGTAAGAAAGCATATCAAATTCTATTTGATGGTGTTCTGCTAAACGATTCTCAATATGGAGGTATCTTTGATAGTGGTAAGCAGGTCAACATCTACGATGTTACTGGTGCTCAGGCATTGGGCACAATGTACATTACCAACAGAGATCCACAACAGGACACACAAGATGCATCCAACAATTTTACAATTATAACCGCAGTTCTATTGACTGGTGGATTTGCTGGTTCATATCAACTAGGTCTTGCATCTTCTAATGCAGTTACTAAGTATGCTGCATGGACTGACTATGCTCTTGCGGATAGCAATACATATGCTGCTGCATCTCTTGAAGTTGATTCTGGTACAGCAAACCTAAGACTTGGTAGAAGAATTGCTGCTAATACAGGTACATCTCCTGGTATCTACTTCAGTTCTTCTCAGCAGTTTGCTCCTAACTACAACTCTGCAATTGTTGCTTCTGGTGGTACTGCTGCTGATGGCAGTGGTTCTCTAAACATTATTGTAGGTAGTAATAATTCATTTACTGTTAATAATAGTCCTGCATGGCATGAAGGAAACACAGTATTCACTTCTGCTAATGGTGCAACCGTCTATGATGCACTAGGAAACCCAAGCATCAGAAACGCTGTTATGCGTGATGCAACTGGAAGTTTTGAAGCACATGATATCACACTAGTTGCTGATGGCAATGGTATTCCTGGTCAAGTAATTGGTGCTGCATCACTCAACGTTCTGAAAGCTGGCGACAGCATGACTGGAACGCTGAACATCCTTAACTCTGGTGGTCCAACTGACCCAACTTCAAACCTCTATGTTGAGGGTACACTAACAGTTCAGAGAGAAGTTGCATTTGCTCGCAACCTCAATGTTGACGGTAACGTATTTACTGTTGACTACACCAACGACAGAGTTGGTATTGGAACTTCACAAGCAAATGCAAAACGCCCACTGCATGTAAGTTATGCTTCTACAGAAACTGATGTTGCTGCTGACGTAATTGGAATGGCAGCAGGAACTTCTGCTGGTGCTCTAATTCAAAATACCAACAGCGACGCAAATACATTTGCTGCTCTTGACTTCCGTGCTGAAAGCGCAGACGGTAGAATTGCGTATAAGAAGGATATCAGTGGTAGTGATCAAGCATCGTTCTACTTTGTTGCAGAAGCTCCAGCAGCAACTGCTAACACTGTACTGATCGTTAAAGGAACTGGTCAGTTAATTCCTAAGCAAGATGGTTATGGTGAACTAGGAACTTCAACAGTAAGATGGGATAAACTCCATGCTGACGAAGTACATGCCACCGAGTACATGGCAGTTAATAGAGGCACCACTAACACTGGAGCTTATCTATATCTACAAGGTGCAACTGGTGGATCTTACTCTGGTGGTCATCTATCTAACTTCCGTCTCACCAACCAAGTTATTGCAGATGACGTATTTGCGATCAACGCAACTGACGGTTCTGGTGCTGCTACTTATCAAGCAACACCAGCTCTTGCAATCAAGGGTACTACCAATAGAGTTGCAATCAACACTTCTGCTTTCTCTGGTGTTGATACAACTGATGGTGCAAACATCACTAGAAACTATCAACTCAATGTTCAGGGTGACGTTAACTTCAATGGTCAACTATTCCAGAACAACGCAGAGTTCGTAACTTCTAGATGGACTGAAGCAACTAATGGCACTGACATTTACAGACTATCTAAGGTCGGTATCAATGGCGCTGACCCACAATACGAACTAGAAGTCACTGGTGATATCAATGTCACTGGAAAACTACGTGCTAACGGTGCTGCTCAATGGTTGGATACTTACGGTGTTATCAAGAGTAATCCAAACTCTCTCAATGAGAGTATCACAGTTCCAGCAAACACTAACGCATTTGCGTGTGGTGATCTAGAAATTGCTAACGGGGTAACCGTAACGGTCGGAAATTCCAGCACCTTCGTGATCATCTAAATATATCATACACAGAGACTTTTATCACAATGAGTATTTTACGTGTGCAAGAACTGAGAGGTCTTGCAGATGATGATATCCATCTCTACAGTGGCAATACACTAGATACCACACCAGGAAGATTGAAGGTCAATCATTGGACTAGTTCCAATAGACCTTCAAATCCACAGGAGGGTACTGTAGGTATTAACGATGAAGGATGGGTAGACTTCTACTATAATGGTACTTGGGCAGAGATTGGCAAGGGCGGCGGTCAAAATATTATTGAACGTGGTGACCCTGGTTCTAGTGAACCCCTACTTCTACTTGAGAACTTTAATGATGTTCACTACTATTATAGTAGTAACAACGATATGTACATGAGAACTGGTCTCGTGCCTAATGCTGTGTATGAGATGTGGTATACATCTTCAGGTGGTGCTTCCAACGTTGACTTGTATCTCTACCCAAATGGTTCTACCTATGGTAGCGAATTTAGAGCACACTATAGAGCAACAGATGGTTCTGCAAACTTTAACAGAGCTGACCAAACTCTAAGTCATTTTTACTTTGACCACTTCTTTGGAGGATCTGGTGCTGACCCTGCTGGTAAAGTTTGGTTTACCACTGGTCCTACAAATAAATACATGTACTATGTTGGTAGTGATACTTCATCTCTTGTTATTGGTTATAACAAGTGGACTAACAACAGTAGAAACTGGGATTGGATTGGATATCACGCATTCAACGGTGACAACAAACGTTTTTGGGTAAGGAGAGTAGCATAATGAAATTATACGCATGGATCGATGATAATGCTATCATCACTACACCAGTTTTAGAATATGCTCCTGTTGGTGCTCAAGAATATAATGTACTTCATGTAGAACAATTAGTTATTGATGAAGGTAGAATTATTGTTGACTACGAACAACCAAGTGCTGTTAAAACTGCAAAACAAGCAGGAACAGATCTTAGATCCGAATCTATCTTAAAAGCAAGTATCGAAAGTCATATTATTGACAAAGAGTTCGTTGCAGCAGGATTGAAAGAAGGAACGTCGCTGACAGAAGATCAGTATTTGGAGTTGTTGACCGAGTATAAAGAGGTTGTTGACCGTCTAAATAATTAATAGTGTAAAGCTGGTAGCAGAATGGCGTCCAAAATTAGGGTAGATAACATTACCAATATAGCTGGTGCTGGATCAATCGACATTGAGGTCGGTGCCAATATTACTGGTGATATTAATTTCACTGGTAGTCTGCTTAGAAATGGTCAGCCATTCGCTTCGCTTCCAGAACAATCAATAGAGACTGCTGGATCACAGTTGTTCTCTGATGGACAAACAGCATACTGGGCATCACCCACTGCTGCATTTGTAGGTGGTAACCCTAGCGGCACTTCATCAATGCCTGCTGGTGGTGCTACTACTGGAGATAACGCACCAAGTTTTAACACTAACCTACAAAACCCATCTACTCCTTCCAGTGGATATCTACCATTCTCTGGTCAAGGACAATGGATTGACAGTGGTGGCAACACTTATAACATTACGATTGGTTCCGAATTTAAATACAGAAGTATCTTCACTCATGGTTTCTTGTGTGGAGGATATCGTGGTGCTAACCCATGGAGAACTGTCAACCAAACATTCCACGCAACAGACGTTACTATTTGTCGTGGTGACCAACTAGACAGAGCAGCAACATACGTTGATGGTAACTTTAGTGACTACAACGGTTATGTTTATGGTGGTAACAACGGTTGGGGTAGTAACTCCCCACACACCTCTTCTATTAACTTGCACACGGGAACAGGCAGAACTGCTGGTTCATCTCCTGACTACAACCACACTGATAACTATTCTACCACACCTGATAGCATTGGTGCTACCTGGGACCTTTATGCATCGTGCGATGACCCTGGTGCAGTATCTGGTCAGACCACACAAAGAGGATACGTTACTGGTGGTGGTGACCTAGGTTCTCAGTCTTGGAATAGACTAAACTTTATGTCTGAGATTATGTCAAGAGTTAGCGGAGGTCATGGTAACAACCACGCATCTGCTACTGAGGGTGAAAACAGAGGTTATTCTTATGGTGACACAAGTAACTCAAGATACATTGAATTTGCTACAGAATCTACTGGTAACTGGTCCACAACGAATATCGGTGGTGATGGTTGGAAAAAATCGCTATCTACTAAGTGGAACGTTGGTTACCACGGAAATGGTGGCAACGTAACTCAGCAGTGGATGAAGTTTACCCATAATACTGGAAGTAGAATTTCTAACTTTAATCAGACTGATGTTGCTTCTGGTGAAGAAAACATGGAAATGGGACAGGACTGGGGTTATTGTGTAGGTAACTATTCTGGTTCTGGTGGTTCTGGTAACGCTCGTCAAAACAACAGAACATTTAAGATCTTCCATTCAAACGATAGTTTTGTTATGTGTGGATTTAAAACAGAACCTAAAGGACACCAGGGTCAATCCTCTGGTACTTGTCACACTGGCGCATTTACTGTAACCTCTACCAGATATCAGTGATGAAAAAGAAAATTCTTATCGACGAGAAGCCTTGGGATCTTGCATGGAAAGAGAGTATTCCAACAAAAATTCCAACTCAAATGATTACGGATGGTGATCTGGTTATTCCAGAGTATAAACCACAACATCCTCTTGAGTTAGAAGTTAAAAAATATATTAAAGATAGAAAAGAAGTACAAAAGGGCGATGTCCTCATGGGTCTTTGTCAAGAAGACCTTCGTGCTATGGAATTGAAGCAGCACGAAACAACTTTCATTAATGTTTTTACTTTCTTCAACATTTCTGTAGTCAGAATGAAGAGAGATGTATTCGATACTCTTAAGTCTGGACTAAAAAGATATATCGAATTTACTCCAAAAGAACTACATGATGGTATCAACTATCAAGGTGAAATTAGGTCTTACTCAAAGGACTACGAAGGATACATGAATGATGATGGGGAAATCAAGTATCAAAAAGTAAAAAACCCCATGACCCAATCGAAGATCGATAATGCTTTGATCTTCATGAAGAAGATGGCAATTCTAGTCATCGAAAGAGAATTTGAACTTCGTTTCAAGAACTTCAAAAACTGCCATGATGTAGAACAAGAATCTTGGGCGTATCAAGTTCCCGAAGCAAAAGAACTACTAAAAAATCCCGATGCGTCTACACCATTTCTCAATATTCTAGCAGTAACTAGAGGTATTGATAAGACGGTTCTTGCGAAAAAGGTCATCAAGAACCATGATAAATATGTATTGGAATACGCCGCATTGCTCGGTAAGTATCACGCTATTAAATCTCAATTCAAACATTGTGATAACATGTGGGATATGAACATCCTCTATGAGGATTACTTGAACGTTGGAATGCCATTCATTCAAGCAGAGAAAATGGGGCGTTGTGATTCTAATTACAACCGCATTGGGGATGAAGTAAAGTATGGAACCTTCGGATTCTAGTGAACTAGTAGCACTAACCAAAGATAATATTTCAAACGATCAAATTATCCAAGCTGCTATTCACCTGCAGCAAGGACAAACACGCTATCAGAATAACACGTTTGTTGTTGGATCCCAAGTAACGCCGTACAAAAAAGTTCAACAGGCGTTGCTTGAACTGGAAACAAGACATCAAGTTGATGTCGAACTTCATTACAAATACAAACTGTGCTTGAATGATAAGAAAAGACTAGAAAGATCTCTGAAGCTTGAAAAGTCTCTCGAAAATCCAGATGACCTGGAGATTGAAAGACTAGAGATTGAACTGGAAAGAAAAAATTATGATCTCACTGTTTACGAAAGAAAATTTGTCACAGTAGAAAGAGAAATCTCTGAGTTTTGTGACATCGTTCGTGAACATATGGATGAAGGTGTCGATATGGAATACTATCGACTGACCCAGGAACATGAAGACAGGCAGTATTGGATTGCTAGAATGGCAAAACAAGCTGCTGTTGATGTACATGCTATTGGAAGACTAGGTAGTGGTAATCTAGATTCCATTCTTAACATGCCCAAGGAAGATCAGATTTCTGCTATCCGTGGTGCTGTGGAACATGCTACACTATTGACTGCAGGCATTGAAAAAATGCAGCAACGTATGCTTCCTGAAGTGAGAAAAATTATGGAAGGAGCATATGATGATGTCGCACTTCCAACTCTTCTAGGAGAACAACTATCAAACGAACCATTAAAACTTCCTGAGGTAAAAAATGTCACAAGTGAAAAACTCCGTATTCAGTCTCCCAATAAATCCCAAGCTTGATAAAATCTTTGTAGATTCTGTTGTCATTCCTTGGTTGATGAAATATAGAGGTTTTGTTAAAGACCTGTATTTTACCTGTAGAATGCCCCCATTTGAGCAAGATGCAATGGGTGACGTTTTCAATGGAGACACCAGGCAACTACTCTACAATGCAATTGTAATCGCCAGAGAAGCAGAGTTGCCTCTGTCAGCAACGTTCAATAACATTTACGTTCGCCCTGACCTAGAGACACTGGATTTGTTCGTACACAACTTCCGTGCTGTCTATGAAATGGGAGTGAAGATTGCTACAATTCCACACACCAGTTGGGTTGCTACTGGCATCTTGCAAAAAGAATTCCCAGAACTGAAAATCAAGAACACAATTCTCAGAAACGTAACCAAAGCAAATGAGATTGTATCTCTCGCTAAGGCGGGGTTCCATTACATCAATCTGGATAGAGATCTGATGCGAGATAGAAATGCGCTTCTGGAGATCAAGAGAGCAAAAGAATACTGTGCCGAGATTGGTAAACCAGTAGAGCTATCTATCCTTGCAAATGAAGGATGTTGGGGTGGTTGCTCTATGATGGATGAGCACTACCATTTCAATAACACCAGAGGAAATCAGGCACCACAATACTTCATGGATCCCATTAGTACAAATTCTTGTTCTAAGTGGGACATTGAAGATAATGCTTCTGCTCTAAAGTCTGCAAACTTGCCACCGTGGCGTGAAGATTGGGAAGAGTTTCTTGATCTAGGTATTGATGTTTTCAAAATGCATGGCAGAGAAAACTCTATGCGTTTGAAAGAAAGCATGGATATCATTGAACGTTGGGCAAGAAAAGAAGATCTTTTGTTCCCAGAGTTTGACGATTATATGGATGACCTAGAGGTCAAAGATGCTCCCATCAATCTCTGGAGAGAAAAGATCAAAACATGTAAGTTTGATTGTTGGGATTGTCACTATTGTGAAGCAGTAGTAGATTCTTCCCTCAAGAAAAAAGGAGAAACAGATAACATTGAAGAGTATACTCAGCGTTCTATGGATGCGATTGATGATGCTCTGAAAAATAAATCTAAGTTTAGACCAGAGGTATATTCTGCACGAGGTTTGAGTTCTCCTAGAGTAAGACACCTTCTTAATAATCTTTGTTCTTATGATAATTCTGTCTATCTAGAACTAGGCACTTACATGGGCAGTACATTCTTTGCTGCTATCATGGATAATAATATCCCTTGTTTTGGTGTAGATAATTTTTCAGAACCAAACTGTCAACCAATGACTAAAAATGTGTACTGGACAGAATGTGGCAATCCTCTAGAAGAATTCAAAGTTAACTTTGATAAGTATGAGAATGGAGAAACCACGTTCATTGGCACATCGATTAAGGATCTTAAAGAAGAAGATTTTGAAGGTAAGAAACCCAATGTCATTTTCTATGATGCTAACCATGATTATGTTGAGCAACTCAATAATCTAAATCATGTACTTCCTTTCTTGGCAGACAAGTTTATTCTAGTTATTGATGATGCTAACTTTGATGGTGTTGTCGAAAGTGCTATTCAGTTTGTATCAGAGAACAAGTTGGATGTTTACTTCGAACGTAAACTTCTAAGCGGTGTCATTGAAAATCCACACCATTGGTGGAATGGTGTTTATATCATGGTTCTTGAAAAAACAAATGAAGATTAAATCAGCGGAAAAAATCAAGTCTCAAATTATGGATCTATTCGTAGTACCAATAGGTCTCTACGAATATCCACACCATAAAGAATGGAAAAAGGTAGTATACGAAATTATCCAAAAATATAGTGACACTAAGTATGAGATGCCAGAAGATCAAGGTGGCATCCAACACTTCTTTAATTCATATGATCAAGACATTTTTAGAAATGTAAAAGAACCAGAATTTCAAGAAGCTATTAGAGACTTTGAGTTGTTTACCAAAACATGTTTAAACTCTTTCTTTGTTGACACCTTTGGTAAAGCAGAATATAATGAGATGTTAATTACAAATAGTTGGATTAACGTTACACGAAAAGGAAATTGGTTAGACCAACACTTCCATGGTAATTGTATTCTTGCTTGTAATTATTTTGTAAATTTTAAAGAGGAACATACTCCCTTACAATTTTGCAATCCATTCAGACCCAATGGTACACATCCAGCATTTTCTATTAACACAGAAAATCATACACCATACACAGTTCCAACTATTGCAACTAATGCACAAGAAGGAACTTTACTTATTTGGCAATCTGGTTTATACCATGGGTTCAATCAGGTAAAGAATGACTATAGCGAAGAAAGAATTACGCTAGCTATGAATGCTTGTCCCGACATTGTTACTACAGGACCATACAGAATTAAGATAGGAGTTTGTGATGAAAGTAATTGATCCTCAATTATTTGAGGTAAACCACCCTCAACACTGGGAGGTTGAAGAAAAACATATTGGCAATTTTAAGAACAAACTTGTCATTATTAAGAATTGGTTTGTAAACCCAGAACAACTTAAGTTGTTTGCTAAGTCTGTAGACTATGTTGACACCACAAAAGGACAAGTTACCAATCTACCTGGATATCTTCACCAGATTGGAAACTATAGAAATCAATTGTATTCTCCTGTGAGATTTGCCTGTAAGCATTACTTCACTGCTAGTGATGATCTACTGAGACATCCAGAGCAAAGCAATTTTACTTTGCAAATGTATGATCCTCAGGATAAAGTAAGGTTTATGAGTTTGTATCCACACTCAGACTACGTTAGATATGCTTCTGTATTGTCATTCAATGAAGATGATGACTATGATCACGAGATACCAAATGGAACTGCATTCTGGCGCATTAAAGAAACTGGGGAAGAGTATGTAACTGCCGAAAGGAATTACAGAACAGAAAGAATTGCAAACAAAGTGCAAGCAATGACTTCCTTCGATCCTGCTAACGTAAAATTAAAAGAGTGGGAAAGATATCACATTGAACCACATGAATTCAACAGCATTATATTCTATGAAGGTGCATTGTGGCATAGTCCTTATTTTTCTAAGGAGGGTTGGCACACCAATAGATTGACATTCAACGCTTTCTTGAGATAATAAATATAATCACATATCATTTGCACTGATAACTATGGATCCCGCAACACTAAAAAAGAACTTCGAAGATCAGATTGCTGAAACTGATAAACAAATCAGCGAACTGGAAACAAACCTAACTAAAGCAAAAGAATACAGAATTAAACTCCAAGGTGGTCTCGAAACTCTCGGACTTCTAGAAGGCGAAGGTGCAGCACCAGAAGCAGAACCAGTAACCTCAGAAGAATAAATACTAAATCCCTTCTTCCTAAATAGGTAAGAAGGGATTTTTTGTGTGTAATGGCATCTCCAAATTCAAGAGCTGAACTCATCACATATTGTAAGAGACAGCTTGGTGAGCCTGTCCTCCAAGTTAATATTGACGACGAACAGGTAAACAATGTTATTGACGATACCATTCAGTTCTTCCAAGAGAACTGTTACAATGGTATGGAGCGTGCATATCTATTCCATGAAATCACTGCTGACGATAAGACAAGGTTTGCTGCTAGTGTAACAACAACTAGTGGTACAACCGACTGGAAAGAGACAACTAATTATATTCCAGTTCCAGACCACGTAGTCGGTATCACTAGAGTATTTGGTCTAGTCAGTAATTCAATCCGTTCTAATCTATTTGGCGTTGAGTATCAATTGTTCCTGAATGATCTCTATGCATTCGGATCACTTGATATCCTCAACTACTTTATAAACAAGCAGTATCTAGAGACACTGGATATGGTCCTGAATAATGGATCATTCCAGCAGTTCAGATACACCATGCGTCGTGATCGTCTCTATATGGATCTTGATAAAGACTTCCTCAAAGAAGGATCTAACATCCTGATTGAGTGTCATCGTCTTATCGATCCTACAGATGCTACTGAGATGTACAATGATATGTTTGTCAAGAAGTATGCTACCGCACTCATGAAAAAGATGTGGGGTATGAACTTGATCAAATATAACAACGTCCAGTTACCTGGCGGTGTTACTCTCAACGGCAGAGAGATCTACACAGACGCACTAGCAGAAATTGAGAAAATCGAAAGCGAAGTTCTCAGCAAGTATGCAATCCCACCAATGGATATGATCGGATAAGATGCCTACCAGTCCCTACTTTCCAACTTACTACCAAGGTTACAGTGGCGAACAAGGTCTCATTCAGGATCTTGTGGATGAGCAAATCAAATTGTTTGGTTCAGACGTATACTATATCCCTAGGATAGTTCTACAAGACAGCACTCTGGAAGAAGTTAGATACTCGAAGTATCAGGAACAATTCCAGATTGAAATGCTGTTGCAGAACGTCACGGGTTTTGGTGACAACTCAGAGTTCATCTCCAAGTTCGGTCTAAGGATTACAGACGAAATTATCTTCCGTGTTTCTAGTAGAAGATGGGATGAAGCTGTAGCACAGTATAATCCCACCCTGACATTGGATAGTAGACCCAATGAAGGAGATCTTCTATACTTCCCACTTACAACAGATATTTACGAGATCAAATTTGTCGGTAAGGAAGAACCATTCTTCCAGTTTGGCAAGATCCAATTCTATGCCATTACCGCTGAAATCTATGAATTCGGTCAGGACGACTTTGATACTGGTGTTGCAGAGATCGATGCAGTGGAACAACTATTCGACAATGCCATCAAACTCTTTATGGATCCTGGTGGAACAGGAGACTTTACTGTAGGTGAGGAGATTGTTGGTGACGAGTTCCTAGCAAAAGCAACATCTACTATTACAGGAGATGCTGTTACCAGCATAACTATTACTGACGGTGGATCGCACTACAAGCAAGCAACACCACCATCGGTAACTATTTCTGGAGGAGGTGGTACAGGTGCAACAGCAACTGCAACAGTTAGTTCGACTGGTATTGTTAATGGCATCACTATTACTAGTGGGGGCACTGGGTATACAACTGCTCCTACTGTTACTATTGACTACTCACCTAAAGATAACAGAGCAGAAGTCAAGTCCTGGGATAGCACAACCAGATCTCTCCAAGTCATCAACAGAACAGGAACCTTCACTACTGCTGAAGTAATTACTGGTCTAACTTCTGGTGCTAAGTGGTCTCCAGAGACATTTGACACTCTAAATAATGTGAACAGCAACTACGATCAGAATAGACAGATCGAAGATGATGCTGATAACATTGTGGATTGGTCTGAGACTAATCCATTTGGTGAGTTTGGTAATTTTACAGGTAGCATCTAATGTTAGGATCACATTTTTACAATCAGATTGTTCGTAAGAACATTGTTGCTTTTGGTACGATGTTTAATAACATCACACTAAAGAGCACAGATCCTAGTGATGGTACTGTTTTAGAGGAGCAGAAAGTTCCCCTAGCATATGGTCCTAAACAGAAATTCCTTGTTCGTCTAGAAGAAAACAACACGAACAGGAAAGTAGCAATTACTCTACCACGTCTCTATTTTGAGATGACGAGCATTGATTACGATCCTACCCGTAAGACATCACCAATTCAAAAATACAGAACTATCATTGATGGTAATGGTGATGAAGTCAGAGTTCAATATGTTCCTGTTCCTTATAATTTAAGTTTCCAATTGGGAGTTATTGCAAAGTCTCAGGATGATGCACTACAAATTACAGAGCAAATTTTACCATACTTCCAACCATCTTTCAGCATCACTCTCAACATGATCCCAGACATGAATGAGAAGAGAGATGTTGCTATTGTATTGAATGGTATTAGTTATGAAGACGAGTGGGATGATAGTTTTTACGAACGTAGATATATTGTCTATACTCTCAACTTCACAATGAAAACATATCTCTACGGTCCATACAACACCTCAGATGTTATTAAGAAAGCAATCATTCATGAGACGCTTGGAGATACATCTGTCAACCGTAGAGCGATTACAAGAACATACACACCAAAAGCAGTTACAGATATCAACTCAGATGGTGTCATTGATGTCAATGATGATGCCCTGGTTGATGCTGGAGATGACTTTGGATTTAATGAAGGAATTGAATTCTTATGAGCCTAGAAGAGAACATGGAGGAGATCCTCAATATCAGTGCTGAACCTGTGGTAGATAAACCACCAGTAAAGGTTGAGAAAACTGATGACGATCGCCAGAAAGACTATGAATATACCAGGGGTGAGTTATACACCCTCATAGATCAGGGTCAGGAGGCGGTCAGAGGTGCCTTAGAGGTCGCTCAGGAGAGTGGACACCCTAGAGCATATGAAGTCGCTGTAGCGGCAATGAAGCACGTTGCAGACATGACTGAGAAACTACAGGATCTTCATAAGAAGATGAAGGATCT
>Ga0099849_1000022_pt1 | contig 52465 bp, 62 predicted proteins | sample CB_VirMetaG_4_FD_78177 | JGI IMG/M metagenome (GOLD analysis project Ga0099849, IMG submission 78177) | Freshwater to marine saline gradient viral communities from Chesapeake Bay - CB_1508_1M Viral MetaG | ecosystem: Environmental > Aquatic > Marine > Coastal | place: USA: Chesapeake Bay... | reverse complement strand
TGATGTTTTAACTCCTGGTGTTCAAGCTGACAATTACTCATTAGATGTTCTTTGGAGAAAAGCAGAGCTTTTAGATGAGAACGGAGATGTAGTATTCCCTGACGGATGGGTTGCAGCAGAAGTTCAGTACGATGAAAACACATGGAGTGGAGTAAACGGTGCTCACACCTTTATGGGCTGGACCTTTGGTAGTTAATCGAATCGTTCTTATTGCTATATTTGCTATATAAAAATGTAAGTTCTTATGGCAGAAATTAACGAAAACACAAAACTGACTCTGGACATAAAGACTATCGTTATTATTCTTTCTGGAATCGTGTCGCTTGTGACGATGTATTTTGCTCTACAAAAGGACATTGAAGAAGCGAAAAGATTGCCAGAACCTGCAATAAGTAGAACGGAGTACGACTTGAAAGATCAGTTAATACGTGAGACAATAATCAATACACAGCAAAAAGTCGAAGAAAACAGCAAAAAACTGGATAATATAGACTCGAAGCTGTATGACATAATTAACAAATGAAAAGCTTGATATACTTTGGTTTCTTTTTCCTTATGCCTTTTTTAGTTAAAGGCCAAGAATTTACATTAGTTCAGATTAACGCTAAATGGAATCAAAATAATAGTATTAATCTTAACATATTTGATGATGTCGATTATAGGTTTGCGTATTTAGAAGACCAGAAAACAGATATTAAAAGTAAAATCAACGCAGTTCCTGTTGTTATATTGTACAAAGGCAACAAGCCTATACATCAATGGAACGCTGATTTGTCTTTCAAATTAGACTTGGAGTGTGAAGAAATAGAACAAATAATCAATAAACATAGAAAAAATGGCTAAAAAATTAGTTCAAGAAAAGGTTCAACAACTTAAATCATGGTATCAATCAAAGACTATTATTGGTTTAGTGATATCATCTATTTCTGGTGTAGTGTTTGCTTTGACACAAGGAAAGGTTGATGTTCAAGGAGCTTCAACGGAAATAATCGCTGGTGCAGAAGAGGTTGCGGTAAGCGCTGACCAAATCATTGCTTCTGTAACTTTCTTTATAGGTCAAGTTGTTGCCTTATGGGGGAGGTTGACTGCAAAGCTTGGTATTAAAAAGTAATGCACTTTAAGTATTTCACATACGAGGAGTTTGACAGCCCAGATATTCAGGGCAGTGGGCAAAATATGTGCGATACTCTTATACAAATGTTAGATGAGGTTCGAGAAGAGTACGGAAAGCCTATTAGAATTACAAGCGGGTATAGAACAGAAGCTTGGAACGATAAGGTGAATGGAGTTTCTGACTCGGCTCATTTAAAAGGATTTGCGGCAGACATTGCCGTGAAAAACAGTAGAGAAAGATTTGAACTTCTGTTTTTGCTAATAAAATATAACTTTAATAGAATCGGGATTGCAAATACATTCATCCACGTAGATATAGATGATAGTAAAGATCCAGACGTAGTATGGATATATGCCTAAAAAAAAGTTCAAAGACACGAAAGTCGGACGCTTCTTGGTGTCCAAAAACGGATTAGCTGGTGCGTTAGCAGACAGCATTCCAGATAAAGGCTTATTAGGCCTTGTAAAGAACCTTATAACCCAAGATGATGGTTTGACCCCTCAAGACAAAGAAACCGCTTTTAAACTCCTTGAAATGGATTCTATGGAGATGGATGGCGTAACTAAAAGATGGGAAGCAGATGCAAATAGCGATGTAAAGCTTACAAAGATAGCTAGACCGCTTATTGTTTTGTATTTGACTTTTGCTCTTAGTATTTATATTGTTTTGGATTCCTTAGAAATATTTTCTGTTGATGACAAGTGGGTAAATTTATTGACTACCTTAGTTACAACTGTTTATGTTGCGTATTTTGGTTCTAGAGGAATTGAAAAATATGCTGCTAATAAAAACAAATAGGAATGGCCAGGATTAGTACATACCCTAATGATAATAGAATATCTCTAGAAGATAAGTGGATAGGTACAGATTCTGTTGGAATAACAACAAAGAATTTTACGGTTGAAAGCTTATTTGTTTATTTTCAAGAAAACTTGTCTGTAGATGTAGGTGAACTTGCAGTTATAGAGAGTTTACAAGATAGATTAGATGAAATAGAGACTGAATTTACTTTGAATTCAGGAGATATTACAGGTCTTAGTATATCTAGTGTTATTAAGTCGTATGTAGACACTCAGATAAGCGGCATAAATCAAGTAACTCCTGAGCAGTCAACTAAAATCGAAACGTCTTATGGGTGGGGTAATCATGCATTGGCAGGTTACTTGACATCAGAGACCGATCCTACGGTTCCTCCTCATGTAAAAAATATTACCAGCACAGATGTTAGTGAGTGGGACAGTGCTTATACTAATATGATTACGGGCATTGATATTACTGAAAATAGTGATGGAAGTCAGAAAATCGTAACTCTTTTAAGAGCTAATGCTGGAAGCAATTTATCAGATTCGTTTACAGATATTTCTGAAACAGGACAAGGAGGTATAACTGACACTAATTATTATTTAAACGGGGCCTCTCTTGATGCTAATGGAAACCTAAATCTTACTGTACAAGGCGCGGCTGATCAAAGTGTAAATCTAGACGCTAGGTATTACACTGAATCAGAAATAAACTCTTTTAATTATATAGCCCTTGCAAATTTAAGCGTAGGGCCTAAGGCTACCGCCTCTGGAGACGGAGATGTTTCTTATGATAATTCTACAGGAGTTTTTACTTACACCCCTCCAGACTTTTCAGGAGATTATCTTCCTATCGCAGGGGGAACAATGACGGGGTTTATTGATTTCAGTACAGAGTCGATAGGTTTGAGAGGAGACATTTATAATGAAGATTCTACTAAGATATTACAAAACGGTTCTGATAGTGCAGAAGCCTGGTACAAAGGAAGGCTTATAGGGGACATAACAGACGCCAGTTTAAATCTTATATATGATTCTTCTACAGGTTCTTTTCATAAAGACCTGTATATGTACAAAGATTCTGATGAGGAATACGATATTGTTCTAGGGTATACAGCTCAAATAGATTTCACTAACGACAGGACTAACCCTCAGTCGCCTATAGAAACGTTAACGGCTGCCAAGATATCCACTTGGGATTCCTTAGAGCCTATAGCGAACATGTATTTCTTCGAAGAAGGAAGTACAGACACTTTTAGGTTAAGACTAAGAAAACAAACAGACTCTCTTTCTACAAACACAAGCGTTCTTATTAAAAAAGGGTCTTACATGACAATGTCTGTTGATGACGACCCTAATGATAATTATACTGTTAGCGGGACTACGATAGGAGCCTTAAACATAGGGCTTAACTATACTGGACTACAAAATCAATTAGACACTATATATGCCCGTTCTGGTTCTGTTGTCTCAGACATCACTGTTAATGGTATTAGCTCAATGACAGGAACAGTTGATTTTGAAAGCGGCAGCGGAATCACCGTCGGTAAGGACGGAGCTAATAGTAGGCTTACTTTTAATTTTGATAATTCTTCTTTAGGGTTTATTACAAACGCACAAGAAACAGATCCAATTTTTAGCGCTTCAGCTGCAAGTGGGATAACTTCTACTAATATAACGGAGTGGAATAACGCTTATAATAAGTACACTACAGGTGTTCAGTTTGTGACAGGAACAGGGGGTGCTGTTTCAACTCGTCTTTTAAAGAGAGACAATACAACTGTTACCACAGCTGACAATATAACTTCTTCAAATGGAATCGTCCTGACTGCTTCAAGTAATGATCTTAATATATCAGCAGATTCTAACGTGCTTGCCACTAAAAGTTATTTGGACACAAACTTTGCCTTGTCTTCTGCTCTTCCAACTGCTCAGGAAGAACAAAACTGGGATACGGCTTATATTAATATTGTCACAGGGCTGGAGTTTAACACAACTACAGGCGTCCTTACATTGCAAAAAACTAATGGCTCCGATTTAACAAAAAATTTAGATGGAAGGTATTTAACAACTCACCCTGCTGTTGCAAACGTTCCTGCGAACTCTAACAACTCAGGAAATACTTTTATACAAGATATTGGGTTTGACACTTTTGGTCACGTCAATAACTTAGCAACAGGCACTGTGACTGAATCTGATCCTGTGTTCTCTGCATCTGCTGCTGGAGGCATACAAAGCACTGATATATCAGAGTGGGATTCTGCTTATTCGGCTAAAATAAATTCAATAGAAGTCGACCTTACCACTGGAACTGACGGAGGTAAAGTTGTTTTGACTAGGCAAGATAATACTCCTTTAAAAAGCTCTTCTTTTGACACCAGGTATTTAAGAGTTCATCCTGCCACTGCACCTCAGGCAGCTACTAGTGTAAATAATACAGGAAACACTTTTATACAAGATATCTCTTTTGATAGTTTTGGTCATGTTACAGCCATTGATAGTGTGGCGGTTAGCGGATTTCTTTCGTTGGCTGCAAATCAAACCATGGTAGATGGTCATATTGCTGTTTTTGATTCAGCAGGAGACATTGAAGTGTCTTCTATATCCTCAGTACTTCCTGCGGGTATAGTGTATACAACAGGAAGCCCTAACTTTGGATCAAACACAATTACTGCTGGAGACTTTATATTGAGTTCTGATAGAGATCTTAAGGAAAATATAATACCTTTATCTGACAGAAAGATTGATGTAGACTTTAAAGAATATAATTTTAAGGGGAGTAAAAGAACTAGATTTGGGGTTATTGCTCAAGATTTGGAAGAAAAACATCCAGAGTTTGTGCATACCAGAGAAGGAGGAGAGAAAAGCGTTTCGTATATTGACCTTTTAGTAGCGAAAGTTCACGAACTTGAAAATAGAATTAAAGAATTAGAAAGTGGCAGTAGGAACAGGTAACATATCATTGCAAGATGTAATTGATGAAATAGAAAGCATTCAAGGGCCTGATGTGTTGCCTACAGATAGTTTGGCTATTGTTTTTAATAGCAACTACAATAATTCAGACGGATTTGACCCTACTTATGAAGTGGTAGGTAGTGATAGGCTTAGTGAATTTAGAGGCTATGACCACGATGCTCAGCCTGTAAATTATTCTATCTCTGTTCAAGGATCGTCAAGTATTTCGCCACAAGGAGGTACTTTTTCTTACAGCATGTCTATAAGTCCAAGTAACTCAAGCGTTAGTGTAAGCGTCTCATATCAACCAAATGAAGTTGGAGGACAAACAGAAACAGGATGGATAAGCATAGGCTCCATACCTTCATCTGGAAGCACAAGAAACTTTAATATAACGTATTCTTTTAATCAAGGCTTAGAGGGAGATAGATATGCAAACATAACTTTCACTAATTCTAGTGACCCTAACACTCCTAAAGACAGCTCTACGTTGTCAATAACACAAACTGGATTACAATAATCAAATATAATAACATGTCAAAAGAAAAAATCTCCGAAAAACAATTAGAAAAAATACAAGCCTTTGTGTCTAAAATACAAAGTCTTCAAGCTCATGTTGGAGCTTTAGAATTTAAAAAAGCAAACGCTATTAACGAGCTCATGGAGTTAGACAATAGCCTTATAAATCTACAAAAAGAGATTCGTGATGAGTATGGAGAGATAAACCTCAACATCAAAGACGGAACTTTCACTAAACAAGAATAGAATGCATATAAGAAAGATATCCATTGGCAATAGCTATAAGGAGGGTATGCACTATGTTGTAGGACAAGAAGTGCTAAATGGCACATACAAAATACACTTGATTGACTTCAATGAAGAACGTCAGTCTTATACTCTTTACGTGGCTAAAGACAATGAAATCTTTTTATGGAAAGAATTTAATAATTCATTACCTACTTCAATAGAATATAATATTAATTTATAATGCGATCTCCTTATCGATTTTTAATACGACCAAAGGGCGAAGCCTACAATAATGAAATCGAAATAGCTGGACAAAAGATTGTAATAAACTCAACGCTTGATAATCATATGAATGTCAATCGTTTTGCTGAGGTTATTTCAACTCCAACCTATTACGAAGGCTTTATAAAAGAAGGCGACACCCTGGTTGTTCACCACAATATATTTAGAATATATCATGACATGAAAGGCAGGCCTCGTAAGTCTCCAAATTATTTCATGGATGATATATACATGATAACGCCTTTGCAGTTTTATCTGTATCATGACGGAAAAGACTGGAAATCAGTAGATCAGTATTGTTTCGTTCGTCCTATAGATAAAGAAAATTCTTATCTTTATGAAGAAGGAGAAGAAGAAAACACAGGAGTTGTAGTATATTCAAACCCTTCCCTAGAGTCTCTGGACATATATACTGGGAGTAAGGTAAATTTCACTAAAAACAGTGAATATGAGTTTACAATTAATGACCAGAAGATGTACAGAATGAGGACGAATGATATATGTGTATTGTTAAATGAGTGACACAAATAAAATTAAAGAGCAGATAATAGAGGCTGGAAGAAAAGCTGTGCAGCAACTTATAAGGGTTGCGGAAGAAGATATTATAAAGCCAGACCCTGAAGACGAATTGGCCGCAGACAGACTTAAAAATGCTGCAGCTACAAAGAAACTAGCCATATTTGATGCTTTTGAAATACTAAATAGGATTGAGAACGAAAAGAATATGCTTGATGACCCAAAAAAAGAAAGCGAAAAACTAACAGGTGGTTTTGCTGAAAGAAGATCTAAATGAGACCTATCGTTATATATAATGACACTATATTGAATTTGTTTTCTTGGTTCTTTAGGGTTGGGGGTATAGCTATATTTCCTTTCGTTATCATCAGAAAAAACAAAAAAGACAATATTAGGGGTAAGATAACAATCAATCACGAGACTATACATTTTTGGCAATGTATTGAGCTTTTGGTTGTTGGGTTCTACGCACTCTATTTATTGTTCTTTCTGTTTAATTTAATAAAGTATCGAGATCTTAAATTAGCGTATGTCAACATCCCTTTTGAAAAAGAAGCGTATTCAAAGGAATTAGATTTTGATTATATATCTAAAAGAAAAATGTATTCATGGATGAGTTAGGATTATCTACAATCGTATCTCCTATAGAAAAAAAAGTCATATCTAAACGCAATAAGGAAAAATCTTGGGTATATGGTTATGACGCAGAACATGATGTTATAATCATATCTAAAAACGGAGCTATAGGTGATGTCTTGTATATAAACGGGCTTCAGATAGCCTTGCCTCTTCAACCTAAAAAAGTACACAAAAGGTCTACTAAAAAACATGAGCAATATTGGGAATCTTCTGAGTACCCAAGAGCGCTTAGGTCTATTGCAACTATATTTTCATGGAATGAAACATCTAATGAATTCAAGGAAAGATGGATACCATTTATCGAAGAAGAGTTTAACCGAAGAGAATATGGGTTTTGGTTCTATAATAATGGCAGCCCAACGTATATAACAGGAAGTCACTATATGTACCTGCAGTGGACTAAAATTGATGTAGGAAAGCCTGACTATAGAGAATCTAATCGTCTTTTTTTTATCTACTGGGAGGCTTGTAAGGCGGATAGAAGATGTTACGGAATGTGTTATTTAAAAAATAGACGTTCTGGTTTTTCATTTATGTCTTCTTCTGAAACTGTAAATCAAGCTACGATTACAAGTGACGCTAGATTCGGCATACTTTCTAAAACAGGTTCTGATGCCAAAAAAATGTTTACTGATAAAGTAGTACCTATCTCTGTAAACTACCCTTTCTTTTTTAAACCCATACAAGATGGTATGGACAGGCCTAAGTCTGAATTAGCATATCGAGTGCCTGCTTCTAAGATTACAAGAAAGTCTATATCTAATACTGCAGTTCAAAACGACCTACAGGGTCTTGACACAACAATAGATTGGAAGAACACAGGAGACAACAGTTATGATGGAGAGAAACTGAAGATGTTGGTTCATGACGAGAGTGGAAAGTGGGAAAAGCCTGATAATATACTAAATAGTTGGAGAGTTACAAAAACATGCCTTCGACTGGGTAGTAAAATCATAGGTAAATGTATGATGGGTTCTACTTCAAATGCTCTTGAAAAAGGAGGGAATAATTTTAAGAAGTTATTTTATGACTCTGACCCAAAGGAAAGAAACTCAAATGGACAAACTAAAAGCGGTATGTACAACTTGTTTATTCCTATGGAGTGGAATATGGAGGGATTCATTGATAAGTTTGGTCAGCCTGTTTTTTATAATCCAGATGAAAAGGTAGTAGATGTTTTCGGAGATGTAATTAGTCAAGGAGCTATTGATTACTGGGAGAATGAAGTTGAAAGTCTGAAGTCAGATGCTGATGCCTTGAACGAGTTTTATAGACAATTTCCAAGAACTGAAGCTCATGCATTTAGAGACGAATCAAAGAACACTATATTTAATCTAAATAAGATATATCAGCAAATAGACTACAATGATTCTAGTGCTATTAAAAACTCTATCACAAGAGGCAACTTCTATTGGAAAGGCGGTCAAAGAGATACCGAGGTAGTTTGGGCGCCAGATATTAAAGGAAGATTTTTTGTAAGCTGGATTCCAGAACAAGGAATGATGAATAATGTACAGATGTCAAATGGAAGAAAAACTCCTGGTAATGCTCACATAGGTTCTTTTGGATGTGATAGCTACGACATATCTGGGACTGTAGGTGGAGGCGGCTCTAAGGGGTCATTACATGGTATGACTAAGTTTCACATGGATGACGCTCCTTTGAATGCTTTCTTTTTGGAATACATATCAAGACCGCCTACTGCTGAAATATTTTATGAAGATGTTTTAATGGCTTTGCATTTTTATGGAATGCCAATATTAGTAGAAAACAACAAGCCAAGACTATTATATTATCTAAAAGAAAGAGGGTATAGATTATTCTCAATGAACAGGCCAGACAAGAACAAAAACATGCTTTCTAAGGCAGAGAAAGAACTTGGAGGCATACCTTCATCATCAGCGGTTATTTCTGCTCATGCTGAGGCTATTGAGGCTTATATAGAGAAGAATGTAGGCGTCATAAATAACACTGAATCTGGAGAAGTAGGAGATATAGGAAGTATGTATTTTACTAGGACATTGCTTGATTGGTCTAATTATGATATCAACAATAGGACGCGTTTTGACGCCACAGTAAGCTCTGGCTTTGCTATAATGGCAAACCAAGGCTCCATAAAGACTAGGCAAGAAAAACGTACTGAAATAAATCTTAACTTTGCTAGATACAATAATAGCGGTTTCGTGAGTCAAATTATTAAAAAACAATAATGAAGAATCCTAGTTACGGCAAGACTAATGGGTTTCCTAGCCAATTTGCGTCTAACGCAGAAAAAGATGATCTTGAGTATGGGTTACGAGTAGGTCTTGCTATTGAGCACGAATGGTTCTCTCGTGATTACAGCTCAAGCTATTATGGAGAGCTCAGGTCGGAGTATTTGAGAAGAAGAAAATATGCAAGAGGAGAACAAGATATTGAGAAGTATAAAAATGAGCTTTCCGTTAATGGAGACTTGTCGTACTTAAACCTTGACTGGACTCCAGTTCCAATAGTAAGTAAGTTTGTAGATATCGTAGTAAACGGAATATCAAATCGACTATTTGATGTTAATGTAGAGGCTATCGATGAGAAGTCTGCTTTAGAAAAGTTTCAGTTTAGAGAAGATATGCAGACCGACATGGCTGCTTATGACATTCTTAAAATGATTAAAAATGAAACTGGTGTAGACGGATTTACTTATAACGAGAATGATATTCCAAGAACTGATGAAGAGCTAGACCTTTACATGAAGCTTACTTATAAGCAATCTATTGAGGTGGCAGAAGAGGCCGCTATTAATACTATTCTTGAAATAAACAATTTCGATGAAATTAAAAGGCGTTCTGATGAAGACGCTGTGGTTTTAGGAATATCAGCGGTGCGTCATAGTTTTGATGAGCACGACGGAGTTCGTTTAGAATACGTAGACCCAGTAAATTTAGTGTACTCCCCAACAGAAGACCCTAACTTCAATGATTGTTATTATTATGGAGAAGTCAAGTCTGTACATGTTACTGAACTTAAAAAAATCAACCCTTATCTTGAAGAAGAAGAACTAGAGGAGATTGCTAAGATTGCAGGAAGACACGATGGCTATATAGGGTTACAAAACGTAACTTCTCAAAGCGGAATGGATAAAGAACACGTTACGCTTCTTTATTTCTGCTATAAAACAGATAGAGATGTAGTTTATAAGGTAAAGAAAACTGCAGTAGGTGGAGAAAAGGCTCTTAAAAAAGAAGATACATTTAATCCTCCTAAAACAGAACAGGCTAGGTTTACAAGAGCAGCAAGAAAAATTGATGTTTGGTATGAAGGAGTATTAGTTATGGGAGCTAATCGTATTATCAAATGGGATTTAATGAAGAATATGGTTCGTCCTTCTTCAGCTTTCCAAAGAACTATACCTCCATATATTGTAAATGCACCTAAACTTTCAAGAGGAACAGTTGATTCTTTAGTAAGACGAATGATTCCTTTCGCAGACCAAATACAGCTTATTCATTTAAAAATACAACAGGTAGTTCAAAAGATGATACCTGATGGTGTTTTTATTGATGTAGATGGATTGAATAGCGTTGATTTGGGTAATGGAGCCACTTACAATCCTTCTGAGGCATTATCGATGTATTTTCAGACAGGTTCTGTTGTTGGTCGTAGCTATACCGAAGACGGGGATTTTAATAACGCAAGAGTTCCGATTCAAGAGCTTACGTCGAGTGGTTCAAATGCTAAACTATCTAGTTTAATTTCAATGTACAACTATCAGCTTAATATGATTAGGTCTGTAACAGGAATTAATGAAGCAAGAGACGCGAGTACTCCTGACAAATACGCTTTAGTTGGAATACAAAAGTTGGCCGCTTTAAATAGCAATACTGCTACAAGACATATTTTAGAGTCTGGTCTTACACTAAGCAGAAGAGTTTGTGAGGCTTTATCTTATAGAATATCTGATATATTGGAATATTCTGAGTTTTCTGAAGATTTCGCTTCGATGATTGGCAAGAACAACCTTGCTATTATTGAGAATATAAAAAACCTTCATTTACATGATTTTGGTATTTATATCGAACTAGAGCCAGACGAGGAAGAAAAGCAGTTGCTAGAACAGAACATACAACAATCTTTGTCTGCAGGAATGATTGAGCTAGATGATGCCATTGATATTAGATACATCAAAAACATAAAGATGGCTAATATGCTTCTTAAGGTTAGAAAGCAACGGAAGCAGATGGCTGACGCAGAAAAACAACAAAGAAATATTGATATGCAGACTCAGTCAAATATGCAGTCTGCACAAGCAGCTTCACAGTCAAGAATGCAAGAAGAGCAAATGAAGATTCAGGCTGAAAGTCAAATAGAGCAATTAAAAGCTCAAATAGAAATGCAACAGATTCAACAGAAAGCTCAAATAGAGAAAGAGATGTTGCAACTTAAATATCAGTATGAAATGCAGTTGAAGCAAATGGAAGTTGAAGGCTTTAAATCAAGAGATTCTGAGAAAGAAAATCGTAAGGACAAAAGAACCGAAATGCAAGCTTCACAACAAAGTAAGCTTATAGAGCAAAGAAAAAAAGATTTACCTGCTATTGAATTTAAAGAGGACGATAATCAAAACCCATTCTCTGGATTAATGCAAAATATAGCTAATAATTCAATAGTATAAATATATTATTTTTGTATAAATTAAATTTAATTAAAGATGGCTAAAAATTTATCATCTGAAGAGTCTAATGATGTTGTTGATTTTAAATTAGACCCGAACTTATTTAACTCTGTAGGAGAAAACATCGAAACCGTTGAGGAGAAGAGTGAAGAACCTATAGAAGAAGAAAAGCAAGAAAATCAACAAACAGAATCGGAAGTTCAACAAACTGAACAATCTGAACCAGAGGTTCAAGAAGATTCTAAAGAAGAGGCGCAGGAAGTAAGTAGAGAAGAATTAGTGAATCAGTTATTGACTGATAGGTTTAATTTGACTTTAGATACACTGCCAGAAGTTCTTTCAAATAATGAAAACACAGAGAAAGAGTCTATAGAGCTCCCAGAAGATGTCAAGAAGTATCTTGAGTACAAAAAGGAGACTAATAGGCCTTTATCTGACTTTATTAAGCTTCAGCAAGATGTTGATGATATTCAGGAAGATGCTTTGTTGAAAGAGTATTATGCTCAAACAAAGCCTGGTCTTGACAGCGAAGATTACGATTATTTACTTGACACTAAGTTTTCGTATAATCCTGACAATGCTACTGAGGAAGAGATAAGGATGAAAACGCTTAATAAAAAAGAAGAGATATATAAAGCTAGGCAATACTTTGAAGGTCTGAAAGAGAAATATAAAACTCCCCTTGAGTCAAGTGGTGAAAATGCTCCTACAGAATACAAAGAGGCTTTTAGTTTTTATACTCAATATAAACAAGATTTAGCTAAACAGGAGGAAAACACCAAGAAGCAAAGAGATTCTTTTGAGCAACAAACCAGTAAGCTGTTTAACCAAGATTTCGAAGGTTTCGATTTTAAAGTTGGGGACAGAAAGCTAGTTTACAAGCCCAAAAACTTAGAAGATGTAAAGTCTGCAAACTCAGACCTAAACAACTTTTTCTCTAAGCATATTGATGAAAACGGAATCCTGAAAGACGCAAAAGCATATCATACAGCTCTTTCTATGGCTATGAACCCTCAGTCTTTTGCCTCGTTCTTTTATGAACAAGGAAAGGCAGATGCGGTTAATCAAGTAGTTACAGAAGGAAAAAATATTGATATGAGTGTGCGTAAAAATGTTGAATCTGCAAAAGAAGGGCCTAAATTTAGAGTGTTGCAAGACAATTCTACGTTTGGTTCAAAATTAAAGATTAAGAAACGCTAATAAAAAAATTTAAAAAATGGCACAAAGTATTACATTTGGAGGCGCTGGTACATTAGGAGGTTCTACTTCTCTTACTCCTGCACCTGCAAAAAGATTATCAAACGAAAACTATTTAACTGCGTCTGATTACGATTTTACGCAGCAATATTTACCAGACCTATATGAGCAAGAATTTGCTAGATATGGAAATCGCTCAGTATCTTCTTTTTTAAGAATGGTAGGAGCAGAAATGCCTAGTACTTCTGACTTAATTGTATGGTCTGAGCAAGGAAGACTACACGTTCAGGCTTCAGGTACTATCACTGACGGTGATACTATCGCAGTTACTGGACACAGCTTCAGAACCAACCAAACAATTGTTGTATCAAACGCGGATGCTTCTAAGCAATTGAAGTGTCTTATTACTGATGCTTCTGCTACTGACTCTATCGAGGTTGCTCCGTACGCTATAGCTAGCCTTACTTCAGGTACAGGTTCATTTACAGCTGCTGATGCGGTTACATTATTTGTTTATGGTTCTGAATTCAGAAAAGGAACAGATTCTATGTCAGGGAGCTTAGATGTGAATTTCGATACCAAAGAGAACAACCCGATCATCAAAGATAAGTACGAGGTTTCTGGTTCAGAAATGACACATATCGGATGGGTTGAAGTAGAAGGTGGTGGATACTTATGGTATCTTAAAGCTGAGAACGAAACTCGTCAACGCTTTGAGGACTACTTAGAAACTTCAATGATTGAAGGAGAGCCTGCTGCTGCTGGATCTGCTGTTGCTGGATTAGCTGCTGATTACAAAGGAACAAAGGGTCTTTTCTATGAGGTAGAAAACAATGGTAACGTAACTTCAGGAGATATCACTGACCGTGATGACTTAGAGGCATTTGCTAAAGTACTTGATAAAGAAGGAGCTATTCAAGAAAACGTTCTTTTCGTTAACAGAACAACTTCTTTCAATATCGACAGAGCTCTAGCTGCTCAGAACAATTCAGGAGCTTCAACCAGTTCTTACGGATTATTCGACAATGACCAAAATATGGCTCTTAACTTAGGGTTTACTGGATTCATGATCGGATACGATTTCTACAAAACTGACTGGAAATACTTGAATGATGCAACTACTCGTGGAAACATCGGTGGTATCAACGGTATTTTGGTTCCTGCAGGTACAACTACTGTACATGACGAAGTTATGGGTGAAAGCGTTAAGAGACCATTCTTACACGTTCGATACAGACAGACTTCTCAGGAAGATCGTAGATATAAGTCTTGGATCACTGGTTCTGCTGGTGGTGCAGCTACATCAGGAAAAGATAACATGGAAGTACACTTCTTATCAGAGCGTGCATTATGTGTTATGGGAGCTAACAACTTCATCTTGATGCAATAGTAACATAAAATACGGAGGGGTACGCCATGCATGTAAAAGCCCTGCCAATGCCCCTCCTATTTTTTTTAAATTAAATTAAATTATAATAAAATGGCAAAGAAAGATTTGACTGGATACGCCAGTCTATTTCCTGAAATGGAAATAAAACAACGTATATTCGTTTTAACAGGAACTGCGACTCCTATACGCTATATGATTCCTGTAAAGCATTCTGCTAACAGACCTTTAACTCACTTTGATGGACGTTTAAATAGAGCACTTCGTTGGGCTACTAATCAAATAAGTCCGTTTGTAGATGAGCAAGATGGAATGTCTATTGTAGAGCCTATAACATTTGAAAATGGTAAGCTAGTTACAACCGCAGAACAAATAAACCTACAGAAATTTATATTTTTACATCCATTGTATAATAAGCTATTTATTGAGTTTGACAAAGACAAAGATGCTCAAGAAGATGTTTCTAAGATTTACGATGAGTTAGATGCTCAGGTAGCGGCTAAAAACATGGATATTAACGAACTTGAAGGTGTTGCTAGGGTTGTAATGCCAAAATCAAAAATAATATCAAATATGTCTTCTGCTGAGTTAAGAAGAGATATGATTATATGGGCTAAGAATAACCCAAAAGAATTTATGACGCTTCTTGATGATGAGAATATCAGGCTCAGAAACGTAGCTGTTAGAGCTGTTGAAATGAAGATATTGCACATCAAGGATGATAACAGAACTGTGGTTTGGGAAAAAGATAAGAGACAAAAAGTTACAGTAGTGCCTTATGGCGAAAATGTTTACTCTGGTCTTGCTACTTTTTTTAAGACCGATGAAGGACTTGATGTTTTGCAAAAAATCACAAACGAATTGTAGTATAACACGAATCTCTCGCTGATTTGTTTGAAAAGGGGCTTGCTTAGTTGCAGTCCCTTTTTTTGTATTTTTGTTTTAAAATCAATTTACGTATGATTAACAGTGTGAGAAATACTGTGATGTTCCTATTAAACAAGGATAACAGGGGGTTTATTACACCTTCTGAATTTGATTATTTTGCAAAACAAGCTCAGCTAGAAATATTTGAAGGCTACTTTTCAGAATATGCAAGAGCAATATCCTTGCAAAACGCTAGAAGAAAAGCGCAGGGATACGGGGATATCGCAAATCAGATACAGAACAAAATAGATATTTTCACAACATCTACTCTTTTATCTATAAATAATGATTCATTAGGTGGTTATTATGGGCTTCCTGCGAATCAATATAAAATAATAAATCTAATAAACGAAGGGAAAGTAGTTCAAGAGGTTCAGAAGCACAAATGGGATATGATTGTGAACAGCCGATTAATGGCTCCTTCAACCACCTACAAAATGTATAGAAGGCTAGGAGAAAAACTATATGTATCTCCAGCACCAACATCAACGGCTACTCTTAATTATATCCGTAAACCAGAAGACCCACATTGGGGATATGAGTCAATACTTGGAGACCCTGTATACAGCTCTTCGAGTTCAACGGACTTTGAGTTACCGCCTTCAGATGAAGCAGATTTAGTAATTAGGATATGTAAATATGCTGGATTAAGCGTTAGAGAAAAAGATGTAATTGAAGTAACAAACGCTATTGAAACACAAGAGTTTCAAAAGAAAAACACTTAATAAATGGCAGAACTAACTCACTACCAGTATTATAAAAACTCAGAGCAGAATCCAGAGGATTTAAACTGGGGCTCTTATCAGTATGTATTACTGCAAGACCTTATCAATGATTTTCTTCTTGTTTATGTAGGAGATGACAAGGTTATAAATAAAGTTGATAGAAATGAAGTGGTATTCCATGCAAAACGAGCAATACAGGAATTAAACTATGATGCACTAAGAGAGGTTAGAGGTTTTGAGGCTGAAGTACCTAATACTTTAAAGATGGCTTTACCTCACGACTACGTAACTCTCGTTAAGGTTGCATATGTTGGAGCTAATGGACTATCTTTTCCAATAATGCCTAATAGGCATTTAAGTACGCCTACTGCGTATCTGCAAGACAATACTGATGCTAAAAATATATTATTTGACAACAACGGAGACGCTCTAACTGGTACTCCTGTGTCAGAAACATCATTTAAAACAAAAGCAGAAAACCATCCAGCTCCGTCAACTCTAGATACTGGTGGCAGATACGGGATTGATGGTAGCACAGCTAATTCTAATGGAACATACGTTATAGACAAAAACCAGGGCTTTATCATGTTTAGTTCTGATTTAATGAAAAAAGACGTTGTTATTGAATATTTATCTGATGGAATGTATGATTTAGCAGACAGCGAAATAAAGATTCACAAACTTGCTGAAAACTACATATATGACTATCTTCAAGCGAGTATTCTGAAGAGCAAACTAAATGTTCAAGAGTATATTGTAAGAAGAGCTCAAAAACAAGCTTCAGCTTCTTTGCGTAATGCTAAAATCAGATTAAACTCAATTAAACTCCATGAGCTCACTCAAGTATTAAGAGGAGCAACTAAATGGGTAAAGTAATATGAAGCTTCAGAATAATTTCATTAAGGGTAAAATGAATAAGGAGCTAGACGAGCGTCTTGTTCCTAAAGGTGAATACATTGATGCCTTAAATATCCGAGTCTTAAATACTTCTGGTTCAGACGTAGGAGCCATTGAAAACGTAGAGGGAAATAAAAGAATCACTAACATCGGGGTTTCTAACAACCCTGAATGTATTGGATCTGTTACAGATGAAGCTAATGATAGAATATACTGGTTTGTGGTAAATGACAGTGGGCATTCTTATATATTTGAATATGACGTAAGAGAAGGTGTTGTTACAGATGTGTTGAAAGATGAAAGGACTGGCTCAAATCAAGTTCTTAGGTTCGACAAGAACTATAAGATTACAGGGGCTAATATTATTTATAACATATCAAACAGAAAGTACCTTCTTGTATTTACCGACAATTTAAACCCTCCAAGATGTATTAATATTGAAAGAGCTAAATCCTATGGATTGAATGGCTTTCAAGACGAAGATATATCATTATATAAGAAGCCTCCAAGACAAGCTATTACAGTATCTCCTTTTAATACAGCAGATGCTACAGAGAATGCTGTAAGAGAAAGGTTTTTTGCATTCGCATATCGTTATAAGTATTTAGACGGAGAATACTCTGCTTTGTCTGCTTTTACTGAATATCAGTTTACTCCAGGGATTTTTGATTTAGATTACGAAACGATGGAGAATAAAGGTATGGTTAATGTTTTCAACGCATATAACCTAACTTTTAATACTGGAGATAAAAGGGTTACAGATATACAAATATGCTTTAAGAACCCAGGTAATGACAACGTTTATGTTATAGATACTATTAATAAAGAAGACTACGCGTATCTAAACAATGTAGAAAAAACATATGCTTTTGACAACACAAAGGTTTATACAATACTTCCAGAGGATGAAATCAAAAGGACGTTTGATAATATTCCATTGACAGCCAAAGCTCAAGACTTTATTGAGAACAGGCTTATATTCGGTAATATTACAGACCAGTATGATTTAGTAGAGACCGAAGGTGAAGAAGATTACATAAAATTCGATTACTCAGCCCAGCTAGAAACTCTTGATGTTTTTGGCAAGGATGGCCCTTATAGTATAAGCGCAAATGAGCAACAAATAACTTTAAACTTATCAGGAATAAGTCTTGTTAAAGGTTACTTGTTTTATCTTGGATTTGAATTGACTTCAGATGAAGTTACTGGACCTCCAGCTTATTTTGGAGGAGAGGCCTTAGGACAGGCATACATAGAGCTTACTAAAACACATTTAAATGTGATAGAGTTTTATCAGTCAGATGACTTTTTGCAGCTACTTGAAACTTTAAATGCTGTCTTTGCTCAAGTCGCTGAAACAACAAATTCTCCAGGAACAACGTCTTTAACCTATGGTACGTTTTCTGTCGACACAGGAGCTAGCAACGCTACTTCTCTGGTTTTGAATGCACCTATCATAACTCATAATGGAGGAACTCCTAGTTTAGAGCAATTTAAATGGCAAAACCAAAGCAAATTTTCTGTTAGAGAGTCCTCTGCAGTTATATCTTTAAAAAGCAATAGGAGTTATGAAACAGGTATCGTATACCTAGATAAGTTTGGAAGATATTCTTCTGTATTACCAACCTCTAGCACAACAGGTCAAAACAGGTCTGAAATATTTGTTCCTGTTAGTGAGTCTGTAAACATCAACAGGCCTAAAATAACAATTAATCATAAGCCTCCATATTGGGCTGATAGATATAAGTTTTTTATTAAAGGAAACAAAAGTAGAAGTCACACATTATATGCTACTATATTTTATGAACAAGGAGTATATAGATGGGTGCTTTTAACTGGAAACAATGCTGGCAAGGTTGAGCCAGGAATGAACTTAATAGTCAAATCTGATAGCCTTGGGCCAATGAATAAAGAGGTTAAGGTTAAAGTATTAGATGTTGAAACCAAGACCGTAGCAGACACAAGACAAATAACAGAGCAGACTGCTCAAGAAGGGTGGCTGCAAGGAAACGAAGACGCTGCTGGGGATCCTATTGAGGAAATATTTGGAACCTATATGAAGATAAAACCTGTGGGGTTTCAAATGGATTTCAATTCTGAGCTGTATAATGAATACGAGCATATCGGTAAAATCAAAAGTGGAATTAACTCAAACAACAAAGGCTTTGTTAAATGCTTTTTACCTCCACCTGCAAAAGACTATAAGGGATTGCTTCAGTACAGAAACGATGCTGGGGCTTTTCAAAACATCTCAATAAATGAGAACACAAGAATTACTTTTGATTTTTATTCTAAAGAAATTTTTAATAGAAACCAGAGAGAGTTTCAAAAAGAATACTTTGCTTCTGACTCTTATTCAAATGATAATACAACTTCTGCTTTAGAGAAGTTTATGATTGCGGAAACAACCTGGGAGAAGCCTGTAGGGCAAAACTACTACAAGGATCCAGACGACTTCTTTAGAATGATTTTTGCTGTAGGTCCATCTCCAGATTATAGGCATTCAGTGACGGTTCAGTCTACTCAAGAAACAGGATTAGCTGAAAGCGCTAGAATTGAAGCTAAGATTCAAATAATCATTAACTCTGAAGATATTTTGATTTTTGAAACAGAACCTGAAGATTTAGACAACGAGGTTTATTATGAAACCTCTCAGTCTTTTGATATCGAGAATGGACTACATAAAGGAAATCTACAAGACCAAACAGCGAGTTTACCTGCTGAGGTTCTATTGAAAACAGGAAACTGCATATCTTTTGGTAACGGAGCAGAAAGCATGTTTGTCAAGGACGAAAGATTAGGTGCCCACCTAGACTTTGACCTTCGACCTAATGTTGTTTTAGTAGATGGGTATAGAAGAAGAAACCTAACAAACACACTGATTTACTCAGGCGCAGTAAACCCACAAACATCGTATAGCTCTATAAACGAATTTAACGCTTCTAGAGGCATTTCTAAGTTAATTGATGCCAAGTATGGTTCAATACAAAAACTACACGCTAGAGACAATGATTTGATTGTTTTTCAAGAGGATAAGGTACAGAAAGTGTTATATGGAAAATCATTGCTATATGCTTCGGATGGAACAGCTAGTTTGACTAGTATAGAAGATGTATTGGGACAAGAAGTTCCATTTCAAGGAGATTTTGGTATCTCTAAGAATCCAGAAAGTTTTGCGAAATACGGAGCGTCAATGTTTTTTACAGACGCTACTAGAGGGTTGGTTCTGAGGCTTGACAACCAAGGCATCGAACCTATTTCGTTTAATGGAATGAAATCGTATTTCAAGGAAAACTTGTTTGAGTATAAAAATAAATTTAATTTAGGAGGGTATGATCCAAACAACAACGAATATGTGTTGTCAATGAATCATAGTCTTTCTTCTGGTCAGGTTATTCCGTTAGATTTAGTGAAGAACTATGACTGTAATTCAGTATTCAGAAAAACCATGGACGACCAAAGTACATACACTTATCGTGTTGAGGTTACAGAGCCAGGTGATTTAGTATTTAATTATGACATCACAGGAAATGTTTCTTTTTCTGTAACTCATGACCAAACTACACAGGCTTACAACTCTTTAAGCGGACAAAGTTCTTTTACGTTTACTGCTACTCAAGCTAATATAGATACTACAAACTATATTACAGTAACAGCAACAGCGAATCAAGAGTCTGATATAGAGATTTCTCATCAATGCCCAGTACTTATCACAAGAGAGGTTGTGATATACGTATTAAACGACAACAACCTTGCAGACCAAACTATAATCAACACATATAGAGTTGGCAGCGGGAATGACTATGGTCAGATGGATGTATTTACTTCTAGAGGGCTTTGTAGAGACGAGTCATTTACAGAGTCAGTAGAATCTCAATATATTCCTAAAGATGGAGATACAATAACAATAACATCTTTAAAACAAATTGGAGTACATACAGCTACTTTTAACGATGCTAGTAGTATGGGTTATTTGATATCATCTGCTGATAAAACTGCATTTGAGGTTTCTTTAGAAGCTACCTATCCAGCTACTACTTTCACTCAAACCTTAGAAGCTCAAACATACGAAGCTTCATTTACTTTCAATGAAACGAGCGCAAGCGATAAATTGTACTTAATTTACAATTATGGGTTTGCAGGTGTAGTTGAAGACGAAGGTGGTGAAGATTCAGAGACAGGTTCTGGTTCTGGAGGCTCAGGTGGTATTGAGCAAAACGCTTGTTTAGATAACGTACACACTTACTACATTGGAGGAGCTAGGGCATCAGCTTCATACGCCACCGCTGAAGAAGCTTTACAGCCTGGAGATGGTACTACATGGGATGTAAGAACTCAAGTTAAGGGTGAAGGAGCTACTATTCTAACAAATGAGAATACGACAATATGCTCAGGCTCTAGTGAATTCAGTTACTCAGTTACAGCTTATTGGGTAGTTTTAACCTCTCCAGACGCTAGTTTCGATCCAGATAACGGATTCCAATGGTGGGAGATTAATACATCAGGAGAAGTAATTGATTCAGGAACAGTAACAGCCTCAGGAGGAGGTCAACCATAATTATGGCAACAACATTAACATACGACGATATAAATAAAGGTTGGGTTTCATTCTACTCTTACGAACCAGAATGGATGGCTCATCTTGGTAATCAGTTTTATACATTCAAAGACGGAAACATATATCAGCATGACGTTTCTGATGTAGACAGAACTTCGTTTTACGGAACATCTTACGGGGTTTCTTTTACCTATAGCTCTAATGAAGGTCCATCAGAAATAAAGCTGTACAAAAGCTTAATATTAGAAACAAACTCAAACACTTGGTATGCTGAATTAGACAGTGAGTTAGAATCTGGAGTCATAGGCTCTGAAACAGACCAAAAGTTCGTAGACAAGGAAGGGTTTAGATATGCGTATATTAGAAGAGAAAGCACAGACAGCTTGAATTTTAATGAGCTTTCAGTGATTGGTTTAGGAGACCTGCTTTCTAAGTCAACTAATAGTTTTACTTTTCTTGAAAACGTACCAAATCAAATAAACGCCAGGTCTACTGCAGGTAGTGGATCTGATAAATTATACTATAAAGACGGAGCAGACACGTTTTTAGTAGGGACAATAACCAGTGCTTCTGGACAAATCATTACTGTTGATTCAACAACAAATGACCCCGCTTTAAATGATTTTTGTTTTGTCGTAAAAGAGTCTTCTGTTGAATCATTTGGTCTCAGAGGATATCATGCAAAAATAACCTTACACAATAAATCAACATCTTTCGTAGAGCTGTTTGCTGCTGGCGTAGAGGCTGTCAAGAGCTATACGTAAATTTGGTATATTTGTATTTAAAACAATTATGTAATGGCATTAGGTTTAATACTAGGAACTATAGGAGCTGGAGCTCAGTTTTTTGCTGGACAAGCTGCACAAAAAAGGTCTTCTAGACTGCTAGATCAATTTGAATATCAAGATATATCGACCAGTCCATTAGAACAACTTAAGCCTTCTATGGAAATTGAAAGACAACAACTACAAAGTATTGCTGCTCAAAGAAGTCAATTAACTGATGTAGCTGGACAGCTTGGCGCCTCAGAGGCCATGGCCCTGCTCTCTAGAGGGGGTTCTCAGCTTACAGAACAGGAGCAAAGGACTAGAGGTCAAATGCTTCAACAACAATATCAATATGACGTAATGAGAGCTCAAGACGCTCAAGAAAGAAGGAGGATGCAAGAAGCTAGAGATCTTGCTGAAATTGCTTCTTTACAACAAGAGTTTACAGCGGGAACACAGATGCAGATAGACGCACTAGGTTCGGCTGGAACTATGTTTGCTGGAGCAGGCGGTGACTTGGGCATTATCAATGGTCTAGGAGGCTTGATTTTTGGAGAAAAAGAAGAAGGAAGCAAAAGGCAAGGAGGTCTTTTAGGAGAAGGTGGTCTTGCTTCTAAAATAGGAGGATTAATCGGAGGATTATTTAAATAAATTAATAATTATGGCATATAAAGGAGGTCGTTTATTAGCCCCAGCACTAGCAGATGTAGGTAGAATCGGAGCTCTTCTTGCTCAGAAGAGAAAGGCTGCTGCAAGCGCAGCTTCTAAAGCAACTTCTAGTCAGCCAGGTTATTATGAAAAAGAAATCAATGAAGCATTAGGTAAGGTTGAATATGGAAACAGAGGTTTCGACAACCCAATGTATGATGGAGTTTTAGCAATAAAAGAACAAACTGCTGTTAACAAGAGATCTTTTGACAACGGAGAGATAGACGCTGTAGAATATAATAGACGTCAAAACAAAATTCTTTCAGAAGCTCAAAGAGTTGTTGCTGTATATAACGGCAAAATGGCTGGACTAGAAGAGTTAGATAAAGGAATCGAAGACGGAACGTTCCATGTGATGAATAAAGAGATGATATCTGGTGCTCCTAATAATCCAGAAGCTTCTACTATGACAGGATATGGAATAGAAAAGAGAAGTAGCTTTGGATACAACGACTTGACAGGAGATTTAGAGTTTGTGGAAATTGCTTTTCCAAAAAACGCTGACGGCATCCCTATTTTCGCTTTCGACAAAAACGGAGATGAGATTAAAAAAGAAGATGTTGATGACATATCGTTTATCTATAATGGCGATTTTCTGTCTCAATCTAGAGATAAAGTTATTCAAGACCTAAGAGAGTCTTTTCCTGAGGAATCTGGATATAGTTTTACAGAAGGAGGGCTTCGTTCATTTATCGTAGAAGACCCTAATGGTAACAAGATAAACATAAGAGTAAAAGACCCTAGTCAAGATGCTTATCAGGAATCTCAATATCTAAGCGGTAGAGCTGCTGAATTAAGACGTATTTTAGGAAATGAAGGATATTTGTCAGATGGGTTTATAGGAAAAGACGGAAATAAAATAGAAGCTCCATTAGATGTTAGGACTCCTGAGTATTTAGATAAAGGTATTCCTATGATGAGGAGAACCAACCTAAGAACCTCAGACCTTGTCGATATCGGGTTTAAAAGAATTAGAACCGTTGATGTTGCTGGAAAAACAGAGGCTTTTGCAAAAAGAATAGCTGACAGGTTTAAAGTTGTTTCTATGGACGAGCCTGTTATACTAGACCAGGACGCAGGGTTAGTTAAATATGTTAGTGTTTCAGACCCTAGCAGTAATGAAAAAATAAAGCAGTATATAGAGGCTGATATTAATAGAAAATATACTTATGACGACCTTGTTACACTAGGATATGACCTTGGAATGAGAGGATTATATTTTAGCGACAGAGGTAAAGTTATGGAGGGTGTAACTGATGAGACGCTGAAAGAGAAGTTTAACTACTTGAAAGATGAAAACGGAAACGAAATAGTTGTTGAAAAAGAAGATTTCATTTTTAAGACTAACAAAAATAATGTAGTTACTGAACTTACAAAAAAACAAGAACAAATCATCAAAGCTGATTTAAGGCATCGATACACAATGTCTACTGGTAGGGATGTAGATTATTACTACACTAAAATTAGCGACGCTGCTATTAAGGAAGATGAGATTAAATCAGCGCCTATATCTTCTACTACTATTCCTTTAGCAGACACCTTTGCTAGCACTCAATTAGCAACAAAAACTCCGATATCGGCAGAATATGCAGGAAAAATATCTGAAGTAGAAAACGTAGTTACAGCCAAAGGTATTACTAAATCATTAAGTATTCCTGAGGTTCTAAGTCCTACAATGACAAAAGCATTCAAAGGATTTAGAACATATAGAAATCAGACTATGGATCAAATCACAGGGGTTTCTGTTAAAATGGTTGGCAATAAATACAACGTCTTTTTAATTGGACCAGCAACTATTGGCCAGGTTGAGCGTAAAACACCTGCGATAGGTCAAGCTCCAGAGGTTACACAAAGAACTCAAGAGGGTATTCCTAGTGCTATGTCAGGTATATTAAATACAAATGAAGTTCAGCGCGTTTACGAAACTCTGTTTAAGAATAATGACGCGTTTCAAGCGAGAGCTAACAGTTTAGGCTACGATTATAAAACAGCAAATTACGGGTTAGCATTATATCAAATATTTAATCAGTTGTAATATACTTAGATGGAAGAGAATCAAAAAACTACATATCCACCTAAAAAAAATAAATTTGCCTCTTATATCAGAAATTTATTTAGAGACGCAAACAAGGATATTAGCGAAGAAGAAGTTGAGTACTACAGTTCTCTAGAAGACTTTAGGTCTTTCATGCCTGAGCTACACTCCTTAGCTACAGGAAAGAAAAGCCCTCACAATGAAGCTTACTATGATTCTATTTACAACAACTTAGTATATACAGAAAAAAACAAAGGATTCGATCCATCACTTCAACAGAGCGAAGAGTTCAAGCCCTTGCTTAAACCTACTGGAGCTGACCCTGAGTTCATGAAAAAATTTCCCGACCCAGACACATTGAATCCAGAAGAGCTTGCAGAAATGGAGGCTCAAATGGAGCAGAATTATCTAACAAGCCCTCAAAGACTGAAAGACGAATACACTGAAATGATGGAGAGTGAACAAAAGAGGGTCAAGAAGTTCAAAGAAGAAGAAGCTCTTGAAAACTCTTCTTTTGTTGAAAAAAAAAATCAAGTCCAGTCGACGGCCAATTCTTTGGAATCGTCTGGCATTTTGGAGGAAGATCCTTATCAATCGGGATCACCTTTGGAAAAAGCTAAAATCGACCCTCGATTAAGGCTTAAGAACATAAACACATTAAATAGCGCAGTATCTTTTATAGATAAAGAATTTTTGTCAAAAGATTCAAAATACGTATTAGAAGAGCTACAAAACAGGTATTCAAAATATAATTTTCTTTTTCAAGCAGATGGAGACAACGCTATCATCGTTTCTGCACCAACAGGCATTACAGAAAAGTTCCCATTGTTCCCTGATAAGATAACCCAGGGAGCACTAGGCGCTCAAAAAAACTTTGATGCTTATGTAGATTTAAAAACCAAGGAGTTTGCTTCATTTATTTTAAATAATGGAGATAAATCTGCTCAATATGTTGAAACGTATTTAGGTCAATCTGACAACATCAATGACCTTACCAATAGAATTAATTCTATTAGAAGAGACAATGATGCTAGGACTAGTGCTAACATTAAAAATCTTTTTAATGAGCCTGGAAGTCCATTGGAGTTTTTAAGAGTTCATACGGGTAACGCAGAGGATTTGCTTAATAAAACAAATTCATTGCTAAACAAGCTTGGGGACAAGTCCGAAGACAGCCAAGATATCCTAAGAGCATACGGTGTTCAAAAAGACCAGGTGCCTGACTTTTTAGCTACAAAAAGAAAGCAGACAGACCAATTTATTGAAGACTTTAGAAAAAGCAAAGCTGTTACTTCTGCTCAGATAGGTAAAATGCTTGAGACGACAAACAAGTATAAGCTTATTGACTTAAAGAATCAAGACCAAGTCATTGGGTTAGAAAAAGCTGGGCTAAGCAGAAGAGATATTCCTACAGACTTCATTAGAATCAACGGTATACCGACAAGTATCAACGAGGCTACTCGTTTTATATATCAGTATGACAATGTCAAAAAGATACAATATGGAGAAATTAGCCTTGAAGTAGAAGCTTCTGAAAATGCAGGAGTTCTTGAAAAAGACTTAGTTAACTTTATGCGTTCTCGTGATATTCAAAGAGCAGTAGCTTCTAAACACATATCCAAAGGAGCGTTAGAAGGAGACGAGAGTTTAGCTCTTAAATTAGCTAAAACAGGAGCCAAGGAAGGTGCTATAGCTACAGAAAGATTTATTGATGCTGTTGGAGACAATATTCAAAAAGCAGGGATTTCTGCTGCAAGGTCTTTTGGAGATGTTGGTTATTTAGCCTATGATGCGTTACGATTATCTGGAGTAGACGAAGAGACTGCTGAAGCCCTTGTGTATAGTACTTATGGAGTATTTAATGTTTCAGCATTAAAACCAGAACTTCTTGATGCTTACGAAGAAACAAACTTACCTTACTTCGAGGGAGGTTACACTGACGCTACTGGATTTGATGAAGTAGTATATCGTCTTTCCAATGACCTGTCGAATGCTTTGCCTCATATATTGGTTTTTAGAAAAAATAATGTTGCTGGTCTTGCGCTTACCTTTGGTAGTTCTTATGGATTAGATAGACGTCAGTTTGATAATCTAAAAAAAGATATTGAAGACAAAAAGCAGACGGGTCAGATATTGACTTCCGAAGAACAAAATATACTTAACACTTCTCAAGCAGAATCTATTGTAAATAGCTTAACCAAAGCTGGATACGAAACTGCTTTTACTTCTTTGTTTACTTCGAAGTATATGAAAAACGTAAAGTTCTTGGGGTCTACTTTATCACAAGCCAAAGATTTAGCTCCAGAAACAGTAAGGGTTGTTATTCAAAAATATGCTAGAGAGCAAAGGCATGGTATTGCTGGTAAGATAGCTAAAACCTTAGGTGTTGATGTAAAGAGTGTATTGAATCAGCTTCCAGAGGAAGAATTAATTGTTTTTACAGATTACTTATATGATGTCTCTCAAGGCTACGAGACTTATGATAAGGACAAGGCTAGAAAGATGTTTGTCGAAACAGGGATATCTTCTGTAGGTTCAGCTTATGGGCTAAGCAAAATTGCAAGGTATGGCCAAGATAAAAAAACTATAGAAGCGGCTGAAAAAATTATTAAAGACAATATTACATTAGAACAAGAGATAGGCTTGAGGTCTGATGCTATGTCTACTTTTCAAGCTAAGGAAAAAAGAAAACAAGACCTGCAGGAGGAAAACAAAAAGCCAACAGAAGACCAAGAATACAATTATCTAGAAGGAGAGTCAATTCGTATTAATTCAGAGATTGATAGGATTGACCAAATGAAAGACGACTTGATTCAAAGAATGTCTTTTGAAGATCGAAATAAGTTCCTAGAAATATACGCTGATATTGCAGATGCAAACAAAGTGATGTTTAGTGAAGAACGTCCAAGCGCGCAAACTCAAAAAAACATAATCCAAAATATTGCAAGATTAAGAGATGAAGCAAGGGGTGTTATAAGAAAATACCCTACAAGGCTGGGGTACTACTTTGCTGATGACCTTTTGAAACAAGAGATTGAGATAGAAGCAATAGATCAACTTAAAAAAGAAGCTGAAGATAGAGGAGAATCTTTTGAGGCTATGCTTGAGAATGACCCTAGAGTAATTCAAAGAGCTGAGCAAATATTTAAAGAAAGAATGCAGGAAGGTGTCGAAGTAGAACTAGATGTTTTTGAATACGAGAGCCCTGTTTTTATTCCAACAGAAGTAAAGTCAACAGGAGACAAAAAACTTAATCCTTTTGCCGAAGGTAAGATAATTAGAGATAATCAAAGAATATCAGACATTACCCTAGAAGAAATATCACAAGAAAATTTAAGTCAAATATCTACAGAAAAGCCTTTTGATGATGCGTTTTTTGACAATGACATCGAACCAGTATTATTTAATGTAGAGCGTTTGGATTCAGATTACGGCCTAGAAAACTTAGATCCAAAACAACTTAAAGAAATTACTGATTTTTATAAAAACCTTCAAAAAGGATCTTATCAGGGTATTGGTAATGTTAGGTCTATCATAAACGCTCAAGATAATATATCTCAACTAGAGGCTAATTATGGAGAGCCTATTAAGCTAGAGAAGTATGGTAAGAACAAAACGGTCGGATTTATTACAGATAAGCTAAGCGGAAATAAATTTACTGGACAACTAGCGACTTTAGACATTGCAGCTCAGACTTTATTTAGAGATAAGGTTAAGGCACAGCCTTTTATGAACGTCTTTAATGATTTGAGAAGAAAGGCAGCAGAAGCTGAGAATACTTCGAATCAGCTAAAAGAGTCTCATTTAAAATTATACCAGAAGGAATCAAACGGACAGAATCCAAACGCAGAGAAAAATTCATACGAAATGTCTTTGTTGTCTGGCTTTAAAAGAGAAGCTGAAGGAGAGTTTGACAGGGTTAAAAAACTATACCTAGAGAAGTTAGCTAATACTAAAAAACTATCTGAAAAGTCAATAAGTGAAAGTGACAAGAAATATTATACTGACAGGTATAATGCTCTTAAAGAAATATATGATAAGCTAGATGTTGCAAACGCAAAATCTTATGATGATATTGCTTCAAAGGCGGAGCCTTATAATGTGTCTGCAGTTGATAGATTTACAACAATGTTTTCTACAACAGATGCAACAAAGCGTATTAATGATTACGAAAAGCACAAAGCCTTTGAATTTAAAGAAGGTACTTATACTCCTTTTTTTATGTCAAAGAACGGAAGTAACTACGAGACCTATTCTGCAAATGCAAAAGCAGGAACAAGTCAGCTTACAAGTCATTTGAGGGATGTTACTAGGCCAGAAGAACTAGGCGCAGATTTAGACATAAACATGGATTTGTTTTTCGACAACATCTATAGAGCTCACAGGTCTGTTAATATGGACATAAATACAAAAGAGCCTTTAAATACCTATCAGTATATGGTAGAGAGTGAGAGATTTGCTGATTTATTTGAAGATTCAAAAAGCAAAGAGATATTACTCAACCAGTTTAAGGAAGTTCCTAACCAAATCAGAAGGGATATTGAACAATCTAAGGTTAGACCTTTGACTAAAGAAGAAGTTAATAGTTTAACAAGGAACGGTGAGTTTTCAAGAATTGTAAACAACTTGTACGGAACAGCATCTACCGCTGCCTTAAGTAGAATATCACAAAGAGCTTCTCAGTATTATAGTGCTACACTTGCTGGGTATATTTTGCTTAATAATAGAAAAGCAAGCAATTATTTACTGCATAGTATATATGATTTTACTACTTTTTCTGCGCAGTCTACAACTCCAAATCAAAGGGGGATAGATATGCGAAAAGCTAATTATTTAGCTACAAAGACTGCAGATAAATCTAACATTTACAGAATGTCTAGAACAGGGCAACGAAATGCTGTTTCTGCAAACCTTGCTTTAGAAAGAGATGTAAGATACCCTGCGTCTTATTACATTAAGCAGTTTGGCATAGAAGGAGAGGCTGCAGGAACGCTATCTAAGATACCAGGAAAGTTGGGTTATGATAGATTTATGGAGGCTTGGTCTAAGACAAATGAATTCAACCTAGAGTTCTTCTTGGCAAAAGCTGATAAGCTTGGTGCTAACGCACTTTTTGAAGCGGCTTATATTGACTACAGAATTAATCAAGGAGATAAGCTAGAAGGTAAAATGTCAGAGTGGTGGAAAAAACAAAACGAAAATCCAGACAAAGAAGCGATTAATTATGCCGACCAGATTATCGCAAAGATGATGAGGCAAACAGACCAGGCGTCAGAAGCTCCTGTTTACAGACAGGACGCAAAACCAGGTGTTAAAAACTTTTTTAGAGCTCTTTACCCTTTCGGCAAGTTCGTGATGAACGCTAGAACAGATTTAGCTAATCAAATCAGAATTTTAAATGACCCTAAGTCTACTATGGAGATGAGAGACATGGCTCGTAAAACTATAACGGCTAGGTCTAGTGAGATTCTTACTTATAACGCTATCAAGTATGCTGCTAGTGTAGCTATGATTCAAGGTATGGCAGGTATCTTGAACTTTGGAGAAGAGGAAGAAATGATTGAAAGGCTTGGGGGTATGACTAGATTAATAGGTTCTGGAGTACTACCTATTGAACATTTAGGGACTCTTGAAGTTACTCAAGGCTTAGAAGAGCACATGAAGAGTAAAGGAGTAGATCCATACAAGAAGCTTGAAGATGCTAAGTCTATTGAAGAGTATAGTGCAATACTAAATGCATCTGTAGATGGCATTTTGAGTTTGAACGGCATTAAGTCTGAATTTATGAAGTACAGAAAAGAGTACGAGAATAAATTTACCTTATCAAATCAAAGAGATCCTTTAACAGCAACTATACAGGACTTTGTTCAGAGCATGAATATTATTCCCTTGCCTCAAGCAGGAGAAGCTGTTTTAGCGGCTTCGTTTAATGAGATATATGGAGAGGATATTGCGACAGAATACTTTACAGATGATATTGGACAAGTAAAAAGCACAGATGATTTATTGTCTTTCATGTTAGAGAACTCAGGTCTAATTGGATTGGCAGCAGAACAAGTATCATCTTTTGCTAGAGCTAGAAAGTTAGCTAAAGACCTTGTTATTTTAAATCCAGAGTTTGGAACGGAAGAACATCTCTACGCACCTAATGACTACATGAGAAGAGAACTTGTTCAAGCCACTCAGTTTTTATATGGGCTTAGATTGCACTCTGTGATGAACCCTGCACTACCCAGCGCCGACTTAGACCGTATGGCTGATAAACTAGAAAGAGCTATTCAGCAGAACTTTACAGCCAAGAAATGGGGTGTTAGAAATGCGCCAAGCGAAAGACTCTACGACATGAAAGATGCTGGAGTTTTACCTATCATTACTCCGATGACATTTGGAGGTGTTATTGGTGAAATCGAGCCTGAACCAAGTGAAGAGGAAAAGATTAAGCAGAAAACAAAAATGATGCGTATTACTATCGAGGACTAAAGTATTTTTCTTTAATCAATTTAGCGACCTCTACGCAATCTTTTTGAGTTCTTGGCATATACAAGTCGGTTTTCATATTATTAATCGCTAGATAGCGTTTAAATAGCTTCCAGACTAGAGGAAACCTTTCGTTGGGATTGCCTTTGCATTCTATTATAAATCGAGGGGGTTCTTGTTTATCGACAAAGTCAGGAGTGTATGTGATAGGAAGAACTTTTTTGTGTCCTTTATCTTCTAGTATTTTTTTTGCTTTGCTTTTTTCCCAAGAAGAAAAATCCGCAACAAATGAGTCGATGATTGTGAACTTTGTGCCTTCATATACTGCTGGTATTTTTTCAGCCTTAAGCATTAAGTACATCTTAGATTCTAGCTTTGAAGCAAACTCAATTCCGTCAATTTTAGTTTTGGTAGACCTAGTGATCTGTCTTTTCTTTCTACGCATCCACATCTTCTAGAAACATATAGTCGAAGTATCCATTGCGGTACAAGTGTTCTGCAGCATCAACTTCATTCTTTGCAAACAACACGTACTCTGCATATTCCCTTTCTCCATTTTTCATAATGTCGACTACAGGTACATATTTCTTGTAGTCATCTATGTCAAGCCAGTATAGCATCTCGCCTATTTCTTGTTCGATATCATCTTTCATGTATATGTATTCTACAGCTTCTTTTTTTCTAAGGCCATATGAATCACAAACTTTTTTGACGCTATCGTTGTCCACGGACAAGAATCGAATATACCCTTGGTTATCGAAATAAATATAAATAAAGTGAGTTTTAAGCAGGTCGTTGAAAGACTTGTCTTCGAAAATACTTTTTACAATGTCTACCTCTTCATCAGAGATTCTACGATTCGTAAATATTTTAGAGCTTAAGTCCATCTCGTTTAATTATAGTCTATAGACAAGGTAATAATTAATAAGTGCAATTTAAAGGTTAGGAAAGGATAATCATCTGTTCTGTCAAACTGTTCAAAACCTACAACAATACCTTGATGCGGCCACCTAAGTATTATTTCAAGTTTGTCGAAGGTCATTTACTTGTTGTTTTTGAAAAGATTCTTAATAGCGTTGCCTGTTGCGCCCATAACAATCCTAGTCTTAGATACTTTTACTGGTTTTCGATAGTTAATAGCTTTACCTACGTTTTGACCTTCCCATCTACCTTTTTGATAAACATGATCTTCACCCTGAGGGCCGTATCCTTGACGCCAGTTTTGTACTCCGTAATCATATCCAGCCTTGTAATTGAGACTATCGGCTTTTGTAGTCATCAAAGTTCCATCAGCTTTTCTTCCGTACTTTTTGATGAGTTCGCCTGTTTTTTTCCAATGTTCTTGGTCTATAGCTTCGATTCCGCCATCAAACTGCATCTCAGCGTCTTTTCCTAGCTGTAGGTTTTTGTATGTTGGCTTTGGTATACTTACCGTATCTTTCTTTTTCCCTCTATGGGCGTCCATTTTAGTTCCTTTTGGCTTCATGATATAATTTTATATATACAAATATACCCAAAAAAGAAGGTCAGAATATGTGTGTGAGTCTGGCGATCTGCCCGTGTTCTGGATGGTGTACGAAGCCTTCTATAGCCTTAGGTGAATGCTGATATCCTTTTTTGTGATGCCAAGAGTCTGCTGCACTTGGACTACGTAAAGACTCCACTGTGATGTTGATGAAATCCTTTGAAGTTTTGTGATGGACATGATGTGTGTACATGTAACGATGCTTAGAATGACTCCAGTGTTCTTTAGCCTCAATAGACATAAGACTCCCTAAGTCTGTCATCTTTGCTCCATCTCCATGTGTACTGCCGATGAGATTTGTACCATACATAAAGTACTTACGATGCGCTATACTTGTATCGAACACTACGTTTTCTGATTTTCTAAACCAAGTCTTGATGACATCAGCTAAGAAAAACCCATTGGTATAATCGTGATTAGAAGGATTATAACTAACGTGTACATCCGCTATTGACATCAATCTCTCAATAACATCGACATATAAATCTTTTGCTTTCAAGAAATTGTCATACCACATACCATCTGTATCTTGCGGTGTTCCGTTTGTAGTAATTCTCCTAGGAGTGTCGATGTGAAGAATATCGTTTCCTATAATCAATAGTATCTTATCTATATTAAAGCCAGAAGACTTGTCCAAGATTCCTTGAATGCCCTCATGAACTCTTTGAACAGCTATTTCGCTATTGTATTCCTCTCCAGTCTCAAAAGATGTTGCAAGCTTTCCTATATGAACATCAGCAGGATCTACAACAAGCAAGTGAGGATCTAATACAGGCGTTCTCTCAATTGTTTTGTAGGAAGGGGAGTAAGACTCCATCTCCTTAATTAAGTCCTCTGAAATGTCTTGTATTGACTTTACTTCAGGCCTTACTCGTATGGAATACTCTTTAGTCTTGTCCCAATACTCTTTGATGCTGTTGAAGTCAATTCCTCTTTCCTGGCAGTAGTCGTATACACCACTGTGTCTTATCTTATTTAATTCTTCTAGTTGAGAATCTGTTAAATAGGCACGACCATTTTGACGTCCTTTTTCTGGAACATTCATGTTAACACCTAGAATGCCAGCTTCTTCTTTGGTAATTCGAACTCGTTTTTTCAAGGGTTGATGTTTTTTCTTAAATCATAAAGTTCTTTTATCGCAGAATTTATGGTATTCACAGCTTCCTTGAACTCGCCATCATCGACTTGCTCATATGCGTCTGCAACTCTGTTTTGAATACCTGCTATTTTATTGGATAAATATCTTCTTCTATGACTTATGCTCACTTTAAATCCATTGAATTCAAGAGAAGTGCGCCTTCTTTCTTGTCTATTTTACTTATGCCTTTGTAAATAAGTTTTGAATTGGATTTAACTTGATTAAGTTCTTTGAGTGTAGAATCTGTTCCGAGGTTAGTGTACATGATACAATCCATTTCGTACAATCTGTCTTTTTTGTCTTTGTCAGACAAAGTTTCATTAGATAATACTTGGTCAATGTACCTTTGTATAGCCTCTCTGCTAATACCTGCCATCTAATATTTCTTTTAAGTTAGGTTTGAAGTACTCTGAGCCCTTCATTACTTTACCATCGGATCGCCTTAAAACTTTCCCGTTTTCAAGCTTACTCATGTTTGACGCGTGCACCTCTAAAAACATTTCAAAAAATGAAGATTGTAACCCATGATACAGAATTGTACCTATAAGAACATACATGAGGTCAACTAAGCTGTCAGATATCTCAACAATATCTTCGGACTTACAAGCCTCTATGTACTCTTCTAGCTCTTCTTTAAGTAAATTGTATTTAAGACTGTAATCTTTTTCCTCACCAACATTAGGTTTGTTAGACATCGGAACCTCAAATGTATTGTTGAATTCTTTAATCAGTGTGAAGGCTTCTGAAAACTCATCGATTTGATCTAGAACCTCAACTAGCTTTTTTGAAGCTTTTATGTATGCTAAAGAGGTAGGCATGTTTGTTTATTTATTGTGAAGATAATAAAAAACAACATGTTCGTTAAAAATAAGGGCTATTTATTTTGGTTTTTTCTGCATTTTTTCATACAAGTCAGCGTAAAGATCAAGTATTTTCTGCTGAATTTTTTTCTGGTGCTTCGGCAAGTCTGGATTATATACTTCTTTACCAAAGATTTTTTTGCCTTGGATATCCACTACGAGTTTAAGCCATCTACCCTTAATTATTACAGGATAAATAGTAATACCATTCTTCATGCAGAAGTAAGTTTTTTCAGACGGATCTATGTACATTTAAAATTGTATTTTTTTAGCTTCATTAAGTCCAAATTGCAAAGACTTTGCTGCTTCAAACGGATTAGATAATTCAGAAAGCCAGTTGTTGTTATCCCATTCGGGTTCTCCAAATCTTAGCTTAGTATACCTTCCGTTGTTTACATTCCACATGAAATCTACCTTGGCTTGATTCTCTCCGAGGTTGCCGAACTTTACTTTCAGAACTTTAACCATCACTGTATTTTCTTCATAATTTCTATGCACTAGTATACCATGAGGAGACATATCGTAAAACTCACCACCCCCTTTTACATCGTAGAAGGTTGGCTCTATTAGTTTTCCTTTGTCGTTTTGTGGCTTTGTAGGGTGCGCTACTAGAATAGTTATGACGTCATGTTTTTTACAGAACTCATCGATTTTATTTAAGTATTGATTAGTGTAATCTGTAATAGAAAGATTGAGGTTTGCTTTATCTCTTACCTTGTTGAAAGGGTCTATAACTAAACATCTTATTCCCATTCGCTTAACTAATTCCTCAGCCTTTTTTAGAACTTTATCTAATTCAAAACCATTGTCAAAGTCAATGAAAAAGAAATTATCATTTACGTGCTTTACACATTTTCTCCAAGCAAGTTCCTTTGTGTCGTCATATGATGGAGTAGACCCATAAAGCTTTCTTACAAGCTTATCGACGTGTAGGTAGTGTGGATAGTTTTCAGTTGAGGCATATGCGGTCTTCCACCCATGCATCATGTTGTACCCAACAGTCATTTGGTCTACAAAATCAGACTTACCACTGGATGGAAACCCTGTTACTACAATAAACTGCTTAGTGTAAGTAGAGAATATGCTATCAAAATCCTGAAGCCCTATAGTGTATCCTTGCTTTGCTCCGTTGCGGTAAAACTCATCAAGGTCAGACTCAATGTCGTTTACTCGCAATACATTTTCAATAGGGCAAGGCTTTGCGTTATCGAGCGTCTGCCTTAAGCTTTCTTTTCCATGCTTTAATAAATATTCATTAGCGTCCTTGCAGCCCCCTAAATCAACAAGCATGATTCTTTCTGAACCAAACCTGCGTATTAATTCTCTTTTACCATTTTCACCTGCCTGGTCTTGGTCAACAGCAAGGTAAATGTTTTCGACATTATCGAAACATTCGTAAAAGTGATTTAAATAGTCTAGATTGATTTGTCCTTTAGCTGTGAATCCATTCGGTACACTGATAACAGAAGTGATGCCTGCCTCGTGATAAGACAGGGCATCTACTTCTCCTTCCACAATTACAACGTACTCGTCTTGGATTGAATCAATATTATAGAATGTTTTCTGCGCACCTTTAAATAGCTTAAAGTTTTTCTGCGCATCTCTATATTTTATATTGATCAGCTTTCCTTTATAAAAATAGTTAAAAAGAATAACATTGACCTCTTTTTGTATTTGAGGCATGTATTCAACACCCTCTCCAACCTTTAAGTCTTGTAGTGTTTGTTTCGAAATACCTCTTGTTTGAAAGTACTTCTCGATTTTTGAACTCACCTCTGTCTTTGGACTAACTTGAGGATAGGTAAAGTGCTCTTCTTTTTTAGATTTGTATTTGTGTAGTTGAAGTATTTCACCACAATGCTGACAAGTTGCAAGCCCTCTGTCCCAATCAATCATCAGGCAGTGCTGTTTCTTTTTCTTACGCTGGTGTGAACACTTAGGACACGTTGAGGTTTTCTTCTTTGTATCTAAGTTGTATACGTTAAACTCTTCTATTTCAAATCCGTTAATTTCCATGCGTCAACATCTTGAATCCAAATCCAGGTTGATCAAAAATCTTTTTGTCCTTCATCATTTCTTCGTATGTACCACGTTTTTCGTTTTGACCTTTCCACTTCCAAGTGTATGAGCCTTGAGCTTTGAGGTCTTGTGAATTCATTTTAAGCCAGTTGATGAAGTGCTGTCTGTATTCGTTTAAATTATTTTTATGGTCGTTTATAGCTAATAGGTATTGGTTAAAATCTGTTAGCTTTAGCTGTACTTTTTCAGTACTTGTTTTATATAGTCGTGCAACGTGCTCAAGCCACAACTCATCGTTGTGAAGCGAATCAAAATGCGATAATTCTTGTTTGTTAGACTGCTTGTTAGCTTGCGTTTTAAAAGCTTCGATAACCTTAATGTTTACAAGGCTTATCAAAGAAAATCTGTTTGTTGAACTGATTGTTACGTCTCCAGAATTTTGTAGTTTTTTTAATGCCCCCCTGACCTGTCCAATGCTCATTCCCGTCTCTTTCGACAACGCTTTTGTTGTTGTTTGGTATGCATTGACTTGGTCTTGATTGAGCTTTATAAAAACATGTAAGAATAGAGACTTGGCATGGCTGTCTTTATACCAGCTTTTTTTTGCTAAGGCTATCCACTGTTCTATTGACATCTAATAATCTTTTTTGATACACAACAGACCTTTGCATGTCGATGTATTGTTCAACCTCTTCTACATCTCTATCCTCGCTAAGTAGCTTTACAAGTTCTTTAATTTTTCTTAAATATCGTTCATGGCTTTTAAGAAAAACATCTTTAACTAGGTCTGCAGTGACTCCGTCTTTCATTGTGACACCAAACGGGTTTTTGATAAACGCCTTGTAGATTGAGTCTTCTATCTCAGATACAATGTTAGACAACCCTTTGTCATACTCTAATATGCCTTGAATTCTTTTTACAGAATTTAAAATAGAGGCATGATGATGAGGTTTAAACCTACCCATTGTTACGGAAAACTCTCCAATCTCTTTGTAAGTACAAACGGTGTGTTGTACAGCTAAGTAATGAAAGATTTGTCTTGGTTCTTTGTATATTTTTTCTCTTGAATACTTGAACATCATTCTCGTGTCAAGGTCGAAGCGATTTGCTACGATTTCAGCAATCGTTTTTAATGAGTCTATTTTGTATTTCATTTTATTTAATTTAAGAATGGAGGGCTGGAATTCAAAGCCCTCCGATTCAGACTAACTACTAACTAAAAAATGAAGTGAATTCCTAATTGATAAATATTTCCAAGCTCTTTTGTGTGATCTACACCGACTGAAAACGTGGTGTCATCACTGTACAAGTACTCGGCTTTTGAAGTGAGACCTGCTGTCCATTTGGTTGTTCCAAAAAACGTGTTTGACCAATAGGTTGTTGCTCCTAATCCAAGCCTCACATTACTCACCTCGTATTGAGGTATAACAGCGGCTTTTAAAAAGCTGTTTGAGGCCATAAAGTTTATTGAAGCCTCTGAAGCTACTGAAAAATTATCTGAATCGTCGGTTGTGATTCCGACTTTCCAAAACGTACCGAAGTTTCCTTGACCTGCCGAAGCTCCAACAGATCCATACCACTGTGCGTTAGCCACTCCCGACATTAGCACAAAAATTAAAAATAGATTTCTCATAAATTGAAATAAAATTATCTTGAACTAGCATGACCATTTTTGATCATGATTTCACTTAAGTTTTCTCCATCGATATAAACGTGTCCTAAGCTTCGCCCAAAAGCGTCTAACTTAGTCGACACTAAAACAACCTCGTTGTGCTTACCGCACCCATCAAGTAGGGCTGATAAAAACTCTCTGGACTCTAAACCCTTTTGTTTTTGTTTTTTGTCCTTTGTCCTTGTTTCTGGAGCATCGATTCCAAGAAGTCTTACTCTCGTTGATTTACTAATGTTGAACCCCATATCGATAACTACGTCAATGGTATCACCATCTATAGTTTTCTTGATTTGAGTTACTTTGTAATTGTATAATAGCATCTTATCTTTTTTCCATAAAGTACCCACACATCCCAGCCTTATAAGGGCTTTCGTATAAATACTCTTGATTTTTGTATTTAGTGAAGTCATCATATCGTATACAACGCTCTCGCACAGGGCAATTTTGCCCTGCACAAGCTTTTACGTTTTGTTTAGAATGGAAGGTCGTCATTTGCGTTTAAAATGTCATTCGTTGTTTCGAATGGTGCAGACGCGTTGTTGTTGCTTGTTCCTTCCATTGGTTTTTCTCCTCGATTGATGATGTTGTTTGTCCATACAACAGAACCATCTCCAAGGTAGTGAGGTTTGTCTTTTCTTGAACGCTCTTCGTCTGATTGCTTAATCATGACACTTGCGTTCTTTCCGTACTGAGAAGACTCGTCGTTTACTTTAACAGTTATGGGAATGTAATTGTCTTTTTTCCCGATGATTACTTTGCTCTGGTCCATTTTTTTTAACTCAGAGACTTTGATTGATAAATTAATAATTGCAGCCATAAGACTAGTTTTTAAGAATTAAATAAAAAATTAAAATTGTTATTATCCAAGCTATCGTGTTGAGGTTATGTTTCTCAGATTGTCCCACGATACATAAATTTTTCTTCACCTAACACATACTTGATGTAGTTTTCTTGTGCTGAAAAAGCTTTGTCTAATCCATACCCATATGATTTTGCAGATACATCAAACTTTCCGACAGTGGCGCTGTCTTTTTCAACAACAAGAAACACCATCTTTTTTCCTTTGAAAAGGTTTTCGTAAACAAAGGTTTGACTATCATAGTTGTATTGGTAGGCATGACTATTGAACTTTGAAAGCTTTGCTGAAGTCGTTTTTAGATCAACAATGTAGTCCCCGTTGATGATGTCGGCTTTGCCTTTCCACAACACACCTTCTTTGTTAGGAAAGAGTTCTCCAACGTTAGGCACTTCATATTCCGGATTACCTTCTTTGATAAGTTCAACAGCTTCTTCGTTCGCTAAAACAGCATCTACACACATCATGAGTTGGTCATATTCTTTTTGAAGCAGAAGAATAGGCTTTTCTGCTTTTATAACTGCCTCTTTGTAAATTTTAGTGTTTCTGTTTGAAGCCTCTACGTATTCTGCGTGAGTTGTTTCTCCAATCATTACAAGTTCATGAAAAGCCTTGCCAAACAAAAAATCTTTTGTTTCTGAGGCAGGGATTCCGTAACCTGAAGGGTTATTAATTAAAGTATCAATGTCGGAGTTTGATATAAACTGCTTTCCAAACTCTCCATAGTATTTTTCGTCTGAATGTAATTCGCTGATAATTTGTTGCATTGTATTTTATTTAAATCGATTGTAGACTATTTCTAAAGCATCTAAAATGTCTTTGTTTTTAGATTTTAAAGCTTCTTCAAGTAGCCAAGAAATTTCTGTGTAAGGTTCAGAGCAGTCATGTAAGATGTATTCTGCATAAACCTCAATTTTTTTTCTGAGTTGTTCGTCATTAACCATAGTTATTTTCTTTTAAAGTCTTCGCTTTCATCTTCTCCAAAGACGCCTAATTCATAAAATCCTGTTAGCTTCAGCACAGCCCTGGACATAGCTCTTTTTTCTGCCATTTCCATAACGTACCAAGTATTGCAGTTGCCGTCTCTGTGTGTAGTTCCTTTTAGTGCAGAACCAAAGGTTTGTATTTCTGTACCAGAGGCATTTGCGGTTGCTTTAACAACACAATAACTGGGTTCGCAGTTAATTACATCATATTTAATATTAATACTTTCAGTAGCTTGTATTTTGTCAATACCAGCACGTGTAATAATGATGTAGTGTTGATGTTTGAAGATGTCGTTTTCGCTGAGGTCGTATTTTTTGTATAACTCAGCCAGTTTCTCTCGTTTCATTGTGAATTTAATTTAAGATTTCGTAATTGTTCGACACATTTTAAGGCTCTTTTGAAGTGTCGTTCTGCCTTGTCAAGATTCCTCTTTATTGATTCAACATGATAGCGTTTACGCTCATTTTGAAGCTTTCTAAGAAGACTTCTCTTTTTAATGGTAATACAGTATGCTTTTGCCCCTACGCTCGCTAATTCGATGATTTGTTCGCTTGTAAGCGGTTTGTACATATCGGTAGTATTATCATATACTATCATTTCTTTATCGTTCTTTGAAATGTTAATTTGCTTATATATCAAGGTTTCTTCGTCTAACGCACATAGTCTAACATGCGTGAGATTTTTGATTTCAACCCATATTTTATTCAGTGCCTCTTTTTCTGTCATTGTTAGGGGTTTTTTCGTATAGTTCTATTTCTTTAGTACACCATACGCAGGCGATTTTGTAATGCATTGGACTTATGTAAAAGTCTTTAGTCATAGACCCACAGAAGTCGCATTCTAATTCTAGATTTTCAACCATTGCTTTTTTCGAATTTATTAAAATGTCTAATTGTGAAGTTTACTAGGTCAATGATGTCATCAGCTATAAACTGCTCGTTGATTTTTTCTAGGCTTTTGATGGTTTCGGGGTCGTTTATACCAAAAGCAGCGCTTTCTATTTTCGTAATTTTCTGTGAAATTTTGTCTATTATCGAGTACGTTTCGTGAAATACTCGGTTGTTGCAAGTTTGCCGTAAAAGTTTGTCGGCATGTAGATAGTCTTTCATTGAATTTGATTTTATTTTTAAAGATATTAATAATGTGGTTAATAACCAAAGGTTTTGTCAACAAAGTTGCGTTTAAATCATAATTTCCCGTCGTCAATATATGTTAGGTAAAATTTAGGTAGCGTCGGGTTTACCTAAGTTTGCTTTTTTTTCGCGTCGGGTCGTATCGCGTCGGGCGAAATCGAGTCGTATCGCGTCGTGATTGTGAACATTTAATTAAAAAAAAAGATATAGACGTGAATCTATATCTTGTTGTTTAGAAAAACTTTTTTAAATGTTTTGCTGTCAGTATGTAAATGAAAAATAAAATAATTGCATAGTATATGATTTTGTTGATTATGTATTTGATTCGTTCCATGTTAAGTCATGTATTGGTAATTCTAATACGTCTGAAATGTTTTCCAATTGTACAGTGTCCAATATATTGAGTTTGTGAAGATTTCTAATTGTGTCTAGATGTGATGGTATAATGATGATGTATTTTTCATCTGTACAACGTACGTTTAGTTCGATGAAGTATTCTGGTAAATTGTTTACAGCATTATTAAGTTCATCGGTTTTGTCTAACATGATTGACATTGAATTTACGTCATCTTTGAATAGTATTTTTTCATCTAATCCAGCAATTATTTCGTCTCTGACATATGAATCATCGTCGAATTCAATGTATATAACATCATCCTGATGATGATATTCTCCACTGTAATCTATGTAAACAAAATCGATGTTGCTATGATGTATATAACCATTGCGTGCAGATTCAACCGTGTCCTCGTTTGTGTTGTATTCATCTTCATACTCAGAGTAAGTTACTTCGTCTGGTCTGTAGTATTCATTTTGACCTTCAACCCAAATGGCGTCATCTATATGCATTCTATCTCCGTCATATAAAGTGACGTAGTTGTCTTCATCACCATGAGGTGGATGTCCGTCAGTCATTGTTAGTTCATATGTGCCATTACGATTGTTGAGTTCATTGGATGAGTCCGAGTAATATTTGAATGTGTCCATATACGGTAAGTATTCATAATCAAATGGATTTGCGTCTATGGTAAACTTCATACGTTGGGATTCTCCGTTTACCATGAAATCTTGTGGTGAGCTGTAATTTTGATATGTTTTGTACACAAAATTGTTTTCCTTGGCGAAATCAATGAATGCTTGTATAGTGGTTTCATTGCCATATATTCTATCCATTACTTTAGTGTCATCTGTTGTTGTCCACAGCAGTGCTCTTCCTAGTATTTTATCTGGGTTTGTAATGCTGTGAGCTACAACAATTTCTGCATTATCTTTTAGAATATTTAAGTACTCTTGAGTTGATTCATATTTCATGCAAGAACTGTTTAGTGAACCTTGATTACGCAAATAACAACCTTCATAGTAGTATTTTTTGATTTCACTACCATTGTGAATTTTTATTTCACCGTTGAATTGGTATTGAGCTTTTAAGTAGTGTGTCAAGTATTCAATTATGTTGTCCATGTATTGTAGACCAGACGGTTGAAATATATGTCTTAATGCTCTGCCAATTTTTATTTCTTGACGTGTTTCTCTGCACCACGTATCATCATTGGTGAGAATAGTGGGAGTGTTTTTGGGTTGACATGTCATTGTACCATCTTTGCGTATAGTAAAATTTCGTGCGGTTTCTGGTCCGAAAGCCATTGAATTGACGTATTGTATAGCAGATGTGTATACATCACGTTCACCACTTGATATTTTGTCAACACTGTACATTTCTCTTATGCCTGCTAATAAATGTCCATAAAGATTTTCTGATAGCATTCTGTATGATAGTGAACATAAATGGATGTTAAATGGGTAGAAATCAAACATTAAATGGTATTTTTCCACGTCCTTTATCAATACATTTCGAAGTTTTTTACTGTTTTGATTTAATATTACTTGCAGTTTAGCCCTTTTGTATTTAGGTAAATTTCTAACTGTTTGATGCAGGTTATGTATTCTGACGTCTTCGTGGATGTTGTGTTTGATATATTCGAATATGCGTTTATCAATACTGTCAGCTAGTCTTTTTACTGCAAAGGCATTGACAAATTTTTCATATGGTATTAGTATCATGTGATTGTTTTTTATAGTTATTATCAAAAGATATATCGCATTCTATACAATAGTGACTATTGTCATAATGGTCATATAATAAATTTTCATTACACAGTTCGCACTGTTTGGATGTGTCTTCTATGAAGTCATCGTAATAGTCATATAAAGGTTCAGAATAACTGTAGCTGTACTTTGATTTTGTGAAAATTGAGTTTGCTGAAGGTGCATATGAAGTGAATGAGGGATATACAGGTCTTTTGATTGACCATTGTTTGTGTGCAGTTGACGTAAGAATTTGTTTGCAAAATTCTAGTGTATCAAATACATTTTCAATATTGACATATTCTCTTGCACTATGTGGATTGTAATAACCACAAGACATATTGGCCATACATATGGGTATGTGTTCAGAGAGTTCATGAACATCGGTCATTCCGCCATTGACATATTCTCGATTGAAGCTTTTAACTATAGGTTTGACATATTCCATGAATTCAACAGATAACATAGGTTGATTGAGTATTGTTGAGGTGAAGTCTTTTGCACCTTTTCTGTCGCATTGGAGAACAATAGTAGAGTCTTCAAAGAATTTATGATTGCAATGTGATGAACCAATACATCCAACTTCTTCGTCTACAAAGAATACTGCTTTGAAGTGTTGAAAAATATCTAGTAGTTCTAGTGTTATGAATACACCTACTTTATCATCACCTCCAATGCCATATTGCTCCATTTTGTATGTGTCAATTGCGTACAAATTGTTGCCTTGTCGTTTGACTACAACGTCTTCGTTGACCGCATGAACAGTATCTATATGTGATACCATGGTTGGATACAATTTGGCGTTGCCTTTTGTGGCGTATATGTTACCTGTTTTGTCTTGTGTATAAGGAATATTGCGATTATCTAATTGTCGCATAATGTAACGCGACATCCTATCTGAATCATAGGATGCCGTTTGAATGGATAAAGTATTTATTAATCTATTTAGATTCATGGCGTTCATTTAAGTAGTTATACATTAGTATAGCTCCAGCGAGTGCTTCGTCTTTGAGTATACCTAAAAGTTGGTCAACGTTATCGAACTGAATTGAACGAGCTTTTTGTGGTTGACGTTTTACTGGTTCGGATGTATTTGTGCTTTTAGTTGCACGTAAACCAAGTCTTGGTTGTACACCAGTAATTTGTTTGATACCATCTACATATGGTTGTGGATTACGTAATATGTCACCGCATTTTAAGCCAAGGCTTAGATTAAGCATAGTGTTGAGGGTGATAACCTCTTTACCAATAATAACATAAACATAATTTTCTGAAATCGATAGCGCTTTGGCTATTGCTTTGACCGACTTACCTTGTAAGTACATAGTCAAAGACTTAAACTGAGTGTTAGTCATAACATTAAAATTAAAATGGTTAATAGCATGTAAATGCCGTATACAATAGCAACGAATGTTGTTGCTGAAATTAATAGTTGAATAAAGTATTTTATCATGGATTGAAGTCTGAAACTTGGTATGGTTTGAATTTGGAAATTTTACCTAGTGAATTGATATAATGCTGTCTGTTTGTTACTGCTCTACTACCAATAAGTGTTTGTAGTATGGACATCAAACAATTGTTTTTGATATATAAGTGCAAGTATTGCATGTTGTGATTGTTTTTTAGCGCTTTTTTTAATGATACATCAGAGTTCTTGCTTTTACTATATCCTAGGTTTTTGTTATGTATGTAAAAGTCACCGATTGTTATTAGTGAATGTGTAATTGAGTTATATAACTGCAATTCTTTTACATAGGTTGTTTCTGTACGGTCAGTTGTACTTATGGATTTGCATTCGCAATGAATGAATTCATCCATGTTTTCATGATTGATTTTAGTGATTTCTGTATTCATGATGTAATAGTTAAAGAGTAAATAAAATTGAATATTGAAAAAAACATGTAAAATATTGCGAAGCAACATAACATGATTAACGATAGTACAGCCACTAGATGACTGAAAGGTTTTGGTTTACGTTTGTATTTCATAATAATTTAGTTAGTGGTACACAACGAAGCGCCGTTAGACTTCGTGTGCACCTGATTGACTAAACAAAAAAATATTTAATAACGGCTGAAGTGTTATTGCGTGTTTAGTCGCGTTATGTCGATATGTAATGATTGTGAACGTGGAAAAAAAAGAGAGGGGTTTAAAGCCCCTCATCTAGTCTTGACTCCTGTTTTGTAGGAATCTCATTGTTGTTGTCAGGTGCAAAGAGCATTGCAAATTGTGCAACTTTGTCTTCTTCGAACTTTCTTTTTGCAACTGGGTCATGCTGTTCCAGCTTTCTCTGCCAGATGAAATCTGTAACTGTGAACTTCATGACTTGCTTAGAACGGTCAACCCACTCTGGTGTTGCGGTCATTTGAGAACAAGGCCAATAAGATGGTTCATCAATAATGCAGTCAAAGAATCCATCTGAATCAAATCCATCGTGTACCTTTTCAACTCTGAAAGCTTTCTGGTTGGCGCTTAACCCTGCGCAGATTCCGTAAAAAATGTGTGATTGTGACATAAGTAAATATTTTTTTGATTTCCAGCGATACAGCACAGAAGAGAGCCAAAGAAAAAATTTGTAGCTGAATATTTTTTACAAGGATACTTGGCGAAGCCACCTTGGAAAAAATTTCTGGACATGCGAAGCACCCGAAGGGAATTTTTGTCTTGGCTGTCTTTTGTGCTAGCTTGGAAACCTCAAAAAAATTTTACGGTGGTGCAATGACATATTTGGAACCTGTACTAAGGGTGGACAGCCAGGAAGATTTTATTGATGTAATAAATAAACAAACATGAACAAAACAAAATGGATTCATGCATTGTTGATACAGAGTATGTTATTGTTCGAAATGAAATCGACACATTTATGTGAAACGTTTAAGCATGACTGAAGAATAGGGGGGGATAACCTGGCAGAGACACAGCTAAAAGGTTGCAAAAAGCTAAAAAATTTGACGAAACAAAGTTACAATTACGATGGGGGTACCTAAAATGGAATGAGTTTAGAAAAAACAGTAGTGAGCATAAATGTATATATTACCCAAAACCTCAACATTTGCAAAAAACATTTCAAGGCACTGCAGTAACAAGTGTGTGTGGCAGAAATTTATTAAAGAGCTATAACACCTTGTTTAGGTGTCTTATTGTTTTCTTTTTTTTGCCACATTTTTGTATCTTTACAGATATAATATATCGTCCAACTGTATAGATATCTCATGCTAACAAACAAAGTAACAAACAAAAAACCTTTCGTAAGCCTTGGTATCAGTAGTCTTAAAAGAAAAAAAAAGAAGAGTACAACAAGCACTCTAACAAACAAGGCATCTATAAGATTCTTCAATAAAGAATTATTATAATACTTATTTAAGATACTATAGAGATACTTATATAAGATATATATATATAAAAAACAAAAAAAATTTAAATTAAATACAATGATTGAAAAAAAAATTGATTTTAAAGATGAATCAATACCAAAACTAGTTAAGGGGTGTGAGAAATTATCTCAAGCAGTAACCTCAACCTTGGGGGCAAATGGACAAACGGTTATCATCGAGGACCAGTTTGGTAATCCACATGTAACAAAAGATGGAGTTACAGTAGCAAACAGCATCATACTATCTGACCCAGTAGAGAACTTAGGGGTGTCTATCTTAAGACAGGCTTCTAGAAAGACAGCAGATGAAGCAGGAGACGGGACAACTACTTCCTGTGCGATTGCAATGTCTATGATAGAGGAAATAGTCAAGAATAAGAAAAAAATAAAAAACGTACATCAAGTTAAAAAGGGTATGGACGCTACGGCAGAACAAGTCGTTGAGATACTCAAAGGGCTCTCCAGAGATGTATCTGACGAAAGCTTACAGCAAGTAGCAACCATATCAGCCAATGGAGACAATTACCTTGGAGAAATTATTGCAGAGGCCTATCGTAAGGTCGGAAAGAACGGAGTAGTCACCATGGAGGACTCTTTGACAGGAGAAGACTACATAGACGTCGTTAAGGGTACTCGTATCAAAAGAGGATATGGAACTCCGTTTTCAGTAAACAACATGAGGGCGAATAACGTTGAGTATAACAATCCGTTGATTGTATTGTCCGATTTCAAAATTGATATGCATGAGCGATTGCATTTTGCCTTTGAAGCGTCAATTAAAATGAAAAGACCGCTTTTGATTATTTCAGAACTCGACGATAGGGTTAAACTCTTTATCACACAAAATATCAATAAGAAAAACCTAACAGCTAATTTCATTACTCCAGAAGGAATTGGGCTAAATAAATTTGAACTACTGCAAGACCTGGCACTAATGACAGGCGCAAAAGTCATCTCAGAGACCTCTGGTGACTCAACCCAAAACATCAACGCTACTTATTTGGGTTCTTGTAAACAAATGATATCCGATATAAACGAAACCATTTTAATTTTTGACGAATCAGAAGAAGGTGAAAGTTCTTCACAGATGGAATCGGAACGACAAGAACTCATAGAGTGGCTTGAGGAAAAAATCAAGACAGCAAAAAAAATCGAAAGGTACCACTACGAAGATCGGTTGTCAAAACTAAGCGGAGGAGTAGCATCGATAAAAGTAGCTGGTCATTCTGAAGTAGAACTTAAAGAAAAGAAAGATAGAGTAGATGACTCTATTCACGCCACAAAAGCAGCCCTAGAGCAAGGAATTGTCTCTGGAGGAGGCTCTGCACTAATTCAAACCCTTAAAAAGCTTAAGAAAGAACCTAAGGGCGTTGGACAGGACTTTTTAATCGGTAGGAGTATTATACTCGAATCTCTGACCGCACCAATGGAAGTAATGCTTTACAACTCTGGTTATGACTATGACATAATAGACTCTATCAAAGCATCAAGGTCAAACTCTTGGGGGTTCGATATACTCACAGGAAATCTGTGTTGTATGTTCGATAGAGGAATAGTCGATCCACTCAAAGTTACTACCAATGCAGTTCTTAATGCAAAGTCTGTGGCAGCAACTATTTTAACAACATCTTGTGTAATTTCAAACAAAAGAGAACCCCGTAATGAAAGCAATAGGTAATTATATTATCGTCACAGATAAAGAAGTCGTGCAAAAAAATAGCCTTGGACTAATCATATCCGAAGGCTCTGACCAAAACATAAGATACATTGAAGGAACCGTCATATCCGTAGGAGATTTGGTGAAATCCGTTGAGGTTGGAGATAGAATATACTTTGATAAGGTGGCGGGTTCTAAAATACGCCTTAGAGGTGAAAAGTACATCGCTATTCGAGAAGGAGATGTCGTAGTAACCCTAGGCGATGCTAATTCCGTTATTTAACTATAACGCACATAAAATCATTATGGAGTCTTACTTCCCCTTCTCAGGAGAGCCTTATCTGTTTTTTCCTGAGGGGGTGAGATTTTATCGGCTCTATAGAACCTCACGCAAAATAAACTCCTTCGCAGAGCTTGAATACGTGGCGGAAAAATTTATATACCTGAACCCAGAGTACGAAGTAGAGCACATGAAAAGACTCTTTGTGCAACTCTCAGAACGATCAAGTGGACATACCATACGAACTTATGGTCAAGATAGAGTCGAAGCAATGGTCGAGGCTGTATGTAATAAAAGAAAAGTGCCCTACTGTCCAAAACTGCGCAAAGTAGTATTCAACCCAAGCAAAAGAATGTCAAAGTCAGAGAAAATGAAAATCGTAGGACAACTGATAGGAACCAAGCCAAGACTTTCTGAACAAGACCTCATCGCTGTTATTGAAGATATGGCTGAAAATAAGATAAAAATTACAATCAGTAAAATAGCAGAACTTACTGATAAAACGAAACACATTGTAAATCAGAGTCTTACAGAAAAAACGAAACATCTTATTAAAGTACTAAACGAAAAAATAAAGCACGATGTCGAAACAGATCGTGTTTTAGATGCAGTAGATAAGCTTTGTCAGGAAAATAAAAAGATAACCGTAAGAAGAGTCAAAGAAATGTGCTCAGTTCGAAATTATAAGCTTATCAAAAAAGCGATGGCTATGCATCTGGACGATTGTTAGCGTTCATCTTCTTGATGACGTTCTTGTAAACCTTATCCATATACGATTCTGACTTGAATAGCGGGTTAGAACGAGGGTCTTCAGAAATCGGTTCTTCTGACATAAGCTTCTTGTAAGTCAAAGAACAAATGATTTTAGCCTTATGTGACAACTCGTACAGTCGAGCTCTACTTAACCGCTTACCCCCTGGCCTCCATTCTTTAATCAAACCCTTTTCTTTCATGTCATAAAAACGCTTCTTATCCCAAGACATCGTATTTCCGTAGTAATTGAAGTCATCTTTTTTAAAATACGGCATGTCATAAAGGTATAACAGCATATCAAGCTCCCCTAGACTTATTTCATACTTAGTTTTGATGTAGTATCGAACAACTCGCAAGTACTTCAAGAAGTTATAATCGCGTTCTTTAGGTTGCTTGATTATTTTATCGGCTCCGCGTTTATAGGTTTTGATGACCATGGACGTAAAAATAAGGAAACATTTTTTATTTATCTTTGTTATCATGAATAAAAGTAAGTCTTGCGGCTGTAAACACAGCAAGAAAAAGACACGAAAAAACGTGTATGGCAAAAGAAAAAAGAAAAAATAAGATTTGCCCGTCAGGTATAGCTTGGGCTAAAAGAACTTTTGATCGTTATCCTAGTGCATACGCAAATATGGCTGCGTCTAAATATTGCAAAGACCCAAATTACGCTAAGTCTGCAAAAAGAAAGAAGAAATGAAAGCTAAAAAGAAACTTACTCCATCTCAACAGCGCATTGCAAGAGCAGCTAAGCCATACAATGCAATAACTGGAGCGGATTTTAAAAAACTAAGAAAAACTCAAAAAAGAAAGTAAGATGCCACAAGTAGGAAAAAAGAAGTTTGCATACACAGCGGAAGGAAAAAAGAAAGCAAAAGCTTATGCTAAGAAAACAGGCAAGAAGGTTAAGAGCAAAAACAACTATTAATGGGTGAGCTCAAGAAATGGAGAGAAGAAAAATGGGTGAGGATAGGGACGAACGGTTCTATCCTTGGGGCGTGTGGAACGAGCAAGGACAAGAAAAACCCAGACAGGTGTCTTCCGCTAGCCAAAGCGAGGGCTATGTCACGTGCAGAACGTGCGGCAACCGCAAAAAAGAAGAAAAAGGAGGGTGCAAAAAAACAGTTTGTGTCAAACACAAAAAAAGGAAAGGTAACTAGAAATTATACTAGACGATAATGGCTAACATTAGTTCATATACAAATGACCAAAGTATTCATCCTGACGATAAAGTCATCGGAACGGATGGGTCTCCTGGTGCGGACAATGGAGTGACTAAAAACTTTACAGTTGCTGACTTAGCTGAATACATCAAAACAACTGGAGACATCACGGTTTCTGGTAAAATGAAAGTCGTAGTTAACGACATTACAGCTTCTGCTGGTGGTGCGTCAACAGTTACAGGTTCAAACCACTTCAATGTTATTACATTTACTGGAGACAACGGAACACACACGATAACGCTTCCTGTAGTTGAAGAAGGTATTATATTAAGATTTAAAACAGACGGAACGATTTCAAATACTAAAGATGTAACACTAGCTACACAAGGTGGTGCTACAATCGATGGTAACGGAAATTACACCATGGATCGTCCGTATGATGGTATAACATTACTTGGCCATAGCAGTAATTGGCTGGTGATTCAGAAAAAAGAAAAGTAATAGATGGCTGATAAAAGTAAAATGAAATGCAACAAAGTTGTTGCTTCAGATAGAGCAGGTAAAAAGAAGATGGTTAAGGCGTGTTCTGGAGGCAAAGAAAAGTTAATTCATTTCGGAGCTAAAGGATATGGTCATAATTACTCTGCGGCGGCTCGTAAAAGCTTTAAAGCAAGACACAAGTGTTCTACAGCTACAAACAAGCTTACGGCTCGCTATTGGGCTTGTAAGCATTTGTGGGCTGGTAAAGGTGGATCCACGAAGTCAAGTCCTAAGTCAAAACAAGGGAAGTATTGATATGGGTCTTAGTAGAACGGCGAAATATTACAGAGATAACCCTAAAGCTAGGGTCAAACACAGAAGGTCTTCTGCAAAGGCGCAAAAGACGAAGGAGGCGGTTAGAAAAAGAGTAGAGTGCAACAAGTTCAATAGAAACAACTCAAGCTCTAAGAAAGGAGATAAGATGGATTGCTCTCACATAAACGGAAAATTAGTATTAGAAAAACAATCAACAAATAGAGCCAGAGGTGGCGGAAAAAAGAAATAATTAAAAAGTAAATTATGTCAAAGAATTTATACAATGTACAGACGTTTCAGAACTTGTCTTTTGGCGGTTACGGACTAAGGGTCTTAACTGCAGGAGAAACTTCTGTTGCGGGAGAAAGTTTCGGTGCTTTGCAGGTTATTGCGGACGCTGTTATTAGTGCTACAAGTGATGCTGCAGGTGGAGACGCTTCGATCACGAGCTTAACTCTTGACGCAGGGACTTCGATATACGGAGACTTCTCAGCAGTTACTGTAACTTCAGGTACAGTTATCGCTTATATAAGATAAGAGCTATGTTAGGATTAGGACTCAATAATGTCAAAGGCGGCCTTGCGAGAACATTTGTAACTAAGTTTTTGTCCAGGGTTAAATCCGACGGTGCTACCGTAGAGGGTAAGGTATGCCTAAAATTACAGACTAATGTTCTAAAAGAGAAGGAGGAGACAATATGAGTGTAGTTTATGATGAAAAACTTTTAGATAAGACGGGACTAGCGATGGTTCCTTCTGCCTATAAAGGAGCAGCAGACGAAGGTAATACT
>Ga0099849_1000021_pt1 | contig 53816 bp, 60 predicted proteins | sample CB_VirMetaG_4_FD_78177 | JGI IMG/M metagenome (GOLD analysis project Ga0099849, IMG submission 78177) | Freshwater to marine saline gradient viral communities from Chesapeake Bay - CB_1508_1M Viral MetaG | ecosystem: Environmental > Aquatic > Marine > Coastal | place: USA: Chesapeake Bay... | reverse complement strand
TCCTAAACATGAGATACAGCAGATGGCTATGATGTTCGGCTCACAAGAAACAATACATGCTGTAGCTTATAGTTATTTAAATGAAACACTTGGACTTGAAGATTACGAGGCATTTTTACATGAGCCAGCTACGGCTGCTCGTTTTGATAATCTCGTTGCATATGATGGCACAGATCCAGTGGGTATTGGAAAGTCATTGGCTATTTTTTCTGCTTTCGCGGAAGGAGTTTCTTTATATTCCGCTTTTGCAGTGCTTTATTCTTTTCAGCTTCGTAACTTACTCAAAGGCATTGGGCAACAAATGAAATGGTCTGTAAGAGACGAATCATTACATAGCAAAATGGGTTGTAAGTTATTTAGAGATATGTGTAAAGAAATACCTAATTTAAAAGACGACTGCGAGACTGATATTTTAGAAGCAGCAGAAGCAATGGTTGAGTTAGAAGAAAATTATATAGACAAAATGTTTGAGATGGGTGATATTGAGAATTTAAAATCAAACGATCTAAAACAGTTTATAAGAAAAAGAGCAAATGAAAAACTTGTTGAACTTGGTTATTCAGATAAAACAAACTACTTTAGCTTTGATGGAGCTTCTGCTTCTGTACTCGATTGGTTTTATCATCTTACTGGTGGACTTACTCATACAGACTTTTTTGCTATTAGACCCACGGACTATAGTAAGGCTAATGAAGGTGAAGATTTTGAAGATATTTGGTAAATGAGAAAGCCTAGTAAAAGAAGCTTATTAAGGTTCTTAGTAAGACAAAGAAGATTAAAGCCAGAAGAAAGATTGGCTAATAGATTAGGATATATGGGGACTGGTTTTATGATGACTAGTCCTCATCTGTTGCCAGATCAAATAGGTATTATAACCTACATAATTGCTGGTGTTATATCGATACCACAAGTATTTGTTGCTAAACAATGGAACTTAGTACTTGTTAATTTAAACGTAGCGGTTGCCTACACAATATTATATTTTTCGTAATGTGGAATAAAGATTGGAAAAAAGGAATAGATTACCCTAACTGGGGAGATACAGAAGTTTATAAGAAAACTATAGCTGGTGGTTATCTACACAACGGTGAAACTCCTAGAGATGCTTACATGCGTGTAGCTAATACAGTTGCTAAAAGACTTTATAAACCAGAGTTAACCGACAGGTTCTTTGAATACATATGGAACGGTTGGTTATGTTTGGCCTCACCTGTTCTGTCTAATACAGGACTAGATAGAGGTTTACCTATAAGTTGTTTCGGTATTGATGTTGCTGATAGCATAGTTGACATTGGCACTAAGAACTTAGAAATGATGCTACTCGCGAAGCACGGCGGCGGTGTAGGCATTGGAGTTAATATGATTAGACCAGCCGGCGCTAAAATAACAGGAAATGGAACATCAGACGGAGTCGTACCCTTCTGCAAGATCTATGATAGTACAATCCTTGCAACAAACCAAGGATCAGTTAGACGAGGAGCTGCAAGCGTCAATATCAACATTGACCACGATGATTTTGAAGAATGGCTTGAAATACGAGAACCTAAAGGAGATATTAACAGACAAAGCCTTAACTTACATCAATGCGCAGTTATTGGTGATAAGTTTATGCGAAAGCTTGAGCAAGGAGATGCAACAGCAAGGGCTAGATGGAGTAAATTACTTAGAAAGAGGAAAAGCACCGGAGAGCCGTATATCTTGTTTAAAGGAAACACTAACAAAGCTAATCCAGAAGCATACAAAGAAAATGCATTAAAGGTACACATGACAAATATATGTAGTGAAATAGTTCTACATACAGACGAATCACACAGTTTTGTGTGTTGTTTATCATCACTAAACTTAGCAAAATATGACGAATGGAAAAACACAAACATTATTTACGATGCTATCTGGTTTCTGGACGGTGTGCTTGAGGAGTTTATACAGAAAGCTAAATATAGAAAAGGCTTCGAGAACTCTGTACGATCTGCTGAGAAAGGCAGAGCACTTGGGTTGGGAGTCCTCGGTTGGCATACGTACTTACAACAGAACGGCTATGCGTTTGAGGGTTTGCCAGCGCAATTCCAAACAAGACGTATATTTAGCCAGATTAAGATCGAATCAGAAAGAGCTTCAAGAGCATTGGCAGAGATTTACGGCGAACCTTTGTGGTGTCGTGGTACAGGTATGCGGAATACTCATCTTCGGGCTATTGCTCCTACTGTCTCTAATAGTAAGTTGGCTGGCAACATTAGTCCTGGTATTGAGCCTTGGGCCGCTAATGTTTTTACTGAGCAAACTGCTAAAGGGACGTTTATCAGAAAAAATCCGACGCTTGTCAAGGTGTTAAGAAGATTTAAACTGAATAACGAAAACATATGGAATAAGATATTGAAAGACGGTGGATCTGTTCAAGGAGTAAAAGAACTAGATGGTTTAGAAATAAACGAAACACCTGTTAAAGAAATATTTAAAACATTTAAAGAGATAAATCAACTAGAGCTAGTTAGACAAGCAGGTATAAGACAACAGTATATCGATCAGTCTGTTAGCTTGAACTTAGCCTTTCCTTCCGAAGCTACACCAAAGTGGCTTAATCAAGTTCATATGGAAGCTTGGAAACAAGGTATAAAAACGTTGTATTATATGAGGACAGAGAGTGTCCTACGTGGAGATATTGCAGAGCGCGCAATGAGTGAAGATTGTGTCGCGTGTGATGGTTAGTTTAGTTTGTTGTAAAAAAGAAAGGGAGCGTTTGCTCCCTTTTTTTATTCTCCACATTTTTTACTAGGATCACCAACTTGTCGCCAGTCTTGTTTAACCCAGTCTTCTAAACTATTACTTGAAGTACCTGTTGTATTACTACTAGAACTTCTTCTATATTTACCAGCATTACCAGCAGATCGCTTAGCATTAATAATCTTTTTCTTTTCAGCCTCACTCATGCTAGCTATTTTAGCTTTAGGTAGACATACTTTTGTAGTACCACCACCAGTTTGTTTTTTAGCCACAGATTTAGGGCCTAATGCTTTTGGTACTATCATGATTAACACTTACCTTTTCCCTGCTGTCTTGAAGCCCACATGTTAGCGTAAGCAGATGGATAAACATCAAACTTAGCTCTAGCTGCAGCTTTACATGAAGCTGATAAAGTTCTTTTTTTAGTTTTCTTCTGTGCGACCGCTTTTGGTCCTAATGCTTTAGGTATCATATTATTTTACTTTTTCAAATTTAAAATTCTTACCTGATACAGCTAACTTATCAATAACTTCAGTTTGTGTATCTCTTAAAAGTTTTTCAAGCTTATCTTTTTCTACAACCATAGCAGCTACTTTATCCTCTAAAGCCTCGTTCTTAGCTTTTAGCGACTCTACCTCTTCAGGATTTTTACCTATAAAAGTGTATATGACGACTGATAAACTACCGACCAACATACCGACAATAACTTTAAATATATCGTTATTAGTTTCTGGTATTTCTTTAAATGCTAAAAATAATAGTAATCCCATTACCATAGCTAGGGTTGTTGCAGCCCCTATGTATCCTCTTAATTCTTTGTTTGTAAACATATTTTTTTTATTTTAACAGTTCCACTTTCTTCTAGCAATGTCATTTGGACAATCGCCATTTTTATCAGGGTTCTTACATTTTTTAATTCCAGCAGATCTAGCACAATAACTATCTCTACGAGATCCACCTTGTGGTTGAGGTGGTTTTAAATTACTACCTGTTTCTCTATTATATTTATCTCTATCTGATTGAGTCCAACTAGTATGTGGTTTTTCTCTTTTACAGTGAGCTTCTACAGGACTATTTATAGCAGAGTTAATTTGCCTTTGTCTTTGTAACCATGTCATATCACCATGTATTTAGTTTTGTTGTTATCGTCTTTGTAAGCTTTAAGACATCTGTTTCTATTAGAGTCGGGAGATACATAAGATACATGCACCCAGTTTGGATTCTCATCTGTACCAAACTCCCATATCATCTGATCAAAGTCTAAGTTCTTTTTAATCCACTCATACATCTCAGCGTTTGTTTTATGACCATAAGAGTCGTCAATATCAATTGCTCTACCTTGGCAATGCTGTGACTTAGAAGACCCGCCAATAGCTTTATTAAGCTCTGGTCCTCTAAAAAAAGAGTTTATTTTTATAGGCCCTTTCACCCAGTTTCTTAATGGTTCAAATATATTTTCAGCTAATACTTGCATGTTAGCAAACTCATATTGGTTTGGTACGTTGTCTATACCTAGCCTAGTCGCCGTTATGCTATACACACCTTCCTTGTAGCTTATGTGTTTACTTATATTATCACTTAAATAATTCATTTATTTAAAATTTACTTGCTTCGTTTATTTCATTTATTACCTCTTGTATTTCACCTAGGTTTGTTGGTAGTAGCAGATCTAAACCTGCTTTAAATACTTTTTCAACACTACCATTTTTAAATATTAAAATAGTAGGTGCCATACGAACTTTATATTCTTTTTTAGCTGCTGGTGCTTTTGATATATCTACCCTATAATATTTAGCGTCTTCTAAATCTTTCCATTCAGCAAAGCAATTAGCTTCATTAAACTTAGCCCAAAACTCTACAACTATTGTTTCTGTGTTGTCATCTCCAAAAGCACTAGTTCCTGATATAGTACTATCAAATGAAGAGTCGTCTAACCAGTATTTGTCAGGTACTTCGACTTGTGAAAAGGTTACAAATGGTATTAAAATTAAAATTAAGTTTTTCATTATCTTCTTTGTTGTAGTTCGTAGAGTCTTTCATCTATTTTATCTAACTGTTCCTTCATTGCTTCAACGTCATCTTGAGTATCTAGTATTGTCTGACGTATCAACTCGTCTTTAAGATCATATTCGACTCTATCAATAACTGGTTTGGGAAGTTCCTTAGCTAACGCTATATCAGCCTGCAATGTAAAATACATTAAAGCTAATGATATAACACCACCTATTATCATACCCATAGTCTTTAAATCTAAAGTTATTTTAGTATTTTCACCTATTTGTTTTGCCATTGTTTTACTTTTTAGCGTTGTCTATTTCGAGAGCTTTTACAACATATTTTAGTTGCTCTACGTCGTCTTGTAAATATTGTATTCTTAAATCTTGCTTAGCGTCATCAGGCAATGCACCCATCTCGCCACGAGGCCATTTAATTCTAAACTCTTCGTTTAGTGCTACCGCGTCTTGCATTCTAATTACATCTAATTGTAATTGAGCTATTTCAGCTGTTAACGTAAACCAGACACCAGCTATAGATACTATACCAATTACAGCACCTATAACAGCTTTTATGTCTAATGATACTTTTGATTTTTCTGATATTTCTGCCATTATCTAAAGGTTATATTTAATCCAAAATTTGTTTGATATATTTCTGAGTCCCAAAATTTAGTATATTCTCCTTCAACAAAAATTCCAATAGCCTTACTAACTTTCCAGCCAAACATTAAACCTGCTTGGTAATCGTCCCATTGTTCGCCGTCTAGTAGATCGTTATGACCACCTAAGCCCCAACTATTACGATGTAAATAACTAAAGTCTTCGTTGCCTGATACATATTTATGGTGAGGTAGTATCCAGTTACCATACGCATGAAGCCAAAAGCTGTTTTTGTAGTGATAAAAATCAAAACCGACGATAGGCGCTACTTCCGCAAAAGCATCTAGCTCAGACCATCTTTCGTTATTAAATCTATTCATTAATCTACCGTAAACTTGATCTCTAAATTGTTCATCGGTGTAAGCAACTGTATTACCCTGTGCATCTACCCAATACCAGTTAAAAGTTTGAACACCGTTTTGATCTGTTGAGTTATAGTATATATCTTGATAACCATATTGATAACCAAGTGTCCACCATGGATTTAAAGCATTACCATCAGCATCTTGCTCGTTCAACCATATTTCAATAGGATTATACCCATATGCTTTTTGGTGTGTACGATATATAGCACCAGCAGATACGCTAAATTTTCTACCTATAGGTATACGTAATCTAAGTTCACCAGACGTGTATTCAAAACCTACATTACCTGATTCTCTTGTTTCATATTTAGCTATGTGATGTTTACCAGTATGTCTGACAAATAGTCTCTTGTTGTTAAACTCATTACCATTAACTCTTTGTTTTTCCCAGTGTAACAAATACTCTAAACCTTTTATAGCTGCTGTAGGAGCAGATAGACCTACATTATTTTCTGTACCGTTATAAAAGTTTGGTTTAGCTTCATAACCAAATCTAGCTAATTTTCTTATACCTACACCCAATCTATAGTCGTGAGGGTGATATACAGTTTTATCTACAACCTGAGGTATATCATATAAGTTATCTGGATTAGTTCTTATAAAGTAATTTTCTCTTTCTAATCTAGCATTACCTATATTACCTGCAGCGTAAACAGTTCCATACTGTAAAAAATCACCATATAGCTGCTTAAAAAAACCTTCTTTTTTTTCTTGAGCACTTATGTTTAAACTTAGTATAGCGAGTAGTAGCGTTAGTAGTTGTTTCATTATTTGTTTTTTAGTTTTTTGATCTTTTCTTTTCTTTGTTTTTTATATCTTTCAATCTGTTTTTTTCTGTAATCTGGATCTTTCGCTTGATTTGCTTTTCTTTTTTTCTTTAAAAACTCTTTTAACTTATCTAATTCAGGATCAAGTTCAGCGTCTACATCCCAAGTGTTCCAACCTAGCGCTAACGCTATTCTTTGCCAAGCTTCGTTGTTATTATTCATTGAAGCTCTAAGGTTATTCATTTTATTAAATAACCTGTCTAATGGAACGTTTGTTAAAGCAGATACAACATTACCACCAGCTTGATAAGCAGGATTATCTAACGCAAAACCTTTATGAGATATAAGATCTTTATTAAATCTATACGTTTGTATACCTGAGTATAGTTTTCTTAATTTACTACCTACTGGCGGTGATAAGTTTACAGCTTCTATTATCGTATACGTGTGATCGGTACCAAAGTCTTTCTCTTCTTCTTTAACAAATCTTTTGATCATGTTTTTTATAGTAGCAATACCAGCTCCATATACACCTGTACCTCTTAGTAACGTATCAACCATTGAGTTAGCTACTCTTTCTTTTTTGTTTTCAGCGAAGTCTTCGTCTTCTTCTTTGTCTGTAAACATTAAAGCAAATAAAGCTGATTGCATTGAAGCGAATATTAAGTTTTGTACAAAACCATAATAAGCTATTTTACTTATATTAGTTTTCATATCACCTCTACCATTTACAAGATCAAGAAAAGCTTTCTTTATTAATCTAGTGTACTGCATAGGTGTGTTTTGAAAAGCTAATATCAAACGACCTAATGGACCAGCTTGCTGTTGTGATATAAGATCTGGTCTAGATGACTGCTGTGTTTTTTCAGATATTTCAGCAAAATCAGCAAAAGCCTGTTGCTCAGCTTCAGCTCTTGATATGCCTTTTTTCATGTATGTTTTTATTCTGTTTCTATAAAAAGAAGCACCACCGGCTGCTATAGCAAAACTATCCGCTATCTGTGTAGGTGTAAAACCAATTCTCAACAGATAGTTAAGTATAGCTTTTGGTTTGTTCTTTTTACCATACATTGCTTCAGCTATCTCAGATTCATTAATATCTCTACCAATACCTCTTCTACGTTGTTTTAACATGTCTGAGTTAAATATAGTAACAAAGTCTTTTGCAAACTGCTTCACGTTTAATAAAGCTGCTCCTGCTGCTACAGGGTTATTATCTGTCCAGTTAACAAAGTTAACCATAGATAATGTTTGTAGTACAGCTGATCTAATATTGAAGAACATTATAGCACCAACAGAGTTGTTAACCCAATTTGTAAAACTATTTACTAATCTACTTTGCCCACCAAAGTTTCTGTTAGTACCGTTCTCCATACGATAAAGCATATCTTCTAAAGCTTCTCTAAAATCTTTACCGTATATAGCTTCTATCTTGTTCATATTCTCTTTTGAGAATATAACATTTTTGTTATCTATCCACTGTTTTAAAAACTCTTTTCTACCAACCTTATCAGTTATATCTTTTATATCTGTAGCTATATTACCAGCTAACCAGCTTTCACCAGGTTGTACATATTTTCTGTCTTGCGTTAAATCCATTAAGTCTTGAGCAAAAGCTTTTAAACTTGGATCATTTTCAACTAATTCTGTTAATCTCTTAATATCTGTCTTAGACATACCTGGAATATCATAACCTAATTTATTCCATATGTAAGCTCTTATTGCTGTGTCGTGATTAAACTCGTTATACTTAGTCGGCTTGGCTAACCTCTTTGTTACATCTGGGTAAGCTTTCTTTATACTTCTTAAACCGCTAGCATAAACCTGTCTAGCCGCTGCAAGCTCTTGCATTGCTCTAGCAAAAGGTTTTATTAATGCTTTTTCAAAGAAAGCCATTTGTTGTTCACCTTTTTTACCTTTAGCTAAGAAAGAATATAATAAACCTACAAAGTCTTCAGCTGATGGTGGTACAAATAAGTTTTTAAAGAAGTTACCTTTTTTAGCTCCTCTTGCTCTAGCTGCAGCATCACTAAATCTAGCTTCAGACTTAACACCTTTTGTTTCTTCTAATATATCGTTAAAGCTTTCGTCCATAGTTCTACTAAACTGTATAAACGCTTGTTGCACATCAGACTTAACATCGATCTGGTTAAGCACATCTTGTACTGCTTTAACATTTTTATAAGCGTCATCTGCAAAGTAGAAGTTGTTATAACCTTCAGCAGCTTTACCTATTATCCAGTCTGATTTAGCTTCTGGTCTACCGTCCGCTAAACCAACTATGTTTTTCATAGGTATGTTTAATCCCATACCTTTTAAGAAAGCGTGTATTGCTATAGCTGCTTCTTGTGGTCTAGCTGTTAACACAAATATATCTTTACTAGTAAACTTGTCTTGTCTTCTTGTAGCTAAATCAAACAATGGACCTTTCTTACCATCTATAACTTGATTAAATTGACTAAAATCAAATATAGCTCCTGCAGCTTCAAGATCAGCAGACTCAAGCGCAAACCTTGTAGCATCTATCTCCATAGTTTTACCATCAGGCATTTTAACTATAACCATGCTATTTGTTTGTGCTAGTGTATCATCAAAATCAAATACACTTATACCTTTTTCTTTTTTATTAGGATCTCTAGCTAGCTCTATTGCTTTGTTTAAGTTTTGTCTTTGTTGCGAGTTTCTACTAAACTGCAGACCACTTCTAACAATTTCACCTGTTTCAATATTCATAAACGAAATACCTAAACCTCTATATCTTTGCCCACGACCAAAAGGATTTACACCTGGTTTATAAAGAAGTCCCAAATAACTTTGATTTCCTCTACCTGTTATGACTTTGTCTACTCTGTCAGGTATTATAGCTATATCGTAAGAGTCTAGTTCACTAGTTAAAACATCTAAACCTTTACCTGTTGTTATGTAATAGTAAGCTAAACCTTTTATATAATCTGCAGGTTTCATGTGCTCAAACACACCTGCATCGTTTTTAAAAGCAAGATCCATTTTAAAAAGATCTTCCATTGTTAAAAGTTTGCCTGTTACTGGATCTACAGGTAAAAATTTTATACCAGCCATAGCTTTACCCAAACCAGTCATAACACCAAACATAGATAGTAAAACACCTTCTATAGCTTGAGGACTAGCAGAATTATCTTTATAAGACTCTCTTAATACATTTACTACCTCTAAAAATGTTTTTTGTTCTTTTTTAGCTGATTTTAATAGTTTTTTAGTAAACGCTATTTTACCAGCGTCTGATAATTTATTGTATACTTTACTAAAAAACCAATTCTTTTTAGTTTGATTACCGTCTCTAAATTTACCAGCTGTAGATTTTATAAGTAAGTTTTTTCCTGCGTCAACGACATCAGCAAATAAACTATAGTAGTTTTTCTTATCTTTACCAGTTTTCTCGTCTTTAGCTATAGTTACTTGATCGTCTTTTATAAACAAATCTGGTGTTTTTTTAGCTTTAAAATTAGCTAATCTAGCTGGACTAACAAAACCTTGGTATAAACTTTTTATAAAACTATCTTCACCAATAGCATCTTTAAGCTTTTTAGCTAAAGCTCTAGCTTCATTTACGTGACCTAGGTTTTTACCATCATATTGAGACTTTATACCTAGCTTAGCATTTATTATTTCTACACTGTTATTAGCATCAGGATCTATTACGAATTTAACTATATCTTCAACAACTAAATCTATACCTTTTGCATCAGCTAAAGCTGTTATGTTTCTTTGAAAACCCTTTTGTTTACCAGCTAGCTCTTTGGCTATTTGTCTAGCTTGCTCAATATTACCATTATTAGGTAGTATTCTTAATAAAGCTACCTCCAACCATTTTCCTGATTTTGGTTTTCCAGTTTGTTTCCACTCTAAATAAGTGTTTTTGATTATTTGATTTGTTACACCAAAACTCAAAACAGAAGTAACTTTATCTTCTTGATTTGTTTCAAACATAGTTTTACTAAACTGTAATGTTTGATCAAAGCCTCTAGCTTCACTAATCTTTCTGTCTTGTGCTTTAGCAATATCTTTTATCAACTGTTGTAGTTGAGCTTCTGGTACTAACGCTACATCACTTATCTCTAATATGCTAGCTATTTTTTCTAAAAAGTTTTGATCAGTTGATAACCTACTAGTTTCATTAGCCGCAAACTCTTCAGCCATAGCTACAGCTATACCTTTTTGTCTTTCAATTAATGTGGTATAACCACCTTTTGTAAAGAAAGTGTTAAACTCTTGTTTAGTAGGCTTAGTCATTTGAAATATACCTTTACCTACAGCTGTTTGTTCTCTACCTAATTTTTTTAATTTAAATAACTTACTATAACGTCTCTTGATAGTTGATAAAGGCATTGACTTTACAAACATATCATAAGACTGATCTAAGAAGTTTTGATACTCAGGGCTTATAACAGTTTCACCTTTTACTTTTGAAACTTTACCCATTTGTTTTTTAATAACGTCTCTAATCACAGTTTTAACGTCTTCTTCTATAGATTTAACTACTTCATTTACGTTTAAACCTTTTCTAGCGTTTATGCTTACGTTAGCAGCTACTCTTTTAGCAACTTCAGCTTTCATAGCTGGTGTGTAAAATTCTTCACCATCTATAGTTAACTTTTCAAAGCTAGTTATTTTTCTAGCTTTTGGACCTTGGGGTTTAGTTGTTTTTTGATCAGCTGTTTTAGTGGCAACGGATTTTTTTAAAGTACCTTCTTGTGTCTCCATACCTTCTAACACTGCATCAGGTATAAAGTATTGAGTAACTTCTTTTGATCTGTTTTTAAAAAACGTATTTATATAAGCAGCAACATTACCATATTTTTGCTTTTCTTTAACAAAGTCCTGTACTAAACCTAATACGTTTCTAGCTTTAGAATCTTGTCTTTGACTAGGTATTTTGTCATATAGCATCATAGCTATAATATCTTCTTTGTTTTGGTTTAAAACATCTTGTTGATCTGGTGTAAGGTTTTGACCATCTCTAAGTTGTTTAAACACAGACTCAGCCATACCTCTATATTTCTGAGCTATTTCAAAACCAGCTTGTGTTTTATCAGGTGTGTTATCGTATATTTGATTTATTTCAGATACGTCTTCAGCTCTTGACATTTGCATGCTACCAGCTGTACCAACTGTACCAACTTTTCTACCAGTTTTTTGTTCTGCAGTAGTTATAGCATCCATAGCCTTTTGGCTAACCTTGCCCTCTTGCTTAATACTTGTGTTATACTCTTTTAAAAAGTTATATACATCTCTACCATTATCAAACGATATATTATCAAAACCTTTACCTACAAAAAATCTTTTTATAGCTTCACCTATTTTTTCAAATAAGTTTTGATCATAGTTTATATCACCTTTTTGTATACCATCTGAAAATATGTTTAAATACTCTGTAGCGTACTCTGATTGACTATAACCTTTTTCACGTAGTGTTTTTTCTACATACGATCTTTGTTTACTAGTTAATTGTTTTTTAAAGTCATTAACTATTTTACCTTGTTGTTTAGTATCACCAATAGCTGCATTTAATACAGGGTGTAAAAATTCGTGACTAGCAACAGATACAGATCCAAATTGTTTTGCTTTGGTTTTGTTTATATATATTTGACCATCACCAACAAATACACCGTCAGAACTTAAAACACCATCTATACTTCTAGCTTGTTGTGGTGTTATACCTTGGTTTTCAGCTATTTTATTTATAAAAGAATCTTCGTCTTCAAATACATCAATTTTTGTACCTTTTTTAGCAGCTGCCTCTTTTGTTGCTTTTAAGTTTTTATTAAACGATGCCTCAAATTTATCATCTATTGCCTTTGCTACAGCTTGTTTTCTTTGCTCAACAGTAGCATCAACTTCAGCACCTTCGTATTTAGATGTTATTTCTTTAATACGTGCTTTTAAATTATTAAGCTTGTTTTTACCAGAAACAGTTTCATTGCCTGATAAAGCGGCAACTTGTTTTTCTAGTTTTATAAGCTCTGCTCTATCGTTAACATCAGATACTCTACTATCTATATCTTGATCTATAGATATATTTTGTCTTCTGTTGTTTACAACTCTTTCAACTGCAGGTGAGTTTTCTACTTTTATATCAGCAGATACATAAGCCTCATCGTCCATCATTTTAAGAGCATCGTTAAATTCTTTACCATTTAACGTTTGGCCATTTATAGAGTATTTAGGTGCACCTTGAACTAAAGCTTTACCAACGGCTATGCTTGTAAATGTTTTGTCTGCAAAACCTTCAATCATTATTTCTTCAAGATTCATTTCTTGACCAGCAGCTTTTTGACCATAATATTCACTAGCCATACCACCACCTGTTTCTAACGCCGCGACTGCACTAACTCTAGCTGCGCCAGCAAGAGCACTTTTAGTTGTACCAGCAACTGTTTTAAATGCAACACCACCTACACCACCTGACACAGCACCAACAACACCATCAATAGCACCTATGGTTATACCTCTTGCTAATGCTTTGCTTTTTATATCATCAAAAGCCTCTTTATCGTTGGTCATTTTTCTAACCCATTTAAACCTTTCATCATCTGTCATTGATCCCCAGTTTAAACCTTCTTTTTCAGCAGCTTCTTGCATTAGTTGAGCTGTTGTCATACCAGTTTCCATAGCGCCTGATAATCCACCAAAAAAACCACCTATACCACCACCAATAGCACCAGTTGCGGCTCCAAATACAGCTAATGGTCCACCAATAGCTGTTAATGCTGCACCTGTTCCAGCTCCTACAGCAGCCCCACCTCCAGACGCTGCAGCGGCTGTACCAAAAACTTCTTCACTATCATAAGCGGCATTAGCCATTTGAACTAAAGATTGTGTAGTGTATTGAGCCATAACACTTGGGTTTTTCCACCAAGCCGCTAAAGTACCACCTATACCACCATATTTATCTTTAAGCTCATTAAACTCCTGAGAAAACGAAATCATTTCGTCTGTTTGACCTCCAGACTCCATATTTCTTTGAGCATCAAGAAAGTCTTTAACTTGTTCATCTGTCATTTCACTTCCGTACTTAAACAGATCAAAAGCTTCATCTACACTTCTACCTGCTTTAGCACCAGCACTTCCAGCTCTATAAAAATCGCCAAAAAAATCTGTTACTTGGTTTTTACCAAAAGTATCTTCAAGCCATGTGTTTTTCTCTTGTGTGTTTTCAAAATCGTCAGGATCTACTAAATCCGAAGAACCACCTACCGATTCGGAGGCCGTATTGTTTACTGACCCCGCAGTTGCCTCTACATTTACAGGGTCTGATGTCTTTCCCGCTATATTGAATTGTGCTTTAAAATCATCAAAAGACCTTGTATAGTCTCCTGCTTCATTTAAAGCTGTATATAGCTTTTCAGATGTTTCTGGTGTACCAAACTGCGATTGAAAGTCTTCAAAAGTTTTGGTATATTTACCGTCCTTATATAATTGATTATATAGTTTTTCCATTTAATTATAAATTATCATAAGCACCACTACCACTTTCATCAGTGGTTGGCGTATCTAATTTTATTTCACCCCAATAATTTTGTGGTATACCTTCGTGCGTGTATATGTTGGTTATATCAGCTGGATTGTTAGGATCTATAGGTTCAACAATGTTACCTTTTATATAGTATACTTTTCCGTCATCTTCATTATAAAAAACTTCGCCTTTTAAAACTCTATTTATAGCCTCATACTCACCATCAGCTAGTAAACTATAACCTTGTGAAATATTGTTCATCATCGCGTTATATTTTTTATCTGACTGTGAACCACCTCCACCGCGAGTTGTTGTCTTAGAAGCTCTGTTAACATACCCAGAATTAGCACTATCACTAAATATATTCATATAGCTATTAATAACTTTATCTCTAAGCTCAGATGTTCTATTAGGGTCATATAACAACGATTGATCTGTTATACCTAAACCACCTTCAATTATAAAATCATCTGTAGCTAATGATATAAGCTCGTCTCTATCTTGAGTTAAACTTTTTAACTTATTTTTAAGTAATAATCTTTTTGAGTTAGTTAACCTTTGGCCAGAGTTGTATAATGATTCATTTGTTTCTAGTATAGTAGTAGCGCCTTTGTTGTTTTTAGATACATAATTAGGTAACTTTTGAAAATCAACAAAACCTTCTTCATTTGTAAATGTTATATCACCACTATCAGAAAACTGCATGTCCATGTTATCAGTATATACACTACCTAATAAACCTATTTTTTTGCTATTATTGCCATTACTTAAATTACCATTATCGACATCGTCTATCCACTGATCTTTGTATGATTTAAAGTTAGTTAAGTTAGCATCTAAATTAGCAAAAGCATTTTCAACTTCTTTAAATTTTTGCTTGTAATGTAATACAGACTGAAAATCACCTGCTTGTTCTGCTATAGCTATTTCATTAGCATACTCCGCAGCTTCTTGTTGTTTTTGTTTACTCCAACTCTGTATTGCCGCTGAGTATTTAGCTGGTACTTTAGATGTTTCAACACCATCAGGTATTGCGTCCATGTAACCTATAGTTCTACTTATAGCTTGCTGCTTTTCAGCTTCAGCTCTTCTAAGCTCAACATCAGCTTGTTTAGCTTGTTGAGCAAACATATTTTCTACACTGTCTGCATAGTTGATCTTTTCAGGAGCACCAGTTGGTCCTGCTAGATCTTCTAAATGCGATTGTGATATTGTTCCTTCGTAAGCCATAATGTTTTTATTTCCCTTGGGTTAAAGCGTTGTTAGCTCCGCCTGGTAGAAAGCTAGCTCCCATACCAACCATTTCACCAACACCACCCATTATACTGTTTGTAGCCGCTTGCCTAGCTTGATTAGCCGCGCTTAGTCTTTGACCAGCTCTACCTAACATACCTGAAACTTTACTAGCTTCCATTTGTCTAGACATCATTTCGCCTTTACGTTCTGCTTGCTGTATTTCAGCTGCTTGACCTGCTGCCAGTTGTTGATTTCTTGCTTCTTGTTGACCTATACTAGCTGTTGCAGCTTGCAAGTTTTGTGATTGTTGATTAGCCATTGATTGAGCTAATGCAGCTATACCACTACCTCCTGCTGCTCCTTGAAGATTACCCATAGTATTAGCTAAAGCTTGCTGCTGTTGTCCAGCTAACATCTCTGCTTCTTGCGTGTTTACTGTAAGATCCTCGTAGGTGTTTTCTAAGTTTGCATACGGGTTTGAAGTATCCATACCTTCTAACCTTTGTAACTGCCTATCATAATTCGCTTGAGCAGCTCTTTGCTCGCGTTTTCTTTTCTTAGAGCCAATAATTCCTCCGGCTATACTAGTAAGGGCTTTTACACCGCCTACTATTAACTGTGGTGGTATTGCCATAATTCTTGTTTTTTTAAGTTATCTTTATTATTTTATTATTACATGTTATTTACTACTTATAACTGTTTCACTACTTAAGTGAAAGATCTCCGATTCTATGTTAGAGTTGTTTATCATTTCAACTTCTGCAAAGTAACCTGTTATACTAGCCATGTTTACTCTATTGTCTTTACTAAACAGTATAAAATCTGTACCTGATGGTCTAGGTGTTGAATCAGATATGTTACATGTTATAGAATATGTACCTACAGCCGTTATAGATCCCATTTCAATTATAGAACCACCAGTTGTAAAACCACCTACAGCACTAGTGCTAGTGTAGTAAGCTATATCTCCAACTTGTACTGAATCTTGTACTGGGTTTGTAAATGTTAATGTTATACTTGCCATAGTTTATTTTTTAAGGTGTTCCACAGAATCCTGCAGAAGAAATTACGCCTGTTGAGCTAATAGTTCCATATGCTCCAGTTCCAACAAAAAACTTATAAACGTTTCCATTTCCTACTAAAACTTGTGTTTTTTCTGAGTCTATATATACTTTCTTACCGTTAGTAAACACGTCGTCTTCAAAGTAAGCTAAATTGTTTGAATTTATACTAGATTCAGGTGTAGAACACGCTGGTCCAGATGCTTGAGCAAAAGCGTATCCAAAAGCAGAGCTAAACTCTGTTTGATGTATGTTCCAAGCTGTTCCAGATACAGGAGCAAGAACTCTTAAGTAAGCTGTATAAGCTGTAGTTGCTGATTTAGTGTAATATAAACAAACATTACCATCGCTTCTATCTAAACCAGTTGTTAAAGATGTAGCGGTGTTACTTGTAAACACACCCGCTTGAACACCAGTTTGAGTAGCTTGTGTTCCAGAAGTGTTTCTTGATACACCTAAAGAAGTTGTATCAGCTGGATTACTTGATCTGTCAGTTGTGTCTACAGTTACAACAGTGTCTGAAACTATTATGCTTTGATTAGCATTACCTGTTTTATCCCAAGCAGCACCAGGTTCTCCTGTACCAGTTGCATCACCTCCACTACCTACGTATGTATATTCATTAGCACCTGTTGTAGTTCCATTGGCTGGTGCTGTAGAGCTTACGCCATCTCCTACATATAAAGAATCTGCAACAACTTCCATGTCAGCTATATTGTTAGATGTACCAGCCGTATCAAATAATATTTGAAATCTATCTGGCACAGATATTGCATTAAAATGCACTTTTAAAGTACCAGCGTCTGTACCAACTATCATTGGAACTAAATAAACACCTTCATCACCATTTGTTGTTATGCTAGAACCTGGTGCAACACCAACAGCTACGTTTGCCGTAGCCGTATTGCCGTTTGAAATACCATCATTAGCTCTATATGTAAATGAATCTGTAAGTGTACTAGAGTTATTATGCGTGTAAGTACCACCAGCGTCGTTTACTCCACTCAAACTACCAACACTAGGGTTTGCTACTATAGAATGTGTTAGTGTATCATTTTCAGCATCTGTAGAACTAAACGAAAATACTTTACTACCACCTTTATTTACAGCTATTGATATATTAGATGAAACTGGAGCTGTGTTTGTTATTGTTATGCTAACAGTAGCTGTGTTACCGTCTTCAATACCATCATTTGCTTTGTACTGGAAAGTATCACTTAATGTGGTGCTGCCATTGTTAGCGTATGTAACAACATCACCACTTAATGATATTGTACCAGTACTACTTGATAAACCACCAACTAAAGCATGTGTTAAGGTATCATTATTGTAATCAGTAGACGATAAAGTTACTGTTCCATTAGCGTTTCTTGCCACAGTTAGAGTTAAATTAGAAGATACTGGTGGCACGTTGATTATATTATCAACTAAAAACGAACTAACAACCGAAGAAACTTGAGTTTCATTTATACCTAATTTACCTGTTAGTGTTATAGTGCTTGTTCCATTTCCTGTTATAACTAAATCATCTATTTGAAAATCCAAACCACCATTTGAAGTAGGATCTGTGTTATCAAAATCAGTAGGAAACTCAGGTGTAGTATCTCTAAGCTGTATATTATTACCACCTCTAGTTATTGCTATAGTTATATCTTTTGTCAATCCAGGATCACCATTACCATCTATGTAATCATTATTTGGTGTTAGATAATGAGGACCGCAGTTTGTATAAGTAAAAGAATGACCACTAAAACCACTATCAGCATCTATAGTTATAGATATTGGAGCTACTTGCGTTAAAGATAATGCAAAAGGTGTATTATCAGTATCTACGTTTTCTGTAGTTAGTGTAGTTGTACCATCTCCTGCTACCGATATATTATACGTATCGCCAGAGCTGTTAGATGGATACACGATGTCTTTTTGTAATATACTTCCGGAACCTATAGAACCTGTATCAGATGTCGCTGTGTTAGTAAAGGTGTCGGTTGTAAAATCATACGTAAAATTATCACTAGTTCTAGTTACTGTTATAGCATAATTAGAGTCTGTTGTTGTAGAGGACACAGTTAATGGTCTAGTAGTAGATCCAGAAAAAGAAGTTGTAACTGTAGAAGCATTTGTTATTAACCTGCTAACTACAGGTATCTGAACTGCGGCTAAAGTTAAACTTATAGTGTGACCCGTCTGATCAACTGACGGATATGTATAAGATATAGTTACTGTTACAGCTGTTAAATTATTATCTGAATCATATACTCTACTTCCGTTAGACACGCTGTAGTTACTACTGTAAGAACCTGCTGAAATCGCTACAGTGGGGTCTGTTGTAAAATAATAACCAGAGTTAGCTGTAAATGTTTTTGTTAAAACAACTTCTGTTTCACCTTCAAAACCTGAATTTGTATAAGAGCCTGTTTCTGATGTTACAGCTGTGTTTGTACCTGAATAAGTAAATGTACCTGATACAGATATAGGTTTTTCTTGAGCCAAAACTGCAGCACCATCAACATCTATTACAAACGTTTCGTCTGTAGTACCAACAACATAACTGTCATCTAAATCACATGTTATACTAACTGTATTGTTAGTTGCATAAGCTGTAGCTGTGTTAGCTTTTGTTATTGTTGATATACCAGTAGGCGGTGATGCTATTGTAAAATCAGACTCACTTAGTACATAGCCAGCGTTTGGTGTTATTGTTAGCACAATATTAGATGTACTACCTATAGCAGCGCTTGCTCCTACGACTATCGATCCTTGATTTATACTACAATTTGTTAATGCCATGTTTAATCGTTATTTTCAACTACTGTTATTGTTATTTGTGTAGGTGCAGTATCACCAGATATAGCGTTTAATTGACCTATACCCTGTACACTAAACTCTGATGTGTCTAAGTTAGATAGTGTTGTAGCTGTTCCGTGTATATAATTGAACCACTTACCTTCTTTTTCTTTAAACTCTTTTACGTAACCAGACTGCATATCTGTTTCAATACTACCAGCATACCAACCGTTGATAGTTTGATTATTATAATACTCTGAGTCTGTTAAATTCTGCTGCCAGTAAGCTTGTGTACCTTCGTAATTTAAAGTTTTAAATGTTTTTATCATATCTGGCATTTCATTAAAAACTACTTTAACTTTACTATTATACTGTACACCATAATAGTTGTTTCTTGTTTCGTTGTCATGTTGCCATATTTCACCGTTTTTAAACGTGTAAAACTCATCATTTATAGATATACCTTGTTCTGGTATGTATGATGCAAAACTAGTCCAACCTTGTACTTCTTCTTTAAAGTTTAAAGTTTCAGCTTCAACTTGTTGATAACCTGGTTTTCTATATAAAGACAAACTATAAACCCCTTGATTAGCATCAAAACTTCCTATAGCTTTTTGCATATTAGCTAATGTATCGCCAAAGTAATCACTCATACCGTAGCTAGATATAGGTGTTATACCGTCCATAGATAATCTAAGAACAGCTCCTCTTGCTTTATCTGTAAAATAAGCTCTGTAACCATCATAAGCAAAACTTTCTGGGTTTTTACTTATACCAAACTCACCAAAAGTTGGTGGTATAATAGCTTGACCTAGAACAGCGTTTGATGCTGTTAAGTTAGCATTACCGTCTGCATTAAACAAAGCGTCTTTGTTTGCTAATATTTTAACAACTTTATCTTCACATAAAGCTAATATATCTGTACCTCTAACGTGTAGTTTTTGTATACTACCATACTCTGGATTTAGATCTTTTGTTATCTTATCTGCTTGTATAAATTGATTAGTACCATTTAAACCAGATGTAGAGTTATATATTTGTGAATATATTAAACCACTTTTTCTTCTTTCTTGCTTATATTGCTCTGCTAATGGAGCAGATGCTTTAACGCCTTTGGATATTGTAGGTGCATTAAAATCGTCTCTAATTCTATTTGACTCTACACCGTTACCAAAACTGTAGCAGTTAAAGTAATCTAAACTTTGCTCTAAACCATGAACAGTCATAGGTAAAGCATTACTTGCTTCATAATATATATCTAATTCAACTTGCTCTTTTGGTTCTGTCTCCCATATAGCTGGATTTGTTGTTTTGTATGCAGCTGTGTCGTAAGAATCTAATATCTCTATTTGAGACATTGCGTAAGAGCTAGGTGGAAAACTTTGATCAGTTGTTATATCCCAATCTTGAATAGGTTTGTCTAATTTAAATCCAAACTGCATAGCTCTAGTGCTACCCCAGCCTCTACCCCATCCTTTATCAAAGTTCTGTCTACCTCTATAAACAAAATCTTTTATTTCATAAACATTGTCGTTAGGATCGTTAGTAAATCTTATTTTAGTTCCTACAGTTAACAATGCGTCTAAAAACTCTCTATGTACACCGTTGTTTGCGTTTCTAATTTTAGCCAAACTAATACTATCTTCCATCCAATGAAAACCTAGTGTTATAGTGTCTCTACCTATTTTAACAGGGTTTGTTCTAAAAGAACTACTATTGAAAGTATTGTGATTATTAAAAGCAGCAGCCCATGATCTATCTTTTCCAGGACCACCATGAGGTCCTCTCCATCTATGCACGTTACAGTGTGACCAAAACCACCTTAATTTTCTAGAAGAAAAAGTGTTATTATCTTGCCAGCTACCTGGATTACCACAAGAATTTTTTCTAATACTAACTCTTGCTGAATTTACAATAGAAAAATTTTCAGAAGCTTGTGAGCTTATAATGTGTTGTTGTAAAGTAGCATCTTTATATACTTTTACAAAAAACCTACCTGTAAATTCAGGTTTGTTTTTTACTTTTGTTTGTGCTATTTCATAAGCAAGCCCAGAAACTGCAGATGTTCCTGTGCCATCAGGAAAAAACTGAGCTACATCATTTTCAAACCTTTCTTCTAAGTTTATTCTTAAAATATTGTTAACTCCTGTTTTGTCTAGAAAAGACACGCCGTACCATTTAGATGTTCTGCCGGGAGATAAAATTCTTATACACAAATCAGAAGTAGAGTATATTTCAGTAGTTGATCCAAAGTCATCTTCAAAACCAGTACCACTACCACCATCTCCATCATATATTTCAAAAAACAACGCTTCTGGCTTTGGAAAGTTAGAATTATTAGTATAAAAAGTTGGAGTAAAACCTTTTGAGCCTCTACCGAATATTGCTTTTATTTGTTTTAATTCTAAAGGAGCTTCGTTAGCTATATCTATAATTTTATATTTAGCAGAAGATGTAACTAAATCTGTTCCGTCGTGTGCTTTTTTTAATATTAAAAAAGTTTCTTCGTCTATCTTGTTTCTTTCGGAAGAAGGAAAACTTAACCATATATTACCATCTTCAGCATCATACCATCTATCTTGAGCTAGATTATAATATTGATTACTAGCGTCTTTTATAAAGTATTTATAAGATGTTGCAAAAGAAGGAGGGTTGTTGTTTAATTTTACTTTTATTCTATTGTATTTATCCGCTGATGTTTTTTGTATATTTAAACCCCCACTGTCGCTAGTTTGTACTGGTGTTTCTCTACCATACTTATCTCTATAAACAACACCTAATTGATATTGTCTCATAGATTTTATTGATTTACCTGGCGGTACAGTTGAGTCACTAAAATCTGAAACATCTAAAAAGCCATTACCGTCTACATTTATTTCAAACTCAGGTTTAACGTTAGTGTTTCCACTATCAACCATATTAAAGTTTTGTAAATAATTACCATAAACTATTCTATTAGCGACAAGTTCTTGGGATTTAGCCTTCAAAGGAACATTATCCCATGGCCTTAATAACTGCATAGAAGGCAGTATTTTATGTATTATTTCAGAAGTTATTTGAAATTCATTACTACCCCACTCAGCATCTTCAACTGTAAACGTTTCTACACTGTAAACGTTGGTGCTTATATCTTTTTTAAACAACAACTCAACTTCTTCAACTTGTTTAGGTATATCCGCTGGTCTAAAACCAGCTATTTTTAATGTTCTAACATTATTAACCATACCTGTGTTGTAACCTTGGGATGGGTCATACTCAAACTCTTCTTGAGCTGGTAAAAAAGCAACTTGTGAAAAAGGTGAAAATGGTGTGTATTCACCGTCATTATATTTATATCTATAAGCAAACCTTACAAAATCCTTTTCAAATAAAGCATCTTCTTGTAACAAAGAAAATGTCCAATCTGATGCGCCAGATGATATATCTTCAGGTATCGATTCTAATCTTATTGTTTTTGAATAAAAATTCCCAGATGTTACAGTCCAACTACTTTGAAACTCATCCGCGAAAATATCGCCATCAGTACCTCCAGAAGCTAATATAGTGTCTCCAACTTCCCAAGCTAAGTTTTGAACATATATAGTAAGCGTAGAACCTATCTCTCTTAACGATCCAGCTACGTAAGGATCAAAATGCCACGTTGTTTTTGTGTTCATAGGATTTCCATCAGAATCTATCCTATCTGTATCAAACATAGTTAGAGAAGGCGCTTCATCTGGAGCTGGCTTTATAACAACAACATCTGCTTCTTGAAAATTATAAGCTGTACCTGATTGATCTGTTAATTGAGTATGTGTAGTGAAGTTTGTTGAGCCATCTTTGAATTTTTGTATATTAATAACTTTTGGCTCTGAATTGTCATCAGTGAAGAAAAGTAAACCATCTATAATGTTTATACCAGTTATAAGTAAGTTTTTATTAAACTGTAAAACATCGTTAGTGTCTACTAGTATAGGTGTTACTGTTTTTGTGTTTGTTTCATACTCAGCTATAATGTGTGTTGAGTTATTAGTTACAAACCAGTATATTTTATCGTTTTCTTGATCATCTACAACACCAATACATTTTGCGCTAGAAAGCGATATACTACTTCTAACTTGATTACCAAGCACGTTTTGTAAAGCACCAACATCATCACCTTCTGAGGTTGCTACCTGTACATTCAATGCGTCTCTATATTCACCATTAGGAACTAATCTCTCGTCCAGGTCTTTATTCATTTTACCTGCACGAAAGTGGTGCTTAATTTCTGGCATATTTTAGTGTTTTATCTGTTTAGATTTACCTCTCATTACTTGAGCTAGCTCTTCCATTTTTAAACTAGATAATCTAAGCTTAGCTTGTCTAATGGCTGCAAATCTTTCTTTTTTAAATCTTGCTACAAGATATTCTGGCACGTTCATTCTGGTTGATAATATAGCGTGTGCTATATATTTGTACATTGCCTCTTCAGCAAATTTATGTACAACCATTTCTTCCTCAGTACCCAAACTGTCGCTTATATATTTTAAAGTTATACATTTACCAGTTAAATCACTACTAAAGTATATTCTACCTCTTGCTGGATCAATATAAAACAAACCGTTTGATTGTGTTGTTTCTGGATTTAAACCAAATCTTCTACCAGCATCTGTTAAATGATCGTATATGTTAGCGTGTACATCTTCTGACGATGTTGTTTCTACATCTTGAAATGCTAACCATGTATTTGAATCTTGTGCTTTTAACAACTCTTCATCTTGATTATATGTATAATCGTATTGATCATCTTGAAGTAAAGGTGAAGGGTTGCTAGTGTTTCTAGTTGGATATATAATATGTTCTATACCGTCATCGTCTTTCCAAGTTAACTTTACATAGTTAACGTAATCATGAGGCATTCTCATTGACAATGATGGTGGTAATTCTATTTCTTGAGACTTAATACTTTTAAATGTATCGTAGCTTAGTTCTTGCAAACCTCTTTGCGCGTGAAAAGCTACATCAGCTCTTTTTACTTTTGTTATTAACTTTTCGCTACCTACATAAGAAATTATAAAGTTATTTATAATATCATCTAACTCTATAAACTGGTAGTTACCTAAGTTTTCATCAAAGTTTATTTGCTGTACTACTATTGAAGCACCAGCAGCAGGAGCAGTATCAAATGTTATAACACCTGTTGAACTATTATAAGGTGTTGCATCGTACAAAGTCTGACTAACCTGTTGATTGTTTATAAATACTATAAACAAACCAACATCAGTCGGTAGTGGGTTAAACAACAGAGTAAATTCTGTAGTTGATCCATCACCAGTAAATGACTGAGCGTTGTCGTAATATCTTTGTTGCGTTCCTGTAAATAGTGGCATATCTTATTGTTTTTCTTGTTGTTCGTTTTTAACGTCTTCTTGAGCAGCTATTTGATAAAGCCCAGGATCTTTCATTTGTATACCAGCTAAAGCTAATATTTTTATAACAAGCTCGGTTTCTTCAGACTCATGTAACTCAAAGTCAACAGAAACAGTAGAGTTATATAAAGCTTTATCATTAACAACAGTATAAGCCCACTGAACAGTAGCGGGTCTTGCTATATAGTTACATATAACAGTGGCGTTATTATCTATTGTTGTAGGATATATTTGTATTCTACGTTCTCTATCAGTGGCTGTACCACCGCTATTTCTTACGTAAACAGGTCTACTAGTTGTAGGTGCTGTTAGTGGCGAGTTTAGTATGTGGAATATTTCGTTTTGAGGTATCAACTCTATTTCAACATATTTACCACACTTGTTTGTATATAGTTCACCTAACCTATAATAATCAGGTAATGTACCTTCACCAGCTACACTTGTAGACATGGTTACAGCTTGCCTGTATTTTTCAAAGTGATCTATTTTTTCTCCTAACAAATCAATCATGTCAGAGTAAGTTGTATCATTTGTAGGTGTTCTCAAAAAAGCATTTTGATCATAAAAGTATTGCTCAAAAATATCCATTTGAGCTTGATTAGCAAAAAGATTAAACTCTTGAGGTGTTATATAACCTCTTTGTTCTTTGTTTGCTATAGCTAATACTCTTTGATATACCGTATCTATACTTACTGCCATATTTTTTTATTTTATAGTAATTAAGCCGCATATAGCGGCTCAACCACTATTATGCATACTATTTTATTTTCTTTTGTATACTTTCTAAAACTTGCATACCGTCATCTGTTTTAAACCAAGACGCTAATGCTGAGTAAGGTTGTTCGTCAAAAGGAACAGCCATTAGTTTTTTGCCATTTGAAGCCCAAACAAATTTATTGTCTTTTAGAGATATGATACCGTCTTCAACAGCTTTAATACCTAAGCTTCTTAAATGTGTATCATCATCTTCCATTAACTTTAAAAACAAACTAGGGTTTCTTCTAGCAAATAATATAACATCTCTTTTTATTTCTTTAGATGTCATGTTTTTAACATCACCTCCTATTTCAACTCTTAATACAGCTTCAGCTTCATCAAGACTTAACTCTGATGCAGTGTTTAAAGCCTCTAGTTCCATTTCAAAATAATTTAAATCTAAACTAGCTTCTTTAATTTCATCTTTTTCAAAATAAAGTTTATCTTTTGAAGGGTGATATAATGATAGAAGTTTTTGTAAAGCAACTCTTTGCTTTGGAACCATTAAACTTCCATTTCTAAAAAATATATGTCCTAATGTAACTGGACCTTTCTGTTCATCAACAAAAGGTGAGTTTTGATTAGTAGCATATCTTAATTCTCTTTGTATACCTTTTTCTTCGTCAAACCAAAGTAGTGATTTTGCTCTACTATGTTTTGCAGGTAACGTAAATAGTAAAGGTGATTTATTACCTTTTAATATATAAACTCGGTCTTTAATTTCCCAATTTTCCATGATATAATATAATTTAATAATTAAAAATAAAGGTATATGGGCGCCGAAGCGCCCGTTACCTTATGAATGATGATTAGTCACTGTCTCCAGTTGCACCGTCAGCATCTTTGAATAGAATAAAGTTGTTAGCAGCTTGAACACATAAACATCTTTCTGATAAGAAGTGTACGTTCATAGCATCCTCGTCACTTGTATAGTTTCCACCAACTGATCCTGTGATCCAAGATTTCATTCTTCTGTCATCAGCTTCTGAAGCTCTATATCTAACATGTAAGAATGGTCTCTTGATATTTTTACCAAGAATCTGGTCGTAAACTGTACTTGTTCCAGCAGGAACTAACACACCTTGTACGTCTCCAACTAAACCTCTAGTGGTGCCATCGTTTAGATATTTCCAGTCAGACTTATAGAAGTCATAAGAACCTCTTCTAAATCCTGAGAAACCTAAATTAAGTGCCATATCTTCAGAGTTGTCAAATACACCATAAGATGTACCGCCAGTTCCGTAAGAATTTTGCTTAGCAAGCATGTTATCGATAGCTAAAGATGTTCCTCTGTTTAAGAATAACATGTTTTCTTCGATAGAACCTTGCTTATCAAGTTCTTGTAAGATAATATCAAACTCTACTAAACCTTCACCTGTGTTGTTTGCTCCAGTTTCGCCAAAGTCAGGGTTGTTGAAAACTAGTCCTCTGTCGCTGATAGCAGCAAATAAACCTTCAGTACCATGTAGACCTGTACCTGCGCCACCACCGTTAGCAGTACCTAGGAAAGAGTCCATTTGAGTTCCTGAAACTTTTTCAGCTTCAATCATTGCCATTTCTAGTTGATCTTCAAATCTAATTCTTGCTTCGTGCTCAGATTTTAAGTACCACAAGTATCCACCAGTTCCAGCTTCAGTAGTTACTTCTACCCAGCCGATGCTAGCAGTATCAGATCCGTTGATGCTGTACTTATCTCTTAAGATGATAGGCTTGTTACTAAAAGTAGTAAAGTCAGCATCTTTAGAAGATCCAGCGTTTGAAGATCCTTTTTTATACTCAGTACCGTATACAAACACTTTCAAACCAGTTGTACTGTTAGCGATACCAGCTACTTGTAAGTTAGCAGCAGCGTAAGGAATAACATTTACACCGTTTGATACAGAACCACTTGCAGAAACTACTACAGCTTTTACAGCAGCACCAGAACCATCATAAATAACGATAGTATCGTGTGGGCTAACTAAGCCAGCTTTTGTAGCGTCAGCAAAAATTAATACGTTGTCAGTTGAGTCTGATCCTACTGAACAGTCATCAAATGCAACGTGAATTCTACCTTGCTCAGACCATACTACTGTGTCTGAAGCCATAGGCATTTCAGCTCCTACCATTTTTAAGAAACCTGAGATAGTTCTATTTCCGTATCTCTCTACTTCTTTCTCATAAACTTCTGGTAAAAACTGCTTCGCAAAATTATAATCATTACCCGCGATAGAAAGGTAATTTGACCCATATAAATCTTTTACAGGTCTTGGAGTTAAGTGCGCTAAAGCACTAGCACTCCCAGTAAAACTTCCACTTGCCATTTTTTGAAATTTTTAAATTTAACTTATTTTGTTTGTTCTAATTTTAAACTTATAGTCATCAGAACTATCGCCAACCGGTCTTACGCTAAACCCAGAGTTGTTCACAGGTTTACTGTGTGTACCTCTTGGATCCATATCAACATTTTTAGCTTTTGCTACACTTTCTTTTATAGCATCAGCTTTACCTTGCTCGTAAAAATGATTAGCAACCAAATCAGGATTCATAGCTGTAAAAAGCGACTTGTGATAACCAGTAGCATCTGACATTTCGTTGTTTTCGTTTAAGAACTTCTTAACGAAATTATTAATGTCGCCTTGGGTATCTCTGACTTTTTCAGCATCCTTAACGTTAAATCTATATTTTTTATCGCCGACAGAATATTCAAAACCTTTGAAGTTATCGTTGAAAACATTATTAGTTTTCTGCTTAAAAATAGATGATTGACGTTCCTGCATTTTGTTAGTTTCTTCTAACTCTTTGTTGTACCTATTAAAGAACTCAACTGCTTTCTGTTGCTCAGGGAGTAACTTACTACCAGCTTTGATCTCGTCATAGTATTTAGACTTTAACCCGTCTAGGTGGTTTTTAGCATTCGCAACTTGCTCTTTTAATGCCAATTTTTTTCTTTTAATCTCTCTGTCTGAATCTTCATCTTCATTTACAGAAAACTCATCTTCAATTAAGAAATTAATCTCATCAACGTTTAGATGTGGTTTAGATGATTTGTAGTATTCATATAGTAAATCTTTATCATCAAGATTGCTATAATCTTGATTTAATCTTACATAATCTTCTAAACTTCCACCGGTTTCATTTATAAAGTCTACAACTTTTTGTATGTTTTCCGGTAACGGTTCACCAGTTTCTTGAGCTTCAGCTATTGCTTCTTCTACTTCTTCCTGCACCTCTTCAACTTGTTCTTGAACTTGTTCTTCGGTAACCTCTTCTAAAACTGGAACCTCTTCTTCAACTTGTTCTTCAGTTACTTCTTCAGTAACTTCTTCAACTTGTTGATCTTGTTCTTGCTCAGCTACTGGTTCTTCTTCTTCAACAACTTCTTCTTGTTGTTCTTCACTAGGTATCTTATTTAAATCTACTTTATAAGTACCGTCTTCTTGAAAACCAGTTTCAGGCTTTTGTTCTTCTTGTTGTTCTACTTTTTCTTCAACAACTTCTTCTTGAACATTTTCTTGTTCTTTATTTTCTGCCATAATATAATATTATAAAATTAAACAAATGTTTATCTAGGATCAAATTGATTTAACCCCACACCTCCACCTAGTATATCATTACTTGACGATTCAAAGTTTTTAGGTGGTTTATTAGTTTTTCTTTGATCGATTAATTCAGACTGTTGACTAGCTTGTATTTTAGTACGCTCATCTTTTCTGTCTTCCTTATATTTTTCTTTAGCGTTAACGGTTTCAAGCTCCATACCTTTTAAACGCATGTTAATCATGAACTCGTGATTCATTAGCTCTTTTTTCAAATTAACTTCCTGCATTAATCTCTCTAACTCAAACTTACTTTTAGCTTGTTCTAGCTGTAATTTTTGTTGAGTTAATGCTTGTTGTTTTTGTACTTCTGCTTGAGCTGCAACTTGTTGAGCTTCAGCATTAGCTTGAGCTTGAGCTTGTATATTTTGTTGTTGAGCAGCTTGATCAGCTTCCATTTTCTTTTTACGTCTTATCTTTAAAAGCTGATTAGCTAACTTTACATTTTTAATTTCTCTTAAATCTATAGCATCTTCAAGGTCTATAGTTTGTTGAGTTAATGCCATTTGTATATTGTTTTCTAGCATTTGTTTTTGCTCATCATCTGGCGCTAACTCTATAAATATACCAAAGTCATATAAATGTAACTCAGTTAGTTCATCAAGCGTTGCTACATTATGCGTGCCGATGCTTTGAATAAACGCATTTTTAGTTGGTGAATATTCTAATATATCTGATATTCTTAATGAAACTTTTTCAGCAGTCTCAGCTGTCAAGAATAAACCACTTTGTAGTATGTGTCTTGTTGCTGTGTTACTGTTTGCTGCAGCTATTTTTTGTACACCAACTAGTGAGTCTTTTGAAGGCGTACTAGCGTCTCTAGCTTCATTTAACCCGGTCACGTCTCTTATCATTTGTAGATAATAGTTATATGTACCTATCAAACTTTGCATTTTAGCACTACCAGCACTGTTCTGTATTTCTTGAATAGGTATTTTACCTGGGTTCATATCACCGTCAGATGTAAATGATCTACCAATAATACTACCAGTTTGGAAGAACATGTTTAATGCTTCTTGTGGGTTGTAGTTTGTACCGTTACCTAAATCAATTTCAGCTAAACCGTCAGCATCTAAATAAACACCATCTGGTACTAATCTAGACATTACTTGTTGTAGTTTTAAGTGAGTTAACTGTATCATATCAGCAAATCCAGTTATTCTACCTACTAAACTCTCAATACGGCCTTTGTACATTCTAGGAGCAACTATACTATAATTCATTTGAACTTTAGTGTAATCGCTTTTTGGTCTTAACATATTTTTAGCTAATCCCCATTGTAGCATTATTTCAGTACCCAACACTAAAGCTCCTTCATATAATACTTCTATTGATTTTTCTAGTTTACCAAATCTTTGTTCTAATGCATCATCAATAACTGGGTTCCAGTCACCTTCTTTTACAATAATCTTACTAGCACCAGTTGCAGTTTCTTTTACTTTATAAACTTCATTAGCATAAGTTTTATAATTAAAATATAAAATCTGTACTTGGTTTTTATCTAGTTGGTTTTGCTCAGTTAAACTTCTATTGTAAAATCCACTGTTTTGAAAACCTTGGCCAGTTATTTTTTCTAATTGATCTTGTGTGAGATTAGGAAATGCTTTTTTAAGCTCATTCACTGGTACACTTTTAACTTCACCTACGTAATATATATCATCAAAGTAAGGTGATTCAGTATAAGAATAAACTAAATTAGCAGGATCTACATAATCTACTTTAATACCTTCTGCTTTTGAAAAAGTTGTTTTAACACAACCTATACCTAAAACAGTTAAATCATAATTAACTCTACGTCTAGTTAAATCATATTTATTACCATTTAAAACAACGTTTATAGCTTGTTCTTCTGCTAATTCAACAGCTTGCTTATAACTAAGCTGCATGTGTAGTTCTAGTTCCTCTTGTGAGTCTGGTAGTTTTTCAGGATCGTTTTCAGTTATCTCTACACCGAAGTTATCTTTAGCAAATTGAGATATTTCTTTAGTTCTCATATCTCTTAATACAGACTCCATATATTTAGTCCTCTTACTCATACCGTAAGGGTCTTGTGTATATGTTTTTATATCAAACGCTCTTTCAGATATACCATTTACAACTATATCTACAAATTTAGGTATAATAGGTACTGGTTTCCAATCAAGATTAAGATATGATAAATCACCGTTAATTGATAATTCGTCTTTATATTTTTGTATAGATTGTTCACCTCTAGCATATAGTCTTAATTTATGAAACTCTGTTTGATTACCAAAAAACCTGTTAGTACCTGAGTCTCTTTTAAACCACTCGCTCTCAATGGCTTTAGCCACCTTGAGCCCGTAGTCATCACTCATTTTTTCTAAATCACTAACGATTTGACTTGGAAAGTATCCTTTAGTAACTGCCTCAGCCATATTAATTATTTATTAGTTTTGATCTTACACCAGAATTTTTGTATCTAGCAAAGTTTAAATTCAATTTTTGTTTTTGCACTTCAGCATTAGGTCTATATAAATGTCTATTACAAGCCATTATAGCTAAACCAGAGCTTATCGATGCATCGTATTTGGTTCTATTGTTTATGTCAAACTTAGCCCAATCTTGCAAAGTTTCATTGAAATATATGTTACCAGCATCACCATCGTGTTTTAAACCAACATGATCTTGTATATACATTTCAATCGCAGCAGCATGCGCTTGTTTAACATCTTCGCTAGAGTTTGGTATACCACCAACCTCTTTTTCTGCTGTAGATAATTTGTTCCAAACCTTATCAGGTCTGTTCATAGAGTAACCTCTGTAACCACGTCTTCTTAAATAATACAACAACCTAGGTTTGTTGTTTTCCGCTAACAATGGCATACCATAAAAGTGTAAAGCCATTAATACGTCTTCAAAAAACATATCAGCTGTATCAGGTCTAGCTATGTACTCTAAAAAGAAATGATTAGGAGGTACGTCCTCCATACTAAATTTTGTTAAACCATGCAAAGCACCTTTAGAACCTTTACCGTCAACAGTACCTGATATATCGTAACTGTCACAACCAAAAGCACCTAAATGTTCATTGCCTGGATATTTTTTACCGTTTTTAATTATAACGTTATTTTGTAATCTACTAGGTGGAAACCAACTAACATTAAATCTACCGTTTTGGTTAGGGTAAAATATAACTGTTTTATCTTTAACACCGTTTAACCATTGAAAACTACCTCTTGTTACTGAGTTTTCATTATTCAACTCTTCGTTATAATCTATTTGCTCGTATATTTTTGATAAATTAAATATACTATTTTTTGTTTCGTCTCTGAAAGCATGTTCTTCAGTTCTAGGAAACTGTCTGTAAAATTCATTTAAAGCGTCTCCGTCATTTTTTAAACCATCAACTTCGTTTTGCCAATGCTCTAATATACCAGTATCTATGATCTCCCCATAAGGACCTTCAACTTCTGTTTCTGGCGTTTCGAATACAGGTAATCCAAAAGAATCAATGAATCCTTCGTAGTTCCATTCCATAGGTATGAACAAGCTATATAGTCCTGAGCTAGTCTGTCCATTGCGGTTTCGTTTTGTGACATCTGAATCTTTATAAAGTTTCTTAAAATTATCACCTCCTTTATCTAACGCATTTGATGTTGATCCCATCATACACTTACCTATAACTCTACTACCTAATCTAAGTGTTGTTTTAGTAACACGCCAGTTGTTTAAGATGTTATTGGGTCTTTCCCATTTACCACTTTCGTCATGTACTAGTAATTTTAATTTTTCACCGTCATAACTATTATCACCTGTGTTTTTCCAGTCTATCGTGGTATCGAGTCCCGTAAGTTCCTCGGGCCGATCGGTCGTAGATGTGATGTTCCTTCTTGTGAGTTTGGACGCTGGTACTCTATATGCCAACTCTGTTTTGGGACGATCCATTCCGTCTTGTATCGGTTTGAAAAAGAACGGATAATTGACCGATATTGGTACGACTTTATCTGTGAACATTTTCTTGGCATCCGGCCCAGATTTGGACAGTATGCCGAATCGTGAATCGGAACTAATAGTTGCTTGATTAACAACTTCTCCTGATGCCATAAACGAAAATCCTGATCTACGATTTTTAAGATAGCACATACCATAACTCCTTCTGTCTGCCTTGCAAGCTTCCCAGAATATATAGAATAATCTATTTGCTTCTCTAAAGTCTGGTTTGCCAACGTCAATCTTACTCCACTGCAAGTACATGTAATGAGTACCAGTGATGTAAGTAGGAACACCTTTGTTATAAAACCAAAAACCTTCCTCACGTTTTTTAAATTCATTTTCAATGTAATCTATGTATTTACTTTTAAAATCACTTGGATATTCTTTCCAATCAAATATAGTTTTTATTCTACTTAATTCTTTTGGATATTCAGTTACTTGCCATTTGTCACCCTCAAACTTACAAACATCTTTAGGTACTTTAGGTAATGCAATCTTTAAATTTTGTATTTCAAGAATATCACCTATCATACCTGTTTTACTAATTACAACAATATCATTTTCTTTATTGTAACCGTACTCCCACTTTTTAGACTTATTAAGTCTTTTTATGGTGTTTATTTTTATAGGTTCTACAACCTTATATAGCTCTTGCTGATGCATTATTTAGATTTTCTTTCAGCAAAACCAGAAAAAGACTCTTGCTTTTTTTCTTCTTTAACTATACCATCAAGCATATCTTCTTCGTCTTTTATTCTATTTAAAATCTCGAAGGCATCGAATATGGCCAGTTTTTTAGTAGCGGCAGCATTCTTGAGTCTATCTGCAGACACGTCATCTTCTGTTTCGACGATAGGCTCTTTTGCAACTTTAATAAGTTCTTTAACTGCTTCATGTCCAGCTTGGATTATACTCCTTTTCGTCTCCTTGATATTCATACTTTATAGTTAAATTTTTAGATCTAACTCTATAAAGTCTTTCTCCATTTATAACAAATTCGTATTCGCTAGTAGGTGTAAAACCTACAAGATCACCTTCATTAACATTTGCTAACTCAGGATCTTTATGCTTTAAAATACCTTTTAATGGTTTTTCTTTATTTAGACTAAATATATTATTAGATTCTATTGGTTTTACAAAACAGTAACCTTTTGTAGGTATCCATTTTACTATTTTCTTATAAGCGAAAATTTGATCAGGAGAGCATAAATAATTGTTATCATTAATATATGCCCTTCCGTTTTTTTCGTCTCCTCTAATGTCATGATAACGTCTAAAAACGTTATGATGTACAACAACTTCATCACCAACACATATCAAGCTATTGTCACTTTGCTTTGGAGTTGCTTTTACTACAGCTATTCTGTTTACGTTTTGGTGTGTAAATATTTGAGTGTTGGTTATAAGTTCGACACCATCAATGTCTTTTTTATTATTGTACCTTTCATTGTTATAAGGTTCAACAATATAATCAAATATACTTTGCATTAATACTCTAAGTTATATTCTACAGATACAGCCATGTTCTTATTAAAATCTTTCCAAGGCAATATCTCGTTGTTTTTAGATATATAAACACTAAACTTATCGTTCTCTTCTATTATGCTATCTATAATATGACCACCATACACTTCCTGACCTACAGAATAGTGCATGGAGTCATTTTTATAGTCTTTACCAACACTAATCTTTCTGATCAGTTTCATTTTCAATCTCTTTAATAGTACCATCAACGACACTAATACTTACTCTACCATACTCTTCTTCAAGCTCTACTTGAAAATCGCTTAGTTCTTTTTTAAAACCAGGTAGCATACCGATGATTTCGTACTTTTGAGCTTCAACTCTACCTAATTGAGTTTCAGCTGAGTTAATTTGATTAACCAAACCTTGTAGTTTAGCCAATTGTTCGTCTTTGATTTTTAAATCTTTAGTTTTTGCCATTTTATTAAATTTAAATTAAACTTTATTTTACTTTTATATTATTACGCTATTTACACTTTTTTTAACTATTACGAGAACACTACAGACCTACTAGCGCCAGAACTTGTACCAAATGGGTTAGATGATGTGTATTTATACTTTTGGCTACCTGAAGTAGTAAAGTTTGATGAACTTCCTTGATTTTGACCGTTTATAGATAACTGATTCCAAGTTGGAGGTGTGCCGTAAAATTGAATTCTTAAGTAATTACTGTTCTGCCAGTACAAAGCTGTAACTGAACCCCAATTGTTTCCAATGACTAAACCCATGGTTGCACTACCCATATTAGGAAAAGACAAGCTAGAGTAACCATAGAAATAAGAACTATATATATTATCTACACCTACAGTTATAGTACCACTTGCTAAAGTACTTGTTTTATCATGATCGTAACTATAGAACTCCGACATAGAGTGTGGTGTTGAACCATTAGGTCTGTTGCTAGACGAGTTAGCTGTATTAATAGCTGCAAACCCAGTACCGCCAGTACTCATGTTTTTTAGTGAGATTGGATGCGAGTAAAAATTATTATAATTTGTACCGCTAGCATTTGGGTTGGGTAAAGTGTTATTATAATTATTAGACTCTAACTCGTAGGCTATTTTTAGTAGCGATATTGCTCCAGAGGATGGCACTGCCATTTTACCAAGGGTTTTCCATGTTTACACTAGTTGGTACTCTTACATTGTTAATGTTACCGTCCACAGCTGCGCAAATTGTAGCGTAAGCATCTGAACCAGTAATCCAACCCTTAACAATGTTTTCTGTTAAATCGTCAAACGCGGTAAAATTATCAGCGTCGTAAGTTAAAGAAATCATATCGTATTGGGTTGCTTCTGTACCATCGTCAGCCACACCCTGTATGTCAAAACCAACAGTTGTTACTACGTTTGTCTGTCCTTCTAACAAAGGAGCACCTTGTAACTGTATATTACTTATATTATATGTTGTTGCCATTATTTAATTGTTTTGTTACTTCTTCTAAAATTGTTGTTAACTCATCTATTTGAGCTTGTTGTTCTTTTACTGCTTCTATTAATACAGCTGTTATTTTTTCGTAGTCTACTGCTTTGTATGTAGTACCGCTGTCATCTATTAGAGGCATTTTCTTCTCTTTAACTATCTCAGGTAAAACCTTTTCTACTTCCTGAGCTATAACTCCTAGATCTCTTGTGTCTTTTCTACTACCTTTATTCCAAGTGTATTCTACACCTCTAAGCTTACAAACTTTATCTAAAGCATTACCAATAGTTATTACATTGTCTTTTAATCTAATATCAGAAACAGTAGTTGAGTAAGCTGTTACATCACCTTCAACGTGCAGATCACCATCAGACTCTAGGCGCATTTCTTCAGTTGAACTACCAACGTAGTAACTGTGATATGTATTATTATAAACAACTTTATTGTTGCTACTAGCACCTTGTGTTACAGCGTAAACAGCTCCACTAGAGTTAGCGGAACCAGTACCTACATAAAGTGTACCAGCACTACTTCCGTTTATTACATTCACAGTACCATAATAACTTCTTAAACCTGGACTACCACTTGAAGTGTGAAGGTATAAGATATTACCTGCCATGTTCAGAGTACCACTCATAGTGTCACCAGTGGCATTTATATATCTTGTGTCTGCATCAGATTGACTAATTCCACTAGTTGTAACAAGGTTATTAATATAAGTAGATGTTACATAATCATCAAAGTTTCCACTAGATAAAAGTTTTCCTGCTTGTGCTCTTGTTGTCCAAGGGTTTACATATAATTCACCATCATATTCATATAGTGTTGATGCACTATAACCACCTCTATGGAAACTTATTGCAGGCACGTGGTTGCTAGAAGTTTGAAGTTCTATGTTAGCTGAACTATAGCTAGGCGCTGAGCTACCAGTTACACCGCTATTTCTAGCTACATTTAATTCACCGTTTAAAACATCTGAAGTGTTTAATAAATACTTAGCATCGGATTCACTTTCAGTATAGTATCTATCATCGTGATTATGCGAGCTAGGTGCAAATGTAGAAGGTTTTGACGCTATTTCAGACCAAGTAGGAAGATGTCCTGTGTGGAAAAATTCTCTCCAAGATCCAAATGAACCATTTTCAAGTCTTCTAAAATGAACTCTATCGCTGTGGAACGAAAATGCCATGTCAACATAATAACCACTGCTATTACCGTGATTCATTATAAGGTGATGGTGCCAATCGCTAAAAGGGTTGCCAGGCGCGTTACCGTTTGTTCCTGCTCCACCATTACCACTTAAATCTGTCCACTGTAAATAACTACCTCCGTAGGTTATTGTGCTTTCTTCGTGAAGTTTAGTATGCTCATGACTATTATTTGCTACAGCAGTTGTAATTGAAGCATTTGCAGACCCGTCCCAACTTACACTACCTGTAACGTCACCAGTTAAACTTAATGTTCTAGCTGTAGTCCATTTATCAGCGTTTGGGTGATAATTATCGTGAAATGCTTTATATTGAGTCGTAGTTCCGCCAAGATACATTTCGCCAGTACTAATCATACCACCATTGACAACATTGTCTAAATCTACTCTACAATGTTCTGTAAAGTTTGCCCAACTAGAAACATCCCCTGGGTCAGTTGCATCAGCAATCCAATCTTTTATAACCCAACCACTCTCTTGAGCATTACCACCAACAATAGCAACGTTAACAGAATTACTAGCACCATCCACATACACTTGTAAAGCAGCACCGTCATAAGTACCATTGTCTTTTATTCTTATATATCTAAAATTAGTACCACTGTATCTTGAATTTGCTAAAACATTAATGTCATTTGAACCATTAGTACCAAAATGATGAGACGCATTAAACAATACAGATTGATGGTCACCACTTGCGCCATCCCATATTTGAAACTCTCCTAATGCTCTATCACCAGTATTTGTTGCAATTGTATACCAACCAACCGGAAGGTTAACAGCAGAATGTTTCGATATGTAACCTCTATTAAAAAAGGTTTGAATTTCAGATTCTGTATAATATCTGCCATCTAAGTCCACAGAGCCTAGCGATGTAACGTGTCCGTACCCATCTAAAGTAACATCTTGTATAACCGTACCACTACTGTTGTTAACAGAGCTTTGACTCGATGTGTCATCATGAGATATACTAATTGTTGCATTAGTACTTTGATTTGCAGTAAACGTACCACTACCTCCTAATGCACCTGTTCCTTGTACTGTAAGTGTTCCATTGTTAACTGTTGGTATACTAGGTTTATTAGTTAGATTATTATAATTAATATCTATGTTTGATGTTCCATCAAAGCTAGTTCCAGCGATTGTTCTTGCTGTGGTTAGTTTATCAGCATTTGGATGGTAACCATCATGAAAAACCTTGTTGCCATCATTATAAGGATCTGCTCCGGTTGCTGTTGTGCCGCCTGGCAAAAAATACAAATCGCTGTGAACACTTCCCATAAATCCATCAACACCAAAACCATAACCAGCATTATCAGTACCAGTTCCTTCAGTTAATCCTATTCTCTCTCCTAAAACCTGAATTGTATAATTACTAGCGTGATCTATATGTACATGAGGAACATTTGAAGTTCCATTGCTTAGTATTTGAAACTCAGGATGGTTACTAGACGTTCCGCTTTGTCCAGTAACATTTACTCTCCAAGTACCATTTTGATTCCAATATACTGCTCTAGCGAATTGATCAGTACCAGTTCCAGAAATATGTGCTGTAAATCTATATATACCACCGTTTGGTAAAGAGTTACCGTCGCTATACAATAATTCTCCAGGATTCGTGCTATTAACAACGTAATGTTTTTTCCAAACCATCATCTCATCACCAATCTCATAACCTGAATCAGATAATGTAAGTTTTCCAGTCATTGTATCACCAGTAACGTCTACATACTGATCATCAAGAGCTGTATTATTTAATGTTGTAGCGATAGACCATGTTTTATTACCAGTACCGTCTACAGACTGAGTTGCAGTACCTGTAACTTCACCAGTAAGGGTAACAGTGTGAGATCTTGCTGTTGTCCACTTGTCTGCATTAGGATGGTAATTATCAGCAAATACTCTTTGGTTGGTATTTACATAACCATTACCTCTAGAGTAAAATTTTCCATCACCTGCGATTTTAAATTCATCTCTAGCTGTATATGGTGAGTATGTCTTTTTATTTCTAAACACCCAAGTGTCACCAGACTCAATATCATCTACTATTTCAAAAATCATTTTTACATCATTAGTAGATGGCGCTTCACCATACAATCTCCAACCGTCGTTGTCTCCAACTTGTTGACTAATCATATGATCTGGAGCAGAAGAGACACCGTCACCAAATGTAGTGCCTACCGTATTTTGCCCTAAAGAAAGAAGATCAATGTCTGTAATATTATTACTGTTCATTGATAAATTACCCGACATTGTATCGCCACTAACATTTACAAATAATGTATTTGATTCAGATTCCGTATAATATCTACTATCTAGATTTACAGAACCTAAAGCCGTTACGTGACCATATGTATCTAATGTTACATCTTGTATAACTGTACCGTTGCTGTTATTAACAGAAGATGAACTACTAGTATCATGGTGTCCTATTGTTATACTGTTTGAGCTTGAATTTACTGTTATAGCCCCAGCTAAACCTCCTATGTTAAAATTAGCAAAATTAGTACCTCCACCAGCTAATCTAACTATAGCATTGTTAGTGCTACTACTAACAACAAAATCTAAATTATCTTCAGTTAAAACTAAACTATTAGTGCTAGTATTACTGCTAGCACCATATCTTAAATCAGCGCCACTATCTATACCTAAAAATCCTTCAGACGTTGTAGTACCATCATTAGCACTAAGTAATAAGTTTACTTGTCTAGTAGATGCGCTTGTTCTTTTTACTTGTAGTGGAGTTGCTATGTTACCAGGTGTAATTTCCAAATAACTACCACCAAATAAAAGTCCAGCCTCACCATTAACAGTATCTGAATCAACAGCCGTAACAACTCTATTGTTAGAGCCATTAGTCATATCTATACCACCTGATCCACTTTGATCGCTAAAGTTTGCAGAAATTGTACCACCGTCTCTTTGAGTAAGAGTTATGGTTTTAGTTGAAGTACCGGTTACAGCTACACCAGTTATGTGATTATCGTAAGCTTGCTTCCAGTTAGCTGAGCTACCGTGTGATTCTGTAGTTATACCATAGCTACCTTTTACCTCTAAGTTTGAATCTGGCAACTCAAACGTTGTGCTAGGATTTATTATTACAGCACCTTCAGCTGAGTTATTAGTTCCTTTTAAAGTAACATTCATAGCATCTACAAAAGCTCCACTACCGTTACCTTTGTTAGCGCTAATCCCTAAACCCGTGTGATTTTCAGAAGCGTCAAAAACTCTACCATATATAGCACCATAAGTTAAAGGAGCGGTTGAACTTGTAACCATTCCATTTCTTCCTTGAAACTCTAGTACACCTAACGTGTCGCTATCAGCAATTAAAGCGTTACGATATAAAACTAAATCAGGTGCTGAAGCTGCAGAAGTGTCTGTAGAGGTTAAGAGTACATTATTAGTGACCCCAGTGGTGGCAACTGTAACGTTACCTACCACTGATAGATCATGTAAATGCCTTATAGCCATATTATTTTATTTTAATTTATTATTTACGAGTAAGCTACACTACCAGCACTAATACCTGTACTAGCATCAATTATAACTACTCTAACATCGTTTGAAGGTGTAGATGAAAACTCTATCCTAACATGATCGTCACTTATAGTTGAACCATCACTTGTGTATTCTACATCTGCATAAACAACTTGACCAGTAACTTCATCATACAGTTGAACAATCAAATAATCAGATCCTAACCCGTGGTTTATTGTTGCAACGGTGTTAGTACCCATAGCACTAACATCAATAAGAGCTTGTTTAGTAGCTAATTGAGTGTTTGTGTTATCAGAAGCTGGTATTGTAACTGTTTTAGTATTAACACCTGTAACGTGACCTTCATTACTTATTGTTATAGAGTCAATAGCTGTAAATGAAGCACCATATCCCGGTGAAGCTGTAGATGTAGTAGGTGTATTTGATACAGCATCGTGTGTTATTGAAATTGTAGTATCATCTGCATCATTTGCTGTGAATGTACCAGTACCACCTAATACACCAGTACCTTCAACCGTTAAAGTAGCATCATTAACAGTAGGTAGTTGGCCTACTAAAGCTACTGTACCAGTTGCGTTTGGTAAACTAATTACTCTATCAGCTGTAGGATCAATAACTGTAAGCTTTGTTTCGTAAGCATCATCTGTAGTACCTTCAAATAATATTGTATTATTTTCTACAACTTGTACTGTTTCATCACTTATTGTTTGTGTTCCTGAAACAACCAAGTTAGTAACGCTTAACGTATCTGTGCTAGGGTTAAACCTAAAGTTAGCATCAGACTTAGCTTGTTGAGCTCCAGTTGCACTATCAACAAAAGTTACATATCTTTCAGCGTTAGTAGAATCTGCGCTTATACCTTGTAAAACATCTGTATTTGTTACTGGCGTTGTTTCAATTATTTTACCAGATGATGTTACAGATAGGTTTTTAACTTCAGTACCCGTTACGTTACCAGAACCATATGTCTTTAAATGAACGTAACCGTCGTTATCTAAAAGTATTTGTTTTGTAGAGCTACTGTTTACTCTAAGTGTTAACTTATTAAGAACATTTATAATACTACCATCATTGACTCCAGTATTACTGTTCATGTTTATTTGTGAAGTTTGAGTAGTATTACCACCGATTACAAGTAAACCTGTAGTGCCAGCGCCAGTGTCATTTACGTTGATATAAACATTACCACCGTAAGGGTTTAAAGATAAATCTTTAACCGTGTCTGCAGCGGCGTTACTTGCTTGAATTTGCTCTAAACCACCAGAACCGTGGCTAAATGTTAATTGACTGTCACCTGTTGTACTACCAATTATTTTAACAGAAGCTCTAGTATCTGTTAAAGCTAAAGAGTTAGCAACACTAGTAACACTTCTTTTAATATCTAAGTTTGCAGTTGGTGTCAAACCAACACCTATGCCTAGTCTATTGTTAGTAGCGTCCCATCCAAAATCATTTTCACCAGTTATAGTGTCTGAGTCAGACCAATAAGCTACTTGACCAGCTGCACCAGTACCATCTACTACATCAGAAGGAACTATACTACTAAGATCTTGTGTTAGGTCGCTTAACGAACCTGTTCTTGTTAGAGTAAGCGTACTACCGGATAGCGAAACGCCATCTACGTAGTTATCATCTGTGTCTAAAGAACTAAGGTCTACTGTGATGTCCGCTAAACTACCGGTTCTTGTTAATGTAAGAGTGTTGTTTGATAAAGAAGCACCATCTACGTAGTTATCAGTATCACCCATAGTAATCCAAGCACTACCATCATAGTATTTAGCCTTTGAATCACCGGTGTCAAAAATTATCTGCCCTGTAAATTTTTCATTACCTACACTGGCTGTTGTTGTTTGGTGTAGACTAACTCTTCGTATTTCCGATTTAGTTAAGTCTATGTGATTTAAAAAAGGAATTGCCATTATTTTTTAATTTAGTTAGTTTAAATAAGCGTAACCACTTTCAGCAGCTCGCAGGTTTATTGTTAAATTGTTTTCGTCTGTAAATTGAACACCAGCAAAAGCACCAACGTTAGTGTACGTTGCGCCTGATGAAAACTTTATAGTTACATTAGGAAACTTACCCAAGTTGTGGTTAATAGACCAAGATGTAGATGGACTATTTTGATGATGAACAAACCTCTTATCTGACTTATAAACTTCAAATGTATAATATTTTAAATTTTCTAATATACCATTTGAAATTAAAGACTTACCGTAAGAAGCCGTTAAGGTTATATCCCATAACGTATTGTCATTACTGTCTTGCTGTATGTTCGTTATATTGAATAAACCAAATTGGTTTATATCATTTATATTAGCTATTAATACTGTTTCATTTTTAAACTGTTGTATTCTTTCAAGTGCAGATAGTTTTTCTACACCAAAAGGAAACTCACTTATTTTAAATGTAACAGAGTCACTAAAATTATAAGTGTTAGCTGAGCTACCAGGTACTGTGAATTGACCTTTTTGCTGTGTTGAATATCCATTAAACGATGTGTTAACATATTGTAACACAAACTTACCACTTATACCAACACTCATTAAATAAGTAGTTACGTCTTCAAACGTAAAGTTTCTTGTTCTGCCGTTAGCATTAGATCCTAGTAACAGATCATTTTTCTGCAGCGTGTTATCTACCGAGTAAGTGGATATTCTAGCCATTTATTTTTTTCTTATTGTCTGAAACTTTTCAGCTCCTCGTGAACCGAAATAAGCTACATAAACTGTAACTAAAAGTGTTTGAAGTAAATCAACCCAACCGGCTGACACACTAAAGCTCCACTCAAAGCTGTCTAGTATAATTAATAAAACCATTGATATAGTTAAAAATATCAACGACATAGGTCTTGTGTTTTTACTTAGCCAGCTATCTGACTTCATATCGCTTGCCCAACGCTTTGAAACTTCTTGCATCTCTACCATATCCATCTCTAATAGTTTCATTGCTTTCTCTTTATCCTCTACAGGTAGCGTTTCATCTTTTGATATTAAATTCTTTACAACACCAAAGACGCCTGAGTCGGGTAAAACATCCCCAACCGTACCAAGGATACCTGGGGCAGTCTTAGATAAAAACTGCCCTACCTTGGTATCTTTGAACTTCTTTTTAGACATTACTTTTTACAGTATTTCTTTTGTGCTGGAGACCCACTATAATCAGGCGTGCTACCTTTTCTAGCGGCTTTCTTTTTGTCTCTAGCTGTTTTTCTGTCGTAACGTTTTCTAAGTCTTTGAGCTTTTTTAACATTACCACTTTCAAGAGCAGCTTCACCTTTTGCTCTAAGCTTTGCAGCTTGAGGAGATGTTTCCTTTTTAGGAGTTTTTGTTGTAGTATCTGCTTTAGGTGTAGTATCTGTCTTAGGCTTAGTATCTACTTTAGGCGTAGTATCTGTTTTAGGCGTAGTTGACTTAGAAGGTTTTTTATAAGCACCTTCGTGATCACCAGAAATTGTATGATCATATTTCCAACCTTTTGCATCGTATTGTTGCTTTCTTAAATCAGAACCCATAGCACCTGTTATTTTAGTGTTTTTACCTCCAGTTTGCTTTGGTTTTGTATCTGTTTTAGGTGTGGTACTAGAAGATTCTTTTGACTCAGATTCTTGTCTAGCTTTTTTACCAGCATCATAATCAGATTTAGCTTGCTTAGCTTTGTTGTATAAATCTTTACCTCCTTTATATAACGCTTGACCAGCCTTATAAGCTCCGTAAATACCTAGAGCCGCAGGTAGAATTTTACCAGCTGCGTCTGGGTTACCAGCGTAACTACCTTCTTCTTTTAAACCTGGTAGTTGAGGTTGTTGTACCTGACCTTCCGCTTTGTGGAACATTTTTTCAGGTGTGTTTTTAAGTTTAAATGCCATGACTTTTATTGTTTAATTGTTATAAATATAGAGCGTCCTCTATTTGCGTCTACCAAATTTTAAATTTTTAAACCCATATTGGCCAATGGCAGACATTCTCATTGAGACTGGCGCATCTGGATTTTCTTCAGACCCTGAATTAGCTACTCTAGTTTCTTGATCACCATCAATACTAGCATCAGGGTTTTTATCTTTATTTATTAAAGAGTCTACGGTTACTAACCCTTCGCTTTCTATTTCTTCATCTGTTTTAACGGTTTTATCACTACCTTCTTCACCTGGTGTCATTTCTTTACCATAAACAACACTTTCACTTGAAGTGTAAGGATTTCTACCTTGAGTAAGTTGATCAACAGCGTTTTGAAATTGAGCTCTAGACGCTTCAGCAGCAGCTGTTCTTATTTGCTTTTTTTGCTCTTCAAATTCTTCTCTAGTTATAGCACCAGATCTCATTTGTTTTCTAGCCATTCTTATAGCGTCTCTTGATCTTGATTTTATTAATCTAGATTGACCTCTACCTTGAGCAGCTGTAAAAGCATTTGATCTACTAGCATCACTACCTGGTTTTTCAATGTCATCTAGCTCGTGACTTGTATCTACTTTATCTTTTTCAGCTTCCGCTCTAGCAGCTTCTCTTTCTTGATCTCTTTTATCACCAGGCTGTATACCTTGCATATCAGAAACATAGTCTTCATAACTACCATACATACCCTTTATACCTTCAAGATCCATATCCCAAGCTTCTTTATATGTAGGTAGTTTACCACCTTTTTTGGTAGTCTTGACTTCTGTTACGTTTTTTAGTACATTTTGGTCATCAACAGCTTGACCTAAGTCTTTTCTTTCAGTATTTTTAAAAAAAGATACTGGTTGTACAAATCTATTTTTTGTTTTTCTAGGCATGATTATTTATTTTTAGTTATCACCGCTCATATCAGGTGTAGTTTCATCTAACAAGTCTTTACCTTTGTTTTCTGTATTCTCTTTTTCTTCGTCAGTTAAAGTATCATCAGGTGGTGGTAGTTGTTGTTTTTTTCCAGCTTTTTCAGCTGTTTTAAAACCAGCATCAAGCCCTGCTCTAGCAGCACCTACACCTCTGCTGAACATGTTATGATTTTTAGCGTATATGCTTTTACCAGTAGCTTCAGGTGCTTTCTTAGCATCTTCACCACTGTCTTCACCTCTAATTCTACTATAAATGTTATAGGCGGTATAGTTAGTTTTGTTTTCGTTGCTCATTTTGTTTTGCTTTTTCGTCCTCTTGTTCGTATGCTTCTTTTTCCCAAGTAAACTCAGGATTACCATCTTGCATGTTTTCTCTAGCGAAAACTTTTAGAGGAGCTTTAGTGTTTTCTTTCCAATATACATGGTCATGAGTATAACCAAGTCTACCTTGAATCATTTGATCATGATGAACATCTTCATGGTTGACTACTTTTTGTCTTAAATGTTTAGGAACGTCATCGTCTATAAATGTTGTACCATCTCTGTTAGCTTCTCCACCTACGCCAGATTCTAGTTTTTTTATAAAAACTGGTCTATTAACAGTGGATGTTTCATCAATACCAACCACTTCGTGGAAGGTTTTCATTTTGAAACTCATTAACCCATTAATTTATCTACAGCTTTACCAGCTACTTTAGATGCTACAGCACCGGCTATAGCAGGTAAAATCTTACCAGCTGCTTTAGGTTGTTTACTTTCTCTTACAGCTTTAGCAAACCCAGGGTTTAACTTGCCATCTTTCTCAGCTTGTTCTAATGCTGGGTTAAATTTAGCCATTGATTGTGGTTGATCACAATCACAAGCAGGTCCACAAGTTGGACAGCCAGCTGGTCCAGCACCCAAGTTGTTTGGTCCAATACCTTTTCTCATAATTATCTATCTTTATCTTTAATCATATCGTCAATAGCTTTGTTATATACTTTATCTGAGTATGATCTATTATTAAAAAAAATATTTCTATCTGAAGTAGGAAGATCTTCTTCACCTAGTAATATTCTGTAAATTCTACTGATTAATTGTGAGCATTTAAATGAGGTCTTAAAAATGCTGTATTTAATTGAAGTGCGGTTACGGTGGCGCCAAACTTCTATCCAACCGTTTTTTCTTAACCTTTCCCAGCGTTGCTTATCCCATGAATAAGTGTAAACGCCTTCTATAAAATCATTACGTGTAAATCGCGATTTGCAATCTAAATATATTAAAAGTTCTAGATCAGCATCATTTAGCTTGTAAGTTTTACAGGCCCATTTACGAACGAGCCTGTAATACTTAAACAATCCTATCTCTCTAATATCTTGAGCACTTAATCTCATGCCACTAGTACGACATCGCCAACTTGTATAACATGGTATCTAGTTTCATTAAACGTTATACCATGACCAGCGTGTCTATCAAAATAAACAACATCACCTTTTTTTACACTATCAGGTACTAAATTGCCAATAGAAATAATTTTAGCTTTAATATACCTGTTTTCGTCATCAACTTTGTCAGTTAGTATAAGTCCACCTACTTTCTTCGGCTCGACTTTTATTTTTTCTACTATAATATAATAATTAATTGCTTGCATTGTCTATTCTTATATTAGATATTACACAATTTGCTGAAATTATAGTAGAAACTACTGAAATAGCGTTTTTTAATGCAGATTTTGTTACTAAAACTGGATCTATAATACCAGTTTCGATTAAATTCTTAATACAACCGCAAGTTACGTCATATCCATAACCTTTTTCGATGCCTTCTGTTGTAAGATTAGACATATCTGCGTTTTTTAGTATAGTTTTAAACGGTGAAAACAGCGTTTTTTGCAAAATTAACTCAAATTCATCAAGTGGCTCACAATTTTCAGCCGCTTCTGCAAGTGCTCTACCACCTCCTGGCACAATACCTTCTTTCAAAGCTGCTTTTACAGCGTAAATAGCATCTTCTACTCGGTCTTTTTTCTCTTTTAACTCAATTTTTGAGTTTGCACCTACCTTAACTACACCAACAGTACCACTTAACATAGCTATTCTTTGCTCTAGTCTACGTTTTATGTACTGGTTTTTCTCTTTTTTGATCAGCTTTTGTACTTCTTCTATTCTTTCTGTTAAAATACCAGCTGTATCACCTATAGTTAGTACTGTAGTCTTGTCATCTGTAATACATTTTACAGCTTCACCTAAAACATCTGGTTTTATTAAGTCTAAATCATCGCCAAGATCTTCATTCATAACAATTGCACCAGTTAAAAGTGCTAAGTCTTCTGTTGTTTCTTGACGCGTAGGACCAAAACCAGGTAGATCTATATAGTTTACTTTTATATTACCTTTAACTTTATTCATTAAAAGTGTAGCTGATACTTGAGTTTCAACATCAGCAACTATAAGTAAAGATCTTTTAGTTTTAATTACATGTTCTAATATAGGTTGTATTTTTCTTATATTAGGTATTTTACTAGATACTATTAATATATATGGGTTATCTAGTTCACATATCTGTTTATCTTTATTAGTAATAAGGTGTGGTGATTTAAGGCCAGACTCTATTTGTACTCCATCTACAATATCAACGTACGTTTGGTCAGACTCAGACTCTTCCATCAAAACCACACCTGATTTACCTACTTTATTGTAAGCCTCAGATATGATATAACCTAACTCCTTATCGTTATTACATGATATATTTGCTACGTTCTCTAACATATCACCTTCTACTGGTATTGTTATAGAATTTAAATAATCATATACTTTATTGGCATAATTGTTTATACCGTTTTTCTTTTCTCTAGGAGTTCCTTCCGCTTCTTCAGCATATTTCAATAGTGATTCAGCAAGGACGGTAGCTGTAGTAGTACCGTCACCTGCTTCTTTCACTGTGTTCCTTGCAGCTTCTTTAATTAATGTAGCACCTATGTTTTCAACCGGATCAAGTAAGACTACGCTTTCCGCAACGGTTACACCATCTTTTGTTATCACCGGTTTTCCGAGGGCATCCTCGTAAACTACACATCTACCTGATGCACCCAAGGTAGACTTAACTGCTTCGGCTAGTTTTGATACACCAGCCACTATCTTGTTCTTTGCGTCATTACCAAAGTGTAAATCCTTGACAATTTCGCTAGGGTTATTATATTCCATTAAATTAAATTTTTATTTCCTATTCAAATGTTTTAACTACCTTAGGACCTTTTACAAAGTCTAGCTTCTTATTGTAATGTTCGATGCTACCATCAATTGCTGCTTCAGCGCCATCAATAGTTTCTCGTCTAGTTACATCAGACCATTGATCATCTTGATCTTTTACTTCTGTCTGGTAGAAACCGTTAGGTAATTGTGTAATTCTCCAATTCTTTTTGTCTACAAGGTGTTTCCAATAGTTAATGGTTTCCTCGGTAATACCCGTATTGGAGTTGTTCCAGGTATTTGTTTTGTAATAAAAATAAGTCATTTTATTAAGGTTTAAGGTTTTTAAGATACTTGGTTAAGCGGATCTTATTTACGCTTTTTATTTGGTTTATCAAAGGTTGATTCGTACACTACAACATGGAATAAAAAACTAGCTGCTACCGTGCCGAACATTAATAATAGGTCGTAAATCATACTTCTCCTCTTGTGTGAGTAGCTCTATTATAGGCTATAGATACTCTTCTAACAGCGCTACCATCATGATGCAGATCGCTATCAGATCTTTGTCCGATGCGTTGATTTTCAGCTTTCCTAGCTCTACGCTTAGGTGTTTTAGCTGCTGCTAAGTCTCTAGCTCGCTTTGCTGCTAGTGCTGTTCTTGATAATCCTTGTGAGTTCGCTATTGCCATACCAGAATAATTACATGGTTTATTTAAATTTTAAAGTGTGACAATAGGTAGTTACTTATATAACTTTATAGGCTACTGTCATATTTTTAAATTTGTTAGATATTTAGAGGTATAGTGTTGCCCCCTCCCCTTACCGCACCTGCACTAAAACGAAAACGCATTTGCTTAAGCGGGCCCCACCTGCATTATCCGCTTCGCCTCGTATTTCCCATGTAACCTATATATTTTTATTTACTATATTTTTATTTTATTATTTTATTTCACATTTATTTTACAGACTTAATACGACTACACATGGATAATTATATTGTAAGTAATAACTAATAAAACTAAAAGTAAATTAGATATTGAGAGAAAGTGCGGAACAATACTTAACAAATAATAACAAGTAAACAAAACACTAACTTTTATTACAAAGCTAATACGACAGCAAACGGATAATATAAATGTAAATAATAACTTAAATATAATAACTATGTCAAATTCAATTACTTCAAAAAGATTTGTTATCAGAAAATCTTTAATCGGTCAAAACTCTACTATCAATGTAGAATTCAAGTCAGGCAAAACATTCACTTACAATCATGATAAAGTATATGAAATCATGAAAGATAAACTAGAGTCTATGCCTTGCTTTCAAAAGTACAAAAGCTATACTTCTTCAACAAGTGTTCCAGTTGTACTAAGAGACAAAGAAGTAGTCTAATAACTACTCTTTGTTTCACTCGGCGTTGAAATGTGTTCTCTCGAGTATAAATACAGTTGAACAGAAACCTGTCACAATGGTTAATAGTGGTTCGATTCCACTCGTGACAACTATTAAAACTTTTGTCTAATCAATTAAAATATATAACTATGGCTCACATGAATACATATTTACTAAAAATTAGCTTTCGCAAGTTCGGAAAGCACTGGAACTTACTAACTAAAGAACAAAGAAATGAAGTTCTAAATATATACTACGACTTCTACTAATACAAATATAATACGTAAGTAGATGGATAATAATAATAACTAATAAAATCAAATAACTATGTCTAAATTTAAATTCAGAGGATTTATTCCTGCAGTGCAAAACTATGTAAAATCTAAACCAATCTTTGAAGTAATCGCTGAAGTATTTGCTTTCGGTTTCTTAGCTCCTCTAGCTATAACAGGTATTATCTTCATGACTTATCAAGTAATCTTCAATGGTGTAACAATTTAAAAATACAACTAGTCATAACGGTTGCAAGTGACAACGATGGACGAATACCAACTCTATCACTTGTGCAAGTTCGATTCTTGCAATGACTTCTAACTATAAAACTATTAACTATGCAATTTATACTAACTTGTCCTAACGGTAAACAAATAGATATGACTAGTGACGTCTTAAAACAAATGAAAGGCGAGATAACTAGACAAGATGTTGAAGAAAGAATAACCTTTTACAAAGAAACAAATGAGAAAGTTTAACCACAATCAACTATGGTCTTTTGAAGACGAGCATGTCATCGACGGAATGATATACGCTAACGAGATCGACAAGTGGGTCACTGTTGAAGAATATACTGAATATCACTATGGCTCGCACTAGAAAACACTCTCATAATAAGATAATCAAGCTAACTCGTCAACAAATAATGATGATTGAAGATGAGTGGTATGATCGCTACAACAGAGTTTATTACAAACAAAATACGAACACTGTTGGATAATAATAATGTAACTAAAATAAAATAATTATGGCAAGTATATGTAGCTGCGGTAACGCTATCCACCCTGTACGAATCAAGTTAAACTATCGTACTTGTGTCAGCTGTTCAACTACTGAAGCTTATGGTTGCGCTCCGATTACTAATCATAAAACGGGCAACTCTATCCAAATTATGTCTAAATCGCAAGCTGAAGCAATCAGAAAGTCATCAAGGCGTCGCGGCTACGGAACTTGTCTAAGATAAATTAATAACTATGCTTACAAATGAAAATATCAAAGACGTACTAAACTACCGAGGTGTAGAGTATACGTACTCAGAATGGACTACCTGGAATGGTAAACCTGCAAGTGGTTATACTTGTAAAGATGAAAAACTACTTGAAGGCGTTAACTTAGCTAGCTTCTCAACTACAACTAAAGAAGATATGCTAGAAAGAATCGATGATAGAATAGATAATAAAGATCACTATATCGAAATGCAGAAACTAAGTGATGCCGCTTGTGCAAAATTTTATGACCAACCCGCCGCAACTCCACCTTATAACTGGAAAGGCGACTAAATTAAATACTATGAAAAACACTTACACTTGGCAACAAGAACGCCAAATGCTATGCGACTCGTTCGCAAGAAGAATGCTCATTGAGCATGGAATTAAAGAAGTTACTACACAAAGACAAGCTAGAAATGGTACAAGAATATTCTTATGTCCAACAGGTGAGCTTATGGGTTCTTACTCTAGCGGTTACGTTAGAAGATGTGATAGTAGTGACAGAATTTATCAACTAAATCCTAAGTATCAAAGAGAAGACAGATGGATGTGGCTTGGTGAAGATGGTAAAACTTACGTAAGAAAAGGTACTGCATGGGCAAGAGCTCTAATATACAATGAAATGACTAGATTAGCTTTTATTGTTGAGTACTACTTAAAAAATTACAAACAAAATACGTAAGCTCTTGGATAATATAATCAAATAACATTAAATAATTTACTATGCAATCAATTAAATTCTACAAAAAGTATGACACTCATTTAGCTAAGCTTAACGGCGTTGAGTATAAAGGCTATACAATCGGCGATCTACCGCCGTCATTCGGAGTTAAATATAAAGATGACGAAGGTAAACTCGGCAAATACGAGTGGTTTAACTACAAAGGTCTAACTTATATTGAAAAATCAGAGTTACCATGGTAGTTAATAACATGAGAGATCTGCTCAACTATGTTGAAGAGCAAAAGAAATTACGTGCAGCGGAGCATAGACGCAAGCACGTCCATGACGGTAGATGTAGTGGACTTACCGATAAAGAGTATATGAGGTACAAAGTTGACGGCAAGAAGACGTACAGCAAAGCTCGTAAGTTCACTCACAACCGTATGTGGCAAGAAACAGGTAAACAATATACAGTAAATCAACTAAAACAAATAGCAAAATCATGAGTGATACTATAACAGCATGGCACGAAATGGAAGAAGAAAGAAAGCTCAGAGAAAATGCAGAGCAATATAATAAAGAAATTATGTTTGCAGATGAAAGAGCTAAATACATATTCTTGCTAGATTTTACAGACGGTAAAGTATATAGATATGACATTAGCGTATTATGTACTGATGAAAATAAATGGAATCCTGACACAGAATCTTGTGAATCGTTTTTATACGGTGCAGGTCACAAGGTAAGTGACTGTGAGTGGATGGTAACAAGTGAAAAAAATATAGAGTATGGCAACTAAAACAATTAAACTAAGCGAAAACGATTGTACTTTTGTACACTATGTACTACGCATGTACGCTCAGCAAACACCTGGGCTCGACAGCGAAGATAAAGAAGAAATACGTGAAGTAGCAAATAAATTTAAATAATATGAGTAAAATGAAAGAACTTGACTCAATTGCAGAAGCTGTAGCGAGTCACTTAAGTGAAATAATAGTAGATTCTATTGATTGGGCTGTAGACGGTACAATAGTAGATACACTAGAAGGTGATGAATACAATGAAGCTTGTAATCACATCGTGCAGAGCGCACTAATGAAATTGTTACATACATAATACGAACACTATTGGATAATATAATTAAATAAAATAATATGACTAAAATTAAAACCATTTATGACGGACTTGTTCCAAAAGTAAAAGAAGCATTGCAAGAAAGTGCTAGAAAATACGACACAGCTAAAAGATTAAAGTACACTCTTATGTCTAAAACATTGTGGTCTGACCTTACTATCAGCGAAGTTAGCGACATAATTACATACTCTAACCTAAATAATTCAGAACTAAGCTCTTACAGCTTTATATTCGGTAACCAAATAATTGAAAGATCATGAGTAAAGAGTTAACATTTGATTTAATACACGAAAGACTATCAGAGCATGGTGTTGTAGAAATGTCTGAGCTAGATACTGAAGATCAGTACAGAGCTATTCAAGAACACTTTGAATTTGATATTGATACAAGCTGGAGTGGTAGTTATGATATAATGTTTTACCCTGAAACAACTTCTGATGGTTATGAAATATGGGTTGCTACTAATGATGATAAAAACCCTTATATCGGTGACGATGTATACTACTATGATAATGATTGGTTGGAAAAAATGCCTGATGCCATGGTAGATGGTCAGAGAATACATTTCGATCTTGACTTTGATGATTATAATTTTCAAGAAGTTATTGAAGAAGTGTATGAGCTTTATTACAATGATAAAAAAGAAGAAGTTGAAAACGAATTAATCGAAGAAGGTTATGAGTGGAAAGAAAAGTGATACAGGACAAAAGCCATTACCAAAGTGGTATGATGGCATGAAGTACACCGAGTGGGAAACTGTAGAAAATAGATTTACAGGCGATAAGGCCCTACTGTCACCCAACGAGGTAGCAATGTACGATTTAATTATCGGCGCAGAAAGATTTCAACAATGGGATCTAATGCAGAAAGGTTTAGACTGGTTTAGATCAGCTAACCCCAAAGCGTATATGACACTATTAGACTAGTGCTATACACATTGCACCCGTAGCTCAGCTGGATAGAG
>Ga0099849_1000020_pt1 | contig 54053 bp, 61 predicted proteins | sample CB_VirMetaG_4_FD_78177 | JGI IMG/M metagenome (GOLD analysis project Ga0099849, IMG submission 78177) | Freshwater to marine saline gradient viral communities from Chesapeake Bay - CB_1508_1M Viral MetaG | ecosystem: Environmental > Aquatic > Marine > Coastal | place: USA: Chesapeake Bay... | reverse complement strand
TCTCACCGAAGATGATATCCTGGATGGTCGTCCCATGCCAGCAGATGTTGTTGAATGGTTTGAAGTTGATTGTACAACCAATCCTTTAGTATGTGAACTTAGAGGACAACCCGTAGATGAACTGCAGGAAGAGTATACTGGTGATCAATTCCACTCTAAGACACCAGATATTGAAGGGTATCCTAGATTTAAGTATGCAACACCATTGATGCCAGCAGATATCTATGACAAGAGTAAATTGACAGTTGATCTTGATGCTGGTACAGTTGAAATTCCTAAATGGACAGTTCCTCAGAAACTCCTTGATCGTGAAGAACTTCTCACTTGGGAACAAATTCGTGACAAGAGAGACACCATGTTGGAAGCTACTGACATGAAGGTAAGTGTTGACATGCCATCAGCATTAGTTGATGAGTGGAAAACATATCGTCAGAAGTTGAGAGACTTCCCTGCAACCATGCAGGCAGCTGGTGTTGAACCAAGTTGGGCATACTACATGCTCCCACAAAGTCCAGATGATCTTAAAGAACCAAGAAACGGTGCATCACTCTGATTTTAATTTATGATTGAATCTTATAAAATTTACAAGTTTGAATATATTAAAGAAAATCAGTCAGGGATAATCAACATAGCAAATCAATGTTATGATTCATTGATATCTGATGGGTTTGGAGACACCACATGGAGTTATTATTTGTATAATATCTTCAGTGTCTCCTCCCCATCTTTTTATTTTCTGCAGATATATAAACGACTTGTAGAAATAATTAAAGAGAATGTAGAAGAGCAATGTTTTTTGCAGGCATGGTTAAATTACCATGATCATGATCAAGTTCTTGATTGGCATAATCACTCTGCACCATATCATGGTTACATATCAATAGAACCACAAGATACAACGACAGAATTTAGTGATTGGCAAATAAAAAACGAGTGTGGTAATATCTATTTTGGTAGAGGAAATGTTAGGCATAGAGTTGTAAACAACTCATATTATTCTGGCAAGAGAATTACTATAGGGTATGATGTGATTCCTTCTAGTGCCATGGACCTTAACCGAATGACAAAACAATATGGAGCAATACCTATACTGTAATGTTTGAAATATCTAGAGACCTGAGAGCAAAGGTTCTTAATTTTGGTGGCAGGCAGATCATCGAAATACAAAATTTTTATAGTAATCCAGATGAGGTTAGAAGTTATGCATTAACCTCTACAAAATATACTAAAGACGAGTATCCAGATTTATTAGCTTTTGCTATTGGTCGTAGGGTATGTGAGGATGATTTGCGTTTAAACCCAGAGATGGAACCAGTGTTTCGACAACTATGTCAACATCCAGGATGGCATATTGAATTTGATGAAGAACATCATGAATATATGTGGTCTGGAATGAGATTTATGGTTAATGTTACCAACAATCAAGAGATTGTGGATGCCAATAAACCATTCATTGCTCACAAAGATGGACCAGAGCGGAAGTGGGCATGTGTTATATTCTTAAATACTCCAGAAGAATGCGAGGGTGGAACAGAATTTTACTCGGAAGATATTAAACTTGAATATAGTTCTAATATGGAGTATAATAAGGCAGTATTATATGATGCGAATATGATCCATGGCGCAGTCATGAAAAAGGATATGTTCAAAACTTGTGATCGATTAGTACAGGTTATGTTTATGTAATAAATAACCCAGATTAATAATTCTACAGACCATTTGGAGTTGATTTCATGAGATCAAAAGCATTTTTTGTAAACGGTGGAGCAGGCAGAGTCATTTGTTCCATCCCTGCATTTGAAAAATACGCAGAGACCCACGACGATTTTGTAATCGTATGTGAAGGAGGAACAGATTTTTTTAAGGGACATCCTACCCTCGATGGTAAGGTATTTGACCATTGGCACAAAGGACTATTTGAACAGGAACTGAAGCACAGAGATATTGTTACTACTGAACCATATCGTATTTGGGAATACTACAATCAGAAGTGTAGTCTTTCTCAAGCATATGATATTCAAATTAATGAACTTGATGAACCAAGGGAACTTCCTGCACCAACAATCCATCTTGCAAAGATGGAGGCAATCTCTGGATTCAATGCTGTAGAAGAGGTTAGACAGGGGACAGGGAAAGAGAAGGTATTGGTTGTTCAACCTTTTGGTAGATCTGTAGAAACAATCGGTCAAGATTTTATTGCAGATGCAACTTCTCGTAGTTTTTCTTTAACACATATTGTTGATATTCTTAATGAACTTAAGAAGGATTATGCGATTATTATTATGAGTGAGATTCACTTCCCCCTGGAAGAGAATGAAGAGAACTCTAAGTACAAAGTTGCTAGACCCGAGATTCAGGATATGAGAACCTGGGCAGGAATTATTAATGCAGCAGATCATTTCCTTGGATGTGATAGCATGGGACAACACCTTGCTAGAGCATTTGGTAAGACAGCAACTGTCGTAACGGGATCTACATTCCCAATCAATATATCTTATCCAGATTGTAAGGACTTTGATATTATTGATGCTGGTGAAGGAAGAAGAGTATATTCTCCAATCAGATTGACTATGGATGAGACTGCTGATCGAGCAAACGACCAAGCAATGGAACTTACGAAGGAGCAAGTAAAGGAAGTAATTGCATCCGTCCGCAAGAGACTTGGGAAGTCAACGGCATATACCAAGTATAATAACAAACCACAAGTAAGTCCTGGTACTAATCCACAATTGAATGGATCTACACCAACTTATGGTGTTCCTATTGGGACAAAAAAACCCGAAATTAAAAAACCATCTAAAGGATTTTTGGATGAGGTAAAGGTAGCAACACAACAAACTAACGTTGATAAGCAAGTTAGTGATCTTCTAAAAAATCTTAAGTGAGGTAAAGAATGGCACAATGGATCGCAGCAATTGCTAGAGGACACAACTCTGGCATCTGCCTATTAAAAGACGGAGAGATGGTTCTCTCTATCGAGGAAGAAAGACTATCAAGACACAAGTATGATGGTGGTCCTCTTGCTTCCATGGTTAAAATTCTGGATTATACTGATAAGTTAGATTGCCTTGTCATCGCTCATACTCAACCCTTGGGTGAGAGTGGTAGGATTGATTTTACGGGTGATGATATTTACACTGGTATCGCAAGAAAGTTGGGTCTCATTGACAGAAATGCGGATCCGTATAATCATCCTCAAGTTATTGATTTGAGTAGAACTCACCATAAACTTCATGCAGCATGTGCCTTTTATCGCTCTGGATTTGAATCTGCAGTATCTGTGGTTGTTGATGGTGCAGGAACGTTTATTCCTCTGAACATCGGTAAAGAGACAGAGATGACATGGGAACTTGAATCCATGTTTACTTGCGACTACCCTGCAGAGTTTAAAACAATCTATAAGCATCAAGCAGGTAGGGGACCTTGGGGTTCTGTCAAGGTTGATCAGTTTAGTAGTGAAGGCGAAGGTGAAGATGGCACTCATCAATTTATTCTTGACGAGAGTGCTGGAATCACTAAAGCATATGAAGCAGTAACTCAGTATTGTGGTTGGGCACCGATTGAGGCAGGTAAAACCATGGGACTATTCCCATATGGTAAACCAAATGATAAAATTCCACCAATCTACTCTGATTATGATGGTATCTCTGCATGGAAAACTTCTAATAGAGATGTAATTGTTCCCACATACCCTAATGGTGCAGTTGTAAATGAAGGAAGATTTCCATTCTTACAGACTCCAGCAGAGCATGGTGATCTAACTCTTCTTGAGAATCGTAGAGACCTGGCATATGCCATTCAAGTAGAATCTCAGGCAATGGTTTTGGATCTTATTCGCAAAGCAGTTGAAATGAGTGGCAACAAAAACGTTGTTCTTTCTGGTGGATATGGTCTGAATTGTGTTGCAAACTATTGGTATCTTGATCAACTTAAAGATGAAGGAATAAATCTTTACGTTGAACCTGTAAGTAATGATGCAGGAACTGCCATTGGCGCTGCTTATTATGCTTATCATCAATCTACAAATGATATGACTGTTAGAAATAGAATTAAGGATCTATATTATGGACCTGAATATACGTATACCAATGACCAAATAGAAAAGATTTGTAATCGTTGGGGAGCAACATCTATTACAGGTGGAGCAACTTATGGTGATGTTGTTGAACTCATTACCAATAAAAATATTGTTGCTATGTTCCAAGGTAGGTCAGAGGCGGGTCCTCGTGCTCTTGGTAATCGTTCTATCATGTATGATCCTCGTGATCCTGATGGTAAAGATCATGTTAATACTGTAAAGCGCCGCGAATACTTCAGACCTTTTGCTGGTTCTATCCTCAAGGAACATGTCCACGAATGGTTTGATCTCCGTGGGATGGATGAAACTCCATTCATGATGTATGCAGTTAAGTGTCAGGAAGGTATTGAAGAGAAAATCCCAGCGATCATTCATGTGGATGGTACATGTAGAATTCAAACTGTAACTGAAGATGTTAACCAACATTATTATGGTGTGATCAATGAGTTCTACAACCAAACTGGTTGTCCTATCATCTTTAATACTTCATTTAATCTCGGTGGAGAACCTCTGGTAGAGACTTTGGATGATGCTCTACGTACTCTTGCAAACTCTGAAATTGAATATCTTTATCTTCCAGAGTATGGACTGTTAGTGGAGGTTAAGAACTAATGATATACATAGATGCCGCTGTAGAACCACTTGCTTTTGGTCAGTATGATCTTGCGGAAGATGAGGTATTTGTTATTGACAATTTGTTCCCTTGGTGGTTTATTGATCATGTAGACCAAATGGTCTTACATGGATTTGGTTGGCAGTATGGATTATGCAGCGGGCATAAAACATTTCCAAATGGTCAACCAGATTTTAGATATGATAAGGGAGCAGATTTGGAGTTGGAAGTTCCTTGTTTCAAACAGCAGATATATCCTCCCAAATCTGAGTCTGCTACTGATTCTTCCTATCCAATGATCTATAATGCAGTAACTGCATCTATTCCTTTTGAACTTGAAATTGGTGAAGTATTAATTAATGGTCAGCAGTTTATTCATGATACTCTTATGCATCAAGACTGCTCTTGTGATAATGGGATTAGTTGGATCTATTATATCAATAGACGTTGGGAAGATGAATGGGGTGGAGCAACTATAGTGGAACTTAATGGAGAGACTATAGAAGTTCTTCCAAAACCTGGGAGGGTGTGTTTATTTAAAGGTAATATCCCACATAGAGGATCTCCACCAAATGGTGATTTCTATCATGGATTGAGAGCAACTCTTGTTTACAAAACAATGAGGAAGATTCCACTACCTGCTAAAAAATGATAAGGAAAGTAGTTATAGTTGGTGGCGGCACGTCTGGTTGGTTGACTGCCGCTTCAGTTGTTAATAAAATACCTAATGTAGAAGTAGTACTGATTGATAAAGAAGTATCTACTCCAGTAGGAGTTGGGGAAGCAACTCTTTTACAGTTTGATCACTTCATGGAAAATGATTGTGGTTTTGATAGGTCTGAGTGGATAAAGGAATTGGATGCCATACCAAAGTCTGGAATTTTATTCCCAGATTGGGGTGCTAAGACAGTTTGGCATCCATTTTATTTCTCTTTTGTAGATAAAGATGTTCCCCTGTGCGATGCTTGGACTCATACTGACTATGAATTGAGGTCTTTGTTGGTTCATGATCCATTATTATTTGGTGAAAGTGTTGATCTAAATGATTTACATTCTTATGCATATCATATTGACTGCTCTAAATTAGTTGGGTATATAAAAAAGAAACTTCAGCATGTTATTAGAACAATTGATTCTGAAGTTTTATTTGCAAAAAGAGATAGTAAAAACTATATTACAGAACTTCTTTTAACTGACAATCAAACTGTAACTGGAGATGTATTTTTTGATTGTACTGGATTTAAACATGTACTAAAAAACGATAGAGACACAGTACATTTGATGGGGAGATTGTTTTGTGACACTGCGATTGCTGGTCATGTTGAATATATTGATCAATCAGAAATTAAACCATATGTTACTTGTCCTGCAGTAGATCATGGATGGATTTGGCAAATCCCATTGCAATCTAGATTGGGCACAGGGTTAGTTTTTAATAGAAGCATCACTTCAATTGATACTGCAAAAGAATACTTCCAACAGTATTGGTCTGGTAGAGTCAAAGAAGATAGTATTAAAGTGATTGATTGGACACCATATTATGATAAGAATATGTGGAGTGGTAATGTTATTTCTATTGGACTTTCTGCAGGATTTATTGAACCTCTGGAGAGTACAGGGATTGCTATGATCACTGAGGGTATTATTAAATCGGTTCAAATACTATCTGCTAGATGCTTTGATGAACATGATGTAGATCTGTTCAATGCTTATATGAAGTCTATGTTTGAGGGATGTGTTGATTTTGTTTCAATGCATTATGATAAGAGTGTAAAAGATACTGAGTTTTGGAGATTTGTCAGAGAGAACTTTAAACAATCTGGAATACAAAAAACTTATGTAGATAATATGATATCAAACGGTCCATCAATGATTACAGGTAAACCAGCAATGTTTGGTGGTGCTAATTGGATCTATTGGTTATTGCAATTAGGATACCCACTATCTAAAAAAACATACTTGACAGAAGAATATTCTAAGGAAAGAATAAATTATTTTATAAATTTTAAAAATAATTCTCCGATGAATATAACCACACCAATTGGATTTGTAAATCAGTTATGAGAAAAGATTTATTTGCCATACCTATCTTTGAAGATGAAGTGGATTTAAACAAAATCCATATTGATGCAGATGAATATAATCCGACTTGGGATAGTGGGGTTGCTACTAGTTTTGGTAGTAATCAAAATATTCCCGATGAGACATGGGAGCACATTGGAGAAGTTGTAATTAGAAATATTAATACTATTCCATGTTCATACACTGATGCTAGAATTGACAGAATCTGGAGAAACGTATATACTGAATTTGATTATCAAGATCCACACATTCATCCACACTGTCAGTGGAGTTTTATTATTTACGAGACAGTGCCAGAGTCAAAGACTATCTTCTTTAATCCTTCCATGAAAGATATACAAAATCATATATCTCATGCGGGGATTCCAGACTTTCCCATTGATTATAGACCAAAATTAAAACAAGGAAGTATTATTATATTCCCCTCATTTTTAATGCACATGGTCATACATGGTAATAGTGGATCAACAATTGCTGGAAATGTAAAATTAAATTATCAGTTATGACTAAAGTTTTTGTCAATGGTACATTTGATTTATTACATAGAGGGCATCTTGAATTATTAAATTATGCCAGATCTCTGGGTGATAGAGTTTATGTTGGTATTGATAGCGATAGACGAGTATCTGAAAAGAAGGGTCCGTCTAGACCAATATATAATCAAGAAGAGAGGAAGTTCTTCTTAGAAAATTTAAAGTCGGTTGATAAAGTATATCTCTTTGATTCAGATATTCAATTGGAGACTCTGATCAATTTTATCCGACCAGACAAAATGATAGTTGGATCTGATTGGAAAGATAAATCTGTTATTGGATCTATGTATTCTGCCGAATTGATATTCTTTGATAGGATTGGTGACTATGCAACAACAAAGACAGTACAAAGTATTATTAGTAGGGGAAACATGCACGGATGAATACCTCTATGGTGATGTAGAGAGAATTAGTCCAGAAGCACCTGTACCAATTTTAAAGTATCACACTACTGAGAAGACTCTGGGAATGTCTGCAAATGTAAAGGCAAACCTGGAATCTTTTGGTATATTTGTAAATCATATTACAAATAAAAAACCCATACTTAAGACTAGGATTGTTGATAAGTCTAGTAATCAACAACTTCTTAGGATAGATGATGAGGGAACAATAGATCCGTTGCGTGTATCTGAAGTTAAAGCTGCGTTCTTACATATGCAGTATGATGCTGTAGTCATATCAGATTACAATAAGGGATACCTTACTGATAATGATCTTGAAGTCTTCTGTCAAAACTTCCCTGGACCAGTTTTTATTGACACTAAAAAAACTAGTTTGTTTAGTTGTCCTAATGTATTTTTTAAAATCAATCAAAAGGAATTTGATAGGTTATTAAAAAAACCAAATAAGGAAAATCTTATCGTTACTATGGGAGAACGTGGTGCCTCATATAATGATTATATCTATCCGTCTCAGAAGGTTAATGTTTTTGATGTAGTTGGTGCTGGAGATACATTTTTGGCAGGGTTAGTTTATGCATATCTAGCAACAGGAGATATTACTAAAGCAATACCAGTCGCCAATAAAGCATCTGCTATTGCTGTTCAACATTATGGATGTTATACTCTAACTAAAGAAGAGGCAATGGGACTATGAGAGCAATTATGGATGGTAAAAAAACTTACTGTATAGACATTGATGGAGTCATTGCTCAAATGAATGGTGTCTGCAAAACATGTAAGTATGAATCTTCCACTCCGATGAGAGAGAACATTGAGAAGATTAACAAGTTGTATGATGAGGGTCATTATATTAAATACTTTACTGCAAGAGGCATGGGAACATACAACGATGATGCTAATTTGGCTGACGCTCGTTGGAGAGAACTTACAGAACTTCAATTACGTATCTGGAATTGTAAGTATCATGAACTCATCATGGGCAAACCATCTGCTGACTACTACATAGATGATAAGGCAGTGAATTCTAATGACTTCTTCAATTGAATATGTTCCCAAGGGTTGGGGATATGAAAAGTGGATTGTCAATAATGAGATGTATTGTGGCAAACTTCTCTTTTTTAAGAAGGGAAAGAGATGTTCCTGGCATTATCACAAACTAAAAGATGAGACATTCTACTTACAGAGTGGTCTCATCTCTTTGTATCATAGTTTTGATGAAGATCTTTCTGTGGCAGAGATTACTATACTGACACCAGGAAGTAAGTTTCATATTCCAGTAGGTTTAAAGCATCAAATGGTTGCGTTGGAAGATTCTGAATTGTTTGAGTTCTCTACACAACACTTTGATTCTGATAGTTATAGGGTATTAAAAGGTGATTGAACGCATAGATGAATTGGTGATAGAATTCCCCAAGTTGATACCAGACGAGTGGTGTGACTTGATCGTAGAGTGGTTTGATATCAATATACATCTTCAACAACCTGGAAGAATTGTTAACAATAATGATGACAAGACAGTTTTTGAAGAATTCAAATTAGCAACTCAATCCATAGTTCCATTTGAAACTCCTATGTTTGAGTTAATGACAAAGATATGGCATATGTCCTATGATAGTTACTTGAATATTGTTGAGCGTGCTCCAATTGAAGATGTATATTTTAGAGATTATTCTGTACGGGTTTATGAAAAAAATATTGGATTCTTTAAACCACATGTAGATCAACATGCTGGAGGAACAGTAACTAGATTGTTTGCGATTATTTTATATCTGAATGATGTAAAAGAGGGTGGGGAAACTGAGTTTGGTAATTTAAATATAAAAGTAAAACCAGAGAAGGGAAAGGTTTTGATGTTCCCATGTAACTTTTTATATCCCCATCATGCAAACGTTCCCATCTCTGATCCAAAATATATTGCTACTGCGTTTATAAACTTTAAGAGTATAGATGATCTTCAACAGTCTTAAATTTATAATTACCAACCCACTTCATGTCTGCACATGTGTAGGTCTGGTATTTGCCTTTTAAATGATCTGGGAAGGGGATGGTATTAATCTTACCACCCTCTTTTTTTGCAACTAATTCTGCAACGTGTTGGAATGACACTGGAGATCCAGTGCCGATGTCATAGATACCACTACCCGCATTATTGTTCAGAACAATATCCACTACATCATCAACACACACAAAATCTCTAAGGAATCTATCGGAACCCTCAAACAAGTTAAGTTCTCCAGTCTCCCTAATCTCTTTTGTAAATTTACTTACAGGACTTGCTTGATTGCCTTTATGATCTTCTCCATCTCCATATACATTGAAGTATCTAAATCCTTGAATGAGTGGGAATTTATCAAGGTTATCTAGTACAGTATAATCAATTTGCAATTTTGATATTGCATATTGATTTAAAGGATTCATTGTAGATTTCTTTTGATGAATACTTTGATTGCCATATACTGATGCTGAAGATGCATACTTTACAGGGATCTGATACTCAATCGCTTTGTCAAGAAGAGCACATGTATATCCAGTGTTAAAATGCCACAACTTCCAGAGATCTTTTTCGGTTGTTGATGAGATGGCACCTTGATGTAAGATAAGACTTACCTCTTTCCAACCATCAAAGTCTCTAAAAAGTCTCCATGCATCTTCTTGATCGACTAACATTACCTCATCGGTAAGTTTGTTTGCGAAGTGTTTGCCAATGAAACCAGATGAACCTGTAAGAATTATCATATCTTTTTGTTTAATATTATATCAAATAAATAATATTACTGCAATAATTTCAGGATATAAGCAATGTCTTTTGGATCCTTAGCAAGCAAACAACCAGGAGCAATTAATACGAACGAAGTATTGTATACTGCACCTGCTGGTAAATTGGTAGAAGGGAAGGTATATATTGTTAACCAAAATTCATCACCAATAAAGTTCAGAGTTGGACTTTCTACTGGTGGAGTCGGTGATTATAATCCTGCCTCTGGTTATATTATTTTTAATCAAGAACTTGCAGTTGGAGAATACTTCCAGAGTGATAATATTTATTTTGCGAATGGGCAGAGTGTAGTTATCAGATCAGATTCTACTGCGGTCAATTTTAATCTTCTTGGATTTGAATCTGATGATAATTTGGGATCTGGATTTGTTGCTGAGAAGGTCTCTGCTGGTTCCAATGGTAATGAGTTAATGTTCACTGCTTCTGGTGAAGACTTTACTGGTAATTTATATGTATGTAATAGATCTTCTTTTGATACCAGAGTCAGAGTTGGTTTAGGAACCACTGATAGAGATTATATTGAGTATAATTATACTGTAGAAAGAGAGACGACTCACTTTAGAGAAGGTCTGAGAATAGGATCAGGTGAGATGGTCTATGTTAGATCTGATGATCCAGGAACAAACTTTGTTCTTACTGGATATTATGGTGCTTCTGTATCTAACGTCTTCCCAAATAACGTTGGTGTTGGATCTACTCTTCAGGCAACAGATGTATATGCTGTAGAATCTGTCGCTATTGGCATTTCTGATCCAGCAAATAATGCATTGAAGGTTATCGGATCTTCTGAATTAACTGACGTTAGAGTAACTGATAGTCTATCTGTAGATGTTGATGTTAATGTATCTGGTATAATCACCGCTGCTGGAGGATTTGCTAGTGGTGCTGGCAATCCAGTAGAAATTACACTTTCTGGTTCTGATTTAACATTTACTGTTCAAGGAGTTGGAACAACAACCTTGACATTGTTCTAAGTATATTTTATAATTTTTAAAAATACAATTTTTATCATGACTTTCATTGTATACTCTAAAGATAATTGTCCTTACTGCTCTAAAGTGGAGAGACTTCTCAGCATGTCTGAGCAAGAATATGTGATCTATAAATTAGATCGTGATTATGATAGGGAAGAGTTTTACAATAAGTTTGGCGTTGGATCAACCTTTCCTAAAGTAATGATTGGTGAAGAAGTTATTGGTGGTGCAGTTGATACTGTTAGATATCTTCAAGTAAATAATTTAGTTTAGGCAAGATCAAATAAGAAGTCATTGATATACTTGTGAGCAAATTCTCTTGTATAGTGTGACTTTATAATACCATAAGCAGGATCTGTATATGATAGATGATAATCATATGCCTTCTGATAAATGTGGGCAGGTTCCTGCTCACATTTTCTTGTACATTCTTGATACCTTGATAAGTATAGTTCTATCTTGTTTAGATACTCTTGGTAAAAATCCTCACTGTCAGTCTTTAACCAAAGTTTTTTTGAGAAGTACTTATCCAGATCATATATTTTTGATTGGTTTTTAATCCTATCTGGTTGATCTCCCAGGTATTTTAAGACAAATTTTTCCTGATACTCATCATCAGATTTTAGAGGATGGAAGTCTACTGTACCAAAATATTTTTTGCCACCACAATTTACATACTCAGTTCCAAAGATGGGATTGGAACATTCTAGATTCGGATATATAACTAAAGATTCGGCAATAAATTTGCCTTTAATATTTAATTCACATAACCTAATTCTTCTGAGAGAATCTGTTTTCCAAACGTAAGATTTTATACTAGAATTATTATCTACGATCTCTGGTTCTAACCACCCTGGAAGACTGAGAGAAGTAAGATTTGGGTACAGTTTAAATAGAATATTCTTTACTTCCATTACAAATCAACCATATACCATATTTATTATGAGAATTCTAGCAGCATTTGGTGGTCATGATGCGTCTGCAACAATCGTAAACGATGGGAAGATAGAGTATTACTTTAAGGAGGAGAGATACAATAGAAAAAAACACTCTCTAGGACTTGATAATATTTTTAAAGTTCTTTTTGAAAAGAACTTATTGGAAGGTATAGATTTTGCCGCACTTGTAAGTCTTGATCCTCAAGATGTTATGGATCAAAGGCGTTTGATTTTGAGAACATACAATCCAAATATTAAATTCGTATCAACTGATCGTCAGCACCATCTATTTCATGCATCAAATGCTTTTTATAATAGTGGATTTGATAAAGCACTAACGATTGCAATTGATTCTTCTGGTGCATATTTGGATGACCATACATTTGAATCTGAATCGGTTTACATTGCAGAGTATCCCAATAAATTTACTCCAGTTCTTAAAAAGTATTGGACTACTCGACATAGAAATATAATAAAAGAAAGGAATAATTGTAAGTATATTTGCAATAGTATTAACGATATCATTAACATTGGTAATCTATATAACTCTGCTGCTCTATGCATTGGGCAAACTGTTGATGATTGTGGGAAGGCAATGGGATTATCCTCTTATGGTAGTTCCATACCATGGATGGATCTAAGTGGTTCTAATGCAAAGCATCATATGACAAAATATTTTGAGAAATATCCAGACATTTTATGGGCACTTAGTTCAAATGAAAAAATAAAAACTTTTATTTTGGAGATTACAGATCAAAATTATAAGTTTTTTGCTGACTACTGCTATGAAGTGCAGAGGCATTGTCAGGATAAAGTAATTGAAATTGTTAATGATTGTGTGGAAGAGACTGGAGTAAAAAAAGTTTGTCTTAGTGGTGGGTATGCTATGAATATCATCACTAACTATGAGTTGGTCAAAAGATTTCCCGACGTTCAATTCTATTTTGAACCAGTATGTGATGATAGTGGTATATCAACTGGTGCTGCTATGAATATCTACAGGAATGTTACCAAGGATAAAAAAATATACCCTATTCAAACTACTTCTTATCATGGAGTTCTTCATGATGTATCACAGTATACTGGTGAAACGGTCAACGTAAAAGACATCGCTAGTATTTTGTACCAGAATAAGTCTGTAGGCGTCTTCTACGGGCACGCAGAGGCGGGACAGCGGGCATTAGGTAATAGATCTATTCTCTTTAATGCATTGAATAGTAATGCTAGAGAAATCGTTAATCAAATAAAAAAGAGGGAGTGGTATAGACCATTTGCCGCCATGGTTTTAGAAGAGGATGCCCACCTTTATTTTGATGATGTTGTTCCAAGTCCATACATGACTGTTTGTTTTCCCGTAAAGTCTGATATAATACCTGGAGTGACTCATGTTGATGGGACCTGTAGGGTTCAAACAGTATCTTCTGGGCACATGTATGATGTACTTCAAGAGTTTAAAAAATTGTCGGGTCATGGCATTCTATTGAACACTAGTTTTAATCTTGCTGGTCATCCCCTTGTCGAAACTCCTGATGAGGCATTTAATACTTTAAATTCATCCTCACTAGATTACCTTTGGTTTTACGAAACCAAACAGTTGTTTAAATCCACTTTTTGATATATAATTTACAAATGGTGTCTACACTAATGGATCCAGAGTTTTCAACTCTATACTACGATGTAGAGAGAGCGATTGACTACGCCTTTGAAGGTAAGTTTATCCTTGATCTATATCAGTACCTTAAAGTAAATAATGCAAAGCGCCGTCAGGCGGAAGAATTTATCTCAAGTGCTACTGCTAATGAGATAAGTGAACTTGTTTCTGAACTTGAAGGATATCTTGAAGGTGGTCAGGATTCAAATCATAAGCAACTACGTGAAGCATACGGACACATTTCAAAACCACAAGCAAGGAAAATAAAAGAATATCTTCATGGTATTCTTCAAGACGCCTGGAGATATAGTCATGACAAACGACCAGGAAGACGCAAGAAGTCAACTAAATAGATCAGAAGAGTCTCCAGAAATTAATCGGGGATTTGAGTTAATGTTGCGACACCGCAGCAGGAGGGAGAAGACCAAACCAAGAACATTTGGTATAATGTTTGGAAAGGTTATCTCTCTCCTCAAACGAGAGATACACTTTCATTTTGAGTTAAAATTAGATATTATCAAAAAGAGATAGTCTCGGGAGCAGTCCAATGTTAGCAATTACTCTTACCTTCTCCGCACTGTTTTCTATCATGTTTTTAATGGTAGGCGGGGTAATTGGATGGATGGCAAAGCAACACCTCTATGAATCAGTCGCTGTTGCATACACACATCCCGAAATGTTCGATGAAAATGGGAATGTTATTCCTGATGAAATTTTAGCCGTGAGGTTTGAAAACAATTATGACGACTACGAAGACGAAGAAGACGAATAAACCTCTTCCAGAACTCCAACCAAATCCATTTCAGTTTGAAATTCTTGAGTTGGTGAGTGCTCAAAGAACCGTAGCAAAAAAAGCAGAGGTCCTTCAAAAATACAGGAACGAAGGACTTACTGCTATTTTAATTTGGAACTTTGATGATACCGCTCTCTCAGCTCTTCCTGAGGGAGAAGTTCCCTATTCGAGGGTAGAAGAGCAGTCTGCTACAAATGAATCCCTCTCTTCCAGTCTTGAGAAGTTGAATAAAGTTCAGGGTCTTTCTAAGATGGATGAAGTTGTTCGTAAAAGAGCAACATCAATTCGTAAAGAGTGGCAAAACTTTTACAACTATCTTCAGGGAGGCAATCCTGGTTTGACTAATCTCCGTAGGGAGACTATGTTTATTCAGATGTTGGAAGGTCTGCATCCCAAAGAAGCAGAGATTATGATTCTTGTAAAAGACAAGAGACTTCAGGAAAAATATAAGATTACTCAATCTGCAGTTGCTGAAGCTTATCCAGATATCCAGTGGGGAGGAAGAAGTTGAGTTGTAAGATACTTATTTTACATAAAGACTGTCATCCAGATTTAGCACAAGATAGGACTCTTCCATACACTGCGTATCTTGTAGAGTATATTAGTGAAGAGTCTACTCACTGGGATATTGTTGTCACTGGTAAACAATTAGATATATTTGATTATTATTGGGACACATATCGAGAAGGTCTAATCGGATGGAAACAAACTGAAGGAAGAGTTAATCCTAAACTTTGGAATAATCCAGCAAACAAGAAAAAAAAGTAGAGGATATTATGAGTAATGGTTTTGGTGGAGGAACTACTGACGGTAAAGCAAAAGTTTACGTTCAGAAGGAAGAAGTAGAAAAATTAATCAAAGAATATAAGAAGATTAAAAAATACATGAAGTCCCCCATTTTTGCTGTTAAAAATTTAGATGGAACTGAACAGGTAGTCAAAGAACTGCTAGACAAATATGGTGATGAGAACATCTGATTATTATAATTTTGATTGGAGTTCCTATAAGTCTTTGGTTGATAGTGCAGTTTCCAAAAAATACTTTTTAGATTATAATGTTATAGATCAAGTTGAATTTGAGTATGATGCATTCTATGTGTCTGAAAGATATAAGTTATTGTATCTTCCAATATCTAAAAATGCATCTACCTCATTAAAAAATTCATTAGATTTTGAACCTATATATCAAGTGCCAAAAATAGGCAACCAGTTTGATTTAGAGATACCAGAAGAATATAAACGAGATTATAAAATCTTTGTTCTGATACGACACCCTAAAGACAGATGGATATCTGGATTTAATGAGTTTTTATCTGAGTATAGTTTTTATTTAAAAGATTCCAATTCAAAGGAAGTTATCTTAGAATTAAAGAATAAAAAGTTTATATTTGATGGACATACATTACCACAATTCAGTTTTATAGATTATTGTTTTTCTCCATCAACAATAGATTTTAAACTGAATCTTATAAACCTGGATGGAGATATTGATGCAAAGATATCTGATTTGTGTCAAGAACCTATTAAATTAAATTATAAAAATAGTATGAGCAGAGATCAATTAAAGATTGATAATTATGAATTGTGCTATAAAATTTTTAATGATTACTGCTTAAAGCAAAAAAAGTTTCTTGATCTTTATAAACAAGACTACGTTCTTTACGGAAATTCTACCTAAAATTTGCTTCGGAAAAATGAAATGGGCAAGCATTATCTTTTAAATCTTTATGGTTGCTCATTTGAGCACTTAAATTGTGAATTATTTCTCATTGGATTGCTTGAAGCAGCAGCAATTGCAAGTGGCGCTACAGTACTTCAAACAATCTCAAAAAAGTTTGATCCACAAGGAGTAACTGCAATTTGTCTTCTCTCAGAAAGTCATATTAGCATTCATACTTGGCCAGAGAAAGGGGAAGCGGCAGTAGATGTCTTTACTTGTGGTCAATGTGATCCAAAAATTGGATGTGATATTATAATCGAGCAATTAAAAGCAGATAATAACACTCTTAGTTATATCGAACGATGATACACAAATTCTTTGACCTTATAAACGTTCCACTTGTTGCTTCTATTTTAGGAGCATTACTTTTGTTTCCTTTTGCTTATTTTATTTACGATTCTAAGAAAAATCCTGAAAAATACAAAGAGCATTGACAAACAAAGTAATACCTACTATACTTTCTAGTATGAATACCTTTAATTATGGCAACCTATAAACCATACTCTCCTGAGTGGCATAGATACCGCTATCTTAAAGAAGCGGTAGATAAATATCTAGACGACTACGTTGATCCCAGTATTGTTTTGGGAGACATCCGAGATATTTTAAACGCTCGTTCAGAAGCGGCGTATGAAGAGTTTACCAGGATCAACAAATTAGAACACTACCTGTCGGAAGAATAACATGCTTTCAACTCAATACAGACTACGATTGGAATTTATTTGTAAGTGTATTGCTAATGGAGAGGAGGTTAAACTAGAAGATATGATCTGGGCAGAGAAGTTGGGTAAAGCAAATACTTCTGCCAGAGAGATGCTTAAAAGGGCAAGAGGACGTGCTGCTAATCCTGACATGGTAGAAGGTAGTATGGATGACTTCATGAACAAGATGGGTTTGGGTGACCCAGACCCATCAAATCATCGCACTGGTTTTGGTAGTGCCGATGAGATTGTAGATTGGTTCAATCAAGATAAACCAGATGATTGGAGGCAACGTGACTGATAAACTAACTGCAGTGATTTATAGTAATGGTAGTCAAGAGTGTGAGCGTATGAGTATGCTCCTTAAGTCTCTTGGTGGAGAGTTCCACGAATACCTAGTGGATTGTGACTTTAGTGACAGGCAGTTCCGAATGGAATTTGGTCAGGAAGCAACCTATCCCCAATGTGCTATTGGAAACAAGCATGTTGGTAGTATGAAAGAAACTCTTCAATACATGAGTGAGAATGGAATGTTTGTGTAGTGCAAATTGATACTATTATTGTTGATAATTTTTTAGATAATCCAGACAAAGTTAGGGAGTCTATACTGACAGTCTCATTTAATACCTCTGGAAAATTTCCTGGTCTTAGATCTGATAGTGCAGATGATGACTATCAGGTCATGGTAAAAGAAAAAATTCATACAATATTTGGTCGAAGATTTAAGTTTAGAACTGACAGAGACTGCTTTAAATTTCAGTTGTGTCTACATTCAGATACAACATGGATTCATAAAGATGATACTGACTGGGCAGGAGTTCTTTACTTAACCCCAAATGCCCCTGTCAATTCTGGAACAGGAATATTTGACAAAGAAGATAATCTTGTTACAATGATTGGCAATCTTTATAATAGGATCGTCTTTTACAGGGGAGATCTGTATCATAGAAGTATAATACCTGGATTTGGGAGCAGTCTTTATGACGGCAGACTAACCCAGGTATTTTTCTTTGATGAACAAGACTAAACTGTATCACGTTATACAAGACTGGTTGCCTATATATCTTAGTAGTGCTATAATGCACACACGTTCATCCCATTCGCTGTTTGCGAATAGCGAATGAGACGCAAGTAAGTCGCGGAACGGAGCGTTCATCCTATGCTTTCATTGGCACTGATCTTTTTTAGTCATGTCCCAGTGGAGAATTATCTTCGCTGTGAAGACTATGAATGGTTGAAGCAAGGATTGGAAGAGACAACTCTTTTCACTCCCTTTGAGAAGTCTGATATTCTCATCCATTGGATGAATCATACAGATCCTCATTGTTTTGATAGCAAGGACGCACACGACTGAAGGAACGGGAAGTAAAATTCTCATTTCTTTAGGAGTAATCCAATGAATCTTCTTAACCTTTACAGCAACAACACTTCTTATCGTGGCATCTCTTATGATCCTCACGCTAAGAAACAAACCGAAGTTAAAACTTTTACTGAAACCTATCGTGGTCACAAGTACGAAGTAACTAAGGAGGTTGTAAAATGAAGAAAGTAGTTGCATCCAACTGGCTCTCTGTCATCAAGGCAAAGCAAGTCAAGGAATCTAAACTACACGCCGCTCAACTTTGTGCCGCAGGTCACTGCCCAGCAAAGGTGAAGTAATGGAACATTACACATATCATCATGATGATATGGATAAAGATAGCAGACCACCTGCTTGCTATCAACTAACTTATAGGGGATGCAAGTACTGGTCTTGTTATCGGATACATTTAAGAGAATGGTTTGAGGATATGTTATCCGTAGAACCTATCTTTAACAGGAGGGGTTGATACCCTCCTTTTTTTATGAGTATATTTACGGATTTACGATTTGTTTGGGATCACATATAATATAAACATCTTCGGGGAAGACCAATGTAATAAAACCTTTACTTCGTTATGAATTTACTGTTGCATGGAGGTATTATGCACAACCTTGTTTCTTATAATCAGCTTGCAGAATGGAGACATTTTGAAAAGACTGTAGAAAAACATAATGAAGAATTAGATTTAATCAATGATTACTATAATTGTTTGATTGAGTGTGACGAAGATCAAGGAACATGTAAACGTATTTGTAGGAGATTACTGCAATAGTCTTTTAGGGGGTTGACTACCCCCCTTTTTTTGTGCTAAGATTGTTAGAGAGTATAAACAAGTATGGATAAAGAAAAATTAAAAATAATCATCCGTGATCTTGAAACTCTGCTGGACTCTTTAAAGGCAGAGGTATATTCTGATACTCAATCTTATTTGGAGTTTCCTGATTGGAAGACACAACCCATACAAGATTACGACGAAGTTTTTGAAGACGACGATGGTTACTGCGACTAATTGGTATCACCGATATTTAAATCTCCCATTCAAGTTATCTCCACTTGAACAATTTAAACAACAACCGAATACGGTTAAGCATTTTTACATTAATGACTATCCTTTTTATCCAGTCGAAGATTGGTTTAATGATTTGGGGTTAACATTAATGCTAAAAGAGGTCTTTTATACCCCACCATATTCTAAGATTCCTATTCACACTGATCATGGTATGTACACAATGCATACTAAGATAAACATTACTTGGGGACCAGAAGAAGGTGTGATACAATGGTGGAAGTCTGACAAAGTGGTCAGAAAACAAATGAATGGGTATGGTGATCTTACTGGTGAGAAGCACGACAATCTTTGGGCAGAAGAAGATGATTGTGAATTGCTATTCCAAGCAAATACCAACCGCCCCAGTCTTGTAAACGTGGGTATTCTTCATGGTACAAATAATCCAACTCCCCAAGGAAGGTGGACCTTATGTTTTGTTCCAGCAGATCATAGGGGTAAATTTATTCACTGGAACGATGCATTAGAAATTTTTAAATATTATTTGGAGAATTAAATGAGTCAACTTGCTAAACTTATTTCAGTAACCCCCGATGCTGAGCAGCACATCGCCTACTGTGCCCGTGTAAGCAACCCCAAGAACCAGGAGAATGATAACTTTGCTGGTCTCTTGAAGTATTGTATTAAGAATCGTCATTGGAGCATCTTTGAACATGCTTTTATGACTGTTGAATTGAATACTTCTCTTGCTGTGGCGACTCAAGTGCTTCGTCATAGGTCCTTCACATATCAGCAATTCTCGCAACGTTATGCTGATAGTAAGGAATTGCAATTAGAACTTCCTATTCCTGATCTTCGCAGTCAAGATCATAAAAACCGCCAAAACTCCATTGATGATATCAACCCCAGGGACAAGGCATACATGGAGGGAATGATCGAACTCCACTTTAAAGAAAGTTTAGATCTTTACAATAAACTTCTTGACTATGGAGTTGCAAAAGAGTGTGCTCGTTTTGTTCTTCCCCAAGCAACTCAAACCAGACTCTATATGAGTGGCAATATTCGTTCGTGGGTTCATTATATTGATCTTCGTACTGCAAATGGTACACAAAAAGAACATATGGAATTGGCAGAGTCTATTAAGTGTCTCTTCACTTGCCAGTTCCCAATTATTTCTGAAGCACTTGGTTGGACCCGAGAGGGTTGTGCTGAGTGTGAAGATGCCCCTTCTATCCTTATCGAGTAACATTATGGCAACTTATCCTGTAGTTAACACCAAAACTGGTGAACAAAAAGAAGTTACAATGAGTGTAAATGATTGGGATGATTGGAAGGATGCCAATCCCGATTGGATTCGTGACTGGAGTGATCCTTCTACCTGTCCAAACGCTGCAGAGGTTGGTGAATGGAAAGATAAACTCATCAAAAAGCATCCAGGTTGGAATGATGTCCTTGAAAAAGCATCCAAAGCACCTAAGTCTAAAGTCAAAAAGATTTAATTATGTTTATTCTTGGTGTTAATATCTCTCACCATCCTTCTATTGCTCTGCTTGAAGATGGTGAGTTAATTTATTACATGGAAGACGATAGGTACAATGGTAGGAAAGAAGAAGAGTGGTTGCCTAAAAGTATGATGCGGTGTCTTCTAGACATCCTAAAATATACTAGACATTTAGATCACATTACCTTCTCATCTTATGGCAAAGTAAATGGTCTTCATGTTTATGATTATTGTGATGATGACATCATAAAAGATGTAAAAACAAACTTAACTCAGTATGGAATAACCTTTGGAGACTCTCACTACTATTGGGAGCATCACTTATATCATGCATGTAGTGCGTTTTATTCTTCTGGGTTTGATGAAGCTGCTGCTTTAGTCTTGGATGGAGGTGGTCATTATTTCAATGACTACATTACTCTTAGAGAATCTGAATCAATGTATCAGTTCTCTGGGGGACAAATAGAGACAATCAAAAAGGTATATACTCCTCAAGGGGAATGCTTTAAACTAAAATCAAAACCAGTTATCGTTGATGATAAGTATGTATTATCAACAACTGCAAGTTGTGGTTGGATTTTTAATAGTATCATGCAGATCACTGGGATCATGAGTGCTGGTAAACTGATGGGCATCTCTCCTTATGGTGATGCTGATAAGGCATGTACTTCTGATTGGTTTATGTATGATGAAGAAACAGATACCTGGATTACGGACAACGAAACTATATTAAATAGTTACAGGCATTGCTATAACAATCCAACTTTAGATCCATCGGAGTATCACACTCCAGAATTTAATTTTGATGTAATAGCAAATTTATCAAAGAAGGCACAGGATGAGACTAGAAAACACACCATTCGTCTTATACAATCGCTGTTGGACAAGGTTGAGACGAACAATGTAGTGTTATCTGGTGGATATTTTTTAAACTGTGTCAACAACTATGAATATGCCAAAGCATTCCCGCAAATTAATTTTTACATTGACCCGACAGCACATGATGGCGGGACTGCTATTGGTGCCGCAAATTATTTGTGGTATCATGTTCTAAATAATGAACAAAAAACAACCCTTACTTCAAATTAACCCTTATGGCAAGAAAGAGAAGGTCCGATTTGCAACCAATCGGTGTCGGTATGACGGCAAAACAAATGAAAAGGAGAAAACCTATTAACTCCGAATTTTTACTTGATATTGAGCCGCTTACAGACAATCAAGCAAGACTCTTTGACTCATTTGATGCAGACAAAAACATAGTTGCGTATGGTGCAGCAGGTACAGGTAAGACCTTTATCACTCTTTATAATGCTTTAAAGGATGTTCTTGATGAGCATAGTCCTTATGAAAAGATTTATATTGTTAGGTCTCTCGTAGCTACTAGAGAAATTGGATTCCTCCCTGGAACTCATGAGGATAAAGCGGACATCTATCAAATTCCATATAAGAACATGGTCAAATACATGTTCCAGATGGCAACAGATGCTGACTTTGAAATGCTCTATGGTAATCTGAAGACTCAGGGGTCAATTAGTTTTTGGTCTACCTCTTTCCTTAGAGGAACAACTCTTGACAAAGCAATTATTATTGTAGATGAATTCCAAAACTTGAATTTTCATGAACTTGATAGTATAATTACAAGGTCTGGTGAGAATACTAAAATTTGTTTCTGCGGTGATGCAACTCAGTCCGACTTGCAAAAAACCAATGAGCGTAATGGTATCATCGACTTTATGAAAATTCTTAGAGTAATGCCATCGTTTGATATGATTGAGTTTGGTCTTGATGATATCGTCCGTTCGGGTCTCTGTAAGGAATATCTTATTGCAAAACATGAATTAGGATTTTGATGTTTACTCACATTGATTTGAATCTTCCCAACTTACAGAGGGAAACTATAGATGGTGTTCGTTATTATAAGGTTCCAGATGATGGAGAACTATTAAGACTAGTCTCCATCACTTCTGTAACTAGTCATAAAAATCGCCAGTTCTTTGCAGACTGGCGTAAAAAAATTGGTGAGGAGAAAGCAGACAAGATTACTCGACAAGCAACAAGTCGAGGAACGGATATGCACACGTTGACTGAGCATCATCTTAAAAATCTTGATCTCCCTTCTGTTCAACCTTTGTCAGAGTTTCTGTTTAAAATTGCTAAACCAGATTTAAACAAGATAAATAATATTCACGCACTAGAGAGTTCTCTTTATAGCAAGGTGCTTGGAGTTGCAGGCACTGTAGACTGTATTGCTGAGTTTGACGGCGAGTTGGCAATTATTGATTTTAAAACTTCTAAGAAACCTAAACCGCGAGAGTGGATCGAACACTACTTCGTGCAGTGCATGGCATATGGTTGTATGCTGTACGAACTCACGGGTATATCAGTAAAAAAACTTGTCATCATTATGGCATGTGAGAATGGAGAGTGTGTAGTTTATGAAGAGTATGACAAAACAAAATACATTAAGCTCTTATCAGAGTACATTAGAGAGTTTCTTAACTACAAACTGGAGACCTATGCCCAGTAAAACCGAAGACGAATTTGAAAAGGTACTAGAAAAAAAATTCTTTTGTCCTACTAAGTTTGCCCAAGAGATTGAGGTTTTGGTTAGGGATAATGATGAAATGAATTATATCGATGCTATTATATTCTTCTGTGAACGTAATAGTATTGATTTAGAATCAGTTCCCAAACTTATATCAAAACCATTGAAGGAGAAGATTAAGTACGATGCAATGGAGTTGAACTTCCTTAAGAGAACCTCCAGAGCGAAATTGATCTTTTAATTCAAAAAAAGTCGGAAAATTTATCGCGGGGAAAAAACGTGAATACCCTTTTTGTAAAAATGACTCCCTTTGATGTATATAAAACTTATCTTGGACTAAAAAATCACTTTACAAAGGATAAGTACGACTATCACAAATATTGTGGCAGAACCCGTGCCTCTCTACAATCCTTCTATAAGAGGAAAGACAGGTATTGGTTTGAGAAGATGAGCAGGCAAAAAAACGACCAAGAAGTCGTTAACTTTTTTGTGTCTAATTTTGTTCATTCTACCGATGCTAATTCGATGTGGATTGGCGAATTAATTCGTGAAGGTGAGTCTGTTTATAACTCGTGGAAAAAAAGAAATGAGTCTCTTACCTATGTGTTCAAGGAAGAGACTTGTGATCTTTTTAGTGAATATGGGTTAGAGGAGGTTTTTGACTGTAGTTCTGGTCATCCCCCACTTTTAAAAAAGTTCCTGATCGGTAAAATTAGTATGGAAACCCTGGTAATATACAATAGAATATTCCTCTTCGGGAACAATTTTGATAAGAAACTTGATGATCCCGTTTGGCAGGCGGTTTCCAAGAATATTAAAAAATATGATCCCTTCCTAAATATTGATATATTCAAATATCGCAAAATTGTCAAGGAGTGCGTACTATGAGTTTTTTTGATTCAGAAGTCGTTAGAGCAGAAATCGTTCATATTAACGAACTCCAAGATAAACTGTATAAAAACATGTTTAGTTTTTATCAGATGAATAAAGAAGATAAACTGGATCATGTAGATTTGCTTAAAAATTTGCTTGAGAAGCAGAAGGTCCTTTATACTAGACTTTCCCTATCTGATGATCCAGAAGCAAAGAAGATGAAGGAGAATATCACAAGATCTGCTGCTATGCTTGGCATGTCTCCTGATGTGGACATGAATATCATTTTCAGCAATATGGAAAAATTGATCGAGCACATGAAGGAGCAGGTCGTAGACAAAGAGGGTTGATTAAAACGGGCACTTGCACTATAATAGGTACGTACTCGCCGCAAGTGCCCTAAAGGGTACACACAAGCCGAATACAAACTAATCTGAGGTAATCTAATGTCTTTTGCAAATCTCAAGAAGCAATCTTCTCTTGGTTCACTGACTTCCAAACTTGTTAAAGAAGTCGAGAAGATGAATAACAACTCTAGCGGCGGTGATGATCGTCTCTGGAAACCAGAAATGGACAAAACGGGTAACGGTTATGCCGTGATCCGCTTCCTGCCTGCTCCCGATGGGGAAGATCTTCCCTGGATCAAAATGTATTCCCATGGATTCCAAGGTCCTGGTGGTTGGTACATCGAGAACTCTCTGACTACCATTGGTCAGAAAGATCCCGTCTCCGAGTACAACCGCACTCTCTGGAACAGCGGCAACGACAAAGATAAAGAGATTGTACGCAAACAAAAGCGCAAACTGTCCTATTACAGCAATATCTACGTTGTAAAGGATCCTGCTAATCCTTCTAATGAAGGTCGTGTCTTCCTCTTCAAATTTGGTAAAAAGATCTTTGATAAGGTCATGGCAGCGATGCAACCTGAGTTTGAAGATGAGACTCCTATCAACCCCTTCGACTTCTGGCAAGGTGCGAATTTCAAACTGAAGATTCGTAAGGTTGATGGTTATTGGAATTATGATAAATCCGAATTCGATAGTCCTGGAGCACTTCTGGATGACGATGATGCTCTTGAAGCACTCTGGAAGAAGCAGTATTCTTTGACTGCTCTTACAGCAACTGACCAATTCAAGACCTACGAAGAACTTCAAACTCGCCTTGATTATGTTCTTGGCAAGAAGGGAACTCCTCGTATGCAAAATCTTGATGAAGAGGTTGAATTTGAAGAGAACACTCGTGGTTCCTTTACCCCTAGTTTTGGTGGTCGCTCTAATAGCGAAGAATCCGAACTTCCCAAAGAACTGAGTCAAGAACTCAATAATCTTTCTTCCAGTTCTTCTTCAAGTGGTGAAGATGATGATGATGCTCTCTCCTACTTCCAACGTCTGGCAGAAAGTTGAACTATAATCAATTTTGCCTAACTTTGTTGGTCATTGCAGCATATATTAACCTTTTTAAAGGTTAATTATACAATCTAGGATTATCTGCTTTTTTAAGGGATTCAGACACGTATTGTGTGGATCCCTTTTTATATGGCATGATATCTTCTAGATCATTAAATAAAATTGATAAGAAGGATGGTTTTAGTAAGTAAATAGATCTCTTTTTAGATTCAATACGATCTTCATATTCATAATTTGTAATTGGTCTTGCTGCTACTTTACCTGGAATTTCATTTAAATCATTTTTTCCATTATCATAGTAGATTGTTCCATAGGTCAATCTTCTTCTCCAGTTGAATCCATCATACTTCCATTCTTGACCATTTCTTTCATATACTTCATCAACTGATGGTGTATATAATGGTCCTGGTTTACTGAAGATTAACTGAGGTATTGAACTGTAACCTCTTCCTGGATTATTTAATTGAATTTCCCGCACTTCTCCTTGCTCAGTCTTCACACTCGCGGTTGCTGTAATTGGGGGAAGGGGATTTTCAATGATTGCTACGGGTGGAGTTCTGTAGTTATATCCACGATCTTGAATAATAACAGTATCTACGGCACTATTTTTAATTGTCACGTATCCTGTTGCAGTTCTGTGTGGAATAGGTGGTTGAATGCCGACAGTTGGTAGTGCTGATGTTGTATAACCAGTTCCTGGTTTTGTAATTGTAATATCAACAATTGTTTCTGCTCTAGTTCCGACACCAACTGTTGCTGTTGCGGTCGCAGTAATATCTGTATCATAAGTGTAGATTTTTCTGTTATTGCTACCACCAATAAAGAATAATGTTTCAAAAAAGTTAGTAAATGTATCTAAGGGAACAGAGTCTCCACTAGCAGTTTGAACATTTAATGTTCCCAATAAAGTTAAAGCACTTATATCCCATGCTGTACTCAGTGTAATTACGAATAGTGAGTTGTTGTCTGTACCTGAGACATACATTTTTGTTCCATCATCTTTAAATGAGAATCCACGAATAGATGATTCGTTGGGTTGGCATATAACCGAAACATTTGCTGTCTGAACTGGTAATGGGAACATCGTAGTAATGTCCCAGTTTGAGATCATCTGATACTTTTTAATTGTATCTGGATCAGTTGTATCCAGAATATAGAGATGTTCTCCAGTATCTTGAACTCTCATTCCTGCCATAGATGGCATACTTACTGATCCTGCAAGAGATGCTGTTGATATATCCCATGGAGTGGATAAATCATATTGAGCAATCTTGTTACCAGAATTTGTAAGACCACTTACATACATTCTAGATCCATCTGGTTTGAACTCAACACCAGTTGCATACTGGAAAGTGATACCACCAAAGTTTAAGTCTAATTTTGTTACAAATGATCCAGTTGACATATTATGTGTACTGGACAACTCGTAATATTCGATAGTACCCAATGTATATGTGTTTGCACCATGGCAAGTGTAAACTCTAATACCTTGAGGATCTAAGTACCAACCCTCAAATCCACTGCCAACAGTAAAGTTTGAATCTCCAACAAATGCTGCACTCTCAATGATATTTGGTGGAGGTGGGAATGTTATTGTCGGTGTAAAGGTATAACCATCTCCAGGATCAACGATAGTTACACTCTCAATACTTCCTCCAATTCCAATGACTGCTTCAAGTGTTGGTGGAATTGTTGGTGGTGGATCACTAAACGTTACAATCGGTTGGAATGTATAACCAGTTCCTGCATCAACAATAGTAACGAGACCAATTTCTCTATCATCTGGGGGTGTATTTAGAGCAACTGATAATACTCCTTTTCTGGGAGTTGGGGGATCTTCAATAGTTACAGATCCAAAATCAGTGTATCCTGCACCAGGAGCAGTAATGAATAATTTAGTTACTTCTCCTTTTACTGTATCTACGGAAGCAGTTCCCTGTGCAAAAATTCCAGGAACTTCTGATGGAAGTAGCAGACTTTTGTCCATCTCAATTTCATATTCTGGTGCATTATAAAAACCTTCGTTTACTTCTACTCCCTCCTGAACAACTACATATCCGTCAGTAGTGTACGTTTGTAGGGTTTCATAATGGTGAATTCCACCGTAAAGATTTTCATAAGTTCCATACTTATCTAACAAGTGTCTATCGAGTGCTACTTGTGTCTTTGGCCATTCATCATACACATTTTGGATATTGTTTGACAATAATACTACCCAATCAAGAGAGGCGTCCCCATAAAAATCATTTGCAACTTGATCTGGTCTTTGGTCACCACGAATTTGATACTTCTGGAAGTAACTTAGGTCCTGAAATAGGTCTTCTCTTATTTTTGCTCTTTTAAAGAGGTTTTTTGTTATTGTGTAGTCACCAATAGCATTATGTTCTAAGTCTCTGGAGACGTATGCAATGTATGGGACTCTTGAAAAGTAATTTGCCATTGAATTAGTATCCTATGCTATGTGAAGCACCAGTGCCTGAATCATAATCCTTGGAGTATATTGGTGTTAACTCCATGAATTGCATTGTTAAACTGTATGAGAACATTGAACCATCTTTATATGCCATATAACTTCCATCACCAGTATAATCAACGTTAAAGGATTGTAGAGCACAGTCCTTTATTAAATTTATACCATCATGTGATCCATTTTTGCGTATGTATTCAACTTTAAAAATATTTGGCGCTTTTAAAAATAACTCACTGTCAGTTGTTTTTGCGGACATATTCTTTTTAAAGAATTTAATGATATCTTTTACTATTGCTGCCTCTTTATCACTTCTTGGGGTTAATTTAAATGTAAATGAGAATGCTCTTAGTTGTGGACCCTGAAACAAGAGTTCAGTATTTGGGTTAAATATTGCTCTTGACACTCTGGGTAAGATATTGGCTCCAATTGCAGATTCGGTCATGGCAGCTATAATCCCTCGCTTCACCTCTCCATTCATATTTTTTGCTTTTTGAAGAACTTCATTTGTTTTGGATAGACCAGCACCAACACCAGCACCCATTGTTGTTCCTGCAATTTCAGCGCCTACAATTTGTGCGGCATTAATAGTCTCTTCATTCCAACCAACACCATTTGAGTCTGCGATAGTTCCCTGGATTGGAAGATAGACTACCGTGTCTCCAGCTTTGTTTGTAGCTTGTGATGTCTCAAATCCAAAACCAGTGCTTGAGAAGTTTGATGGTTCGTACACCATGGCAGTGAATTTTACAAAATCACTTACTGCTAAATCGGCTCCTTCTGGATAAATTAAATTTGCATTTCCAGTTTTAGATTTGTAATTGTCACCTTGAGCAGTAAAATCATCAAAAGCACTAAAGTTTAAGTTTAGATTTTCTTGGTTAACAGTTCCATCTCCACCATCATCTGGATCTGGATTTGAATTTGGGTTTGAACCTGTAGGTTGATTTGGATCTGGGTTAGAGGGAACGTTATCGTCTGCTTTTACTGTAGGAAGTGCTGCTTCTATTTGTGTTGCAGTTGGTTTTTCACCATTTACTGTTGTTAACCCACTCGTTACTGTATACTTTGTTGTTGCCTCAAGGTTTTGTTGAACTGTTTCGTTATTAGCAAATCCTTTTTGTATGTCCTCACCACTTAAAGTATTAGTTCCATAATTTTCATTGGGTATATATTCTCCTGTTTCACTTCTAGTTCCTAATAAGTTATTTTGATCAAGTGCTGGAACACCTTTGCTCGCGTCTGTTGTATAGTTCCCATTCGCGTCAACATATCGATTTTGTCCAAAAGCATTTGTTTCTGTTTGATAATAGGCGGTCTCTTTTGTTGCTGGATCATAGGCTGCAACATAATTTATATTATAATTACCCCCAGTGTTTGCTGGAATCGATATGGTATGTGCTGGAGAAATATAAACCTGACCCGTCCCACCAGCACCCGTGGTGTTTGTTTTATCGGTTGTAGTTACGTATGCTGGTTGACTCATTCTAGTTAACCTTTAAAATCGGTATCATTTTTACCATATCCTTTGTAGATTCTTGCTCCACGAAGCATTCTTCTAAAGGATTTGTTGTTCTTTTTCCAAACATCAGCAACATTGATTTCTCGTGGTTTTCCGTCTTTTATGGAAACAAAATCTTCTATGGGTAGAGATGATGCCGTAGTCCACTCATCGATTGCGATGTCTAATAAAAATCCTTTTATTTGACTTATATTATATTTAGAGATTGAATTATATGGTAATGTGAGTTTATCTCTTTTTAAATTTTCAACTACGATACCTCGTTTTAATGGATGTATAAAATGTAAGTTACAACCATCAAAAGTTCTCCCATTAAATCGTATGCAATAGACTAATGGGAATGGGTCAAATACACTGACATCCTCTTTTGCTGACGAATACTCAAACATAAAAAGATGTCCCTGTTTTGGGTATCTTCTTAGGAGGTTTTGATCTCTCTCATCTTCATCATCGGTGGCATCTGAACGTTCATCCCGAATAAAAAGATCTGGTTTTGACATGTATCTACGTGTCAATCTTCTAAAAGCTCTCCTATAGAAGAATGGAGATCTTCCCGATTCTAAATCTACTTCTTCTCTTAATTCTTCAAAAAGTGTTTTTTTACTCATTACTTGATACCTAGTTCGTCCTCCGTTATAATCTTAAATTCAAGTCTTCTATCTTTACACCACTCTTCTGCTGCCTTCCACTTTGCTTTATTTACTTCATAAGTCTTTGCTTCATAGATAAATGATTTTGTCACTTTAGACTTTCTTTTTGGTGGTTCTGTTTGTCGTTTTGGTTTTACTTCAACGACATATGTTTTTATAGACCCAGTTTTTTCTTTAACTTTAATTAAAAAATCTGGAAAGTATCTATGAACTTTACCATCAATCGGTGATCTATAAGGAATGCAGAATTCTTCACTTGCCCATTCTATAATATTCTCATTCAAATCACACCAAACACAAAATTTACGTTCCCAACTACTTCTGCATACTATATTATTTGGATTACCTTTATACTTCTTAGGGTATGATGGGTAATATCTACTTTTAATACTTTCGTTCATAGAACTTGTCTACATATAATATAGGGTCTTTATCTTTATTTAGATGTCATTAGGCATAAATCCAGCAGTAACAATGAATACGCTGAAGAGTAGGATTTTGAATCCTGCTCTAACTTCGATATATGCTGTTTTGGTAGAAAAACCGCCAGGAGAGGGATTTAGTTTTTCTGCCTGGGATAGAGAACTTTTAGAATTGACTTGTGTAGAGGCATCATTACCTGGATCTAGTATTGCTACTATTGAAACTAATAGAGATTTTCATGGTATTGTTGAGAGACATGCATATTCAAGATTGCATGATGAGACCATAGATTTTACCTTTATGGTTACTCAAGATAGTAACTACATGCAGATTAGATTTTTTGATTACTGGATGAAGTATATTGTTGGGGAAGAAGGAAAGACTGACAAACAGTTATCTTCTCGAACATTTGTTAATGAATTAAAATATCCTAAGGATTATCAATCAGATTCTTTGAAGATTGTAAAATTTGAGAGAGATTTGGGATCTGGAAAAAGTAAATCAACAAATTTATTGGTTTATAACTTCATGCAAGCGTTCCCAAAAGCAGTTAATACGATTCCAGTTACATATGAAGCATCTCAGGTGCTAAAATGTACAGTATCATTTACTTACTCTAGATATTTTATATCAGAGATTGAGACTCAAAATGATGGTGCATATACAGATCCATCTCAAAATAATTCTGCATCTCCAGGTAATCCAGACGTTCCTTCTGGATCGTCATCTTTTAACAGCAGTTTAAATTTTGGTGATCTTTATAACAATAAAAGTCTATTTAATAGCAATAATTATGGACTTGGATTCTCATCATTATTCTAATAATTGAGTCTAAATAAAGTACCTGAATTTTTCATAAGGATTTTTTCATGCCATTACCTACTATATCAACTCCAACATATGACCTTGAATTGCCATCTACAGGACAATCAATTCAATATAGACCATTTTTAGTTAGAGAAGAAAAACTGCTCGTTCTTGCACTGGAAAGTGAAGATACTAAACAGATAACAACCTCTATTAAGACTGTAATTAAAAATTGCATTTTAACAAAAGGCGTAAGGGTTGAAGATCTTCCCACTTTTGATATTGAATATTTGTTTTTAAATATTCGTGGTAAGTCTGTCGGTGAGGACTTGGAAGTTAACATCCTTTGCCCAGATGATGAACAAACTTATGTTCCTACAACCATTAACATTGACGATATTAAGGTATTAAAAAATCCTGATCACGATAGGCAAATTAAAATAGATGATTCTATTGCGATGGAGATGAAGTATCCATCACTGGATCAATTTATTAAGAGCAATTTTGATTTTGCTTCTACCAATAATGTTGAACAGTCCTTTGATTTGATTGCTTCTTGTATCGATCAAATTTTTACTGAAGAAGAGTCTTGGGCAGCAAAAGATGTTCCCAAAAAAGAAATCAATGACTTTTTAGAGCAGATGAATTCATCTCAATTTAAAAAGATTGAGAAGTTTTTTGAGACAATGCCCAAACTCTCACATGAGATTAAGATTAAAAATCCAAATACTGGAGTTGAGAGCACCGTTGTGCTGGAGGGACTGTCAAGTTTTTTCGCATAGCACTCTCTCACATGGATCTGGAGAATTATTATAAATTAAATTTTGCCCTGTTACAGTACCATAAATACTCATTAACTGAGGTTGAAAATTTGATACCATGGGAGCGGGAAGTTTATGTTGCATTATTGAAGGCTCATTTGGAAGAAGAGAAACTCAAGGCGCAACAGCAATCTAATAGCTAATGGCGAATATTCCAAACTACATATCAGAGATAATACCGTATTCCAGAGTCTTAAAAAGGAAGAGCGGATTTAGAGCGTCTATAGGTGGATACATTGCACGCTCTAAATTTCTGATTGCTAATGAGTTTGGAGTAGATCCAGATAAAGTACACGATATATTTTTAAAAGCATGGGATAAGTCGGAGAAGGACTACCCTTCTCCTTCTATTATATTCCCACAAACATCAAAGGAAGCAGATTTATATAATAACTACGTTTTATACATTTGGAAGTATTACGTAGAGGATAAGAGTAAACCAAAACCACCACCAAAGGAACCAAAATTACCAAATGTAAAACAACCTAAGGTTGAGGAACCAGAGGAAGAGGACACTGGAGAATTTCAGGGATATAATGATCCAGAAGATCCACCAATGGCGTGGTCGGAACCAACTACAAAACCAAAACAACCTCCAGGCGCAATTGTGCCAAAAATGTATGAGGGTGTTGGTGGACAAGATCTTGTAGATGAAGAGATTGATGAAAGAATATTAAAACTTCTTGGATTAGAAGATGTATTTGATATTGATTATGATACTTATATCTCTCTGCTAAAGGGGTGGGCAATAGAAGCAAGGATGACAAAACCTTCTGTCTCTTCAGAAGAATCCGATTTAGTACTTGAAGAATATAAGAGAGTAAGGCGTAAAGTTGGTCGATTTAAGATCAACAAAAAGCGGGAACAGAGAGGTGGCGTTCCACCGTTGCAAGGTGCTAAAAACTTTGTTACTGGCGCAACAGAACCACCACAGAAGTTACTTCCACCAGCAGGACCACAAAGACCTAAAAGAAAAGCAACTCTTGAAGAGAATGTTGCTGCAATTAGAAAGAGTGTAGAGTCTATCCTCAAGATTATGGAGGATCAATTCTCCATACTCAGAAGACAGGCGGAGTTAGATCGAAGATCTAGGGAAAAATCAAAGAGATCTGATAGAGAGAATAAGTTAGAAGGTGCTGTCAAGAAGACTATGGCTCTTGCTAAAAGAGTTTTGGCACCAGCATTAAGTTTGCTTGATAGAATCATACAATTTATCACAACTGTTTTACTTGGTAGAGCATTGGTTAAATTGATGGATTGGCTTGCTGATGGAAACAATCAGAAAAAGTTGCAATCTTTATTGAGATTTATTGGAGATTGGTGGCCAACTATACTCGCAGCATGGGTTATCTTTGCAACTCCTCTTGGAAAACTTATTAGAACAGTTTTAGGTGGAATTGTAAAGATGACCATGTTTATGGTCAAGAAGGGTATTCCCAAACTACTTAGTATTATTAGAAAGAATCCAAAAGCTGCTCTCGCAACAGCAATTGTAGGGGCTGCTGCCACTGGACTGGTGATGCAGTCTCAGTCAAAGTCAAATGATCCAGACGCAAAAGAGGGGCAGACACAATTAGATGATACTAGAAAATTTGGAGGAACTACTGGAGATCCAGTAGGAGTTTTGGGTGAAATGCGTGGTGGTGGAGTTGTTCCCAAAGGAAGACTTGCTGGATATAGTAGAGGTGGCAAGATGCTTCCTTCTAGAAGAACACAGAATAGTAATGGCGGCAAAATTAATGGATCAACTGGTAGAAGAATCAGGGGTGCTGGAAAAGATACCCAGTTAGTTGCAGCGCAACCTGGAGAAGTTGTCATCTCTAAAAAAGCAGTTGATAAGTTTGGAGCACCCTTCTTCTTGAATTTGAATAAGATGGGCGGTGGTACTAATATTCCATCCTATTCTAAATTCTCTGATATTCAGTTTGCTCAAGGTGGCGGACAAATTGGTATTACTGTCGATGACGGACTTGAAAGATTAAGTCTTCGTGAATTGTATGCCATGTTAGATCCAACTGAACCTGCTGCAAAAAGACCACATGTATTCAGAGCAGCAAAAGAAGCAAGAGAAAGATATGCAAGTGCTACAAGAGAAGAGAGAGATAGGCAGGTTGCTATAGCGACAATTCGTGCTAAGAGAATGCCAGAACCAAGTTCCTCTGGTTCTTCCACTTCAACTGCTGGCAGAAGTGGTGCATCAGCAGCAAATAAAATAGTCTCTAAACCCACATTCATATCCAATTCTCCTGCTCAGACTGTCAATAAAACAGATGATACTGAACAGGGAGGAGAGATTACTGCTAAGAATATAGTCTCTGGTTCTGGTTCATCTGCTCCATTTAGTGGAGTTCTTCCAAAGTCTCCTGAGGATAAATCATCAAGCACATCAGTAAAACCCGCAGCAACTATTGCTAAGGGATCTGTCAAACCACTGGAAGCCCCCGCTCCACCAGAACCCACCATGAATGTGACTACTATATCAACTGCTGCCCAACAAAAAGCATTGGGAACTGGTGCTCAACCATCTGGTAGTAGAGAGCATGATACTGGATTTGATGTGTTTATACAGACCGAATCCAGAATGATGATGTTGGCGATATATGGAATAACGGGGGTAGCATAAGATGGCAATAGATCCCAAAAAACTTCTACCAACTTCTGGTGGGGAATTAACATATCTTGCAGTTCCCAAACAAATATCTTTACCAACAGCAAAGATCATTCCATCATCAAATAAAAAGGGTGTTCTTGGGGTTGTTAACCTTGTTGATGAGGAAGACGATCAGACAACTGATGGTGTCAGTGATACTGTAAAAGATGATGTTGCGGCAATTAGAGAGACTACTGTAAAGATACAAAAAATTGTCAAAAAGAGTATTAGGTTAAATCTAGCAAAAATTAGAACTGATAAAAGAGAACAAGAAAATCTAAGAAGAAAGAGGCGAGAAGACGATAGCGAAAAACCAAAAGAGAAGAAGTCTGGACCTGGATTGTCAATACCTCTTCCAAAAATATCCATGTTTGAGAGGTTAAAGAACTTTCTTGGATCTGTGTTTGTGGGATGGTTGGGAGTTAGGTTATTAAAGTTTATTCCACAAATGATGCAATTCATTGAATGGATAAAACCAATTGCTTCTTTTATTGGCGATTTTGTATCTGGATTGCTTGATAAGTTAGTTACTTTTATTGATATTGGTTATACCACGGTAGACAAAATAGAGGGGACGATAGAAAATTTATTTGGTGATGATGGTAAGGAAAAGTTCAAGCAATTCCAAAGCACATTTACCAAATTTATGAATTTTGCAATGATTGCAGCGATGTTGGGTGCTGCAGTCAATAATGATCTTGGTAGAAATAGTCCATTCAGGGGTCCTCAAAGGGTTGGATTTGATAGATCTGGTAGAAGAGTAGGAACAAGAGCGCAACAAAGATATCGCCAAAGATTTGGTGATAGAAGATTTACTGAAAGATTTGGTCGTCAAAATACCAGAAGATTAGATAGAATTGCGGGAAAAGTTCCCAGAGGAGCAGCAGACCCACTTGCTGGGATGGTACAAAAGGGTGTTACTAAGGTTGCTGGTAAGACCGCTGGTAAGATTGCTGGTAAGATTCCAATTGTTGGTCCTCTGATTGATTTTGGAATTAGAGCATTTGTTTTTAAAGAACCACTTGGAAAAGCAGCAGCAGGTGCTGTTGGTGCTGGTGTTGGTCAGGCACTTGGAACATGGTTAGGTGGAGTTGTTGGTGGACTTGCTGGATCCGTCGTACCAATTGTTGGTAATCTTCTTGGTGCTGCAGGTGGTGCTACATTAGGTGGACTGATTGGTGGTGTTATTGGTGATCAGATTGGTGTCAGTTTGTATAATGTTGTTGCTGGCAAGGAAGATAGTTCTGCTGCTGAAGATCTTGAGAAAAAAGCAACTGGAGGAACAGTTGGAGAAGAGGAATCTGAGAGACAAAAAAAAGAGCAGGATGCTCTACGCGAGAAGATAAGAAAAGCAAATGCTTCAAGAGTCAACATGAAACAAGATGACTCTCATTTAAAAAAACCAAAACAAAATCCAAAAAAAGGAAATATATTCCAGATGCTTTTTGGTCGTGGGGGTCAGTCTCAATCTCAAGGTGATGATAGTGGTGGAATATTTGGAAGTATAAGAAAAGCAGTCAGGAATTTGAAGAGAACTAACAGTTCTCTTATCAGTAAGATAATGGCGATGGGTATCGACTTACTTGGTGGTAAAAAACCAGATAAGAGAGCGATACGACAAATTGCTAAGAGTTTGACAAACTTCTTTGATGCTGCTATACCAGCACCAATCTTTATGCTCAAATCTCTTCTTCAGAAGTTGGCAACTGGTGGTATGGTCATCGAGACTCCACTTGAGAGTCAAAGAAAGATGATGGAGTTGAGCAAACAAATTGAGAGAAGCTTCCTAAAGGATGTAAACAGAGATACTTCACTTGCAACTTCAACATTAAATAAAGCTCAACCAACTCAGTCAGCACTTCCTGGTGTTCCTCGTCGTCCTGGTGGTGCCAATCTCCCTGGAGGATCTAATGCTCTTCCTACTGCTGCTGGAGCAACTATGGCAGCGACTGCTAAAGTAACTGGTGTCAGTGGAACATCAGGAAGTGTTGCTTATGCTGGAAGAGAACAGGCGAGATTATCTGTATCCTATAGTCCATTTGCCGCTGGGTCTGGTGCTGTGATTACATCTGGTAAAGGATATAGAAGAGAGACTAATACTAATCATAAAGGATATGATGTTGGCGCTGCAACAGGAACACCAATGTATGCATATCTTGACGGCGAGGTCACGCATACAAATACTGTATTAGGTGGTCCAAAAGATGGAAGTTATGGATATTGGATTGTCTGGAAAGATTCTACTCATGGTGCATACCACTTCTTTGGTCATTTAAATAGACCGCCAGCGTTGAATGTTGGTGCTAAATTCAAAGCAGGCGCTTTACTTGCTGAAGTTGGTGGTTCTGGTGCTGGAAGATTGAATAAGTATGCCCCACACTTACACTGGGAGATATCAAACAGTGCTCCAGCAGCAAATGGACAATTTAGTTCTTATGTAGATCCTGGACAGTGGGTTAATACTCATGGCAAATCCAAAGCTCCTGCAAAAGTAGCATCTGGACCGAAAAAATTAGATCCAGGAGCAGTGTCTTCAAAAGCATCTTATGAGAAAAATGAACAGACCATAGCATTAGTTGAGAAGACAAGAGTTGTTAGAACAAATGGAAGTGTGAATGCCCGTGGGCGTTCAGTTCCATCTGTTCTTGAGAATCAGCAAACAATATCTGCTACAGCTGCTTGATTAAATAGTTACTAAAGGAAATAAAATATGGGAACACCACTACAGTACACAGAGGCGGGAACTATCTCAAAATTAGAGGTATTCTCTAAGAAAGTGAATGGATCGAAGGATTTGTCCGCAGGTGTTGTTGTATGTGATTATTTTGAGAGTATCCTTGACAATACTATAAGATTCTCCATTGTTATTGTTGACACTGGTTCTGAACAGGGAGGAGGAGAATCTACATCGTCAGCTATACATTCTTTAAAATTATCTGGATCCGAAAAGGTTCATTTGACTATTAGTGATGCGTATGGAACCAAATTAAAATTTGAAGGACCAGATAATGCTCTTTATATACATGAAATACGTAATATTATATCTTCCTCAGAGACAACAATATACACATTAGAATTAGTATCTTTAGAGTTTATTGCTAATGACTTTTTAGCATGTGAGGTCTATCGGAGATATGATGGAAAGATAAGCGATTCTGCGTCATCAATTTTAAATGATATTCTCAAAACTAAAAAGAATGTTATTCTTGATGAGACTGCTAACAAGTATAACTTTATTGGAGAAGGTAAGAAACCTTTTAGACTTTTAGCGGAAATTGCTACAAAGGGTGTTCCTGCATCAGCATCTAATACTGCAGGATATTTGATATATGAGACTTATGCTGGTTTTAACTTTAGATCAATAGACTCATTATTCAATGAGAAAACATACAAATCTTTTATTTACAACAGTACAGTTTTGTTGCCAAAAGGATACGATGGAAAAATAATAGAATATGATGGTGATAATGCAATTAATGTTGGTAAAAATTTACAGTCTGGTGCATATGGTGCAAAATTAGAGACAATAGATACTTTTACTCATGTTTACACAAAAAGTCAAGAAATTGATACTGAAGAGCAGAAAGTTCATGGTGGAAAAGAAGCACCAAAGTTAGCAGAAGATTTTTCTAGTTACGGATCTACTGCATCAAGGAGATTTTGTAAAATTAACTCTGTTGGTGAGTTACCAGAGGGGTCTGTTAGTGAACAATTAGAAAAAGCAACAGAACCGAATTTAAAATTAGAAGATGTCATAGTTCAAGCGGCTATGACTTACAATAAATTATTCACTCTTCAGATTACTGTTGTTGTTCCAGGTGATTATGGTATTAGAGCGGGTGCATTAGTGCATTGTGATTTTCCAGAACAAAGTTCTAAAGATCAAACAGAGATCGATAAAGAGATGAGTGGAGTATACTTGGTTTCTGATGTATGTACTCACTTGACAGCAAAAACTACTTTGACTAAAATGCGTTTAGTGAGAGATTCGCATGGAAGAACTGCAAATACAACATCTTCTTCATCTTCAGATTCTAGTGGAACTGACACAGATACTTTAAATTCAACTAATACAAATTCCACTAGAGTTGATGATGGAAAAACTGTAGATCGTACATCTAGCACATCTAATCCAAATTATGGAACAGATATAAGAAATAGAGATGTTAATGCTAGAGGTTCATTCGATCCTCGTTATGATAGGAGATGATACAAATCTCTTCTGAATTGATCATAAATAACCAATAACACCATTAAAAAAATGGAAAACATCGAACAACATATTGAGGCAGATAAAAAGATCCTTGACGATCCTCAGACATCACCTCAAGCTCGCAGACATACAGAACAAGAACTGGCAGATTTGGAAGCATACGCAGAGCGTCATCCAGAAGATCATCATGATCCAACACCACTTGAATTGTACTGCGACACTCACCCCGACGCTGCAGAGTGCAGAATTTACGAAGACTGATAGATGGCAAAAACTTCTGGTTATTACAACCCGTTATTTGACACTGGAATGCCTACCAATTATTGGGAAGGCATTGTTGCGCCAAGAGATGTTTGGGAGCGTGATGAAGAACTGGTTAATGATCGAAGTGAATTAAAAAATTGGGGATATCGGGTAAAAGTAAGAATAGAGGGAGTTCACCCTGCTGATAAGAATGTACTTCCCGATGATCAATTGCCTTGGATCAGAATTAATGGATCTACGGCGGGAAGTGGTCACAAAAGAACGGGTCTTTCTATTGGGGTTACTCAGGGATCCAGAGTTTGGGGTATTTGGGGTAATCTAGCAAAAAAAGAAGATCCAATTCATATTGGAGTTATTCCAAATAATGATCAATTACTACTTCCCAAAACCCAACCAGCAAATAATGGATTCTTACCATTCAGTGGATATTTGGATACTGATTTAGTTTCTAGTTATTCAATTCATCCAAATAAAGGAAATCCATTAGAAGCATATTTTCAACCAAATACATTATCTTTATCTGATATTGGTATAGATAAGGATGGAAAGATTAAATTCCCATTACAATCTCCTCAAGATTGTGAGAAGGTTCCTTTAACAGGAATCTCCAAACAATTGCAAGAATTTATTCAGAAAGTTGAGCAAGCTCAGGAGCAGTTAGATACATGGGAAGCAGCTGCTGATAAGTGGATTGCTGATAAACAGAAGTGGATTAGTGATAAAGCGGCAAAAGCACAAGAGTTTATTTCTACTGGGTTGAAATGGATATTTAAAGAAATAAGAAAGTTTGTAGAAGAGGAGATTAATAAACAAGTTAAAAAATTAGTAGAACTTGTAAATCCTCCAGACAGAGATAAAGTAAAAGAAGCAAATGATGGAGTTATTGAACTTATTGTTTGTTTATTTAATAAGTTAATTTCTAATTTGGGAGCACTAGTTGGAAGCTTCTTAACTGAGATGTTGGATCGTTATATTAACGTCCCTGCATGTGCAGTTGAAAACTTCTTAGGAAGTTTATTGGGCAATCTTTTGGGAGCATTGACTGGTGCTATTGATAGTATTATTGGTTCTTTAAGTGGATTACTTGGAGGAGCATTTAGTCTTGCTGGAAGTATACTTGACTTTTTATCTGCTCTTGCTGGATTCTTTTCTTGTGATGAGGATCAAGAGTGCCCAGAGACTAAAGAATGGAGTATTTTTGATGGAGCAAAGCCACCAGTTACTTTAGATTTTGATTCTATTATTAATAGTGCGAAGAGTATAGCAGAAAATGCTACTGGTCTTATTGATATTAATAACATTGCAAACCTTGACTTTAGTGATCTGATTGATAGTGCTATAAGTGCGGCAAATAGTTGCAATATTGGTCCAGTTTTTTGTGGTCCACCATCAGTAACATTCTGGGGTGCTGGTGGATCTGGTGCAACTGGCAATGTTATTGTTAGTGCTGCTGGAGATATATTGGGTGTAGATTTAATTGCGTCGGGACTTGGATACACTAAGGCACCATTTGTTGACATTAGTGATAATTGTGGGCAGGGTTCTGGAGTCAATGCAACCGCCATCGTAGAACCAGATGGAGGAACTACTTCAACGGGAGAACCTACATATAGAGTTGTTCAAGTTGTAATTAATGATCCTGGAGGTGGATATTTAGCAAGACCTAATGGAGACCTTGGTGGTGATGGTCGTGTTTGGGCACCAGCAGATTGGACGGTTGTTAGAAGAAATGATGGAAGATGGAATAGATATCCTCCCGAAACTCCAATTGAAACAATAGATCCACAACCTGGAGATGAAGTTCTTCTTCCAGAAGACAGAGTTGTCTCTGAGGGTGGTATTCCTATAACACCAGGAATTTACCCTGGTGGTCAAGGTGGTGGAATTAACGATTTGGGAATTGGTGATGATTTTAATGATAGACTTGCCAGACTCAGAGGAACAACCACAATTCCTGGAACTGGTAATAATGGAGCTACAGATATTAATGCATTCCCAACATTAGATATTGGTAGTTATCCTATAATTCTTTATCTTTGTGATCTTAAGATTACAAATGCAGGAATAAATTATTCATCTGATGATGAAATTGTTATTGAACCAAGTAATGGTGCAGAAGTTATTGCCAACTTTGGACCTTTTGGTGTATTGGACTCTGTTAGAATCGTTAAGACTGGTAAAGGTTGGGTGGAGAGACCAGAAATTTATGTCAAATCCGAGACAGGTTACAATGCTAGGTTGACACCAGTGTTCTGTGTTGATAGAATTGGTGATGATATTGATGGAAATCTTCCAGACGATCCATTATTCGCTGGAGTTATATCAATTGTCAATTGTGTTGGTAAAATTATTCCAGACGAACATAATGGTTTTATAAATGGAAGACCATACTATGGACCAGTTCATGTCTACAGAGGTAAAAAAATGATGGGGCAAACTCATACAAATAGGGATCATCCTGTTGTTTGGGATAGTGTTGCCTTAAGCCTTAAGAATTATGATGAAAGATTTAGATGGGTTGGGCAAAGTTTGGTAAAAGTTGTTGAGAGAGTAACTAATCCTGTCTCAGGAAATTCATCCAATATCGGATATTAAAGATGGGAAAACCTAGAATTCATAACCCAATAGAACTGGGAAATGACTTTGGTCATATAAAATTTGGGCACATTAATAAGAACTACACCTACGCTGGTGTCATGATTCGTAATGGTCATCCAGGACAAGCATCAGAACATTATATGATGTTCATGTCATCGGGCACTATGTCGGGTGGAACTATTAATAGGTGTCCAGGAGTATACCAAGTTATTTGTGGCGAAGTGCCTGTAAATGACACTTCTTATATTGTAAGTGCTTCTGAAGGTGATATTGTTCTTAGAGCTCCAAACGGAAGGATCCGAATGGAAGCAAGAAACATTGATATCAAAGCAACTGGTCAAAACAATAAGAATGGACATATCAACATTGAGTCTAATGAGAAAGTTGCAATTAGATCTAAGAACATCGAGATTAATGGGGATGCTATTTGTAAATTGCTATCTTCAGGAACATGTGAACTAGTTGGAAGTAGTGCTTTGAATTTTTATGGAGGATTGATTGACTGTGCGGATTCTGCTACAACACTTCTACCATCTAAGGGAACATCTAAATTTGAGGATCAACAGAGGACTGGAGGATTTATTTAATGAAAGTACCTGATTTAGAAATTAAAAAGACATTATATGTTGGTGTTGGTGATCCAAGTACTGTATTGGGTAAAGGACCTCTGCAAATCAGGGGTGGTTCTTTTATGGAAGGACCATCTATTTTCGGTTCAATTCCGCCATTTTTAACTGCAACAGTAATGATTGGTCCTTGTGAAAACTCGGACATGTTAATTCCTCCAATCATCCCTGGTGCTCTCTGTACTGGAATTAACAATCCATATTCCTTAGCAGTTGATGGTCCAGCAGCATTTCTTGGAATTGTTGATACCAATGCAAATATAAATGCTGGTGGTAATATCACTGCTCAGGGTGAGGTCATGTCTCGTTGTGGTGGACATATTCTGTCTGCTAAGAAGAACTTTGATATTCCTCACCCAACAAAAGAGGGTTGGAGATTACGTCATACTTGTCCAGAGGGACCAAGTAATGATGTATACATAAGGGGTAAATTAAAAAATAAAAATACTATTGAACTTCCTGAATATTGGAGGGAGTTGGTTGATGCTGATTCTATTACAGTATCAATTACTCCAGTAGGAACTCATCAGAATATTATTATTCAAAGAATAGAGGATAATAAAGTTTATCTTCATGCTTCTACTCCGATTAATTGTCACTATCACATCTTTGCTGAACGGAAAGATGGAGAAAAATTAATCCCAGAATATGAAGGATCAACTCCAGCAGACTATCCTGGTAATAATGATGAGTACTCTGTATCTGGATATCATTACGACACTAAGAGGTATATCTAATTATGGCAGAATTTGAACCAGATTTTAGTAATAAAAGCACTTGTGCGGATGAGGGTGTAAGTGGACCTTTTTCCTCAAAGTATGATTACATATTGAAACCAAATACTGGAGATTCGGATTATCCTGCTGATGCTTGCATTCCTTGGGTGCATTATAATGTTAAGGTGGGTAATCTTCAAGCGGATCAAAACATCGTTGCAGGTGGAAATGGAACATTTGGTGGGACTGTGACTGCTCCTACATTCTCTGGGCAGATTAACGTTCAATCTTGGAAGGGATTTGACATTAAACATCCCAACAAAGAAAACCATAGATTGAGACATATTTGTCTAGAGGGTCCAGAGGCAGGTGTTTTTTATCGTGGAAGATTAAAAGATTCAAATTACATCCAACTTCCAGAATATTGGAAGGGATTGGTTGATTATGAATCAATTACTGTATCGTTAACTCAAATTGGATCCTCTCAAGATTTGATTGTAGATGCAATTGAGTGGAACTCTAGAATCAAAGTTAGATCTGGTAATGCGTCAAATATTGATTGTTATTTTGTAGTACACGCTGCCAGAATCGATGGAGAACCATTGATTGTAGAATATGAGGGGCAAACTCCTGCAGAATACCCAGGAGATGACAAGCAATTCTCAATCTCTGGATATGATTATGATGCACGCGGAGACAAGAGCACTAAGGACGTTAGTTTATAGGAGTAAGTGATGGGAATTATAGTAGATAGTTTATCTGAAGATAGAGATAATATTATTATTGCACAAGAAAAAATACCACAGCGTATTGTGGATGCTACGGCAGAGAGAGATTCCCTCGCCACTCCTGCTATTGCTACTGGACAGCAAGTTCTTGATGGAATTGATGTTGCAAACTCTTTAAAAACGCAAATCGCTGCAATTGGTGGCAATACGGGACTGTCTTCAACTAGATATGGGTCTAGTACAAGCAATATTAGTTCTCAATATGGGTCTATTGCGAGTGGTATAACAACTGCTTTTGGTGCTGATGTGGGACTTGTTGGTGTTGGAACTAACGTTGTTGTTGCATATGGAAGAATCCTTCAAGATCAGGCAAAGGTTTATGATTATCCGAATGTAACATCGGGTAATTACAACACTGATTTAATTTTTGACGGTGAAGGATACGTCACTATGACGGGATCCAATCTGGGAGTTGGCGCTAGCACAAGAGTTTATAAGTCTACAGGATCTCAAATTGGATTAGTTTTTGACATCACGGGTCCTGCAGTTGATGTTTCTTCGTTGATATCTGACTATGATTCTAATTGGACTACTTTGGAAGATAAAGCAGTTGTAGCAACTAGTGTCCAAGAGGTTAAGCTTGATAGTGAACTTCAGATTTGGGGTCTCAATAGACAGTCTCAAGTAAACTCTGATGAGATTTCGAGACTTAATACTTCAATTGGAATTGCTTCAAACTCTGCATATGGGGGACCCTGGTGACGGGGGATTGACAATCCAAAGTTTATCCCTTATAATATAAAGGTAATCAGTTGAGGGGTCGCCCAAGTCTCAGTCTAGATCTCTTACAGATTACACTCGCGGAGTTAGTTCAGCGGTAGAACGCTATCCTTCCAAGTTAGATGTCGTCGGTTCGATTCCGATACTCCGCTTCCCCTTTAAGGGGGCAAACTTAATACTCACCGTCTATGAGACCAGAAACACGCAAAGCAATGGAAATGCTGTTCACTGCCAAGTGGAACTTGCCAAAAGCAGCAGCACATGCTAATCTGACTAACAAGGAAATGAAAATTACTTTTAACGAGTATTGTCATTTTCATCCTCCTACCTATAGTCCAGAGTAGGATACTTTTGGGAGCGTGGTGGAATAGGTAGACACAACAGACTTAAAATCTGTCGGGAGTTATCCCATGTCGGTTCAAGTCCGACCGTTCCTACTTGGGAGGAGTACAAAAGGTCCCTTATAGGAGGACGCCTCCCTTTAAAAACTAAATATTAGGAAACGGTAATAAACATGAAGTTAAAGATTACCAAGTCGTACTGCTGGCATGATCCCAATGAACTTGGAATGCCAGAGCGAGTGGTCAACATGTACTTCATTAATGGAATACCATTTACCTGGGACGAATTAACAGAGGAAGAAGAATCCAATTATTCATGTACTATTGCTGCAAATACACATCAACGTAGATATACTGCAGAAGATTTGTTTATAGCATCTGGGTATTTGATTATGGAAGAATGTCATCCTTGTTTTTTTGAGATGGAATTAGAAAACCCAGAAATGCTAGCAGAATTAGATGATGGAATTTAGAAACCCCCATGGAATCTTTACGGTTCCTTTTTTTGTAGAAGAAATTGATCTTAGTAAGATTAATTTTATTGATGCAGAATTTAATAAATCATTCCTTAGTCAGGTCAATACGACTTTGGGAAATGATTCTTTAACTGAAGAGTCTTATGAATACCTCTGTGGCATAATACATGAGTGTATTGGTCAATTCTCAGATAAACCATTTGCAATTGGTCAAGTTTGGCGAAATGAGTATGAAGAATCTGATTGGCAAGATCCACACATTCATTCTGGAGCACAGTGGAGTTTTATAGTTTATGATACTGTAGAACACTCTAGAACCGTATTCATGAATCCTGCTCGCAAGGAGATTATGAATCAGTGGGGAACCTATGCAAATACAATACCAATGGATTTTATTCCTAAAATTCCATCGGGTCATATGATTATTTTCCCATCATGGGTTGAGCACTTTGTTATGAGTGGTAATAGGGGAAGAACAATATCTGGTAACATTTATCTTGATCAACCTCCGTCAGGACCTTAGTAGACTATGTTTGACGCAAAAATATATGATTATGATTCTTCAGATTACTTCTTAAGTGATACTGTATTGGAATGTGTCAAAAAATATTATCCAGATGTCAATGATTTAGCATTATTGCATGAGTTTGTCCCAGCAAAAAATATTGGAGAACTTGTAAAATTAATTGGCAAAGATCTCGCAGATACTGACTTTTATGTCAAATTCGATGAGATAATTGCTAGATACGTATTCCCTCTTCTGCCTAGTGACGCACTGGTTCAAAAGTTTGGTAACATTAGAATAACAGTTCCTAATCAGGATAAGACTGGAACAGTATTACCATTTCATCAAGGTAAATGGGTTGGTAACGGACTTGGAATGAGAACGGTCTGGTTGCCCTTTACTGATGCATACGATAGTAATTCTCTTCAAATTATTCATCTTGACGCAAGTCGGTTAATTACCAAGCAATGCTTAGAGCAAGATTGGTCGTATGAAGAATTTCAAGAGACATGTAACAGAGTTTGTCGTCCAGTAAATATTAAAGAGGGACAATTCTTATTGTTTACTCAAGAACATATTCATGGTGCAGTTCCAAATACAACTGGAAAAACACGAATGAGTATTGACGTTAGAATTTTACTCCGTGATGGACAACCCCATCGAAAATGGCCAGGAGCATATTTTAGAATTCTTGGTGATACTGATATTCAATCTCGAAGTATAACGATATCTGACGATCAAAATGTAGTTATGTATGCGGAGTATGAAGGATTTAAAACTAGAAATATTGATTTGTACTTCCAAACGTTAGTAGTTAAAGAGTATTGTAATAGAATGGGATACACATTCCCACATCAAACTGGCGATAATGAGGGAAGAAATCACAATTATTTGGAATATTTAATCACAAAGGGAAATGTTGATCATATCTTAATGTTTAGTATATTCTCTCTTCCAGACAACTCTGTTAGAAGAAAGTATATTATGAACCTAGCATTGGAGAATAACTGTATATTACATTTTGCAAACGAAGAGTTTGTTCTTGATAATCAGAATATGCTAGATAAAATTGAGTATTTAAGAAATTTTACATCTGATTGGAGTAACCCAGCACATGAGGATTAATCTCTGGTACTGCGAAGAAATGAAATTATGGCGATGGACCCTTACTGATAATCGTCGTCCCATGGTGAGAATGGAATCTGGTCAACAACCAGTTCTTAAAGATGCCATGCATGATGTTGCCAATACAGTGGAGTACATGATGGATTCTATGTAATCTGTTATGAATAAATAAATCATAACAGCAACTAGTGTAATAAAATGGGTCTTAGTCGCTTAGATAATTTTCTGAAAAATAGTAGAGGCGATATCCTTTACGTTGATCCTTCAAGTATTGACTCAACTGATAGTATTGAGAACCAAGGTAACTCTCTGGTTAGACCTTTTAAAACTATTCAGAGAGCACTGATCGAGGCAGCGAGATTCTCATATCAGAAGGGACTTGATAACGATAGATTTAGTAGAACAACAATTATCGTTTATCCTGGCGAACACTTAATCGATAACAGACCAGGATGGATTCCTGTACATGATGATCCAATTGTAGGTAATAATTGGTTAACTCGTAGCGGCACGAGTTCAAATGATCTTACTCAGTTTACACTAGATACTAATTTTGATATTGATAGTTTTGAGAACGATCTTTATAAGATGAACTCTGTCTACGGGGGTGTAATTATTCCTCGTGGTACATCTATTGTTGGTATGGACCTTCGTAAGACGAAGATTCGTCCTAAGTTTGTTCCTGATCCTGCAGATGATGATATCAAGCAGACTTGCTTGTTCCGTGTAACAGGTACTTGTTACTTCTATCAGTTTACATTCTTTGATGCAGATCCCAACTCTAGGGTATTCAAAGATTATGGTACGACAGAATATGTTCCTAATTTCTCTCACCATAAAGTAACTTGTTTTGAGTATGCTGATGGTGTAAATCCAGTAGGATTTAATGACACATTCTTAAATTATTCTTCTAATAGAACAGACCTTGATATCTATTATGAGAAGATTGGTCTCGTTTATGGTCCTTCTAGTGGAAGAGAGGTTCAACCAGATTATCCAGATAGTGGTCTTGATATTCAGACCAAGATTGATGAATATAGAATTGTTGGTTCTAAAGGACAGAATGTAGGTATTAGTAGTATTAAAGCGGGTGACGGTTCTACTTCTAGTACAACAGTTACAGTTGATCTTGTAGAACCTCTTGCAGGTCTTGATGTAGATACCCCAATTAGAATTGAGGGTATTCCAACGGGTGGATACAATGGATCATTTGTTATTGATACTGTAGCAAGTAGCACAAGAATTACATACGAGGTATCTACACCACCAGCGAATGCACTTCCAAGTATTGTATCTGGTGCTCCTACACTTAACATTGTTGTTGACTCTGTAACTTCAGCGTCTCCATATATCTTTAACTGCTCACTCCGTTCTGTATACGGTATGTGCGGTCTTCATGCTGATGGTAGCAAGGCGGATGGATTTAAATCCATGGTTGTTGCCCAGTTTACTGGTATTGGTCTGCAAAAAGACGATAGGGCGTTTGTCAAGTATAATGCAGTATCTGGTGTTTATGAAGATAGTACAGCGGTAAGTAATCTTCATACAAATACTTCTGCGGTATATAAACCAAACTACGAGAACTTCCACATCAAGGCATCAAATGATGCATTCTTGCAGTTGGTGTCTGTGTTCGCTATTGGTTATGCAAATCACTTTGTTGCTGAGACTGGTGGTGACCACTCAATCACAAACTCTAACTCCAACTTTGGTGCAAAAGCTATTGTTTGTAGTGGATTTAGAAATGATGCATTCCCTAGAGATGATACTGGATTCATCACTCACATTCTCCCCCCACAAAAACTTGGTGGAAATGAAGTAACAATTGAATTTGCTGCAATTGATGTTCAGCAAACAATTGATGTTGGTAATGATAATAGACTTTATATTTACAATGAGAGCAATGAAAACGTTCCTCCAAAATCTGTATTAGAAGGATATAGAATTGGTGCTAAAGTTGATGATGAACTGAAGGTAATTATTAACGTTGGTGCTCAACCAGAGACCAAAGTTGCTCGCATTATCATGCCTGAAACTCAGGGAACAGGCATTTATGAAGTATCCTCCAAAAAATTATCAACTGTTGGTAGAACCGCTATTGGTATTAATAGTATTACTTCCAATATCTTCACTCTTACCTCTCCTCACCAGTTCCAAAGTGGTGAATCACTTCGTATTTTAAGTGATGACGGTGAACTTCCTGATGGACTGGATCATAATAGAGTTTATTATGCAATTACTGCTGGTATTAATACTGATCAGATTAAGTTAGCACAAACTCTTAATGATACAATTAGCGCATCTTCTGTTGTAGTTAACAGCAAAGGTGGTATTCTTACGATCGAATCTAGAGTATCTGATAAGAAGTCTGGTGATATTGCACACCCAATTCAATATGATAGCACTCGCGCACAATGGTATATTACTGTTGCCGATAATAATGAGATCTACAACACTATTGTTGGTCTTGGAACTGCTACTTTAGGTGCTGCTACACCAAAAACATTCTTCTCTAGAACACCAGACAACAGATCTCTTGAAGATAGAATCTATAAGGTAAGATATGTTGTACCTAGAGATTCTACTGTTTTAGGAAGACCTCCTAAAGATTCATTTGTTCTTCAGGAATCAAGTCAGACTATTGGATTTACCAATCAAGAAGTTGCTAAGTTTAAGAGCGTAAACCCTGTCATCTTATCTAATACTTCTGAACTGAGAAATCCAAGAACTGTTGCCAGTGCAGTGTGGGATGGTATTGTTGGTATTGCAACATTCCATACAGAAACTCCTCACGAGTTGTCAATAGGATCCAAAGTTCAGATCTTTAATGTCGTATCTTCTGCAAATACTACTGGATTGGGGTACACTGGATTTAACGGTGTATTCTCGGTAACAGGTCGTCCAGATAGAAAGTCATTTACTGTTGGTTTAACCACAAACCCAGGTACTTTTGATAACAATGTAAATCTTAGAACAACTGAACTTCCTAGATTTGAAAGAAAAGAATTTAACAATACTCTCTTTGTTTATAAGAAAGAGGAAGTTCAAGAGTATATTCCAAATGCAAAGGATGGTGTTTATCACCTAACACTGGTCGATTCCTCAGCAACACCTGCGGTAACACCATTCCAAGAACTTAGATTTAGTCAACCCGTCAAAAATCTTTATCCTCAACTTGATAGAGATAACCCAACATCTGACCCAAATCAGACTAGAACTTTTGCACTTCCAACTCCAATTGGTCTTACTGAAGTAAATGATCCAAAGAATAGTCTTACAAAGGAAGTAATTAACAAGAGAACTAGAGATTATCTAACAGGATTTAATATTGTAGAGATTGAATCTTCTTCTGGAACCGCACATACGATTACAACAGAAGATGACCATGGATTCAACTTTATTACTAAAGTTGGAATTAGTAGTGCAGGTTTAAATTATGGTGATGGTTCTGGTAGCGTTCAAACATTATATAATGCTAAGTTGGTTGGATTTGCTGGATCAACGACTGGTGCATATGCTACTGCAAACGTAGAGATTGATGCTGCTGGTTCAATTTCTGCAGTTAAAATTGTAGATGGTGGTTCTGCATTTGGAGTTGGTAACACTCTTGCGGTGACTGGCATTGGTACTACTGTAGGATTTGTCGCAGGTTATCTGACAGTTGAACAAATTCACAACAGTATTGGTGATGTATTCAGAATTGATGGTATCAGGGACGATAGATTCCACGATTATAATAACCTGTATAGAATTACATCTGTTGAAACGGGAAATACATCTAAGATAAATGTATCATCCGCAAGCACTGTCTATTATCGAGAGCAATTTGCTGCTCCAGCAAGTGTAACTGGAATTAATACTAATGGACTTACTAACGTTAACTCTGCAGTTCTGTCCGACGTTACTGCATATTTAACTGGTGAAGCAATTGGAATCAGTTCAGTATCATATGACAACATATCTGGTATTGCCAGCTTTACAACTAATAAGTCACATGGATTATTAGTTGGTAATAGTATTGTTATTGGTGGAGTTAACGCTCCAGTAATTAATGGTCATTGGAGTGTTGATACTGTATATAATGTAATTAGTCTTGCAGTCAAAGTTGGTGTTGGTACTACAGTAGTCGCACCTACTGGTGGTGGATTTATCTATCAGACAGGTGTCAACGCACAAGATGCACTTATTGACTTTGCTGATGAGGCAGCATCTTCAAGACTTGTTCCTTCTTATGCTGGAATTACAAGTAGTCTGGCAGCAGCATTGAATGACCCAACACTGAATACTCTGACAGTCACAAATGCAACTCACATGGGTTGGGATGTTGGTGATTATCTTGTAATAGATAATGAATTCATGAGAATCAGTGAGTCTGTTACTACAGACACTGCTATTGATGTATTCCGTGGATTGTTTGGATCGCAAAAACAAACACACCCAGTAGGATCAGTCATAAGAAAGGTTAAGTTCCAACCAGTAGAATTTAGAAGAAACTCTATCATTCGTGCTTCTGGACACACCTTTGAATATCTTGGTTTTGGTCCTGGTAACTATTCAACCGCTCTTCCTGAAAGACAAGATAGACAATTCAAGCAAATCGAGAGACTACTCTCTCAATCAGTATCTGTAAACGGTGGTACACCATTCTATAATGGTTTAGATGACGAAGGTAATGCTTACACTGTTAACAAGTTTACTAGTGGATCTACTGGTCAAGATTTGATCACAAATGCACCAGTCCCAACAGTAACTGGTGAGGACATCACTAGTGATACTGGCGCAGTTGGATTTGACGTTGATTCTACAGAACAACTTACAGTAGCAAGAGGACTGAAGGTTGATGGTGGTAAAGAGAATGATATTATCTCTGAATTTAATGGACCAGTTGTATTCAATGAAAAGGTAACTGTTAACAGTCCTGTTGAGGCAAATAGTTTACTTGTTCAAGGTGATCAGACAATTGCTAGAGAATACACAGTTGGTATCTCTACTCCACAAGTTGCTGGTAACGTTGGTAATGTTGTTTATGATGCAGAACCAAATTCTGGTGGAGAAGTTGGATGGGTCTACACTAATGACAATAATTGGAAGAAGTTTGGTCCGATTCAGTCAGCAGCAGACAACTATTATGTTGGTCTCTGGAGTGGTTCCTTCAAAGGAGATGGATCTGGTCTGTCAAACGTGTCTGACGTTTGGGTGTTTGATGGTGTTGGTATCTCAACAACTGCTAACGTAGGTATTGAGACAACCTCAGCAAAACCAGGATATTCTCTTTATGCAAGTGGTCCTGTTCTCTTCGAGAATAACGTTGAATTTAGGACCAGTTCGTTACTTTGGAATATTCCAAACGGTTGGATTGTTAATACTGGTATTAGTACATTTAATCAGCAGGTTAACTTTAATACCATCAAAGCAATTGGTATCTCCACCTTCCAGAATGATGTTCTAATTACAACTGATGCTGCGACAACTGGAGATCTTAATGGTAACTTCCTGAGATTCTTACAGACTGACCCAGCACTCAATGCATCGTATGAGTATGGTGGAATTAAATTTGAAGGTAATGATATTGGTAACAGTGGTGAGCGTGGTTACATCAAAGGTGTATCTGAAGGAACCTCTGGTCAGTTTGGATTGATTTTTGGTACGCAAGGGTCTGGTGCATCTGCTCCTCAAGAAAGACTGAGAATTGCAAACACTGGTAATGCAACGTTCTCAGGTACTGTTACTGCAAACTCTGATGAGAGACTGAAGGAGAATGTTGTTGGAATTGGCAATGCCCTGAGTAAAGTTCTTGACCTAAGAGGTGTATACTTCAATCGTATCGGTCAACCAGAGCGTGAGATTGGTGTTATTGCACAAGAGGTTGAAAAGGTTCTTCCTGAACTTGTATTTGAATCTCCAGATGGGGTCAAGTCAGTTGCATACCAGAATATGGTTGCAGTTCTGATTGAGGCAATTAAGGAACAGCAGGAACAGATCAACGAACTCAAGGCGAGATTGGACAATCTCTAAACTGTCACGGGGGGCACTGCCCCCCTTTTTTATGGTGTATAATTACTGGGTACAACGATCTTCGCACTCGTGTCCCTCGTCAACATCTACTTCGACAGTCTCAAGGGTTCTAAGAACACCTTTAACGTTGGGCAGACAATCTTCCCTTGGGAACAACGGCATAAAGACAGCGACTATGGTAAGCAGAAGCAGGCAGTGCTTGCTCTGGACTCTGATTATATTCGTTGCCGTTGGTGGGAGAATGTATCTACTCGTGATGATGGCCGCGATGCTGCTCACGATAAGGTTATTCATGCATGGTTGGATACAAAACCTGGCATCAAGAGACTTGGATCTAAGAAGTCTGAGACTTTTGAATATGATACATCTCGAT
>Ga0099849_1000017_pt1 | contig 58982 bp, 79 predicted proteins | sample CB_VirMetaG_4_FD_78177 | JGI IMG/M metagenome (GOLD analysis project Ga0099849, IMG submission 78177) | Freshwater to marine saline gradient viral communities from Chesapeake Bay - CB_1508_1M Viral MetaG | ecosystem: Environmental > Aquatic > Marine > Coastal | place: USA: Chesapeake Bay... | reverse complement strand
TGATGATAAATTTTTTCAAACTATAGAAAAAGAAAAAATTAATTTTTTACAAAATAGATTTCAAGAACAAGGTTTTGTTTTAGTAAAAAATTTTTTATCTGAAGAGATAACTAGTCTATTCAATGATACTTTTGAAATACATTATGCTGCTGCTCAATATATAGAAAAATATTATACTAATACCATACCAAATTCTTTTACCAAGCATAATTTAGCAACACCTATTTATGGAAAATTTGGTACGACAGATAAAAAGAATTGGTTTACTAAAGGAAGTTTGCACGTTTATGCCTTTCCTTTTGGAGAGGCTATATTAAAAAAACAAAAGCCATTAGTAGAAAAAATATCACAGCAAGATTTAGATTTAACAAATTCTTTTTGTAGGAAATATGCAAAGGGAAGTATTTTAGGAAAACACAAAGATAGACCTGCACTTCAAGTTTCTGCTACAGTTTGTCTGGGTGGAGAAAAGTGGGAAATATTTATAAAAGATAAAACAGATAATACACATAGCATAACTATGAGTGCAGGTGACGCTATAGTATATTTAGGCACAGAGCTTGAGCATTGGAGAGAGGAGCTAAAAGAAGGCGAAGTTAATATGTGTTTTTTACACTATTGTAAAAAAGACTCAGAATGGGTTTTAGATGGTAGAGAATTTTTAGGACAAATAAAATAAACGGGGTTAAATATGTTTGGGAAAATAGGTATGTTTCATGGAGACCAAGGAGTAAGTCCAGAACTTTGCAATGAAATAAATGAAGAAATATTAAATAAAATAGAGCCACAAGAGGGAGAAATAGGTGCAGGTACAGCAGGAACTCAAGATAATGTTGTAAGAAGTACAGCAATACGTTGGGTAAATCCATATACTGAAGAACTCTATAACAAGCTTATAGCAGTAATAATGCCGTATATTCATACTTGTAATCGAACAAACTATTGCGTAGATATTTCAGGTGGGTGTAATGAAATACAACATACTGAATACACAGAAGGTCAGCACTATAGATGGCACATGGATACAGATTTTGCTCCTCTTGAAATCAATACGCAAAGATATGCGATGGAAAGAAAATTAAGTATTACCATACAACTATCAGACCCAGATAGTTATGATGGTGGAGATTTAGAATTTTTTGAAAGAGAAATAAATTTACCTAAACATTTAGTAAGAAAACAAGGAACAGTAATTATATTTCCTTCTTTTTTACAACATAGAGTCACAATGGTAAATGAAGGAACAAGGCACTCTCTTGTATCTTGGATAGAGGGAACGCCATGGAGATAACACAATATGTTTGGAATAACAGCTTTTGCTCAATCGCCTTTTGCAGGATTGGGCAGTATCACAGGAAATGCTTCTTTTGTACCGGTAGGCTTTGAACTTAACGGCTCTGTTAATTCTGTCACTCCTGTAATTACAGTAAGCTTTATAGTCAATCAAGGATTTGGTCAAACAGAGTTAGGTACTGTTGCAGTTAGTGGAGATGCAAGACTACATGAGTTTATTGTTGGTGTACAAGGAGTATCTGCTGTAGGGTCAATACAAAATACAGCAGGTGCTATTGTAAGTGTCACAGGTGTAGTTGCACTATCTGCTGTTGGAAATGCTGTAGTATTTGGTGGCTCTGTGTCAGGTGTATCTTCATCAGGAAAAACTTTAGCTCTTGGAGAAGAAACAATAATAGGTGACTGTAATATCACAGCAGCACAAGTAGGAGATGCAACAGCTACAACTGCACTAGGCTCTATAAGTTTACAAACTGTTAATGTAATACCTATGACAGGTTTGAGCAGCTCTGCTTCGTTAGGTACAGTAGTAGTAATTCCGGAATGTAAAGTTAATGTTTCGGGAGTAAGTACAAGTGGCAGTTTAGGTATTATAAATATTTGGGGTCTGGTTAATGATGACCAAGTTCCAAATTATTATCCCGTTAATGATAGTCAATCTGCAGGATATTCTGAAGTTAATACAACTCAAAATCCTGATTGGACTGACGTAGCATAATTTTTTAAAAGAGGAACAATATGGCAAGTACATATGATAACGATTTGCGTTTGAATGAAATGGCAACCGGTGACCAAAGTGGTACATGGGGTGACACTACAAACTTAAATTTACGTTTGATAGCAGAAGCCTTCTCATATCAAACAGACGCAACATTTACAACAGATGCAAACAAGCAAGTGACCATAGCAAATGGAGCTTCTGATAAATACAGAGGTATGTATATTAAAGTCACGTCTACAGTTAATGGTACTCTTTCTGCTACTAGAGATTTAGAAGTCTTGCCTAGAACTGCATCAAAAGTTTTATTTGTAGAAAACTCAACAACCGGTGGTCAATCTATTGTTGTTAAACAAGGCTCTGGAGCTTCTGTGACTGTTCCTAATGGCAGTTGCAAATTATTATTTTTAGATGGAGCAGGTACAGGTGCTGCTGTATATGATGGCTTAAATAATTTAGCTTTGAGTGGTGACCTAACTATAGAAGGTGACGATTTAAAAATGGGTACTAATACTAGTGGTCATATGCTGATTGCAGATGGTACTAATTTTAATCCTGTAGCTATGAGTGGAGACGCAACCATAGCAGGGAATGGTGCACTAACCATAGCTAACGATGCAGTAGAACAAGCTATGATTGCAGATGATGCAGTTGGTGCAGACCAATTAGCTTCAGACGCAGTTGTCAATGCTAGTGTAGATGCTAATGCTGCTATTGCTTTTAGCAAGATGGCAAACCTAACTATTAATAGAGCTTTAGTTTCAGATGGTAGTGGAGATGTCACACCGGCAACTACAACGTCTACAGAGATAGGTTATGTAAATGGAGTCACATCAGCAATACAAACACAATTAAATTCAAAGCTAGGCAATACTGCTAATGCTTGGCAAACTTCGAGCGAGGGTGACCAAAGGTTTTATTTTGCAAATAGTGGCGAGACTATCTTAAAAGCAGATGGAAGTCATCTATTCAGAAATGCTTCTGATACAGTTGTTGTAGAATTAACTTCTGCAGGTATAGGCAGATTTGATAATGATGTTGTTGCTTACTATTCATCAGATGAAAAGTTAAAAGAAAATATAAAAGATATACAAAGTCCATTAGAAAGATTGAGCAAAATCAGAGGTGTGACTTTTGATTGGAATGATAAACAAGAAGCATATGAAGGAAGTGATATAGGTGTCATAGCACAAGAAGTAGCCAAACAATTTCCTGAGCTGACCACTACTCGTTCCGATGGATATATGGCAGTAAAGTATGAAAAACTTACTGCTGTATTAATTGCAGCAGTAAATGAGTTAGCTGATGAAGTTCGTGGTAATAGAGAATTGATAAAAGTAATGGAAGCTATTTTAGCTGCAGATAAAACACCGGAGCAAACTGACTAATGCCATTACCTAGTTCAGGACAAATAACTCTAAATGAAATGCACGTTGAGGCTAGTGGCACTTCTGGAACACAGTCGAACATAAATTCTGCACCAATACGAGGTTTAATAAATAAATCAGCAAGTGTACAGATGGCTTTTACAGAATGGTATGGAGCTTCTTCTGGACCTCCACCTGCGATTGCTGCAACAGGAACAACTACACAAATGCACACAATGGTTTATGTTCCTTTTAATAATCCTTTTGCTAATGTAGATGGTTATGTAAATGGACCTGTGACTCTTTCTCCTTCAGATATGGGTGGATTTAACCCTGCCGGAGTACCTTATGGAAGCAGCACTCTTGGCTCTTGCTCTCCTTCTACATATACCGGTTGGTCAGGAGCTCAATTTTCTTCATCTATTTCATACCAAAAAACAAATTTTGGTAATGCTCGTTTAGAAGTCACATTCAATCAAAGAAGAACTAATAGTAATTGGAATACAATGAGACACTCTCAAACAATAAATGGACAACTAACAATTCCAAGAACAAGTATGGCTTATGCAACATATTGGACTCCCGGACAACCTACTACGACAGGTCAAACAAAATATACATATACTGCACCTCCTGCTTGGAATACAATTTATTATCAAAATAGTCAAACAAACTACGTATATTGGACATAGCATGAAAGATGAAGCTTTAAATAAAATACACTCACATGAAAGAGAATGTACTATTAGATATGAAAATTTAGAAAAAAGATTAGAAGAAGGCTCTAAAAGATTTGTACGTATTGAGTTGCTTATATATGGTTTATATGCAGGTATGGCAGCAATAGAAATAACTTCGAGGTTTGTATGAAATTATTTATTACAGAATTTACACATGATGAAAAAAGATATTCAGGACCTACTATAGTAGCTGAGACTTTGCAGATAGCAGAGGACTCTGCTGCAGATTTAGGTGTAGAGGTAGTTGGGGAACTAGACAGTTTGGTTTCAGTATTATTAGAGTCAATGTGGGAGGCAGACGAAAACAAAGTCTTGCATTGAATAGCGAGTTAGTTTTTGTAGTAGTCTTGAACATTTCATTCCTGCTAGGTTTGCTTGGATTAAAATTTTATTTGAAAAGACGAGCTGAAAGAAATATGAAAGCTTATCTTAGATATTTAAGAAACAAGAGAAAATATAATGTACGAATATAAATGCACAATAGATAGAGTAGTAGATGGCGATACTGTAGACGCTACTCTAGATTTAGGGTTTTCTGTTTTATACAAAAGTAGAGTAAGACTTTTTGGTATAGATACTCCTGAGTCTAGAACAAGAAACAAAGATGAAAAAGCTAGAGGCAAACTAGCTGCTAAGTTTTTGGGTGATGCTATAGAAAAAGCAGATACTGTAATTATCCGTACAGAACTTAGAGACTCTAGAGGAAAGTTTGGTAGAGTTTTAGGAACAATAGTTTGTGATGGCGTAGATATAAATAATGCTATGGTAGAAAATTATATGGCAGCAAAATACTTTGGACAAAACAAAACTGCAATAGAAGCTGTACATCAGTCTAATAGAACTAAATTAATTGAGCTTGGTTTGTTTGAGCCTGTTGAATAATGGACGATATAGTAAGGCTAATAACTGAGTTAGGATTTCCTGTAGCTGCAGCTTTAGGTCTTGGTATATTTGTATGGAAGTTAATAAACAGAATTATAGATGGCATGGAGTCTAAGATTGATGTAGTTGATGACAAAGTAAATGAACAACTAAAAGCTATGGAAGGTAGATTGCAACAGAAACTAGACTCACAACAAGGCATTTTGGTATCACTTATAGATAGAGTAAGAAGTGTAGACAATGAAATAATAAGACAAGATACATTATTAAAAACAATGTTAGGTGTGCCACAATTAGTACAGAAAGATAAAATAGCAAAGGCAGATAGAGATGACCAAAGAAAAGATTAAAAGAAAAAGAGGCAGACCTTCTAAGGCAGAAGTAGCTGCAAGAAAAAAAGCAGAGCAAAAAGACTTAGCTTTAATTATTTGTATGTATGTTGGTTTATTCATAGTCATAGCATTTTGTGTAAATCTAGCATTAGCAGATGAAATGAATTTTAAATTTAAGTCTCCAAGTTTTTCAGGTGTAAATACATCTCAACACTATTTAACAATAGAAAATCAAGAACATACTAGATACAAAACATTACAAGAAGAAGTAGAAGCTTTAGTAGAACAAGCAGAAAGAGATGAACAAAATACCACAACTGCAAGATTTATAAGAAACTTTGAAACAAGAGTTTATGCAAAATTATCTCAACAATTAGTTGATAAATTATTTGGAGAAGAAGCACAAGATAACGGAACAATAGAACTTGAGGGGAATACTATTGACTATAAGGTTGATGAAACCAATATAACTTTGACAGTCACCAATGAAGCTAATAAACAAACAGTTATTACTTTTCCTCTTAATAGTTTTACTTTCTAGCTGTACTGTCTTTTATGATGATGCTTTACAAAATCAAAAGATTTCGAAGTATGCTGAAAGAGTTGGAGTTATTAATAAAGAAATAGAAACTATTTTACCGGCAGAAAAAAAACCTATAGTAGCTATATACCCAACATCTTTTACAGACCAAACAGGACAAAGAAGAAGTAATAGTAATTTTGCTACGTTTAGCACAGCAGTCACACAAGCACCATATGTGCTTTTGATAAAGACTTTGAAAGCTGTATCTAACGGAGAGTTTTTTGAAGTTGTAGAAAGAATAGGTTTAGATAATCTTACTAAAGAAAGACAACTAATAAGAAGTACCAGAGAAACATTTGATGACCCACAAAAATTAAAACCATTAGTTTTTGCAGGTTTAATTATGGAAGGAGCTATAGTCGGCTATGAAACTAATACAAGAAGTGGAGGTCGTGGAGCTAGACTTTTAGGCATAGGTTTATCAAAACAATATAGACAAGATACTGTCACATTGTCTTTGAGAACTGTATCTGTTTTAACCGGCAGAGTTCTTATAGAAGTCACAGTATCTAAAACGATATTAAGTGTTGGTACTAATCAAGACGCTTTTAGATTTATAGAAAATAAAACCGAATTGATTGAAATAGAAAATGGTGATGTAGAGAATGAAAGCGTGACGATAGCAGTTCAGGCAGCTATTGAAGAGGCTATCCTTGCTACAATAAAAAAAGGAATTGAAAAACAATATTGGAGCTATAAAGAATGAGAAAGTATTTACCAGTAATTATTTTTATAAGTATAAATATTTTTGCTACAGACAATGAAATATCTATAGACCAAGCAGGAGCTACGGCAAATATAGATATTGAGCAGCTTGGGTCTGGAAATTTAATCGGTGGAGCTTCTGCTGTATCAGGTACTATGACACCATTAGACTTAGATGGTGCAACAATGACACTTGATGTAAACCAATTAGGTAATTCAAATATATTTAAAGGCGATATATATGCTGATAGTTATACAGGCTTTTTTGAATTTACCGGAGACTCTAATACATTTGCTATACAGACAGACCCTAACAATACTTATGGTGCAGACAGTTCTAATGTAAATGTACAAGTATCAGGGTCATCAAATGCTTTTACTTTTAGTCAAGCAACTAATGCACAAGCTTCTACATTAGATTTAGATTGGACAATAAATGGCTCTAACAATTCAATTACATCTGCAATTGACCAAGACTTAGCTACAAACTATATGAACATAGATGGGTCTGATAATACTGTGACATTTGATGGTGACGGCTATCAGGGAGCATATTTCCATTTGACTCATACAGGAGGGTCAAGAACAATAAATGTCACACAACAAAGCACACTCGATAATGATTGGCTCAAGATTACTTCTAACGGCTCTAATGGTACTTTCTGTGTCAATCAAAACGACCAAGGCACAAGCACAAGCTGTTGATATAGGAACTGTAGAACAAGTATCAGGATATGCCAGAATAGAACGTGACAAAGGTTATGATGTAATTACAGACTTTGGCATACAGTCTTACGACAAAGCACAAACAGAAGCAGGTCGTATGGGTATAAGATTTATAGACGACACGAGTATTCGGATTACTGAACACTCAATGGTTGTTATAGATGAATTTGTATTTGACCCAAACCCAGATAATTCTAGATTAGCTTTGAATTTTGTAAAAGGTACAGCAAGATTTACTTCAAGCCTTACAAATAAAATATCTAAAAAAAATATAAAACTGACAACAAATAGTGCAGTTGTAGGTATTAGAGGCACAGACTTTACAATAACAGTAGAGCCAGATACAGGTAAGAGTTTGTTTATATTATTGCCTGATGAAGATGGCAACCCATCAGGCGAAATATCTGTGACAACAGCAATGGGTACAGTAATACTTAACAAACCCTATCAAGCAACAACAACCAGAGTATTTGAAGCTCCACCTAGTAATCCGGTTATTTTAGATTTATCTTTAGATTTTATAAATAATATGTTGTTGATTGCTCCACCTGAAGAAGAAAAAGATATAGACGAAAATACTGAAAGCAAACAAGAAGATAACTTGTTAGATTTTGATGAATTAGATGTAGATTATTTAGCTGATGACTCATTGGATAAAGATGAACTTGAGTTTACAGAATTAGACTATGACGCTCTGAATGTAAATTTTTTAGAGGATTTATTAGATATAATTACTGAGCTAGATGTTTTAGATAATGAAGAAGAATTAACTCAAACAATTTCAGCAGTAAATATAGAGGGGACTACAATAGGACAAGACCAGAAAACACAAATTACTACAATAGTTTCTGGTCAAGAAGTTAAATTAACAAGGTCAGTAGCGTCATCTACTTCTATACAAATAGATAGTGGAGAAAGCTACTTAGTAGTTTTAGAACAAGATGGTGTCACTAATCAAGTCAAAGTAAATGGTGGTGGCTCTTCTGTAATAGTAATAAGGCAAAGTCAATGAAAAAAATAATTTTAATTTTAACTACATTTTTATTAGTAATAAGCTGTACAAAAACAATTGTTGCGTTTGATGAAAATACTAACGAATTTGTAGTACAAAAAGGTAAACCAACAGAAGGAACTATAACTTTAAATGAAGGAGATAGTTGTCAGGTAGTTGATGATTTATTTATGGTTTGTGGTCAATGAGTAAAATTTTATTAGGTGTAATAGCAGTTTTAATTTCTATATGTGGATTTTTGTATTGGCAAAATTCTTCTTTGCAATCTTTGAATAGAGCTTATGAGTTGAGAGACCAAGAACAAAAAGAAGCTATTGAGAGTATGCAACAAGATTTTGAAATGCAAACAAGAGGATTAGTAGAACTACAATCAAGAAATCAAGAAATTCAACAAGAAATGAATAGGTATCTTGATATTTTCAAACGACATAATCTTAGTAAGTTAGCAGCAGCTAAACCGGGATTAATAGAAAAGAGGGTGAACAATGGAACAAAAGAAGTATTTGACGGCATTGAACAAGACAGCCGTATTATTGATAGTCTTGATGACGGCTTACAGTTGCAGTCTAATCCCTAAACAAGTTGACATACTAAGTAAACCTATAGAAAGAACAATAGCTCAACCGGTCATGCCGAGAGAGATAAATCTTAATGAGCCATATTGGTTTGTAGTATCAGAGCTTAATGTTGATGAATTTTTAGAAAGAGTAAAAAAAGAAGAAGGGCGAATAGTCTTTGTAGCTATGTCAATTCCTGACTATGAGTTGATGGCTTACAATATGCAAGAACTAAAGAGGTATATAAATGAACTTAAAGAAGTGGTGGTCTACTATAGAAAAGTCACTACCAACGAGGAATAAGAAAATGAAGATATCTAAAGAGGGCATTGCTCTTATTAAAAAGTTTGAAGGCTTAGAACTTACAGCCTATCAAGATAGTGTTGGTATATGGACAATAGGTTGGGGTCATACCAAAGATGTTTTTGAAGGCATGGAAATATCTAAAGAAGAAGCAGAAGCCTTTTTAGAAATAGAACTTGAAGAGTTTGAAAGCTATGTAGAAGATTTAGTAGATGTAGAATTAGAGCAATGTCAGTTTGATGCACTAGTGTGTTGGACATATAACTTAGGACCAACAAACTTAGCTAGTTCTACAATGCTAAAAGTTTTAAATAAAGGTATGTATGAAGAAGTTCCGTATCAAATGAAAAGATGGAATAAAGCAGGAGGAGAGGTACTTAACGGATTAGTAAGAAGGCGTGAAGCAGAAGCTCTTTTATTTCAAGGAGAGCAATGGCATGAGGTGTAAATGGCATTAGTAAAGTTTCAGTTTAAACCCGGAATAAATAAAGAGTCTACAGCTTATGCTGCAGATGGTGGGTATGTTGACTCAGACAAAATAAGATTTAGAAAGGGTGTGCCTGAAAAGATTAATGGTTGGACAAAAAATAGCACAAATACTTTTGTAGGCACTTGTAGAAAAATACACAACTATAGCGATACCGGTTTAACTAATTACACAATTCTTGGAACACACCAAAAGCTTTATGTTAAAGAAGGTAATGCTTTTAATGACATTACTCCTATACGACTTACTACTGCTGCAGGAGATGTGACATTTGCAGCAACAGAAAACTCAAGCACTCTTACTGTGACTGATGCAAACCATGGAGCTAATCCGGGTGACTTTGTCACTTTTAGTGGAGCACAAACCTTAGGTGGTAATATAACTGCTTCTGTTTTAAATCAAGAGTATCAAATACAAACAACACCAACTGCAAATACATATACGATTACAGCTACTGCAACAGCTACTGCAAATGATGTAGGTCAGTCAGGTGGGTCTAATACTGTTGGTACATATCAAATAACCGGTGGTCTTGATACGTTTGTTTCAGGCTCAGGTTGGGGGTCAGGTGCTTGGGGTGCAGGTGGTTTTGGTAGTACAAATCCTATTGCATTAAACAGTCAACTTAGACTTTGGACAATAGATAATTTTGGAGAAGATACTTTAGCAGCACCTAGAGGTGGTCCACTTTATTTGTGGGACGAAAGCAATGGAGTCACAACTCGTGCAGTTCTTGCAAGTTCTTTAGGAGGAGCTAGTGATATTCCAACTTCAATATTGCAGGTAATGATTTCTGATGTAGATAGACATTGTATAGCTTTTGGTGCTAATCCTATAGGCTCTGCTGTAGTAGACCCTTTATTTGTAAGATGGTCAGACTCTGAGTCTTTTTTAGATTGGACACCCAAAGCAACCAATAGTGCCGGTGGAGTAAAGTTATCTTCAGGTAGTCAAATTATTGGAGCTATACCAACTAGGCAAGAAACTTTGGTGTTTACAGATACAAGTGTAGTTTCTATGAGATTTGTTGGGTCTCCGTTTTATTTTTCTTTTAATGAAGTTGCAACAGGTTTAGGAATGATTGGACCTAATGCAGGAATAGCTGTAGGTACAGCAGTTTTCTTTATGGACGATGGAGCTTTTTATAAAGCTGAAGGTAGTGTGGGTAAGTTGCCATGTACAGTTTTAGATTATGTTTTTAGTGACTTTAACCAATCTCAAAAGTATAAAGTTTTTGCTGCAAACAATTCTGCTTTTAATGAAATAATTTGGTTTTATCCTTCTTCAAGTAGTAGTGAAATAGATAGATATGTTTCCTATAATTATTTAGAAAATGCTTGGGCAGTAGGTACAACAGCAGATGGTTATACAAGAACAGCTTGGTCACAAGCACCTACTTTAGATTTTCCTTTAGCTGCAGGTAAGTTAGATAATACAAATACAAATTATTTATACAATCAAGAAGATGGCAATTTAGCAGATGGCTCAGGCTTTACATCATATGTAGAAACTGCAGATTTTGATTTAGACCCTGCCGGAGAACAGTTAATGTTTATTTCTAAAGTCATACCTGATTTAAAATTCCTTGAGTCTACTAGTTCTAATGACACAGTAAATTTTATTTTAAGAGGAAGAAAATATCCTTTAGAAAATTTAAGCATACTCTCTACATCTAGCGTGACTCCATCTACTACTTTTGTAAGTACAAGAGGAAGGTCTAGACAAACAGCACTAAAAATACAATCAACATCAGGAGATTTTGGTTGGAGACTTGGTGACTTGAGATTAGATATAAGAGCTGACGGAGAAAAATAATGGCTAATAAAACTTCTATACCTTTACCTATACCAACACCTGAATATGTAATGGATAATGAATTGATTACTCGAAGAACTATTGAGCAAATAATACAAGACATACATAGTGACATAGGTTTGATAGATGAATTGAAGTCAACAATAGTTTCAAAAGCTATACGTAGACATCAGTTTTTATTAATGGGGTCTAAAGGAAATGTCTGATAGTTTAAAAGTATTAGGACAGTCAGCTCCTAGTGCAACTACAGAAACAGATTTTTATACAGTACCTGCTCAAACACAAACGACTGTAAGCTCTATAGTTGTTTGCAATAGAGGTAATACAGGAACTTATAGAATATCTGTGGCAGTAGCAGGAGCAACAACTGCTAATCCACAGTATTTATTTTATGACAAATCGGTGAACGCAAATACTTCCGATACGATTGTTATTGGCATAACTCTTAATGAGGCTGATAAAATAAGAGTATACGCAAGTACCGGAGACTTTAGTTTCAATGCGTTTGGTTGTGAAACATTAGAGGAAAGATAATGAGTATACAAAACCAAGTAAAAAACATAGCTCAACAAGGAAGATTTGGAGACAGCACATTAGTGCATATGGCTCCATCTGAAGTTGCAGGGTTAGCACAAATGGGTCAAATGACAATAAACCCACAGACAGGATTGCCTGAAGCATTTAGCTTGAAGGACGCAATACCTATTGCAGCAAGTATTGTAGGTGGTGTGTTTGGTGGACCTGTAGGTGCAGGTCTTGGCTCAGGTCTTGCAACCGGAATACTAGAAGGTGATTTGAAAAAAGGTTTGATGGCAGGTCTTACAAGTTATGGCTTGGGTGCAATATTCCAAGGAGCCGGTGCTGCAGCTAAAGGAGCTCAGGCTGCTTCAGGAGCTGTATCAGATGCAGCTAGTCAAGGAGTTGCAACAGCTATAGCTGATGCAGGTGGTATGGCAGCAGAAGGTATTTCTAGTGAACTAATAAAAGAGGGTGCTACAGCAGGAGTTGAAGAAGCATTGAAACAAGGTACAGATGTAGCTGCAAGAACTTTAGCAGAAGAAAGTTTCAAACAAGGAGCTGCTTCATTAGCTAATCCTGCTGCAGATTTTGCAACCGGAGCTAAAGAATTATTTGCTACTCCATTTGAAGGTGGAGCTAGAGCAAGTTTTGATGCTCTTGCAGCAGGAGCTGCACAACCCGGAGCATATATTCCACTTACTATTGGTGGTGGTGGATTAGCTATAACACAAGCACAAGAAGCTTTTGAAAGAGATGTTCTTGCTAGAGATATGGCAGCAGAAGATGAAAGAAGAATGAACTATCTTAATAATCCTGAGCCAATTTTATATTCAGCAATGGGTGGACTAACAGGATATAACGAAGGTGGACAGGTAGTAAGGACTGCACCTCAAAGAAAAACTGTGCCGGTAAATCCAGAGTTTTTGCCGGGAATAAATCCTGAAGCTTTGTATTTTGACCCAAGCACTCTTAACGTTCCTGTAAGTGAACAGATTGCAACAAACTTTAATCCTAACGATATTATTGACCCTTTCCAAAATTTAGGAACGCCTACTGACTCTGCAATAAATCAAGGACCAGAAGTAGCAAATAGAGAGTTGGCTGTGACACCTCAAACTTCTTTAGGTGGTTTTGGTGCTCCAATGAATACACCAATGCCGTCTCAGACTGTAGACCCATTTAAACAATACACAGGTATTGCACCACCTATGCTAGAAAAAGTAGATACAGCAGAAGCTTCATATAACTTTGTGCCAAGTATAGATACATCAGTAGCAAGTTTAGCTAACATACCTAATCTTGGCTCAATGCAATTTAATATGGGTGGAGAAACTGACCTTGAGTTAATGAATAAAGTAAGAGATTACATTGAAGGTAGGTCAGAAGATGATAGCGTTGTAGCTGAGTTTATAGATAAATATGGAGCTGAAGCTTATAGTGCCTTCAGACAAGCCGTGCTTTTAGAGAACACACCTTCAGCACAATTAGTAGAAGGCAAAATAGAAGGCAACAATCAAGGTGGTCAAGCTGATGATGTAATGGCAGACATGGGTGGCGAAACTATAGCTGTCTCACAAGGAGAGTTTATTTTTCCTGCAGATGTAGTTTCTATTGTAGGTGGTGGTGATACTGACTCTGGTGCTGCTAAGCTTTATGACATGATGGATAAGATAAGACAGAAAGGCACAGGTACAACAGCACAAGTAAAACCAATTGACTTTAACGAGGTATTTCCCGTATGACAAACGTAGCATTAAATCAAGAGCCTTCGGGTGAATATGATTTTTCTATAGTAAACAATGACCAACTCATATTGATTTGGGAAGGAGCTAAAAAGTATTTAGAAAAATCTTGCAAACGTTCTAATGGTCGTATTAGACCAGAAGATATTTTTTATGATTGTTTAAATGGCAGTCATAGGCTTTGGATTATTTATGATACAGGCTCGTTTGATATTCGTGGTATTGCAGTCACACAAAAAATAGTTTATCCAACAGGCAAAACCATGTTGAGCGTAGAGCATATAACAGGTAATAACATGGAAGGTTGGGCACCAACTGTTCTTGATGCTTTAGAGGAAGTAGGTAAAAGAGATGGTTGTGATGGCATTGAAGGTATAGGTCGTGCAGGTTTTTGGAATTGGGTTAAAGATAGAGATTGGTCTAAGTTAGCGATTTTCATTGAATATAATTTTGAGGTAGAAGATGAGAAAATTTAAAGGTGGTGGTGGCACTCCTGCCAAACAAGAGATTGTACAAACTAAACTACCCTCTTATGCAGAGCCTTATTTTACTAGGTTATTAGGCAGAGCTGAGTCAGAAAGTTTACAAGGATATACTCCTTATGGAGGACAGCGTCTTGCAGAGTTTGGTGCTGATGAAGGATTAGCTCAAGCTATGACAAGAGGTTTTGCTACACAAGGCACTCCTGATTTATACAATCAAGCAGCACAAAATTTATCTGCAATGGACCCAACTGCTTTTCAAAGAGGAGACTCTATGTATGACAGGAGGTTTTCTGTTGACCCATATCAAAGATTATCTTTTGAAGAAGGTATAAATAGATTTACTAATCCTTTTCAACAAGGTGTCACAGACATTGCAAAACGAGAAGCAAGAAGAGACTCAGAAATTTTGGCTAATCAGATAGAGTCTAAGGCTGCACAGTCTGGTGGATTAGGTGGGTATCGAGAAGCAATTTTACAAGCTGAACGTGAGAGAGGACTTGGTCAAAGATTAGATGATATACAGCTTAAAGGTAGCAACTTAGCTTTCCAAAATGCTATGAAACAATTACAAGAAGAAAGAAAAACCGGTTTAGCAGAGCAACAACTGTTTGAACAGCTTGGTTTAAAACAAGAAGAACTTGCACAAAAAGCAGCACTAGTTGACCAAGGTGCAGGTAAACTTGGTTTACAACAACAACAGTTAATGACAGATGTTGGTAGCACAATACAAGATGACGCTCTAAGAAGAATAGCTGCTCTTGCACAAATAGGTGAACAAGAAAGAGCTATGCGACAAGCAGGTCTAGATATTGGCTATGATGATTTTACTCGTCAAAGAGATTACACTAGAGACCAACTTAATTATTTAAGTTCAATATTACAGGGTGTACCTATTAAACCTGACCAATCAGTTAGCACATATACACAACAACCCGGACTTTTCCAAACTGCACTTTCTGCAGGATTAGGTGGTCTTGGTTTGTATAGAGCTACACAAGGAGGAGGCAGAGCATAATGTCAAATTTAGTTCAAGCAGCAGAAGAATTAGAGTACGTTCCTAAACAAGAGTTAGTACGTATGATGGAACAAGGAGATATGAAATATCCTCCTTACTTAGTATTGTCTGAAATACAAAGAAGAACACAATTAGAGAACATGGTCATGCAACCTAAACCTAATACTACTGTCGCTCAAGAAGTAGTATCAGAGTTTGCACAACCACAAGGCTTGGCAGGTATGCCTCAGGGAATGTCAGCAGACATTTCTCTCCCCCCCTCCTCCCAAACTGTATATGAGGATAGAGGAATACCTGCCTCCGGTCTGGCTGCCGGTGGCTATCTAGGTGGTGGTAAAATGGAATACACCGGACCAACAGTCTTTGATGAAGAAGGCAATGAACTTGAAGGCTTAGAAGCATTTAAAAAGTCTGGTGGTTTGAAAGGATTGCTTTCTGGCATACGAATGTCTATGAATGAAGGAGGCATAACAGGTTATAACGAAGGTGGTACAACTCAAGTTAACCAAGGACTTATACAAAGTATAAGGAATAGATACACAAAACCAGATGGTAGTTTTGATACTGCAAGAGCTATATATGATGGTATTGATGGAACTTTATTAGCTGCAGCAACTGCAGCAACTCTTGTTCCTACACCTATGACTCAAGTAGGTGGTAGAGTATTAACAGGTTTAAGAGGAGCTTTGCCTTTTATAAAAAATCTAAAAATTCCTCAATTTTTAAAAGGTCCCGGAAAAGGCTTTTTTAGAAATCCTAGAACATATGGAGCAGGTCTTTTAGGAGCAAATCTTTTAGGAGCAAACGTAGAAAATATATTTGGAAGCTCTGATGAAAATGCAAAACCTAATCCTCCTGTTAATGCTGAAGGCTCAGGAAAATTTGTAATACAAGATGGAGAAGTATCGCCACCTCCAAATGAAAACACTCAAACAAATAATAATATATCTGAGATTGTAAGAAGCCAAATGGGAACATTTAATTTACCTTCTTCTGCTTCACCTCCCCCTACACAAGAGCAAAGAGATAGAGAAAAAGAGGCTTTAATTTTTTCTACACTTGCTAAAAATATTGCTACTGCAACAAATCTATCAGGTATAGGTGAAGGTCTTGCTGATGCTACAGCTTTAGCAGTTGGCAAATCTGCTTCTGATAGAAAAGAAGATGCTGAATTCGTAAAAGCTCAACGTGCAGATGTTGTAAGTGAAATACAAATTATTTCTAGTCTGCAAGATATAGGAGCTAGAATAAGAAGTAATGATATAAAAGAACGACAACTAGGACAACAAAGAGCACAATTGTTATTTGATTTATTGCAAGACCCTGCAATGGATTTAGGTGAAGATAAAAAAGCTATGTATTTAAAACAACTAGAAAGTTTTCTTTCACCTTCCGGAAGGATTACAAGTCCTAGTACCGGTGTTGGAGGCATAAGCTTTACTAAGTAATGCAAAGATTTAATTTACCAGATGGCAAATATATTGAGATAGAAGATAATCCTTCTAGAGAATATGTTATTGGTTTACAAAACTTTTTAGCAGAACAATATCCTGATTACTACACTCCATATAAAGAAGAGGTAGACCCTACTGTTGTTGGTAGAGCTAGTGAATTTACCAAAGGAGTTGCTAAAGGATTAGCCGGAGGCTTTATTGGAGGTGCAGAAGGTTTAGTAAATTTCTTTGATAGTGGTAATGATAGTGCTATTGGTGACGGACTTAGAGGTATGCAACGATATCTCAATGAAAGTCTTTTACCCACAGAAGAAGGCTATGAAGATTTGTACACTACTAAACTAGGACAAGGTCTTGGTAGTTTTGCTTCTTTTTTTGTTCCGGGATTTGGTGCAGCCAAAGTATTAAATACTACAGAAAAATTAAGGAGGTTAGGCAATCTAAGAGCAAAAGCAACTGAGCTTTCTGAAATACAAAAAATTGACAAAATGATTAGAGCTGTCCAAAGAGGACCTACGATTGCTAGTGCCTCATTAGCTGTGCCTTTGGGTATATCAGAACAAGGAGATAGGATAGAACAAGCTAGACAGTTAGGGGAAGAGGTAAGTCCATTTAGAGAATTTGCTGCAGAGACTGCCGGTGGTCTTATAGGTCTTACAGAACTATTTGCACCTGACAGACTTTTAAGAAAGATTACTAAAAGTGATGGCGAAGTTTTAGATGTAGCTGCACGTATTAGGTCAGCATTAGGCACAGGTACTGTAGAGGCTGTTCAAGAAACTATGGCAAGTATTATGCAAGACGCTGTAGCACGTGGACTTTATAGTGACGAGATACCTATTGGTGACAGTATGTTTGATGACTTTACTGTAGGTGGTGGTACAGGAGCAATAGCTGACTTATTAGTTAGAGGCTTCACAGGTAGACGACCTATTGCTAACAAATATACTCTTGACTTAGAAAAACAAGCTGTTGAAGAAAGTGGTGAAAAAGAAATCTTTGAAGCAAGAAAACAAGATGATGAAGAGCTACAGGCTACAGGTCCTTCAATAATGCGTGAAGAAGATTTGGTTGAAGAATATGAAGAAACTATAGAGCCAGAAGAGAAAAAAGAATTACAAGTTATTGAGCAATTAAAACTTGAAGAGCAAACTGATGGAAGTGTATTAGTTATAGGTGAAGATACAGGAAAGATATACAGCACACACAAAGTTGAAGTTGCTGCCGGATTTGAAATAGACGCTCAAGGTAATCCACTTTTAGATGAACAAGGTCAGCGTATACAAAAATTTGACTTTGACCCTATAGCTACAGTAAATGAAGCTGCACAATCTGCTGTAGAACAAGAAAAGAAAAATAGAACAAAATTTGTAAATGATGCAATTGATAATGTATTAGATATTGCAGGTCTAAAAGAAAGTGGCTCTATAAAAAGTTTAGGCAAAAGAGTTTTGTCGCCTTTGTTTAATGTAGTAGACGTAAGAACTCTATCTGTAATGGACTCAAGGATAAGTGAGGCTAGACAAAAACAAGCTAAAAAATTAGAAAAATTAAATAAACAAGCTGAAAGACTAAAAGCTAAAAGATTAAAAGATAGAAGGGAAGGCAAAACAAGACTTACTAAAAGTGGTCAGCCAGACCAAAGATTTAAACAGCTAGATATACCGGGCACATTAGACAGTACAGAAGGAGCTTTAGATATATCTCCTCTCAAACAAATTACTGCTGACAAACAAACAGACGAGCAAAAAAGTTTAGTACAACTTTTGCAAGACAGAGCTGAACAAGTTGGATTGCCTCGTAAAAATTTCTACACTTATCAAGAAGCTAAAAAAATTCTAAAGCCTGATGACTTCAATCAATTGATGATGGAAAAAGCAAACATCATCTTTAAGTATTCTGAAAAAGAAGGAGCATATTTACCAACCGGCAGAAGAAACGAAAGAACAGGAGATAGGATAGCGTCCGGATTAAATCCAAGAGGAGCTAGTATACAAAGATATAATTTTTCTCCTAATAAATTTCAAGATACAAGTAGACAAGCAATATATGAAGCATTAGAAAGTAGAAACCTTGAGGCAAAAATAAACAGCAAAGAGTTTCAATATTTTGCAGAACAGCTTACAGGTGAAAAAAACTATAACAAGATGAACAAAGGACAGAAGATGGTCTTGTTAAGTCGTATATATAGTATGCCTAGACTAGATGTAAAAACTAAATTACCTTTGCTGACTCCTAGAGTTTATACAGCACAGCAAATGAATTCTTTTTACGAGCTGTTTGGTTTAGCTAGAGGTCAAGCTATAACTGAAAATGATATAAAAACATTTTTTGATAATCAAAACATTAAAAAAAGTCAGCAGAATATTAGACAGTTTAAAGAAGATTTAATAAATAGTGGCAGACTAAAAAAAGTAAAAGGCAGAACGTTAGGCAACAGTCAATTTAAAACAGATGAAATGTCTAAGGCTTCTAGGAAAGAAGGCGAAACTGTAGAAGATTACAAAGCTAGAATATCTACTGTTTTATCTGCTGAACAAATAGCTGACCTAGGTATGACTGAAGAGCAATTCAATATACCTCTATTACCTGCACCTATTACAAATGAGTCTATGCCTAATCTTGCAAAAGAATTGCAAGGTAGATTAAATAAATTAGGTCTTAAAGATGTAGCACTTAGAATTACAAACTTCTTATCTAGTTCACAAAACATAAGACGTGATGGCAATGGCAAACTTGTTTATATTGCTGACCCAAATCGTACTGACAAAATGAGCTTGATTGATAAAGAAGCTGTTGGTATGTATGACAAAGCTTTGAATACTATCTTATTGAAATTAGAAAGTATTGACCCTAATAATCAGCTATCTGAAGCAGAACTAGTAGACGTTTTAAGTGGCAGAATAGACCACGAAGCTATACACGCTATGATGCAATTGGATTTAATAACTGAAGATGAGTTTTTAAATCTTGTTCGATATGCAAAAAAAGCATTGTCTCAAGATATACAAGACGGCATGGCTAAATCATATGGACTAGGACAACCCGGTGGTATAACAGCTAGAGGTTTTGAGGAAGAACTTGTAGCAGAATTGTTTCGATATTATAGAAATGACCCTAAAGGAGTTATTGGTAAACCAAGAAGTTTAATCCAAAGGATATTAAATTTTTTACAAGAGTTTTTATTTTCAATAAATGCTTCTGAGTTTGGCAGTCCTACTGTTTTATTAGAGAGGATTGCGTCAGGAGAAATAGGTAGCAGAGAAAGAGGTGTAAAAAGAAACTTGCGTATGACAGCAAGTAATCAGTCTAGACTTTTACAACCTGCAGCCGAGTTAGATGAACTAGAAGAAGGAGGGACTCAGGGTAGACCTACAGCACAAGATATTTTAGCCGGACAAGATGTTGACCCACAAATGAGAGAGGTCTTGAGCGAAGATGAAATAAATCGTTCAGCTATATTTGAAGAGCTTGAGAATACTTTAGTGCAGAAAGGAGATATATCTTCTGCAGAAATGAGAGCAATATTCAAACAGTTTGCTCCACAGTCTCAAAAGTTTTTACCTATACCTTCATATAAGGAATTAAAAAAGAAAGTAGCCGAAGCTGCACGTATGGGTTATGACCATTTATGGTATACAAGATGGGCACAGAAAGTTCCTTTATTAATTGGTGATGCTAACATGACAGAGTTTAGTGCTGTCTTTGGAATAACATCTGCACAACAGACTCCTGAAAAAAATTATCAAGATACTTTAAATACTATGATAATTGCTAGGAAGATAGACCCTATCAAAAGTCCTAAAAGATTTATAACTGCTTTAGCAGACAAAAGTGTGGGCATGAAAAATCCTACTCGATTAAAACAAATACAAGAGTTTTATAAGACAGGTCTATTTCAGAATAAAGATACAGGAGCTAAGACAGCTTTTTATGCTAATCAAATATTTGAAGCAAGTCAGGGTAGGTTTACTCCATTTACAGTTAACGATATTCATATGAGAAGGCAGTTTGGAATGATAGACCCAAACAAACCAGAGAAAAATCAAGAGAGTCCTACTGCTATCGAGTATCAATTTCAAAATGACTTAATGAGATTATTAAGCACAGAAGTTTATAACGTTAATGGAGTACGTAAAAAATATCAAGAGCCATCAGAAATCCAAGCTATGTTGTGGGGATTGCAAAGATATGAAGGAGGAACTAATCCTACTAACGAAGGTAGTTATGCTTCAGCAGAAGCAGCAGCACAAGAACAAATAGCTGAAATACAAGAAATGCAAAGAGAAGGTAAGTTTGATACTGCTACTCCATTAACAGATAGAATGATTAACTCGCCTCAAAACATTGCATATCAAAATGTTAAAGGCACATATGGAAGTGTGACACAGAGAAACTATCAAGAGGCTATTGCAGAACTGTCACCCGTAATTGAAGTAGGTATCATGCCCGGTACTGAGATACGTGGTGTTTGGTCTGAGTCTAAATCTATTCCATATAGAAAAAAAATAGAATATTTCAATACAGTTTTTCGTTCAATAACTGAGGGCAATCAATTAAAGTTTCTTAAATTTTTAAAGATACCTCACTCTATAACTCTTAATGCAGGAACATACAATGGTGGATATCTGACTCCGGGATTTAATTTATCTATGCCTAATGCAAGTGACGCAACACTTAGAGGAGTTGCACAGTTTTTAACTGACGCTTTATATTTAGACTCTACTTTGATAACTACACCTACAGCACAAGGTGCTAAGAGACAAGCTGCTATGTTAACAAAGCCTAATAATGAAGGCTTTACTATTGATGAAATAAAATCTATTCAAGAAAGAATTCAAAGAGGTGACCCTAACGGAGATATAGGAGAGTTTGTTTTACAGTCATCAGGCAATGCCTTGACTTTCACAGACAAAAAACAATTTAATGGTGAGCCATATTCAAAAGAAATGTATCAAACATACATGACTTTCTTAAATGATTTGTTTGCTAATTCAGGATATAATATAAATACTTATGGACAAAAAGCAGAACTCGTCAGCTACGGACCAACAAGAGATGACAGAACAGGAACAAGAGGAGGTATTGAAAACCTTAGGGATTACACCAGTACCTTCAACGCACCCGATATACGGAGAGCCCTCCTCAGTAATCTCTACCTCCCTGCCCTTAGAGCCTTCCAAGGTTTCCAAAAAGAACTAGGAGTTAGCGTACCGACACAAGGCAGAAGCAGAAATTTTGCTATGCCTAACTCGGCTTTTAATCCACAACTTACTACTAACAAACCTACTAAAGATGAACTTGCAGACGCAGAGGCTGTAGCTTTTGCAAAAGCAGAGGCACAAAATTATACAGCCGGAGCTGTTCCTTTAATAAATCCTAATGCTAGTGGACTAGCTATACGTACTGCACTAGAAGTCAGGAACGGATTAAAGCCTGAAAACATTTTACCTGAGGACCCATACATGAGAGGTACAGGAACTATACCTCCACAGTATAAAAATGTTGTAGACAAAACAGGAGGTAAAAGTAAGCCTCAAGAAAAAGGTGGTTTCTTTGACGCACTAAATAGTGTCACAAATGCTGCAGAGTCTGCTCGTTCTTTTATAAATAGATTTAGACAAGAGATTATAGACAACAGACAAATGTTATTGACGGGTCAAAAGATTTTAGCCGGTGACTCTAGTCAAGTGCTTGAATTAGAAAGACGTGCTTCTACCGGAGCAATTCAAGCTTTAAGATTTATAGATAATGCTAGAGGTGTTTTATCTGCCATGATGAGTCATGGACCTTTGACTTTAAAATATGGTTTAACTTCTACGCTTAAAGACTCTAAATTAAATTTAATAAATATATTTGCTCCAATTTATCAAAACTCTGCAGAGTACGGCATAGACTTTGAGTCTTTAACTAAAGCTTATTTTATAGCTAGAAGAGGTAGAAGATTAGTAAAAGAAAAAATTAAAGTTCAACAAGAGGACGGAACATTTACAGAAGAAAGACTTATAGACATACCTTTGTCTGACCAAGAAATACAAGATGGTTTGCAAATAGGTCAGGAGTATAAATGGATTGAAAAAGTATTTGACGACTATCAGAAGTTTAATGAGTACACAATAAACTATGGAGTAGATACCGGTATACTTCAGGAAGAAAGAAGTGACAACGAGTTTAGAGTTGAATTAAATAAAGTTGGGTTTACTGATGTAGCTAAATCCGGAAACAGAGAGGCACTACTTAAAGCAGTTGAAATATATAACTCACGTGCAAAAGAAGGAGAGCTAATCGAAACTAGAGGTACTGCACAAATCTGGAGAGAAAACGCAGACCACTTTCCTTTCTATAGAGAAATGTAAAATCAAAGTTTAGACATGGCTGCTCCACGTATAGGAGCCGGATTGCTTACAGGTAATCCATTAAGTATAGAACTTAAAGGTAGTAAGAAAGATATAGATGTTCCTTTTTTAGATGCCATATTAAGAAATCAACTTGCAATTCTTACAGCCGGAATGAAGAACGATGGCTTATCTAAACTAGCTAGAAACTTTGTAGTAAGTGGCAGAGGTAGATTTATTAGACCTGATGAAGTTAAAGGCAGAATAGGTAAAGAAGTTATACCTGTTCATGTAGAAGGCGTAAGAAGATTTTTAGAAGTAGACGCAGAGCTTGGTCCATATCTCGAAGGTTTAAATAATTTAGGTGTGACTGATGATGGATTTTTATTAAGAGCTCTAGCAGTACCGGCTTCAATACTTCGTGAGACTGTCACAAGAGACCCCGGATTTATGATGGTCAATATGTTCAGAGATACGTTATCAGCATTTGTCACAAGTGGTGCAAACTTTATACCTGTGTTAGATACAGTCAAAGGTTTTGCTTCTGACATGACTGACCTTGAAAGATTTGGTGTGTTAGGTGGATATGACTATTCAAACGATGCAATGAGCATTTCATCTTTTTTAAAGAAACAATACAGACTCCAAGGCTTAGGTAAGAATGGGTCATATAATCCTGTAGACGCTACAGTTAAATTATGGGATTGGTTAGGACAACAAACATACAAATCAGATGGAGCAACTAGAAAAGCTGTTTATCTCAAAGTTTTACAAGAAACCGGAGATGTAGCAGAGGCAGCCTATCAAGCTAAAGAGATAATTAACTTTTCAAGAAGAGGAGCTAATCCTATATTTAGGATTGTGACGACTGCCATACCTTTTATGAACGCAAGGATACAAGGTCTTGATGTTCTTTATAGGTCTGCCACAGGTCAATACTCAGCAAAAGAATTTGACGCTAGTATTCGTCAGGACCCTGAATTACAAAAGAGAGTCATCAAAGGTTTTGTAGCAAACGGAGCCTTGCTTACTTTAGCCACGGCTTTGTATTACTTAATGGTTGGAGATACAGATGAATATAAGGCAAGACGAAGAGAAGAGAGAGATAACAATTGGTTGATTTTCACGGGTAAAGACCTTCCTCCTCTCAAGCTACCTATTCCATTTGAGGTTGGTGTCATGTTTAAAGTAATACCGGAAAGGACAATGGACGTAGTATCCGGACGAGCAAGTGTCGAAGAAACAATTGAGTCTTTTAGTAGAGCAACAAAAGATACTTTGAAATTCAACCCTCTCTCATTCCAAGTGTTGAAACCATTCATGGAAGCTTTTGTTTACAATCGTAGTAGCTTTACCGGAAGTCCTATTGTGCCTCCGTACATGGAGCAATCTATTGAGGAAGGACAACAATATAGAGAGACGACTAATGAGTTAGCTAAGATTGTTGGAGAAGCGTTCAACATAAGTCCAATCAAATTAGAGTATATGTTGAATGGTTATTTAGGTACCCTCGGTGGATATGGTCTGAGCCTCGTAGACTCCGTTCTAAAGGGTCTTACCGGCAGAGACTTCATCAGACCTAGGGTAGACCAATTACCCCTCTTAAAACGTTTCTTTGGCAGTCCTTTGGGTGGTGGTTTACAACAACAGTATTACGAAATGAGAGAAGAGAGCAACAAAGTGATAGCAACTATGAACAAGCTTGTCAAAGAAGGCAGACTAGACGAGTATCAAGCTTACGCAAATAACAACCAAGGATACTTACAAACAAGGCAACAAGTATTAAGAATAGACAGAGGCTTGAAGAGAATAGCAGACCAAGTAAAAGCAGTTTATCGTAGCGAAACTCTAGACCCTGAACAAAAAAGAGTAGCACTCAGAAGTCTAGAAGAAAGACGTAATGCAATCTTGCAATATATTCCTAATATGAGAAGGCAACAAGAAACATATTTAGGATTGCAATAGGTGACAGTCCGGGCTGTATCCAAGATACAACGATAAAATATTTACCGGTAAATACTTTCTCTAGCTAGGGTATGAAAGTTTTTTAGGACACAACGTCCCACCTGCGACCCAGATTTTTTCTGGATAAGTGTCCCAAGGAAAAAGTTCTATATGGATACTTTCGATTTCAAAGTCATCTAGTTTTTTAGGCTCATAGCCATTGCTAATTCTTATTTTGTTGTTGTGTTCCAACCACCTATGAGGATTGTCTGTTATATCAACAGCCTCCTTATCTCCATAAGAATTTATATAACTAATCTTATAGGCAACCATATATCTAGAATTCATTCTAGTATATTTCAGCACCAACTAATCTTTCGATTAGCTTCTCTTCTTTGAATGGTTTAGTTTTGAAGAAGCCTTCATACTGTGGATACCTAACATGGAATAGCCTAGCGTAAAAAGATATGTAGTCATTGCTTATCTTGAAGTCCCCACCCTTTGTTTCGACCTCAGCGTTCCACCTTATACGATTGATGATTGCCCATTGAGAATAGTTCTTTCTCCCTGAGGCTATCGCTTGTAAGGTGTACTCTTCAAACTTCTCCCATACCTGAGGGTTTTTCTTATGCCACTCCCACCAAGCCTTCTTCCGTTCTTTCAACTCTTCTTGTAATTGTTTTACTAACATAGACATTACTGTTCCTCCTCTTCAACTAATATACCTATAAACTTAATAAACTTTTCAGCGTCAATAACCAACAAAGGTTTAGTCTTGTTTCTTTTGATTACGACTATAGGCTCATAGCCTTTGCAATTCTCCTCAGCTTGTTCGTAAGCTTTCCAAATGTTCAGAGCCTCTTGGTTTTTACACTCAATACTAAAGGGAAACTTCTCTCTTGATTGCTTACCCATTATCACATCTTCCCCTTGGCTTCCCATAGGTCGAGACTCTATATCCTCAGGGTCTAGTTTTAATATCTCTATCAACTTATCCACAACCCACTTCTGTAGTTTCCTTCCTTTTGCTTTTGCAGATTGTGTTTTCATACCTTAAAACTTACCATCATTTTTTTCCCATCATTTTTTCGCTGCGAAAATATTTACTAGTAAAACCTTTTCTCATGGTAGTTCTCTTGGCTCTTTAAGTAAATGCTCTACCTGTTCGAGCAGTTCTTCTTCCGTGCCATAAGCCTCTTCAAATCTTTTCTTGTTGGGGTGTCTGCTTATTGGTCTTTTGTGACTGCCGTTTCTATGATGAATGTCACAGAGAGGTAATACTCTCATGTGATTTCTTTTTTCTTTTCCTACAATGTGGTGTATCTCTGCCGGAACATACGGATATCCATTGTTATAACAGACGATACACCCAATGCCACGGACTAAGTCCATGTGTTCTTGCTCTTCTTTTGTGGGGGGTTTTCCTTTCATCTAGAAAGGACTAGGTATGAAGATAGCAAAGTACCAATTAAGTCTATGCTCCATACCTAGCTTGTTCTCTTCTCTGAGAGACTTCTCTTGTTCGCCAAACCTCGTAGCCTATCTCTAAGCTTTTGAGTTTAACTCGTATTGCCTCTAGAGTTCCTTTCGCAACTCCTACTTTCAGCCTAGCTTTGTGTAAATCTTCTGAGGCTTCGGCATGAGTTTCTTGCCCTGAGTTCGTTTTGATACCCATATCAATAGCTTTGAGTTTCAAGGTCGCTTGTAGTTTCTTAACATCAGCTTCCTTCTCATGTACCTGATACATAGCTTGTTCAATTAACGGAGCAAGTTTTCTAATCTCGTGTTGCCAATTCTCAATTAGTTCTTCTGACATTAGCTATCTTCCTCCTTCTTGTATGTATCAAAGACATTCAATACCTCTTTGGTTTTAGAAACTGAGAGTGCAGTTCTGTCTCCGTAGAGTTCATCAAACTTAGCCTCGGCTAGAGGTCGAGGGTCTATATTATCTTTCCAAGTATAACGTTCCCTACTCTGCATACGATACCAACGTTCAAAGTTCTCTTCGTATGTTTCATCATCAGACCAAACAAATTCTTCCATATCTATTTCTCAGCCTCCTCTAACTCACGTGAGTTTCTTGGTTGCTCCTCTAACTCACGAAAGTTAAAGTCAGCATTGACTCTACCCAAGCCTACGATACTGCCAAGATAGATAGACATAAGAATATCAGGGTCTAAAACTTCTACACCTTGAACATCTAACTCGCCTTCTTCTACTGCTTTTTTCATCACTTCAATAATCCTACCAAACTCTCTGAGCAAAGCGTTTCTATGGTCTACCCAATTAACAAGGACATTGTTATCAATCTCCATGTCTACAAAATCTACTATTGAGTTCATCATTAGAAAGGTACCTCAATATCATCTTCTCCGTAAGGGTCAAAGCTAGAGACAGCTTTCTTTTCCGGCTGTGGCTCAGGCTTTGCCTCAGGCTTTGGTTGTGCCACGTCAACTCTTGCATACATATAAGGGTTGTCGTTCTTACTTACCCTATCCCACAAAGCTACTCTGAGGATAGGCTCTTTACCGGCTTTGATTTCCTCAACAAGTTCTTTCATCAAGTCTTTGTTGAGTTCTATCTTACCGGTGTGGTCAGGTTGGTTTTGTGCTTTCTTAAAGCTGTTAGGATAGATTGCTCCGTCCGATTGTGGTTTGTTTTCATTCGCCATTTTTACCTCGCTATATTAGAAATGAATTACAATGAGGACAAACGTTATGCTCGTCCGTTAGTTCCGTCCAATCACTCCCTTCGTAAAAGAAAAGAATGTTGTCCTCTAGGTGTCCGTACCTTGAGGGATTAAGTTTTATCTCAGGAGATAGATTGTCATAGTATTGCCAACTGTCGTGTCCGTACTTGAGAATGGAATAATTGCTAATGTGTTTCTTGAGAGTCAGCTTGTCTTGTATCTTGTCAAGCTTTTCTCTTTCGTTGTTAGTCAAAGTGTTCTTGTGATAGATAACTACCTTGACCATTTCCCACCTACAATCTGTATCGGTAGAGCCTACCGGTATGTCGACAACTCGACAAGCGATAGGCAAATCTTCCTTGATACAAGTCTGTATGTGAACAGCCTCATGTTCATCTAGCATAGACCAAAGTACCCAATTGGTATGACCCTCGCTCTTCATAACATATCTATCTATCGTAGCTTTCTTGATGTCGTCAATCATTGAGCGTTCCTCTCTTTCGAGTCAGCCGGTAAAGTCTCTGCATAGTCTACAAACATTTGGTCGAGTTCAGCTTTCTTATCCGGAAACTTCTCGCCTAAGATACCTATGTCTTTTCCATTAGCCTTGTAGTAGTTAGTCAACTGTTGCTTGGTTTGGCATAAAGGGGAGTGCATAAACGTATCAACTCCTTCAATAAAAACCTTCGCCCAATCTTCGTCATACTCAACTCCACTATCTTCGTCCGGTGAAGAAACTTCCTTACTAGGAATATTTTTCTCTTCTTCAACTACAGCCTCAGTCACCTCAGGCTTTTTTGCTTTTACCGGATTTTTCTTGCGTGTTTTTTCAGACACCTTATCTTTGTCCTCGTCAGGTAAGTCGTCACTAAATCCCATGTAAAGACTTATGCCTAATCCAAACATAGCCATGTTCTTAACAAGACATCTCATTCTGTTATCAGATACTTGCCTAGAGTCAGGTGTAATTATCGGTTGATTTTTATAGTCCATGATTGGCAATGACATCATGCGAACACATTCGCCAATCTTAATTGCAGTACAAACTTCCATGGTGTTATCGTCCATTTTAATTGACGGCATGAATTCATACTCAGCCTCAGGATACTTCTCGCAAAGTAGAAACCATGCTCTACTCCAACTGAGGTAATCCAAGTTCATCTTAGTCTCTTTAAATTCAGACACATCTACTTTCGATAGTGTGTTCCATATCTCACGAAACTTCTCTGCTTTTGCTTCTTGTTGATTATCCATATATTCCTCCATATTTAATTAAATCCAACATTTATATCCACTACACTTATCAGCTTGTATGCCGTGTGTAGTAGATAATTCTTTTATTTCTTGTTCGTCCACGTCAGGTAAGAAACCTCCACAGACATCACATAGTTTTTCCTCAGATACTTTCTCGTACTGAATATCAATCTTGTAATCTCTACTCATACTTAGATATCTCCGTTAAGAAACTCAGGTCTAGCTTCAAAGTAAACTACAATTGTTTGACCTTTGTAATCTACTATATCTGCAACATCTTCTAGACCTACTTTCTCTTGGTCTGAAAACGTATCCAAAAATGCCCAATCATTGTGTCCGAATTTTTTTTCACACCACCTATCAATGTTTAGAGTCACGTCTGTAGTATCATCAAGATACTCTATCTCGTCCCATACATCACTAACAGCGTTAGCAGTCTGTTGGTCGCAGTCTCCTATAAATTCATCAAGTTTCATCATAGCTTTTTTTAAATCACGTACGCCTTGTCTCAGGAATTCTATTTGGTTTTCTTCTGTATATACTTCCCTCATTAGATTACCCCCTTGGCGAACAAAGATTTACTCCCAAAGATTGCTCTTCTTGAATACACAACTTTGTGACCGGACTCTTCAAGTCTTGCAACTTCCTTATCCATGTCTCTATCAAATTGAATATCGCCTTCGACAATCTTCGACCATACAAATTGTTTAGAGCCGTCAGGCAATTCAATCTGTATCTTAAACATACTATAGTCTTTCATTGGCTACCTCCTCTTGGTACTGTTCGCAAAATTCTGCCACGTCACAATAGTCTTTACACTTGATTGACTCTCCCTTTGCAAACTCTATAGTTAAATTATTATCACTACTCTTAGCAATGTAATCATCAGCCTTTGACTGAGTATCCAAAACTCTAAGTGCAGTCTTTCTACCCTTCTTCATTACTCGGAAAGAGTCCGGTCTTTTCCAACGTTCCTCCTCTGAGCAGAAAGGCAGTTCCCTATTTATTAGAAAGTCAGCCTCAGCTTCTTGATGTAGCTTGACTCTTTCTTCTATAAATTCTTTTTGTGTCTCGGTATCCCATACCGGTATATCTATAACTGAGATAGGAGAGTCCGGATAATCATTACCCATTCTCTTCTTCTGACTCTTATTCCAATCTCTGTTTACTGTAATAATCTGTAGCTTATCTATGGTCTTGCCTATGTTGTGTTGATACAGCCAAGCATAGCAGTTTAATTGTGCCTCCCACGAGTCGTCTCCTTCCTTCTGAGCCTTCATAACTTTGTAGACGGACGTGACCTTATAATCTTTTAAAGTGTTCTCCTCAAGGCTAATAGAGTCCGTCTGACCGGATATAGTCCACCCCAATACAGAGGCATACATTCTTTCCTCAATCATGGTATCTTCGTACCCTTCATTTGCCCTCTCTAAGATAGTGTGAGTAGCCGTGCCTAATATCTTCCATACTTGGTCTACTGCGTCCACAACTATACTGTCTTTGTGTTCAACACCAAGTATCCTTGGACGAGGAGCAGACAATAATCCTGACACAGAAATAGTAGACTCTCCCTTCGAGTAAGTATCGTTGCTTATGGCACGAATTATTTCCTTAGGCAGTTTAAATTTATTAGTTAGTTTCATCTTGTTGCAGAAATAATAATGACTATAGCGACAACGAGAGTCGCTCCCAATACTGTGAAGTAATAATCTAGAAATCCCAAAGCTTTCTTTCCTCCTCGTTGCCACAATGATATATGGCTCTACCCAATCTGCAAAGTAGTCCTTGTGATGATAGTACAGTATGAGTATACATATTGTAAGACTCCTTCCTAAGTTCGTAAAAACTTATGTTGTTATCTCTGTATCTATCTAGACATTGTTGAGCAACTAATTCAGCCTTAGCGTTCATAGGTCGCCTTGTGACTGTTTCTAAAAACCAATCAGCTTCTTTGTAGATAGAAGCTATGATATCTAGTTCTGAGTATTTGCAATGACCTATCTTCTTGAGAATTTCTTTTGGGTTGTGAGGTATGACTACTACCTCTTCTTCCTTTACCTCTTGTGCTTTTTCTTCTACAACAATCGGTTTAGTATTTTGGATTACGGCAAATCTTTTTTGTGTAGTCTGTTGTACTGCCTTGACATCTGTTGCTTTTTCTTTCAACTGACTTTTCAATTCGTCTATCTCTAGCTTGAGAGATATAACGTAGCTTTGTAGTGCCTCTATTAATATCTTGTCTTTCATTTAGTCCTCCATATTCCTACCCCTGAGTTATCTGAAAGTTTCATAACACTAAAATTAGTATCAAGTCTTTTAGCTTTGTATCTATCAACTGCGTTTCGCAAGATTTTTATTTCAACTGCTATGTCTTTTTTTGATACCGGTATCTCAATGCTGTCTCCAACTTTCATATCTTCGAGAGGGAGGTTGTATTTAGAGGGTCTACCTTTGTTGCGTGGCAAGGGTATCCCCTTTTTGATTTCAAATTCCATATAACACCTCGTGGTTTAACTGTATATGATGTCATTATGAGGCATACAAAAAGTTTTTACAAGTGTAAATGAGGTATTGAATTGTGTTTTTTGTTCGGCTACAATCGAGCCATGGATTTTTCTAGGGAGTTAGACAAGAAAGTTTTACAACAAGCAGTCAGAGATATCGCAAGTAAAAATCCAAGAACATCTACCGAGGCAAAAGCCTACTTTCTTTCTCAAGATTTTGAGAAACTTTGCACAAGAAATTCTATAGACTCAGACACAGTCAAATTGGCAGTTATAGAATTGAACGAGTACCCAATAGTTTCAAAGAAAAAGTTAGCTAATAAAATTAGTAAGCTTATCGAGGGACAGTAGTAGATACTAGGTAGTATGTACTAAGTAGTTTATTTAGGAAGTATATACTGTAGTAAGTATATACTAAGTATATAGGAGGAAAAATGATTAGCCAAGAATTAAATGAAAAGTTAGACCGGCATACGTCAGGTCTGAGTCACGGACAAAGAAAAATATCATGTCCAAATTGCCAAGATACAAGAACAAAAAACAAACACGATACACCATTGAGCGTAAAGATTGACGAGAGTAAGGTTGTTTATCATTGTCATCATTGCAACATCAAGGGAGTTATAAATAGATACCAAAGTGCTATCAAAAAGGGAGGAGTTATGAAAGTAGTTAAGGCAGAAAAGCCACAGAAGAAAATAGTTTTAGCAGATAAGCAAGAAGAGAAAGCAAACAAGTGGTTGCTTGATAGGAAGATTAGTTTAGAAACAGCAGATAAATTTCGTGTAGCACGGGAAAAGAGAAAATATTTACCGGTAATAGGTTTCTCTTTCTACAATCCTGACGGAGAAGTTGAAGCTGTCAAGTTCAGGAAAGCCAATGGCGACAAGGATTTTTGGTGGGAGAACAATGCAAAAAGGTTTTGGGGAGAGCATGAATTTGATAGCAACAAAGAAACAATAGAGGATACAGTTGTTATTACCGAAGGGGAAATGGACGTACTAGCTATAGCAGAAGCTTTCAAAGACTACAACATAGCTGTTTATTCTGTGCCAAATGGGAGTCCAAACAAGATTACTGAGGGCAAGGTAGACCCAAGTGAGGACGGAAGATTTGCTTATGTATGGGAGGATAGAGATAAGTTCCTTGATGTAAAGAAAGTTATCTTAGCTACTGACCAAGACTCAGCCGGAGATGTATTGACCCATGAATTGAGCCGTAGGATAGGGAAAGCAAAGTGCTATCGCATGGATTACAAAGGATACAAAGACGCAAACGAATTGCTTATTGAGACAGACGAGGAGACAGTACGTAAGCAAGTGATTAATGCAGAGCCAATACCTTTGCATGGTCTAAACGATATAAGTTTTTACACAGATGAATTTCAAAGCTTGTATGACGAGGGCAAACCTCAGGGCATAAACACCGGATATGAGTCTGTTGATAAGGTATTTAATCTACAAACCGGATTGCTTTATGTAGTGACCGGCTATGCCGGAGAAGGTAAGAGTGCTTTCATAGACCAATTAGTAGTCAATGCCGGTAAGAATTACAATTGGAAAACTTGTTATGCTAGTTTTGAAAAAAATCCTAGCTATCATTCGGTACAGTTAGCACAAATAATAACCGGCAAACCTTTCTTCAAAACCAATGGGCATGAGCGTATGAGCCAAGAGGAGAAGGACGAAGCAGAGGCATGGATAGGAGAACACGTGCTGTTCCAAGACTATTTAGACGGAGGGTTGCCAACGATTGAGAACGTGCTTGAAAAGTTTCATCATTCCATAATGAGAAACTCAGTAAAGATTTGTGTGATTGACCCCTTTAATTTTATCCATACTGATAGGACTAGTGGTCTAGAAACCCACATGATTTCAGATATGTTAAGCAAAGTGCAATTGTTTTGTAAGCAACATGACGTGTTGTGTATCTTCATAGCACACCCACAGAAACCACAAGACAGAAGTAAAAAGAATGTCTGTAATCTCATGGATATATCAGGCAGTATTTCGTGGAGTACAAAGGCAGATGTAGGGTTGACAGTATACAGAGGGTCGGATAATGTAGAAGTCCATTGTACCAAGGCGAGGTGGAATTGGAACGCACAGCTAGGCAAGGCAGACTTATCATTCAATCCTATCAATGGAAGATACTCTGAGACTCAAGAAGAAACTGACGACTACGATTGGGATTTCTAGAGACGAAGTCTACGTAAATGATGTAGGCAATCCTTACTTACACAAGAGACATAAAGTCCAAGTCCAAAAGATAGACAACTCTCGTATAGGTCAGGCAATTGTCTTTGACCAACACATAATAGACAAGCTTTATATCCAAGATTATCTGAACGAAAGACAACACATGGTATGTGATAAATACTATAACTTGTTATCTAAATCAGGTTGTTTCGCTTCAGCTCCACCCTCCATGGAGAAAATATTTACTAGTAATTACTTTCTGCAAAGGGCTATGCCACGCTCAATTGTACTTTCTCCCCCTGTGAAACAACTTCAGGAGCTATGTGGAAATGAAAAAGAGAAAGTGTTTTATAGAATAATGACCGGTAATCCTAAAAGAATTACCGAGTCAGAATATAATGTGATTGTTGATTGTGCCGAGGCTTTACTTCAACTGTGGTATGTTAACGAGACTAGTCCGGTTTCGTTATTTCAGAAAGCCTTTCTAAAGGAGACTTCGTAGAGTCAGTCATAGGTTGTACAACTGTGTCAGGGTTGTATTCTTCTATTGCAAATTCTTCTTGCACTTCCTCAGGTTGGTTTTCAGCCTCAGTCAATACAATGCCTCGCCTCTCAGCCTCTTGATGTATTAAATGAATGACTTGCTTGTTCAAAGAACGAGAGTCCTTCTCTGCTATTTTGTTCGCAAGTTTCCAAGTGTCCTCACTACATCTTATAAAAATACTATTAGCCATTAGGTATCCTCACTTGTAATTTTATCTTCTACTTCTGCTATCGCTATGCTTTCTTTACCCAAGGTATAGTATCCATTCTCGGCAAGAGAATTCATTGCGTTGTGATACGATTGCTCGTCATACCTAAGCAAAGGCTCTACCAATAAAAGTTTAAATGCAAACTTACTCGCCTCCTCATAGGTGTCAAACGTCCACACTTTATATTTCCAATCCCCAAAACTTTTCTGAGAAGATTTAACAAAAGGCTCAGGGATAGTTAACTCAAAAGTGTGTCTGACAACTGCATACATCAGATGATTATATCATATAGATAGCAAGGAACTAGCATAAAAAAAAGGAGACAAACTTGATAGAAGAACTTTGGAGAATTATCTATGTTCAAGTCTGCCTCCAATCTTTTAACTTCCAAAGACTCTGCCTCAAGTCTTTGTTTTCTTAGGAGGTGTTCGTGCAAAGGACACGAACTTATCCACATTATATAGCATTATGATATGACCTGACAAGCATACGTCAGCCATTTATATTAAGACCGGTATACGTCAGCCACTTAATAATCATACGGAATAATACGATTAGTTTTTATAGCGTAAAAATAACTATCTGCTGTTGATTTTTTTCACAAACTTTGTTGTATTCCACAGCCAGATTTATCCTGCGTGAAAAAATATTTACTAGTAAATACTTTCTCAACAAGGGATTGTCATAAAAAAATGTAAAGTCGCAGGAGAACAAACCTGAAAAATGTCATCATCTCTAGAAATTTTGAGCCAAAAAAAAACCGAGACTATGCAGTAAATAAATACCACATAGCCTCGGCTAATTTTAAGCAGACTGTTTTATATTTTTTAATCTATATCTAATACCTTTCTCAAACTGTTCAGTCGGAGTATACATATTGCCATGATGTAAAAAATCATCTAGAACTTTCAAATCTTCTTCCGTCCCAAACTTATCAAGCCACTTTAGAAATAACTCAGCAATAGGAGTATGAGTTATTGTGAAGTGAGTATTGGCATAGCGAAACAACTCAATATCTTTTTTGTTCTTTTTGTTATTCAAGAACTTGTGATACTTCTCGTCTATCTCTGCAATAGAAAGGTCAGGGTCATAACAACCGGCTTGTCTTAACATTGCGTAGTGACGAAAGACCATACTGAAAGCCATAGGTCTGCCGGAGCGAGACCTAAACTTTGAAACCTCACTAGCGATTTCAAACTGCCCACTTCTGTAGTCGTCCTTGAACACAAAGTATTTTCCATAAGGCTTTGACTCTGAGAACATAATCTCTTCCACTTGAGGAACTAACTCAGCAAAGCTTTCGCCATGGATAATACCGGCTCTGCCCATTAATCCACCACGAGGGTAGAACTTAAACCTAAGTAGTCTTTTCATCTTCCACCTCCGAGACTTTGACTTTTCCTTTGTCGAGTAATTTCAAAACTGAATTACAAATCTTTACAACTTCTTCATCACTCTTCCAAAACTCCAAAGGCTCTGAGCCACTAGCAGACTCAATCAAGACTTCAAGAAGTGTTGCTATAGCTATAGCTTCTTCCACCGGAATTGTGAGCAGAACGTCAACCTTCCTTGCAGACTTTTGCATAAGCTTGTACCTCTGCTTTGACCATTTTTGGATTGTCTTATTGTCGATATAACTCATGCTCCACCTCCGGACTTTCTGTTGTCTTTGATAGCAACAACCAAGTCTGATAAATGGTCGGCTCCTTGTTGAAAGTCGTCAACGCTTTCCACGGACAACCTAAGAATAGAGTCAAGATAGTCTCGAATAGACTCAACCTCGTCTAGACTTATAGCGTCTAGTCTTTGGATATTATCTACTCGATAAGACAATTGTTTACTTAACCTCTTAATGACATCAACTGCCAATACCAAGTCGTTGACTATATCTTTCAGAACTATACGTTCATCTATATATAACATCTCTTCTTTAACTTCTGTCATGCTACACCTCCTTGCATTTCAAATTGTTTTTTAGTCGGATACGTTAACGAATACTTCTTAGCACAATGCTTTCCGTATCCGTACGCTTTTGAGATATCGTCAGACAATCTCCTTTTGCAGAAAGAACATTGACCGGTCAACTGTCCGAACTCTCGGACAACTTTCTCAGGGTCAAGGGCAATTGCATTTAGAGTCTTGACTGCCTCGTCTTTGATTGCTTGTTTCTCGAAGTCCAACTGAACATTGGAGTATCTAAAGTGAGGAAAGAACAATCCGTTCAAGTCCACCCTACCAAGATACTCTTTGCTATATTGAAAGTCAGGGTCACAACTGACGAGCAACTGCAACTGACCTTCAAACTTTGACTTGTCAGTAGCAACGTACATCTTCAAAAACCAATCAGCATTTCCGGAACTACCTCCGGCAATTGGAACAGACATAGCAACTCTGATAGATGAAAAGTTAGGAACTCTGTTTAGGAACTCCAACACTTTGCTTATCTCGTTGACTTGAATAGTCTCTTTAGGTTTTGGAGGAGCAAGAACTTTGTCTCGTATCTTCGCAACCATAGTCCATTGTTTCTCGGACAAGCTACCCTTCATGTCTAATTGATGTCTCACACTTCTTAAAAAAGAAATGTCCCATTTGGTGTGGTCGTCATGCTTACAGACTTCTGTAAACATTCCGTCTTTGGCTAACCACAACTGTAGTTTTAAATCTTCCATAGTACCTCCTATAAAGATTAAGTTAATAAAACTGATTTCATACTTTTGTAATCATTCAGACCAAGCACACACTTGATTATCAGTTTTTCAGAGGTGAAAATCTGCGTCCCGAAACGTCCCTGCGAGAAAATATTTACTAGTAAATACTTTCTCTAGCGACATTCCGAAACACAAATTGTCAAACATGGTGTAAAACTTTCGGGGAAAAGGTGTTCACTTGATGAACACCCTCTCGCCAAAAGGCATATCCCTATCCGGATTAGAGAAGCCGTAGCTACCTTCAACAGTAAAGACGTGAATGACCGGAAGATTGTCCGGCATAGGCTCGTCCAACTCTTCCATTTCAAAGTAGTCCTCTCCGTCTGAGAAGTGAATGAGCAAGTCAACCTCGTCTCTCTCTTCAAGCTTAGATAGGAAAGCATTGAAACCGGCAACACCATAAGTACCACCGGAGCCATGACATGGGAACGTATCCTTGTCCGGCATACAGTCTCCTTGAGTCGTGTCGAACAAGTCGAAGTATTCTCCTTGCTCATTTCTAAAAGCGTTAGAGGCATACCTTCCGACCCACAGTTTCTCAACTGCAAACTCCTCAAGCAACGTCATGGTCTCTGTAATGAATTCATCACGACACCATTCGGTACTGCCTGATACGTCATTCAAAATGACAACGTTTTTGATTTCGTTCTCACGTTTCTTTGACGGCAAGATTAGTCCGGAGTGTTGGTACTTCTTATTGAGTCGAGCGTAAGACCTCTTGTTAGATTTACGAGAGGTCAGTATCTCTCTCAAGTAATCGTTCCAAGCAACTTGAGGTTTCTTGATTTCTCCGGCTCTGCCTCCTAGGTAGTCAACGTTGCCTGAGTCTCCTTTCATTCCTTCAAGTTTCTCTGCCATAAGAACTTGTTGGTCAAGTCTCGTCTGCTCCTCTCGAACTTCTTGAGGAGTGAGGTCTTGTCCTTCTTCGCCCTTCATGTCAATGACACCACCAACCGGCTGAGGTAAGTCGTCAAGATTGACTCCACCTTGTCCGGACATTTGACCTTCGCCTTCGTCCTCGTCCTGACTCTCGTCCTGACCCTGACCCTGACCCTGACCTTCGTCTTGACCTTCGTCTTGACCTTCGCCCTGACCTTCGTCCTCGCCTGACTCAGACTCGCCTGACTCAGACTCGCCTTGCTCGTCTGACTCTTGACCTAGTCCTTGCTCAACCTGAGACTTTGCTTTCTCCAACTCCTCGTCATTCGCATACAAGAAGTCATAGATTGCATTAGCCGACCATGATTGATACTTCCTATCAAGCAGACCACCTTCCGGTAAATCTAAATGCAAGTCATAAACAATATATGAATTGATTGCATAGTCAGTAGCAATGTTCCAAAGCTTAGGGTGTCTCTCAAGACCACCTTCACACCTTCGTATATGGTGTCCCCAAACAACGTGAAGAGCCTCGTGAATTAAGACTCCTTTTATTTGGTCGAACTTCATAGACAAAGTGAAATCCGGAGAGTAAATAATACTCTTGCCGTCCGTAGCCATTGTCCCAATGGACTCGTCCTCAATGAGGTCAAGTCCTAAGAGAATAGAAGTCATACCGGTAGCCGAGTCCATTAGCTGAGACTTAGCTTTTGTTATGACTTGCTCTGCCGTCTGACCCATGTACTCCGGACGTCTTTGTGCAACGTTGTAATCACTCATTGTCGCCTCCCATTAGTCCACCGAAGATAGAGTCGTTAAGACTTTTCTTGGCAGAGGTTATCTCTTCTTTCATAGACTCTCGGTTTTCAACTGCAAGGTCGTCCTTGCCTTTGAGAGACTCTATGCCGTTCGAGACCTTGGTCAAGGTCGCAGTCACTTGAGATATCACACCGGACAATTTCTTACTTTTAAGAAGCTTGTCGTTGATACTTTGAACGTCCTCAACTTTAGACTTGAGGTTATCAAAGACTGCACGTTTAAAGAACGACCCTTTGTTGCCTTCCTTGTCCATTGCAATTAAGACATTGTCGAGAGCCACAGTCAGACTGTCCATTTGCTCTTTGGCAATCATGTTGTGAGTCTCTTTGAAATTACTCGCAACTTGACTCTCAATCATTGAACGTTGCTCGGCAGACAATTGAACTCTAGCGTCATTAGAAAATGTCACAGACTCAAAGGCTCCAAACTGTATTTCAAATTTGCACTTCGCTCTGAAAGTTTCTACATCATCATAGTTATTGATGTTGAAAGCTTCTCCCAATTTCTTCTTGGCATTTTCAATATGCCAATCGTAATTGGAACAAAACGAGTCAACTGCTTTTTCAAACATTGCCTTGTGTTGCTTGTAGAGTTTCTCCAACTGAGTCACTTTGTCGTTAGGGATAATCCTCCATTGGGAAGAGTTAGTATCTCCGTCCGACCAAGGATACGACAACGGCTTGAACACAGTCGTCTCAAACGCTACGAAGTATTTCCTAAAATAGGAATTGATTTTCTCCGGAAACAAATAGTCCGAAGCCGTGTGCATTGAAGGGTCAGACTTGAACATCTTTGCTAACTCCTTCTTGCTTTTAGGATTGACCTTTTGGTCAGAGGGTAAACCTCTGCGAAAGACCACCTTAACAAACGAGTCTGAAAAAACAGACTCTAAAGTTTTATCTTTTTTCATATATACCTCCATGAAAAAAAAGTTAATAAACTGATTTCATACTCTCGTAATCGTCAGACCGAGTCACACTCGATTATCAGTTTATGGGAGCGAGAGAAACTATCTTACTAGTAAAATATTTCTCTCACTTCCAAAAAAACCAAGACCTACAGAATTAGGTTTTGGTTATCAACACGGAATTGTCCGAACGCCTTGCTCTTCTCCAACTCCGGTCTTGCTCCAACACAAGAACGTACGAAGTAGATACCGAACTCAGCCGTTGGGAACTTCTCAACATACTTGAGAGAATTTTCCCAATAGGAAACTAAGTCCTTGTCCTTGCACTCAGACAAGACCTTAACGAGTCCACAGCAAGTCGCATATTGCAGACCAACTCCTTCCGGAACTTCCACGTCCTCGCCACTCACAATGTCGTCAAGAGACGGAACGTTTTGCATGAGGTTAACGAACGTTAAGAACTCAGCCGTACTCTCTGAGCCAACACAACCACTCATAAGCTTACCGAACATTGAGTTAGTCAAATCGTTCTCATACCTTCGGACTATCGGACTAGCCATTGACCAAGTCCTTGAGGAACTCTGACTCTCTTTCAACTTAGGGTCGAACATATTCAAGAACTGAGGCTGATAGTTTATGAACGAAGTTATCAGAGGGTGTACATCATTCTTCGTTGCCCAAGCTAACCAAGAATTAGTATCGCCTTCCACGTGCATTTCTATCACTCTGTCTAACAAGTGAGCGAGGATAGAATTTGCTCCGGCTCTATCGGTCTGTCTATTACCGGCTAAAACAATTTTAAATCCGTCAGAGATTTTTGTTTCGCCAATAATCCTTTCACGCACACCACGTCCGGCAATCTTTTGCATTTCCGGAGTAGCTTGTGCGAACTCGTCAAGAAACAAAACTCCACTTCCGGAGACCGGCAAGTTTTGTAATTGAGCGAGACGTTGTACCGGCTGTCCGTCAGCCATATCAACCACCGGAACACCTCTCGTGTCCTCCGGCTCCAAGTCTGCAATCCTCAAGTCAATGAGAGAGAACTCGTCCTCACTCGGATTTATTTTTCCGTAGACAAGCTTTCGACCATTAGCGAGAGTCTTAGCATATTGTTCGACAAGAGAGGACTTACCGATACCTACTCCACCGAGTAAGCAAGGAACTAAGTCCGTTCCGTCTGCACTTTTCATTGGAGTAATTTCCAACATACCTTCGATAGCTTCCGAAGGAGTATAAGTTTTATCTTTGGCACTCATTAGTACACCTCCTTAGATACGAGAATTTCATTGTCGAATTTCTCAAGTTTAAATTTCGCAATAGGTTTCTTTCTATTACGTCTGTTCAGTTTAGAGACATGAACGTCTGTCATTTGTATTTTCATATTTCCTCCTAAGAAATATTTATAGGTTAACTGTTTCTGCTTTCGCTTCCTCAGACTAGGCACACACCTAGTGACAGTAAGAAATTTGAAAGGGATAACAAAACGCTATCCCTCTCAAATAATTTGGTTAGGAATTTCTGTCGCAAAAAAAATTATTTAGGGTCTGTTTATTTAACATCAAGACTCGGTCTCGTTGGAGCAATTGCTGTCACTTTGCTTTCGAGACCTACCGGTTTCGTATCTGTTTCAATACTCCATATACCGGTTAGGTAAGGGTGTTTAAGGTACGGCTCGAGATTGTTCCATTAATCCGTCATCACGACCTGACCTAGTTTTTGGGTAATAAAGAATACTAGGACGACCTTCACGGAGTCTGTACGAATAGACTACCGATAAAAATTAAAACTACTTTTCTATAGACACCTCCTCAAAAATTATGACGTGTTCGAGCCTCAAGTCCTTGCTTGATTTTTGGGTACTGAAAAACGTCATGTCCATAAGAGAATTATACTAAATTCCACCTCAAGAAACACCTTTAATTCGCTATCACTATGAGGTCATTACGTAGGAAAAGGTTTACCGGTAAAATATTTCTTATGACTGATGAGAAAAAACCCAACCTAAAAATAGTCGGCACGAAACCGAAACCAGAAACAGAACTTACTCCGAAACAAAGAGCCTTTATTGAAGAGATAGTAAAAGGAAAAACAACTTACAAAGAAGCATACGCAAAAGTCTATGACGTGAAGTTAAACAAGAACGGCTCCATTCCTAAATGGGTAAATGTAGAAGCTTCCAAGATGTTGGCTAACCCTAAGATTTCCCTAAGCATACAACGTGCTATCAGTAAGCGAGAGGAGGGTGTAGTAGCTTCCTCTATCCGTACGAGGAGTTATGTTTTAGAACGGCTCCTTGCAGAGAGTCGAGGAGACAACGAGGACTCTACTCCGGCAAGTAGGGTTAGGTCTTTGGAACTACTAGGTAAAACCTCCGGTATGTTCACAGACACAGTCGAGGTAAAAGAACAGAGAGACTCCTCAACAATCGAGGCAGAGATACTCAGACTTCTAGAGAATGAAGTCGTAGACGACCACCACTAATAAGAGATTTCATTTCGCTATCATCATCTGAAATCTCAGATCATCTGGAATTATGCTTTACCCAGTAATTGGGAAAGATAGGTACCACTTGAGCAAAATCAAAGTGAAAAATCTAGGCGACCCCCACCCCCGTTGAGTAATTGGCAACTTGCTTGTCACTCTATACATAGTGATTTACTCATTCGATACCCAACTTTGGTATACCCCCCCCTATTATATAGCAAAGTGATAGCTCTTTTTGTTTGATATATATAATCGAATGTGGATTAAGGGTAGGAGTCCCATACCCCCCATAGTATATTTTTTTTAAATAAGTTATTGCGTTGAATGTGAAGAGGGTATATTATGTTAAAGTCTAGCAGTAGATATACCTCCTATATAGTATATACCAAGTGGTATATATACCCATTAAGTTTTTTTAATAAGTAGATACTTACTTAGTAGATACTATGGATTGTTTATGAATATATTAAATCAAGTAAAGAATTTAGACTCTGATAGTAAGTTAGAGCTTCTTGATTTGCTTGAGGAGTTAGAGTCTGCGAAGAAACGTGAGCAGTCGCAACAGAATTTTTTAAGTTTCGTCGGCGAGATGTGGTCAGCCTTTATTCATGGTAAACATCACGAGATAATGGCTGAAGCGTTCGAGAAGGTCGCTAGAGGCGATTTAAAGCGTTTAATTATTAATATGCCTCCTAGACACACCAAAAGTGAATTCGCCTCTTATTTGCTCCCTGCGTGGTTTCTAGGGCAATATCCTGATAAGAAGATAATTCAGACTGCCCATACTGCAGAGTTAGCTGTGGGTTTTGGAAGGAAGGTAAGAAACCTAGTTAACAGTAAGGACTATAAAGCTATCTACCCTGATATCAGTTTGCAATCAGATAGTAAGGCTGCCGGACGTTGGAATACCAATAAGGGTGGCGAATACTTTGCGATAGGTGTTGGTGGTGCCGTGACCGGTAAAGGTGCAGACCTATTGATTATTGATGACCCACACTCTGAACAAGAAGGTGCTAGTGGAGATGTAAATGTTTTCAATCGTACCTATGAGTGGTATACCTCAGGACCGAGACAACGTTTACAACCAAATGGCTCTATCATTGTGGTAATGACAAGGTGGCACCAAAGGGATTTGACCGGTCAAGTTGTTGATGCGAGTATTAAACGTGGTGGTGCAGACCAATGGGAAGTTATAGAACTCCCTGCTATCTTGCCCTCAGGTAATCCTTTATGGGAAGAGTTTTGGTCGCTTGATGAATTAACTGCTTTGAAAGCAGAGCTACCTAATAGCAAATGGCAATCACAATACCAACAAGACCCTACCTCCGAAGAGGGAGCTTTGATAAAAAGGGAATGGTGGAAAGTATGGGAAGGTAGAAACCCACCGGATTGTGAGTTTATTATTCAGTCTTGGGATACAGCCTTTATGAAAAATCAAAGAGCTGACTTCTCTGCTTGTACTACTTGGGGTGTCTTTTACAAAGAAGATGATGAAGGTAAGTTTGTACCTAATCTTATTTTGTTAGACGCTTACCAAGAAAGACTAGAGTTTCCTGAGTTGAAACGAAAAGCTCAGGATAAATACAACGAATACAAACCTGATGCTTTCATAGTTGAGGCTAAGGCTGCAGGTATGCCTCTGATATTTGAGCTACGTGCCATAGGTATTCCGGTACAGGAATACACACCTAGCAGAGGTAATGATAAGATTTCAAGAGTAAATGCAGTTTCAGATTTATTTAGTTCTGGTGTAGTATGGTGTCCAGAAACAAGGTGGGGAGAAGAAGTGATAGAACAATTCGCAGGGTTTCCTAATATGGAACATGACGATTTAGTTGATAGCAGTACACAAGCATTACTAAGATTTAGACAAGGTGGGTTTATTCCTTTAGAGAGTGACGAGGAAGATGAGCCTTTAGAACATAATAAAGTCGCAGACTATTACTGAGGTACTAAGTGGCAATAGAAAGAAATACTCCGGCTACTCCTATCGAGGGTACGGACGAACTTCCAGAACAGGAAGAGTTATCAATCTCCATAGATAATCCTGACTCCGTGGCAATAGCTACGGAGGACGGAGGAATGATTATTGATTTCGACCCTGAGTCTGAAAATGTAATTCAATCTGGTTTCAATGCAAACCTTGCAGACTTGATGTCAGAAGATGACTTGAATGTCTTGGGTGGCGATTTGATTTCCCAATATCAAGCAGACAAAGACTCACGTTCTGAATGGGAAGAGACCTATGTAAAAGGCTTAGACCAATTAGGTTTGAAGATTGAAGAAAGGACTACACCTTGGGCAGGAGCCTGTGGAGTATTCCACCCTATGCTTAGTGAAGCAGTAATTAGGTTTCAATCTCAATCTATTGCTGAAATGTTTCCGGCACAAGGACCTGTCAGAACAAAGATTGTTGGAAAGATAACAGAAGATAAAACCAAACAAGCAGGTCGAGTACAAGATTATCTAAACTTCTTGTTGACATATCAGATGTCAGAATACAGGACAGAAACGGAAAAGATGTTGTTCTCCTTGCCACTTGCCGGCTCTGCATTTAGAAAGGTTTATTACGACCCAAACTTAGAAAGACCTGCTTCTTTATTTGTTCCGGCAGAAGATGTTGTAGTTAATTATGGAGCAAGTGATTTAGAAACTTGTCAACGTGCAACCCATGTAATGCACAAGTCTACGAATGAAATAAGAAAGAGTCAGGTAGCAGGATTTTATCGTGACATAGATATACCTGAGCCGTCTGATAATCAATCCGATATACGCAAGAAGTATGACGAGATGACAGGCGAGAGCAATACTTATAACTTTGATGATAGGCATACTCTTTTAGAAATGCAGGTAGACCTTGATTTAAAAGGGTTTGAGGACATGGCTAATGGTGAGATGACCGGAATAGCTTTGCCTTATGTTGTCACTATAGATTATCCAAGTGGAACAATACTTAGTATTAGAAGAAACTATTACGAGAATGACCCTAAGAAACTAAGACGTATGCACTTCGTACACTACCAATACTTGCCGGGTCTAGGGTTTTATGGCTTTGGTTTGATACACATGGTTGGTGGTTTAGCTAAGTCAGCAACTTCAATACTTAGACAATTAGTTGATGCCGGTACTTTATCTAACTTGCCGGGTGGTCTTAAAGCTAGAGGCTTGAGAGTCAAAGGAGATGATACTCCTATCATGCCCGGAGAGTTTAGAGATGTTGATGTCCCCGGTGGTGCTATCAGGGATAATATTACTTTCTTACCATACAAAGAGCCTTCGCAAACGCTGTATCAATTACTACAAAATATAGTTGAAGAAGGTAGAAGGTTTGCAAGTATGAATGATATGAAAGTATCTGACATGAATAACCAAGCTCCGGTTGGAACTACCTTAGCTTTGTTAGAAAGAAACATGAAAGTTATGTCAGCAGTACAAGCAAGACTTCATGCTTCTATGAGAAAAGAATTTGAAATACTAGTTGGCATTGTAAAAGACTTTACTGAGCCTTCTTACCCATATGAGATGGACGAAGAAGAGTTTATAAAGGTAGAGGACTTTGATGAAAGAGTAGATGTACTACCGGTCTCTGACCCTAATGCTTCAACTATGGCACAAAGAATTATGCAGTATCAAGCTGCAATGCAGTTAGCTACTACAGCTCCACAGATTTATAATATGCCTGAGCTACACAGACAAATGCTAGAAACACTAGGCATAAGAAACGTAGAAGATATCATACCTGATACAGATGATATTAAACCTGTAGACCCTGTGACTGCAGTACAAAATTTAATTAATGGTCAACCGGTCAAAGCATTTCCGTTCCAAGACCATGACGCTCATATTGAAACTATTGTTGCAGCTCAACAAAATCCTGAGGTCGCTGCAAGTATTGAGCAAAGTCCTAATGCACAAAGCATTGTGGCTAATGCTTCAGCGTATGTTAATCAACACTTAACTATGAAGTTTAGAAAACAAGTAGAAAGAGAAATGGGTATTGAACTACCACCAGAGGGTGAGCCTATTCCACCAGATGTTGAGAAGCGTATATCTGAATTAGTTGCAGAAGCTGCACAAAGAGTTGCTATAACTTCACAAGCTAAAGAGCAACAAGAAAGAATTGCACAGCAACAGCAAGACCCATTACTGCAAATGAAAGATAGAGAGATTGCAGTTAAAGAAGCTGAAGTACAAAGAAAGATTGCAGAGAGTTCTGCAAGGCTACAGCTTGATGCAGAGAAAGCAATTAACAGAGATGAAATTGAAAGAGAAAGAATTCAATCTCAAGAACAAATAGCCGGAGCTAAAATAGGACAGCAGGTTGCTAGTGATTTGCTAGAAGTTGATGAAACTAGAAAGGCAGAGGCAAGAGAAGATTTCCAAAAAGGTATTGACATAGCTAGACAAATAGTCGAAGATGTCAATAAGAATGAGTAATGATGTCAAAGAGCAATCACTTTCACAGTTTTTAAAGAGAAGGCTAAATGATATCATTAGGGAGCATGAACAACATATAGCAACAGGCAATCTAAAAGATTACCCTGACTATAAAAGATTATGTGGAATTATCGAGGGATTATCCCTTGCAGAGCGTGAAATGTCGGATTGGAAGAAAAGACATGAAGAGCGTGAATAGGTACTCGACTCCTAAAGTCGTGCAAATATATGAGTGAAGTAAAACTAGAAAATATCCCAGACCCAGAGAGTGTAAAAGCTCCACCCGTAAAAGAAGATGTTAAGACACAGCTACCTGACCCTAAAGGTTGGAAGATATTAGTAGCTATGCCACAAGCAGATGAAAAGACGGAGGGTGGTATTATTAAAGCCTCACAAACAATCAAAGACGAAGAAGTATCTAATATATGTGGATATGTCTTAAAGATTGGACCTGAAGCCTATAAAGATAAACAAAGATTTCCTTCAGGACCTTGGTGTCAAAAAGGAGATTGGGTAATCTTTAGAGCTTACTCAGGTACTCGTATGGTCATGTATGGACAAGAGTTTCGTTTAATAAATGACGATACTGTGGAAGCAGTCGTTGATGACCCAACAGGAGTAGTAAGAGCATGAGCAATACTGAAATCATAAATGAAGAGCCGATTATAGATAGTCAGCCTACCACGTCCGAAGAAGAAAAATTCTTTGGCAAAACAATGGAAGTCGATAATACAGTTCCAGAAGATTTATCTGTTGAGATTATAGATGATGTTCCTGCAGAAGATAGACGACCTCCACGAGATGAAAGCGTTGAAGAAGTAGAAGTTGATGATGACACGCTAGATGCTGAGATAACCGACTACTCTAAGAGAGCCGGTGACAGAATTAATAAATTAAAATACGACTACCATGAGGAACGTAGAGCTAAAGAACAGGCTACTAGAGAGTCGCAAGAAGCAATACAAAGACTGTCAGCTCTTATGGAAGAAAATAAAAAGCTACAAGCTTTAGTAGACCAAGGTGGAGAAGTATTAAATAAACAAGCAGCAAACAATGCTTTATGGGCAAAACAAAATGCACAAGCAATGTATAAGTCTGCTTATGAGGCAGGTGACGCAGATAAAATGGCTGAGGCTCAAGAACAACTTTCTAAAGCAGTTCTTGCAGAGCAAACAGCTAACAATATGTCTCAGCAAGTACAAACACAAATACTTAATGACTTGCCGGTTGAGGAAAAACCTGAACAACAACCTCAACAAATAGATGAAGATTTACAAAGGTGGGCAGCTAAAAACCCATGGTTTATGGGTACTGAGCCAATCCACAAAGAAATGTCATCATATGCTATGTATGTTGACAACGCATTAAGAACTAATGGCATAGACCCTGCTAAAGAAGCAGAGAAGTATTATGCAGAAGTAGATAAAGAAATGCGTAATAAGTTCCCGAATTTTTTTGGTATTCAACAAACACCTTCGGAAGAAGTGGTTGAAACAAAAGATAGACAACCTCAAACAGTTGTTGCCGGTGCCACGAGGAACACCGGAAACTCTAAACCCTCGCAAGTACGTCTGACCCAGACTCAAGTTAAGATAGCTCGACAACTTGGTATAAGTCCGGAGCAGTATGCAAATCAATTATTAAAGGAGCAAGTATGACAGAGCAAGATAACACATCAAATGAAAATGAAGTGGAGGAAAGTTCTGTGAACTCCTCTGACCAAGAGCGTTCCCCTAGGGGATTAGATAGCCGAGAGGCTACCCAACGTTATCAGAATTGGGAAAACACAGCCAATCTACCTGACCCAGACCCACAAGAAGGGTGGGTTTTCAGATGGGTAAGAACTTCCTTAGTTGGAAATTCTGACAACCCTAATGTATCTAAAAGTTTTCGAGATGGTTGGTCACCTTGTCGTTTAGAGGACCACCCAGAACTACAGATACATATGCAAGACCATAATTCAGAATGGGCAGCAAAAGGTAATATAGAAGTTGGTGGATTGCTATTATGCAAAATGCCGGAAGAACGAGCGAAAGCACGTGAAAAGCATTTTTCAGATATGGCACAACAACAGGTTGAAACTGTTGATAACACTTACTTCAAAGACCAAGATAGTAGAATGGCAACTAAACAAGTTTACGAACGCAAATCAAAAACGACTTTTGGTAAAGACTCATAGAGTCTTTTAATTAATAATTTTTTTCTGCAACTATTTGCAGAGGAGTAAACAATTATGGCTTCAACAGCTTCACCTATGGGTGCAAGACCAATGGGGTCGTTAGTATCGTGTGCTTACAATGCGAAGATTACTCACTATAAAATTAACAACGCTTATGCTACTGATATTTTTTATGGTGACTTTGTTAAGTGGGCAGACAACAACCCAAACACTACAATCCAAAAGGATACAGGAACTACTTCCATGACTCCTATTGGAGTATTTTTAGGTTGTTCGTATACTGACCCTTCAACCGGTCAAACTACTTTTAATCAATATTATCCTGCTAGTACAGCAGCAGATGATATTATGGCATACGTTGCTTCTGACCCTTTTCTGATTATGCAAATGCAATCAGACGAGGCTTTAGACCAAGATGACTTAGGCAAGAACGTAGCAGTTGTACAAACTGCAGGGTCTACTTCTATTGGCACAAGCAAAAATGCAGTAGATGGGAGTACAGCTAACACTACCAATACACTACCTTTAAAGATTATCGACTTTGTCGATGGTCCTGATAGTGCAATTGGTGATGCAAAAACTGATGTACTTGTAATGTTTAACGTAGGACATCAGTTGCTTAACGCAACAGGTATCGGATAAGGAGAATAAATTATGGCTGCTATATCAAGAGCAAATGAGCTTAAACAGCTCCTTCCGGGTCTTAACGCATTATTTGGCGAAGAGTACAACAACTACGAAAACGAGCACGAAGATATCTACGTGACTGAAAACTCTGAAAGAAGTTTCGAGGAAGAGTTAAAGTTATCAGGTTTCGGAGCTGCTCCTGTTAAAGACGAGGGTGCTGCTATCAGTTATGACACAGCTCAAGAGTCTTTTGTAGCTCGTTATACTCACGAAACTATTGCAATGGGATATGCTATAACTGAAGAAGCAATGGAGGATAACCTCTATGTTTCGCTTTCAGCTAGATACACTAAAGCTTTAGCTAGAGCTATGGCTTACACCAAGCAAGTAAAAAGTGTTGTTCCTTTGAACAATGGTTTTACTTCCTTTAATGGTGGTGATGGTGTGACTCTATTTAGTACAGCACACCCATTAGTTAATGGTGGTACAAATAGTAATAGACCTGCCACAGGTGCTGATTTGAACGAAGTATCTTTAGAAGATGCAATTATTCAAATCGGTGGATACACAGACGAAAGAGGTCTGAAAATCGCTGCCAGAGCAAGAAAGTTAATCATACCTTCTGCTCTTCAGTTTGTAGCAACTAGACTGCTACAAAGTGACTACCGAGTAGGAACAGCAGATAATGACATTAACGCTATTAAAACTAATGGTGTTATTCCAGAAGGTTTCTCAGTTAACCATTATTTAACTGACCCTAATGCCTTCTTCATTACTACTGACATTCCTGACGGAATGAAGCACTTTGTAAGAAGTCCAATGACTACAAGCATGGACGGGGATTTTGACACAGGAAACGTTAGATACAAGGCTAGAGAAAGATATTCCTTTGGAGTATCAGACCCTCTAGGTATCTTCGGCTCTCCGGGGTCAAGCTAAGAATTAAGGGAGGACTTCGGTCCTCCCTTTTTCTACATCTAGGATTAATTAATTTCTCTATCAACTGACCTAGCAGACAAGCCAAGATGATAGAGTTTTTCCTTTAAGGAGGGAATAATGGCAACAACTACATTTACAGGACCTGTTAAAGCAGGGACTATCAAAGACACAACCGGAACTACTGTAGGTACTGATGTCGCTAATACCGGCTCAGTTGTTATGGCACAATCTGCAGTTGTAGATATTCTTGGTGCAAGTCACTTAAACCAAGTAATAGCTACTATACCGGCTAATTCACAAATTATTGATGTCGTATTAAACGTCACTACTGTTAATAATGATGGTGGTGCAGCTACTGTATCTATTGGTACAGCAGCAGACGGAAATGCTTTTATTGATGGACAAAATGTAAAAGCACTTGCAACAACAAGAGGTACTTTAGATACTGAAGCTACTGATGTTGGAACTACTGACATTCAAGTTCTAGCCGACTTCACCGGAGCAAATGGTGACTCAACCACCGGAGCTGCTACGGCAACAGTCTTATATATCCAAAACAACAATCTAAGTTAAAGGTAAATTATGGCAGATGCAGTCACAAGCCAGACTATTATAGATGGCGACAGAAACTGTGTTATGAAATTTACCAATGTTAGTGATGGCACGGGTGAAAGTGCTGTAGCTAAAGTAGACGTTTCTGCTTTATCTGCTAACTCAGAAGGAACAGCTTGTTCCGGAGTTAAAATAGTACGAGTAAGCCATGCCATTGTTGGTATGTCTGTTCAATTATTTTTTAATGCTAATGCTAATGTTTTAATCATGGAGTTGGCAGAAAGTAGTAATGGGCATATGGACTATTCGGATTTTGGTGGTATTCCAAATAATGCAGGAACAGGAAAGAATGGTGACGTTCTTTTCACAACTAAGGGTGCTAGTAATGGGGATACCTATTCTATTACTCTTGAAATGATAAAAACGTATTAAGGAGTTAATATGGCAAGTAAGAAAGCAATTATTTCTACAAGTGGTTTTCCCCCACAGTATTTTGTTTTACAAGCAAATGCTGAAGGTATATATGAAGTTGTATTCGGACCTGACCCTGATTTAGCAGATGCTCAAAGAAAAGCAGATGAACTAAATGGTGTCAGAGCTAGAACAGCAAAAGGTCACTATGTGGCTGATGACCCTTCAACACCTGATGTAAATGAAGCATATGTAGGTGGAAAAGCACCAAAGAAAAAAACAACTAAGAAAAAACCCGTAGCTAAAAAGAAAGCTACTACAAAAAAGAAGTGAGGTAATTATGCCGGGCGACATGAAAAAAAATAAAAAGATGTCTTATGGACATGGTGGTGGTCTTAAAAAAAATAAACATCAAACCTATATGGGTGGTGGTGTTATGAAAAAGAAGGCACCAATGTCTGCTATGTTCCGTGGTGGTAAGACAGGCAAATAATGTCAGGAGCTAAGAAGGACTCTCGTTTAAAAAGGGCAGGAGTATCAGGTTATAACAAACCTAAGCGTACTCCTAACCACCCTAAGAAGTCTCATATTGTTGTTGCTAAAGAAGGCAACAAAGTAAAAACTATTAGGTTTGGACAAAAAGGAGCTAAGACTGCAGGTAAACCTAAAGCAGGAGAGTCTGCACGTATGAAAGCAAAACGAAAATCCTTCAAAGCTCGTCATGCAAAAAATATTAAAAAAGGTAAGATGTCAGCAGCTTATTGGGCAGATAAGGTGAAGTGGTGAGTAGAGCAAAAAAATCTAAATCAAGAGTTAATGAAGCAGGTAATTATACAAAACCTACTATGCGTAAAAATCTTTTTAATAGAATTAAAGCAGGTAGCAAAGGTGGTAAGCCGGGTCAATGGTCTGCACGTAAAGCTCAGATGTTAGCTAAACAATATAAAGCTAAAGGTGGTGGATACAAATGAATAAGAAACTTAGAGAAGTTCCTGAGGGAAATAAAGGTTTAAGTAAGCTTCCTACTGATGTTAGGAATAAAATGGGATTTATGAAAGCAGGTGGTTTAACTCCTGCACAAAAAAAACAAATGAAAGAACATGGTAAACATCATTCTAAAAAGCATATGTCTGCTATGGAAAAAATGATGGAAGCCGGTAAGAGTTTTGAAAAAGCTCATAAAGCTGCTATGAAAAAAGTCGGTAAGTAATGCCTTTAAAAAAGTCACAAAGGTCTTTAAAGAATTGGACTAAACAAAAATGGAGAACAAAGTCTGGTAAACCTTCGGGCAAAACAGGAGAGCGTTATCTACCGGAAAAAGCAATTAAAGCTTTATCTTCTGCAGAATATGCAGCTACTACAAGAGCTAAAAGAAAAGGAACTAAAAAAGGCAAACAGTTTGTAAAACAACCAAAGAACATTGCAAAAAAAACAGCGAGGTACAGATGACGATAGCTAGAACTAATATGCAAGAACAGATTGAAAAGTCTGGTAAAAAAAAACAAAAAATCATAACCCAAGAAAAGCGAGGAGACATAACAGTAATAAGAGTTAGATATGGCGACTAGTGGAACTTACGGATTTAATTTAGATATCACAGAACTTATGGAAGAGGCATTTGACCTCTGTGGTTTATCTATGATGTCAGGTGGAGATTACAACACAGCTAAACGTGCATTGGATTTAATCTTTTTAGAATGGCAAAACAAAGGACTTAATCTTTGGAAAGTAGAACAAGGCAGTATAACTTTGACTGCAGGTACAAACTTATATGATGCAGAAAGTACAGCATTAGAAGTAGTTGATGCTGTAATTAGAACTGATGCAGGAGATGTAGCAGACCAATTTGACCAACGACTTACAAGGATAAGTAGAACTGAATACAACCATCAAGCTAAAAAACTTTTGCAATCTAAGCCGACACAATACTATGTTGATAAAGGATTGACATTAAAGATAGGAGTTTGGGCAACACCTGACTCAAAGCAAACCTATACTTTGCTATATGATTACATAAAAAGAATTGAAGATGCAGGTGGTAATGCAAGTGTAAATCCAGATGTTCCTGCTAGATATTTACCATGTTTGACTTATGCTTTGGCATACAACATAGCTTGTAAGAATGACCAATCTCAAAGTCGAATACCTATGATAAAGCAAAGGTATGATGAACTTTGGAAAGAAGTATCAGAAGCAGATAGAGAAAGAGCTGCTATAAGATTTGTGCCTAATACTAATAGTTATTAACCATGGCATATGCAGCAGGTAAAAAAGCAATTGGTATCTGTGATAGATGTGGCTTTACCTACAAACTTAAAGATTTAAAATACGAAGTACAAGACCAAAAGAAAACAGGCAGTAGAATATGTCCGTCTTGTATAGACCCTGACCAACCTCAATATAGAATAGGAGAGGTAGATACTTCAGACAATATAGGTTTATACAATCCTAGACCTGACTCAGGAGAGGCAGCCTCTACAAGTTATTTTGGATTTAATCCATTGAACAGTACAGGCATGGTCATAAGAGGAGGAATAGGCTTTAGCACAATAACAACAACTAATGTGCCAAGTCCTAGTCCTAGTCCTTCGCCTAGTCCTTCGCCTAGTCCTAGTCCTTCACCTAGTCCGGCTAATGTATCTGTTCAATTAACTCAAAACCAATTAACATCATACTTAAATGCTGTTAGTGCCTTAGCAATAACGAACTATGTAGTCACAGTACAAGCTTATGGTGGAGGTAATCGTTTTTATATTGACTCTGTTAGACAACCTACATTGACTTTAGAAGAGGGTAAGACTTATAGGTTTGACCAAAGCAATGCCGGTAATGCAACTCACCCATTAAGATTTTCTACAACTTCTGATGGAACTCATGGAGGAGGAAGTGAATATACAACAGGCGTGACAACATATGGAACTCCGGGTAATGCAGGAGCATACACACAAATAACTGTAGCTGTTGGAGCACCTACTCTTTATTATTACTGTACCAATCATAGTGGTATGGGAGGACAAGCAAATACACCATGACATATAGCGAATTAAAATCTTTAATACAGAATTATTTAGAAAACAACGAAACTTCGTTTGTTTCTAACTTGCCTGACATTATTAAACAAGCAGAAGAAAGGATTGTTAAATCCGTAAAACTTCCAAACTTTAGAAAAAATGTCACCGGTCAATTGACTGCAAATAATGAATATTTATCTACACCCTCAGATTTTTTAGATAATTTTTCTTTAGCTGTTTTTAGTGGACAGTCTCAAAACTTTTTATATTTTAGAGATGTAAACTTTATTAGAGAAGCATACCCAGATAAAACAGCAACAGGAACACCACAACATTATGCTCTTTATGATGATGATACTTTTATAGTGGCACCAACTCCAAGTTTAAATTTAACAGTAGAGCTACATTATTTTTACAAACCTGCTTCTATTACAGCAGGAGCAGAGAGTGGAACAACTTGGTTATCAGTAAATGCAACAAATGCTTTGTTATATGGCTGTTTAATAGAGGGTTATGTATATATGAAGGGAGCACAAGATATGTTAGCTGAATATGAAAAAAGATATTTTCAAGCTATATCTAGATTGAAAAACTTAGGGGAAGCAGACAATACTATAGATACCTATGCTGAGGGTATGTTAAGACAGAAGAGGACATAATGTTTACAGTTGATATAGAAACAACTACAGGTACTGTTGGAGTACAGACAACAGAAAATAAAGGTTTAAGTCCTGAGTATTGGACAGATAGAATTGTTGAAAGGTTAGTTTCAATAAGTGACACAGCAGACCCTATGGTTAAGGCACAAGCTGAAGCATTTAGAGACTCTATACAACAACTTATCCTGCACTATCTAAAACAAGCAGTAGCTAGTGATAGAAGTACAGTTGCAGGTTTATTAGAAAAACAAGGTCATAAAGATATGGCTGAAATTATAAGGAGGCTGTAATGGCAATTTCTCAAGCAATGTGTACTTCGTTTAAAGTTGAACTTATGACAGGTACGCACAATTTTACAAACAGTAGTGGTAATGCTTTTAAGTTAGCTTTGTACACAAGCTCGGCTACACTTGGTGCAGCTACAACTGCTTTCTCAGCAACTAATGAAGTTTCTGGTACAGGTTATACTTCTGGTGGAGGAGCATTAACAAATGTGACACCAACCTCAAGTGGAACAACTGCATTTACTGATTTTGCTGATTTAACTTTTAGTAGTTCTACAATAACTGCTAATGGTGCTTTAATTTATAACAGCACTAATAGTAATAAAGCTGTATGTGTATTAGCTTTTGGTGGAGATAAAAGTTCTACTAATGGTGACTTTACAATACAATTTCCAACACCTGACGCTTCAAACGCAATTATTAGAATAGCTTAATGGCATTTGTTCTTAACGATAGAGTTAAAGAAACAACAACGACTACGGGTACAGGCACAGTAAACTTAGCAGGTGCTGAAACAGGTTTCGAGTCATTTGTTGCAGGTATTGGTAATTCCAATACAACTTACTATGCTATCGTTCATCAAAGTTTAGACGAGTTTGAAGTTGGTTTAGGAACTATAACAGACGCAACTCCAGATACTTTAGCGAGAACTACAATTATTAGTAGTTCTAACTCTGACTCTGCAGTAAATTTTTCTGCAGGAACTAAAGATGTATTTTGTACACTACCTGCAAGTAAAGCTGTAGTTTTACCTGCTTCTGGAGATATGACTCTTGATGTTCCCGGAAGTATTATTTTAGATGCTGACAATAATGGAGAGGTATCTTTTCAAGATGCTGGAACAGAAATAGGTAAAATTTTTAATAGTTCTAGTGATTTTGCTTTTGAGGCAGGGGTACAAGATAAAGATATAATTTTTAGGGGTAATGATGGTGGTACAGGAATTACTGCCCTTACTCTTGATATGTCAAATGGTGGTGCTGCAACATTTAATAATGGTGTGACTGCAACTTACAATGGAACTTATCAAGGAACAATAGCTACTTCTGCACAGTTTGGAACTAATGGTTGGATAAATTCTACAGATGGTGCAAATAGATTTTATTTTACTGCAAGTAGTGGCTCAACTTATATAAAAATAAATAGCTATGTTTATTTTCAAGATACTTCTAGTGGAGCTAATAGATTTTCTGTTGATGGTAGTGGTAATTTAGTTGTTGCAGGAAATGTCACAGCTTATGGCTCTCCCTCTGATATAAGACTAAAAGAAAATGTAGAAGTTATAGATGATGCCTTAGATAAAGTAAAACAATTAAAAGGTATTACTTACGATTTAAAATCAGATGGTAATAGATTGACAGGACTTATAGCACAAGATTTAGAAAAAGTTTTGCCGGAAGCTGTATATACAGAAAAAGATTTAGAAACTGAAGAAGAACATTTAGCTATTCGTTATGGCAATACAGTAGGTCTGTTAGTAGAAGCTATAAAAGAATTAGAAGCTAGAGTAAAAGAATTAGAGGATAAGTAATGGCATTTCCTTCAACTACAGTTTCAATGTCTCAAATGAATACAGAAAGAGGTTTGGCTGCTACTACAACTGTTTCCATAAATAATACTGAAGTTAAACAAATGGCTTATCAGTATAATCAACCAAGTTCAACATCTGTAAATCTTGCACAATGGCGAAGTAAAAATGGTTTCTCAAATCAATATACTTTTACTATAGGTTGGGATAATCAAACTACAGCTTCTGGTCCCGGAGTTGCAGCGACATCAACTTATTATTGGGGTTATGAAAATGTTGCAACAGGCACACATGATGCAGGACATGACCCTGTGACAAATTATATGGGTCGTTGTCCTATTAATTATCCGAGTCTTTATCAAACAGGTATTTATAATTATACGACTGCATCTAGAGGAGTAGTACCTTTATTAAATTTTAAAGGTTTAAGGCGTACATCTCCATCATCTTCAGGGTCAGTAGCTAGTCCGGGTCCCGGTCCTTTACGTCTTGAATATGGAGGAGACTTATCTGTTCCAAAAACTTATCCTAGTTCAACTGCAAACGGAGGTTGGACAACAATGAACATAGCTAATCCTGCATATAATGTAAATTATCCTAGAGCTAGTGGTACATTTAGTATGTTTACAAATTTTACATATTTGTCGCCCGGTTGGTTTTCTGTTAGTTGGACTTGGTCAGGTCAACCTGCTTGGGCAGGTAATGGAACATTTTATCCTTTTGGTCCTGCACCTACTTCACCCGGTTTTCCTGCTACAGGAAGCACTACAAATACTGTCACATTCACATAATGATATTGTTATAATAACAAAATGGTAGCAGGTAAAAGAAAAGATATTGATGAAAATGGTAAAGAGTTTTGGCGTTTAACATTTGAAGGAACATATAGACATAAAGACGTTAATTATTATATGGAATGGAGTGAGCAAGACTCTAAATTACTTATAGATGAATATGGAAATTTTGATAAAGAAGGAGCAGAAACACTAGAAACTTGGCATAAAGAAGCTGAAGCATATAGTCATGCAATACAAAGGAATGAGTCTTTTTTATACAGAACTGATATTTATGATGAAGTATATGTAAATCAAAAGCTTGTAAGAAAAGATTGGAATATTGCAACAGGCGAGGGTCCGGCTCTTTTAGAAAAAGTAAAGGCTGCATTTCCTAAAGAAGAAGAAGTATGGGAGTCAGGTGAATTAAATGTTATAGGAACTTACTTTGCTCCTGATGGTGCTCCTTTAAGACCTCCATACAAAAATACTAATTCTATTAGTATGTATCATGTACAAAGAGAGCCTAGTCGATATCTCTTACAAAGTTATGGAATAGACCCTGATAGTCATACATGGTGTCCTTGGTATGGATTAAAATACGATTTAGAAACTAAAGAGAGATTACTCAAAGCTGTTTATTATGGAATAAAACAAACTGCAGATATTCCTAGACCGGAAGGTTTGCCTAGTGATATTAACCCTTATTGGTATTATTTTGCAGACATATACAATGAAGATGGCAGTAAATGTCAAGAGAGGGATATATTTTTATTTGCAACTGATGAATTGTTTCGACCTTGGTGCGAAAAATATGGACATACTTTTCCTATACCTGATGAAAAGTTAAAAGATGATGTATGGTGTTATGGAATAGTTTATGACTGTGAAACGCTAGAAGTAAAACAAGTAAAAGGTTATATAAGGTATAGATTAGATGGAACATAGTTTTTTGAAAGCAGTAGAACAAGCTGATGATAAATTTTTTCAAACTATAGAAAAAGAAAAAATTAATTTTTTACAAAATAGATTTCAGGAACAAGGTTTTGTTTTAGTAAAAAATTTTTTATCTGAAGAGATAGTTAATTTATTTAATGATACTTTTGAAATACATTATGCTGCTGCTCAATATCTAGATAAATATTATAACAATACCATACCAAATTCTTTTACTAAGCATGATTTAGCAGCACCTCTTTATGGAAAGTTTGGCTCATCAGACAGTAAAAATTGGTTTACAAAAGGAAGTTTGCACATATATGCCTTTCCTTTTGGAGAGGCTATATTAAAAAAACAAAAGCCATTAGTAGAAAAAATATCACAGCAAGATTTAGATTTAACAAATTCTTTTTGTAGGAAATATGCAAAGGGAAG